>LAZR01000043.1_pt1 | contig 186881 bp, 154 predicted proteins | sample 329461 | NCBI WGS metagenome assembly LAZR01 (sample SAMN03002196, study PRJNA259156) | marine sediment metagenome | biome: sea floor; feature: Hydrothermal impacted sediments; material: marine sediment; isolation source: Loki non-amplified sample from Loki's castle hydrothermal vent sediment ...
CCCGCCGCTTTAATGCGCAGCGCGGTGAAAACGGGCGCGGCAGCGACTGCACGGGTGCCAAGGGCGAAGATATGGTGCTGCTGGTGCCGGTTGGTACTACCGTGATTGATGCCGGTACCCAAGAGATCATTGGTGACCTTACCGAGGCGGGCCAGCGTTTGCTGGTAGCGCAGGGTGGTTTTCATGGTCTGGGTAATACGCGCTTCAAGTCCAGCGTTAACCGTGCCCCGCGGCAAACCTCCAACGGTTCGCTTGGCGAATTGCGCGACCTGAAGATGGAGCTGAAAGTACTGGCAGACGTAGGCCTGTTGGGTCTGCCGAATGCTGGCAAAAGCACCTTTATTCGTTCGGTATCTGCGGCCAAGCCAAAAGTGGCTGACTATCCCTTTACGACTATGGTGCCGAACTTGGGCGTAGTGGATGTGGGGCAGTTGCGCAGCTTTGTGGTCGCTGACATTCCGGGTGTTATTGAGGGTGCTGCTGAGGGTGCGGGCCTTGGCACGCGTTTCTTGAAGCACCTTTCGCGTACGCGTCTGTTGTTGCACCTGGTTGATATGGCGCCCTTGGATCAAGCCGACCCTGTTGAGTCGGTGGAAACCATCGTCCACGAGCTAGGTAAGTTCAGTCCTGCTTTGACCATGCGTGAGCGGTGGCTGGTGCTGAATAAGTGTGATCAGTTGCTGGAAGATGAGCAGCAGGCAGTGCTGGATGATGTGGTTGAGCGCCTTGAGTGGGAAGGTCCGGTGTTTGTGATCTCCGCCTCCGAGCGTCAGGGTACTGCAGAGCTGGCCAAGGCCGTGATGAATTGGCTGGATGAGCGCGTGCGTCTGATTGAAGATGATGAAGAGTATGCTGCTGAGGTGGCTGCCCTGGATCAACAAATCGAAGACGAGGCGCGATCGCACATCCAGGCGCTGGATGATCGTCGAGCGCTGCGCAAGCAGGGTATTGTCGTTGATGGTGAAGATGAAGGCGACGATGACGAAGGTGATGATGAAGATGGTCCAGAGATTTTTTACGTCCATTGATTCGCCGGATCGGCAACGTTTGAGGTCTGGCTGTTTGTAGTCAGGCCTGGTTTTAACTTGGGCAATCTGTTGATGGAATCGAATCAGCATGCGTGAAAAGGTAACCGGAGCCCGTCGCTGGGTGGTCAAGATTGGTAGCGCCTTGTTGACGGGCGATGGTCGTGGCCTTGATCGGGCCGCTATGGCGGTTTGGGTCGAGCAACTCGCGGCCCTGCGTGCTAGCGGTGCTGAGCTGGTAATAGTGTCCTCTGGTGCGGTGGCGGCGGGCATGAGTCGTCTTGGTTGGACTGAGCGGCCAAAAACCACGCATGACATGCAGGCAGCTGCCGCCATCGGCCAGATGGGTTTGGTGCAAGCGTGGGAATCTAGTTTTCAGGCGCATGGCCTGTCTACCGCCCAGGTATTGCTTACCCATGACGATCTGTCTGATCGCAAGCGTTACTTGAATGCCCGCAGTACTCTGCGCGCGCTGATTGATTTGAATGTTATTCCGGTTATCAATGAAAACGATACCGTGGTGACTGATGAGATTCGCTTTGGTGATAACGACACTTTAGGTGCCTTGGTTACCAATCTGGTCGAAGCTGATCTGTTGGTGATTTTGACCGACAAAGATGGTCTGTATACCTCCGATCCCCGTCACAATCCCCAGGCTGAGCTGATATCAGAAGCTATGGCAGACGACCCTGTGTTGGATGCTATGGCGGGCGGTAGTGCGGGAGCACTGGGACGTGGCGGTATGCAGACCAAGCTGCGTGCTGCACGTTTGGCGGCGCGCTCCGGTGCGGCGACGGTGATTGTCGGCGGGCGTATTGATCGGGTGGTGTCGCGCCTCTACCAAGGTGAGGCGCTGGGCACGCTACTGTTGCCAGAGCGGGGCATGTTGGCCGCGCGCAAGCAGTGGCTGGCAGGTCATTTGCAAACCCGTGGTCGATTGTTGCTTGATGAAGGTGCAGTGAGAGCTCTAACTACGGGAAGGCGAAGTTTGCTGCCGGTTGGCGTTATTGCTGTAGAGGGCGGTTTTCGGCGCGGCGAAATGGTTGTCTGTGTGGCTCCGGATGGGCGCGAGATTGCTCGAGGTCTGGTTAATTATGGCGCTCAGGATGCAGCTCGTATCCTCGGTAAGCCGACCGAATCGATAGCGCGGATTCTGGGTTATATCGATGATCCTGAGTTGATACACAAAGACAATCTGGTACTGGTTTGATGTGAGCTCTCCTGCGCTCCTTGTTTGCGTATCCTGGAAATTTTGCAGGGAGGTGTTGGGAGGGGTTCTCTTCTCGCTGGAGGTGGTTGTGCTGTCGGGTGCTGGAAGTTAAGGAGGTTGAATCGCCGCCTCTGAGTGGAGAATGCTAAAACTAAGCAATAAAAAAACCGGCTCAAGGCCGGTTTTTTTACAGCAAGAATCGCAGATCAGGCGGCTTCAGCCATTGCCTTGATGTGTGCGTTCAGGCGGCTCTTATGGCGAGCGGCCTTATTCTTGGCGATGATGCCTTTGTCAGCCATGCGGTCAATGACCGGTACAGCTGCAGTGTAGGCAGTCTTGGCTTGTTCGAGGTCTTTGGCGTCGATAGCCTTAACCACGTTCTTGATATAAGTACGGACCATGGAGCGCATGCTTGCATTGTTATTGCGGCGCTTCTCGGCCTGCTTGGCGCGTTTCTTGGCTTGAGGTGAGTTGGCCACCGTCGTGCTCCTCAGAAAATCGGGATGAATTAGGTACAAATAAGGCCGCGTACTATGCAGCCGAGACGGGTTAATGTCAAGAGGGCTGTAGAAAACCGATAGACGGATTTGCTATGTATCAGCAAAGGCTCGTCGACGGTTGACGCGGTGCGCAGAGTATACAGACAAAGTGGCCTGCGTACCTCTATTTAGTTGTTGGTGGTTGCGCTTGTGACACCTGACAAAGCTAAGGGTAGAGCGTTATTATGGCGACTTTTCTCGGCGCACATATCAATGTCTCAACCTTTGCCTACTGATACCCCGCCTCCTAAGGCGCCTAGCCTGCTGCGGTCCGGCATGGTTGTCAGCGTAATGACCCTGCTTTCGCGTGTGCTGGGTATGGTGCGTGATGTGGTAGTGGCGGCCTATTTTGGCTCTCAATCTGAAGCCGATGCCTTTTTTATAGCGTTCAAGATACCTAACTTTCTGCGCCGTTTATTTGCCGAGGGCGCCTTTGCGCAGGCTTTTGTGCCCGTGTTGTCGGAGTATCGCACCAGGCGCCCTCTGGCTGAAGTAAAGCAGTTGGTGGATCGGGTAACAGGCACCCTCGGGTTAACGCTGGCATCCATTACGGCGTTGGGGGTGGTGGGTGCGCCTGTGCTGGTCATGCTGTTTGCGCCGGGTTTTCATGACGACGACGGTAAGCTTGAACTGGCTACCGACATGTTGCGCATTACCTTTCCTTACCTTTTTCTGATCTCGTTAACCGCACTCTGTGGCTCGATTCTCAATAGCTATGGCCGTTTTGCGGTGCCGGCTTTTACCCCGGTGCTGCTGAACGTCTGCATGATTGGCGCAACCGTTTGTTTTACGCCTTACTTTGACCGGCCGATCATGGCGCTCGCTTGGGGTGTATTTGTCGCGGGCGTGGCTCAGTTGCTATTCCAGCTGCCTTTTCTCGCGCAGATCAAGTTGTTGCCGACACCGCGCCCGAATCGCAAAGACCCGGGCGTCAAACGCATCATGACCTTGATGATTCCCGCGTTGTTTGGAGTCTCGGTTAGCCAGATTAACTTGTTACTCGATACCGTACTGGCATCCTTCCTGCAGACCGGCAGCATTTCCTGGCTGTATTACGCTGATCGCCTCTCTGAGTTGCCGTTGGGGGCATTTGGTATCGCGATAGGTACGGTGATTTTGCCTGCGTTGTCTCGCCAACACTCTGCAGAGGATCCGCGGGCGTTTGCCCGGACGCTGGACTGGGCAGTGCGCATGGTGCTCCTGGTCGGCGTGCCTGCGGCCATCGCGTTGCTGTTATTGGCGGAGCCGATGATCGCTTCGTTGTTCCATTACGGCGCCATGACCGACGAGGACGTGTTTCAGGCTGCGGCTGCCCTGCGAGCCTATTCCGTCGGGGTGATGACGTTCATGCTGATTAAGGTATTGGCGCCTGGGTATTTCGCTCGGCAAGATACCAAAACGCCGGTCAAGATCGCGATCATCTGCATGATTACCAATATGGCTCTCAATCTGATCTTTATCTGGCCTCTCGCACATGTAGGGCTTGCGTTGGCGACGTCGGTATCCGCTTTGCTGAATGCGGGCTTGTTGTGGTGGGGTCTGCGTAAGGCAGGTGTTTTCCAGGCGCAGCCGGGCTGGTTAAAGTTTAGCCTGCGTCTGCTGGCGGCTTGCACGGCCATGGCGCTGGTCTTGTTGTGGTTAGCGCCGCCTACGCAGGACTGGCTGGTTTGGGGGTGGCAGCGCAAGGTGTGGGAAATGACCCTCCTGGTTGGTGCGGGTATGGGCGCATACCTACTGGTTCTGGTCGTCGGTGGTTTGCGCTTGCGTGAGCTTCGGCATAGCTGAAGTCCCCTGCTGCTGGCGTAGGTAACGCCGCGGGCGCTTGCCACTCTGGTGTTCAGAAATAAACTGAGCTGTCGGTTGGTCTGTTGGTCTGTTGGTCGAGATGGAACTCGACCCTCCAAAAAACCATTGGCGCTGTGGAAGGTTGGGTTCCATTTTGGCCAGCGGCCTGGGTGCTTGCTCAGATGCTGTTACGAGGCTCCTGTCAAATGCTATGGCGCTGTCGTCAGAGGTGACTGCCCGTAAGCGTCTTCGGCCACAGCGGGAATGACGTTGGTAGTCGCAAACCTGTATACTCCAGGGTTTCGACTGATTCACCACTAACGAGCATTATGGAACTGGTCCGCGGTCTACATAATCTGCGGCCCCGGCATCGGGGCTGTGTCGCAACAATCGGCAACTTCGACGGCGTGCATGCTGGCCACCAGGCGATTCTGTCCAGGTTGCAGGCGCACTCTGAACGTCTCGGCCTGCCCGGTTGCGTGGTTATTTTCGAACCCCAACCACGCGAGTACTTCGCCCCCGATGCGGCTCCGCCGCGCCTGACGCGCTTGCGTGAGAAACTGGCGTTGCTGCAAGCACAGGGCGTTGACCGAGTATTGTGCTTGGCCTTCAATCGACGCTTGCGTGAGCTAAGCGCCGAGCAGTTCGTGCAGCAAGTGCTTATTGAGGGGTTGGGTGTCCAGCACTTGGAGGTCGGTGACGACTTCCGCTTTGGTTGTGATCGCTCCGGCGATTTTGCTTTCCTGCAAAGTAGTGGTGAGCAGCATGGCTTCACTGTCGAGGCGGCCAACACCGTTGCCGAAAGTGGCGAACGCATTAGTAGTACCCGCTTGCGGCAAGTGTTGGCAGAGGGTGACTTTGCCTTGGCCGAGCGGCTGCTGGGGCGGCCATTCAGTATCGCTGGGCGTGTGCTTTATGGCCAACAACTTGGCCGCACCATTGGCGCACCCACCGCGAACGTTCAATTGAAGCGTGTTAATCCTCCTTTGCATGGCGTTTACCGCGTGAGCGTCGAGTTGGATGGTGTTCTGCAAAAAGGCGTTGCCAACATCGGTAAGCGGCCGACGGTGAAGAGTGACGGCAAAGCGCACCTGGAAGTCCATCTTTTCGATTTTGATGGCGATCTTTATGGTCGTCGGTTGGATGTCGTATTTCACGAAAAATTGCGAGAGGAGCAACGCTTCGACTCGCTGGATGCATTGCAGGCGGCAATCAAGGCTGATTTTGCCGCGGCCAGGGCCCAATGGGGCCTGTGAACTTAAAAGAGCCTGAATCTAGATGACTGATTACAAAGCGACACTGAACCTGCCCGCCACGGATTTTCCGATGAAAGCGGGGTTGCCAAACCGCGAGCCGGAGACCCTCAAGCGCCTTGATGGTTTATACCAGCGTATCCGTGAAGTCAGCCAGGGTCGCCCGCAATTCATCCTGCACGATGGCCCCCCCTACGCCAACGGGGTGATTCACATTGGCCACGCGCTGAACAAAATCATTAAAGACATGATCGTCCGCTCCAAGACGTTATCCGGCTTTGATGCGCCCTACGTGCCGGGCTGGGACTGTCATGGTCTGCCGATTGAGCACAAAATCGAGACGACCCACGGCAAGCATTTACCCGCGGACAAGGTGCGTGAGCTTAGCCGCGCCTACGCCACCGAGCAGGTCGCCTTGCAGAAGGCTGATTTTATTCGCCTCGGCGTACTGGGTGATTGGGATAACCCTTACCTGACCATGAACTACGCCAATGAAGCTGGCGAGATTCGTGCGTTGGGTAAAATGGTTGAGCAGGGTGTTGTCTTCAAGGGATTGAAGCCGGTCAACTGGTGTTTTGATTGCGGCTCGGCGCTGGCTGAAGCCGAAGTTGAGTATCAGGATAAGAAGTCAGAGGCTATCGACGTTGCATTTGCGGTAGAAGATGCAGACAAGCTAGCGACAGCCTTTGGTTTGGCAACATTGCCTAAGCCAGCGGCCATTGTGATCTGGACTACCACACCGTGGACCATTCCTGCCAACCAGGCGCTGAACGTGCATCCGGAATTCACCTATGCGCTGGTTGATACCGGCGAGCGGCTGTTGCTGCTAGCTGAAGACCTGGTTGCAGATTGCCTTGCTCGTTATGGTCTGGAAGGCAAGGTTGTGGCTACCGCTGAAGGCGCGACGCTGGAAATGATCAACTTCCGTCATCCGTTCTACGACCGCCTGTCACCGATTTATTTGGCTGACTACGTTGAACTGGACGCCGGTACCGGCGTGGTGCACTCAGCCCCCGCCTATGGTGAGGATGACTTCCGCACCTGCAAGCGCTACGGCATGACCAATGACGACATCTTCAGCCCAGTACAAAGCAACGGCGTCTATGTAAACGATCTGCCATTTTTTGGTGGCCAGTTTATCTGGAAGGCCAATCCAGCCATCGTCACCAAGCTTGAAGAAGTGGGTGCGTTACTCAAGCATGAGAGTATCCAGCACAGCTATATGCATTGCTGGCGTCACAAAACGCCACTGATCTATCGCGCAACGGCGCAATGGTTCGTCGGCATGGATATTCCTGTCGCGGGCGGCGAAACCCTGCGTGAACGCTCGCTTAACGCGATTGAGCAGACTGATTTTGTACCTGCGTGGGGCAAGCAGCGCCTGCATAATATGATTGCCGGTCGCCCAGACTGGTGTATCTCGCGTCAGCGAAACTGGGGCGTGCCGATCCCTTTCTTCCTGCATAAGGAAAGCGGTGACCTGCACCCGCGCACCATCGAGCTAATTGAGCAAGTTGCTCAGAAAGTAGAGCAGGGCGGTATCGATGCCTGGTTTGATATGGAAGCCAGCGAACTGCTGGGTGAAGAAGCAGCGCAGTACGATAAAATCAGCGATACGCTGGATGTCTGGTTTGATTCCGGAACAACCCATTGGCACGTGATGCGTGGCTCAAACCCTATGGGGCATGCTCAGGGCCCGTTGGCTGATCTGTATTTGGAAGGCTCGGATCAGCATCGTGGTTGGTTCCATTCGTCTCTGCTGACGGGTTGTGCGATTGATGGTCACGCGCCTTATCGCGGTTTGCTCACGCACGGTTTTACTGTCGATGAGAACGGCCGCAAGATGTCCAAATCATTGGGCAATACCATCGCTCCGCAAAAGGTCAACGACACACTCGGCGCTGACATTCTGCGTCTGTGGGTGTGTTCCAGCGACTACTCAGGTGAGATGGCGGTATCTGACCAGATCCTGCAGCGCAGTGCCGATGCTTATCGTCGTATCCGTAATACCGCACGCTTCCTGCTGTCGAACCTGAATGGCTTCGATCCCAAGGTCGACGCGCTGCCGCCAGAGCAGATGCTGGACTTGGATCGTTGGGCGGTTGATCGGGCGCGTTTGCTGCAGGCGGAAATCGTCGAGGCTTACGACACCTACAAGTTTTGGAACGTCTACCAAAAAGTGCATAACTTCTGTGTGCAGGAATTGGGCGGCTTTTATCTGGATATCATCAAGGATCGCCAGTACACCACGCAGGCTAACAGTATTGCGCGCCGCTCCTGCCAGACCGCGTTGTATCACATTGCCGAAGCGCTGGTGCGCTGGATCGCACCGGTGCTCTCGTTTACAGCGGAGGAGCTGTGGCAGTACCTGCCAGGCGAGCATAATGATTCTGTGATGCTGAATGCTTGGTATGACGGTCTGGCTGAACTGCCAGCGGATCAAGCCTTAGGTCGCGAATTTTGGAACACCGTGATGGGTGTTAAAGAAGCGGTCAATAAAGAACTAGAGAACCTGCGAAGCGCCAAAGCCATTCGCGGCAACCTTGAGGCAGAAGTCACCCTCTTTGTTGAGTCGGCCTTGAGCGAGCAGCTGGCGAAGCTGGGCGATGAGCTACGCTTCGTGTTGATCACTTCCCAGGCGGCCTTAGCGCCCTTGGCAGAGGCTGGTGCCGATGCGGTGGAGACTGAGCTGCCTGGCCTCAAGTTGCGTATTCTTAAATCAACTGAAACCAAATGCGCGCGCTGCTGGCATTTCCGCGCAGACGTGGGCACGCACGCCGCACATCCTGAGATTTGCAGCCGCTGCGTAGACAACATCGAAGGCGCTGGTGAGGTTCGTCAGCATGCCTGAGGCCAAAAAAGGCAGTCTGGCGTGGCTTTGGCTGTCGCTGCTAATTATCGCTCTGGATCAGTTGACCAAATGGGTCGCGGTAAACAACCTGGAAATGTACCAGCAGGTACCGGTCATAGCTGATCTATTCAGCTTTACCCTGGCCTATAACACGGGCGCCGCGTTTAGCTTTCTGGCTGACGCCGCTGGCTGGCAGCGTTGGTTGTTTGCAGCGATTGCCGTGGTGGTGAGTGTCGTGCTGTGTGTTTGGTTGTCACGGCTGGACCGCAGCAAACGGCTGGAAGCTATTGCTCTTGCACTCATTCTCGGCGGCGCGTTGGGAAATCTGTATGACCGCGTGGTACTAGGCCACGTGGTTGATTTTATTCTGGTGCACTGGCAACAAAGGTGGTTCTTCCCCGCGTTCAACATTGCCGATAGCGCGATTACCGTTGGCGCTGCGCTGCTAATTCTGGATATGTTTGTCGGTAAGAAGAAAACTGAAAACTAGAAACGCTACCAGCTGCTTCTGGAAGGTCGAGTTCCATCTCGACCAGCGTCTTATTTAATGGCCTTTTTGGTGAGTGAGACGCCACAGTGCGAGTGTTCGGTTAGCTCGCTGGCCGGGATGGAACCCGGCCTTCCGGGAGCGGTGTTTTATAGTTGGCTCAGCACCTGTGATGCACACGGTTTTGTTTATGGAAGGTCGAGTTCCATCTCGACCAGCGCCCTAGCCAGTAGCGCCGTTGGTGGGTGATGCAAGGTAGCGCGAGTGTGCAGTTCGTACGTCCCCTGGCCTTCCTGCCTAGGATGCTTTGTAAACAGACACCCGCTCGCTCATGCTGTTGCTCCAGTATTGAGAGCCAGAAATGACTAGGTTTTTGCTAAGTCACTGACAGGATGTTTAATCTGGTCTGCTTAAATGCAGGTCGCCCGTAAAATTCAGCACGACACGCTAAAATCAATACTGAGATACCCAAATGACTGATCTGCGCATCAACCACGACACCTTGGTTACCCTGCATTTCACGCTGAAATTGCCCAACGGCGACGTAGTCGACACTACTCTAGATAAGCAGCCAGCTACCTTTAAAGTCGGCGACGGCAGTTTGCTACCAGGTTTTGAACAGGCGCTGTTTGGCCTCAAAGCCGGAGATAAGCGCAGTTTCGAGATCGAACCTGAACGTGGTTTTGGCCCCGGCAACCCGCAAAATCTGCAGAATATCTCGCGCGATCAGTTTGATGAAATGGAGTTAGAAGAAGGCCTGCTGGTGATCTTTAAAGATGCCGCTGGCGGTGAATTGCCGGGCGTCGTCAAAACCATCCATGAAACGGTGGTTGAGGTCGATTTCAACCATCCGCTGGCCGGTAAAATCATCACATTTGATGTCGAAATTATCGATGTACAGGCGGCCTAATCAAGCCTTCTGTGTAATCCCATTGGCTTAAAATCGCATTCTCCATCTTGATGATGGATAATCCGCCGATATCAGCTTTCTCTTTCCGAGGTACTCATGCAGATCAAATTGGCTAACCCCCGCGGCTTTTGCGCAGGCGTTGATCGCGCCATCGAGATCGTCAACCGTGCCCTCGAAGTGTTCGGCCCACCCATTTATGTACGCCATGAAGTAGTGCATAACAAATTTGTGGTGGAAGACTTGCGTAGCCGTGGCGCAATCTTTGTGGAAGAGATTGATCAGGTGCCAGATGACGTCATCGTTATCTTCAGCGCCCATGGGGTGTCTCAGGCAGTGCGCCAGGAAGCAGCCGATCGTGGTCTCAAGGTTTTTGACGCGACTTGCCCGCTGGTTACCAAGGTGCACATGGAAGTAACGCGTTACAGCCGTGATGGCAGCGAATGCGTGCTTATCGGCCACGCCGGCCACCCGGAAGTCGAAGGAACTATGGGCCAGTATGACGCCAGTCAGGGCGGCGCTATCTATCTGGTCGAAGACGAAGCAGATGTAGCCAAGCTGCAAGTGATTAATCCTGAGCGCTTGGCTTTTGTCACACAAACAACCTTGTCGATGGATGATACGGCGCGGGTGATCGATGCGCTGCGTTCCCGTTTTCCAGCCATTGATGGCCCACGCAAGGATGACATTTGCTACGCCACCCAGAACCGCCAAGACGCGGTCAAACAGCTGGCTCGTGATTGTGACTTGGTTTTGGTGGTTGGCAGCCCAAACAGCTCCAATTCCAATCGACTAAGGGAGCTGTCTGAGCGAATGGGCACCCCTGCTTATCTGATTGATGGCGCAGATGAGATCAAGCCTGAGTGGCTGACGGCGGTGTCCAATATTGGCGTAACAGCCGGCGCCTCAGCACCTGATGTGCTAGTGCGGCAGGTGATCCAGCATTTGCATGCACAAGGCGCGACCGGGGCAGAAGAGCTCGCAGGGCAAGAAGAGAATATCGTTTTCAGTATGCCTAAAGAGCTGCGAGTGGTTCAGGTCGAGTGAGGCTGTAGTTTGGTTAGGCTTGAAGCTGAAGCTTCCAAGCGCATATCCCTCAGCTAGTACCACGCCTAGAGGAGCTTGACGCCAGCGGGATTGGCCGTCTTTGAAGGCCGGGTTCCATCCCGGCCAGCGGCATCACCCAATACACCGCTGCTGTTATGTGCTGAATATCCAGAGTCTTGTCGCCGGGTAGCTCGCTTGTCGAGATGGAACTCGACCTTCCAAAACTTAAGCCCCCAGAATTTGTCCCCAAATCACCACCCGTCTACCCGCCGCACATTGGAAGGTCGGGTTCCATCCCGGCCAGCAGTATCAATAAATACTCTGCTGCTGTGATGGGCTAAATATCCGGGGTGATTTCGCCGAGCAGTTCACTGGCTGAGATTTAGCGCGAACTTCCATAGCCACGTGCCTTTATGGGTACAAGATTAACTTATATCTCTTTGGGCCAAAACGCGCGTATTCCCGCCACACCTTGCGCGCCGAAGGCCTGAGCTTGCTTGAGCTGCTCAGGTGCCATTCCTCCCAGCAGATAGACTGGCACGGTTGCTGTGCGTATCAAGTCTTGTGCTGCATCCCAGCCCAATACTTCGGCGCGGGGATGGCTGCCGGTGGCAGAGACCGGCGACAAAGTGACAAAGTCGACACCAAGTTCTATTGCCATTTGCAGTTCTTCTGCGTTGTGGCAGGACGCTGCCAGAGGCCAGTTTGCGTGTTGTTCTGGAGTCTGCCAAAGGTTGCGTAACTGAGCGCTAGTGAGGTGCCATCCACTGTTCGGCCAAGGTGGAGGTGTGTCGCCTTTAAAAAGCCATTGAAAATCGACGCCGAAGCGTTCAACTACTTTGGAGGCCAGCACCTGATACTCGGAGCAATCGAGCTGCGTTTGGCGCAGTTGGACGAGTCGTATACCTTTGGCTTTGGCGCGCTCCAGCCCGGCAAACAGTGATAGTTCATCAGTGTCCGGCGTTATCAAATAGTGATCAGGTAGTCGTGCGGCGCTTAGTATCGGCTGATTGGCGGCAGGAAAATCGAAGTCAGCCAGCTGATGTGGCTCCACCCATCGCACGGCTTGGCCTTCCGCGCCATGTGCTTCACCTGAAAACCCAGTCACCTTCCACACATCCAGACGAATAGATTTATCGGAATAGTCGTGACGGATGTCTATCAGAGGGTGAGCGTCGACCACGCTGATGCCCAGTTCTTCCTGTAGCTCCCTACGCAGGCCTGTAAGGCGTTCTTCGCCAGACTCCAGCTTGCCACCTGGAAATTCCCACAAGCCGCCTTGATGGGCGCTGTCGGGTCGCTTAGCAATGAGAATCTGACCGAAGGGATTGGTAATGACGCCCGCCATGACATGAATGCGGCGCATCAGGAGATTCTGGTGAGCAGTAATTTCGCGATCATTGCCGAGACAAATCCTCGGAAAACACATCCTGTTCCTGCTCATTGCCAGGAATAACATGTTCTTCAGATGCCCAGGCGCCCAAATCAATCAAGCGGCACCGGGGTGAACAGAAGGGGCGATCTGGGAACGCGGCATCCCACGTAACGGGAGCTTGGCAAGTTGGGCATTCGACGCTAAGTGTCATGAGTTATTCTCCTGCAGCATCGCGAGATACTGCTGATGCAGTGCATCTACCTGTTGATGCAAATGTGAGAGGTCGCGATCATTGACAATAATGTCATGGGCTTTTTTTAGCCGATCTTCGCGCTGAGCTTGTACCTGCATAATGGCTTTGATCTGATCCTCAGAAACCTTGTCGCGCACTGCAGTTCTAGCTAGCTGGAGGGCCTCAGGCACGTCCACCACGATGATCCGACTGGCGAGGCTGTGCTGGCCCGACTCGATCAGCAAAGGCGAAACCAGCAACGCATAGGGTGAAGTGGCGCTACTAAGATCGCGAATAGTTTCGTCGCGAATCAGTGGGTGTAGCAAGTCTTCGAGCCAGACGCGCTCTTGCGGGTTGGTGAAAACGCGCTGACGTAACGCTGCGCGGTCTAGGTTGCCGTCCGCCAGCAAGATGCTATCGCCAAAGCGATCCACTATATGCGCCAATGCGGGTTTGCCGGGCTCAACCACCACGCGGGATTTAACGTCAACATCCACCACATGGATGCCATGCGCAGATGCAAAATAGTTGGCGGCAGCGGACTTACCGCTGCCGATACCGCCAGTTAGGCCGATGATCATACTCATAGCGGGTAATGTTTTATTCCGTAGGTGTATGAAGCGCGTACCCACTCTTAGCGGAGGTACGCTAACTCAGAAACCGGCAAACTGCAGATAACGACTGGTGATTGTCTCACCCCAGATCAGAGCGATCCAGCCAGCGATGGCTAAATAGGGTCCAAAGGGTAGGGGCGTAGCGTTATCCTGGCCGCGCGTCTTGAGAATAATGATACCGAGGATCGCACCGACTAAAGAAGACAGCAAGATAGTCAGCGGCAAAATCTGCCAGCCACCCCAAGCGCCGAGCATGGCCAGTAACTTGAAGTCACCGTAACCCATACCTTCCTTGCCGGTCACCAGCTTGAACAACCAATAAACCGACCACAGGCTGAGGTAACCAGCTACCGCGCCCCACAGGGCATCGTTCAAAGAGGTGTAAACGCCAAAGCTATTTGCAATCAGCCCCAGCCACAATAACGGTAAAACCAGTACATCCGGCAGCAACTGGGTATCAGCGTCGATCATGCTAAGGCTGATCAGTCCCCAAGTGAGCACCAGCATACCCGCAGCTGGCCAGCCAAAACCGTATTGCCATGCGACCACCATCGACAGCGCTGCCGTCAACAGTTCAACCAAAGGGTAGCGTGAGCTAATTGGCGCTCTACATTGCCCGCAACGACCCTTTAGCAGCAAATAGCTAATGATCGGCAAGTTCTGCCAGGCCTTGATCTCAGTTTTGCAGTGAGGGCAATGGGAATGCGGCAGAATAAGGTTATAGGTTACTTGTTCAGGCTGCGACGCTTCCGGATTCAGCATCTCGCGGCTTTGTTGCAACCACTGTGCCTCCATCATCTTGGGCAGACGATGGATAACTACGTTTAGGAAGCTGCCAATGATCAGGCCTAGCAAGCCAGCGAGCAAAATAAAAGCCAGCGCTCGGCTGGCCAGATAGTCGAGAAGCTGCATGGGATTAGACGACGGCCCCAAGCTGGAAGATCGGGAGGTACATAGCAATGATTAAACCGCCTACCAATACGCCCAGAACGCACATAATCAAAGGCTCAAGCAAAGTAGTAAGGTTGTCTACCTTGTTGTCGACTTCTGCTTCGTAGTAATCGGCAACTTTTTCAAGCATGCCATCGAGGTTGCCCGACTCTTCCCCGATCCCTGCCATTTGCACAGCTAAAGACGGGAACACGTTGGTTGTGCGCATTGAGAAGTTGAGTTGTGAACCAGCAGATACATCTTCCTTTATCTTCATTACCGCGTTGTAGAACACTACGTTGCCGGAGGCGCCAGCGACTGAATCCAGAGCCTCTACCAGTGGTACGCCCGCAGCAAAGGTTGTTGAAAGTGTGCGTGCAAAACGAGCGACAGCTGCCTCGTAAATAATCTTGCCAACGACTGGTGCTTTGAGTAGGGCGCGGTCTTCCGCGTCCCGCAGCTTCTTAGACTTCACGTGGGCCCTGCCGTAAACATAGCCGCCCGCAATAATGGCTATGAGAACGATGAACCACCAAGCCTGTAACCATTCGGATAGGCCGATGACAAAAAGTGTGAAACCTGGTAACTCTGCTCCAAAGTTAGCGAATACCTCCTGGAAACTAGGCACTACCTTCAGCAGCATAATTGCGGTGACTATGATCGCCACAATTACTACGGAGACAGGATATGTCATCGCTTTCCTGATCTTTGCTTTTAGAGCCTCTGTTTTTTCTTTGTAAGTCGCTATGCGGTCCAATAGCGACTCTAGTCGACCGGATTGCTCCCCAGATTCGACCAAATTACAGAACAGGTCGTCAAAATATTGAGGATGCTGACGAAGGGAGTCCGCCAAGGTGTTGCCCGCGGCAACGTCAATTTTCACCTCATTGACCAATTTGGCCATATTGGGGTTTTCTGAGCCTTCAGCAATAATTTCAAAAGCTTGAATGATGGGTACGCCAGACTCCATCATAGTGGCTAGCTGCCGCGTAAAAAAAGCGATATCTAAGGGTTTTATCTTCTTAGCACGTTTACTGAAAAGCGTTGATTTTTTATTAATTTTGGTGACAAGGATTCCTTGCTTTCGTAGCTGGTTTTTAACCAGCGCGGCATTCGATCCTTGAATTTCGCCCGTAATTATAGTGCCTTTTCGGTCTTTACCCTCCCATTTGAAGGGGTAAAACTTCACTTCCTTGGCCTTTTTTTTGGCAGCGGCAGGGTTCTTTTTTAGTGCTGCTTGTTGCGCCATGACTTAATCCTTTGTCACTCGGTTAACTTCCGCCAGGCTGGTGACGCCCTCTATTGCTTTCATAAGGGCGGACTGACGCAAGCTTCTAAAGCCCTCGCTCTGGGCTACATCGGAAATCTGAATAGAGTTGCCGTCTTCCATGATAATGCGCTGCATTGCAGGAGTGATTTTGACGACTTCGTAGATACCAACACGTCCTTTATAACCATCTTTACAATTTTCGCAACCCACAGGGCCAAAAATTGTAATCCCTTCGGCGATTTTCTCCTCACTAAAGCCTTCTTCTTGTAGTGTTTCCTTCGGCACTTCAATAGGTTCTTTGCAGATTTTACAAAGCCTTCGGGCCAAGCGCTGGGCGATAATCAGGTTGACCGAAGTGGCGATGTTAAAAGAGGGTACGCCCATGTTTCGCAAGCGCGTAAGCGTCTCAGCTGCACTGTTGGTGTGTAACGTCGACATTACCATGTGACCCGTCTGAGCGGCCTTAATAGCAATCTCTGCGGTTTCTAAGTCGCGAATCTCGCCGACCATGATAATGTCTGGATCCTGCCGCAAGAAGGCGCGTAGCGCTTTGGCGAAATCAAGGCCCTGTTTTGGGTTAACGTTGACCTGGTTGATGCCTTCAAGATTGATCTCGACGGGGTCTTCCGCTGTAGAGATATTACGTTCCACAGTGTTCAAAATATTTAGACCGGTATAAAGAGAAACCGTTTTACCTGAGCCGGTGGGGCCAGTCACCAAAATCATGCCTTGGGGTCTTTCTAAGGCAGCCATAAACATTTTCTTCTGATCTTCTTCGTAGCCTAGTGCATCGATACCCATCTTGGCACTTTCTGAGTCAAGGATACGCAGCACCACTTTCTCACCCCACAGGGTGGGCAATGTATTTACCCGAAAGTCGATAGACTTGTTTTTAGATATTTTCAGTTTGATGCGGCCATCCTGCGGCTTACGGCGCTCGGCCATATCCATGGATGACATTACCTTTAAGCGCGCAGCAATGCGAACGCCAAGCTGTTGGGGTGGTCTGGCGGTTTCATGCAAAATACCGTCCGTGCGGAAACGCACACGGTAAGTTTTTTCATATGGCTCAAAATGCAGGTCTGAAGAGCCCATGCGTACAGCATCCAAGAGCATCTTGTTGACGAAGCGCACGATGGGGGCGTCGTCGGTATCGCCTCCCATATCCTTCTTTTCATCGTCAGTAACTGCCTGAACATCCAGATCATCGAGATCTGCGTCAGCCATGTCGCCCAACCCACCAGTGGGACTGTCGAGGAATTTTTCGATCGCGATATGGAGCTTGTCGTCTTCGACGATAACGGCATCCGTCATCAATCCGGTATTGAACTGGATATCGCTTAGCGCTTGCTGGTTGGTTGGGTCTGAGATGGCGAGATAAAGGCGAGAACCGCGTTTGAATAAAGGGAGAACGTTATGCTGGCGAATCAGCTTTTCGCTGACTAGGTCCTGAGGTTGAACGTCTTTATCGACAGCTGAGAGATCAAAGTACGGATAACCGAATTCCTCTGCGCAGACCATTGCGAGATCGCGAGCACTTACCAGTTTTTTTTGTACTAAGTGAGTGATAAGTGGGATCTTATCTTGGCTAGCTTGTTGAGTGGCTTTCTCTGCGGTTATGGCATCAAGCAATTGATCTTGCACGATGCGTCTGGCCAGTCCAGAGAGGGTAGGATTTTCCATCGGGTTTGTAATCTCTAGAAGCAAAATACGAATTTAACGGCACTATAGTATAGGAGGCGGTGGGGTTGCACGGGATAGTCAAATAACGCGCTTGTATCTTGAGTTGGATGGATGGATGTGGGGGAGGAGGGATGAGGGTGACAAAAAATGTCACAAGTGGACCCGAAAGAGAAGACTTCTATTCTGAAACGTTACCTTTATGGGGAGGCGGGGGCGGTTTAATGTAGTCAGGGTTCTGGTCCGAAATTTGCATCCTGCTTGTTAGCCCAAGGGCTATCTCACAATCAAGGAGAATTACATGAAGGCTCAAATGCAAAAAGGTTTTACCCTCATCGAATTGATGATCGTGGTTGCGATCATTGGCATTCTGGCGGCGATTGCGCTGCCAGCTTACCAAGATTACACCAAGCGCTCGCACGTCGCGGAGGGCCTAGGTCTGGCAGCTGGAGCTAAAGCTTCAGTTACTGAATTTTACTCATCTGAAGGACATTTCCCTACTAATAATGCAAGTGCAGGATTAGCGACGAGTACTACTATTACAGGTAATGCAGTTACTAGCGTTGATGCAGCAACTGGTAAAATTGAAATTACGTATAACGATAAAGTTGAGTCAGGCAAGAAGTTAGTGTTGAGCCCCATTACAGCCGGTGGTTCAATAACGTGGATCTGCGGCGCATCTGGGTCGGATGTAAATACAAAGTTCCTTCCATCTAATTGCCGCTGATTTAGTTAGTAGCGATGTTCGATAGAGCGCTCACACTCTCCCGAGGTGGGCGCTTTTTTTACTCCCCTTGTGCATGAGAGTATATGATTCGCCAAATCAAAGCCTGCATTTTTCTGTTTGCTGTCGTATTAGTAACATTTCTTTGTTACTGGCCAGGAGTGGCGGGAGGCTTTTTATTCGATGATTACTCGAACTTAAAGGATTTGGGGGTTTATGGTGGAGTTATCGACGCCGAAACCTTTAATAGTTATGTTTTTCATGGGTGGTCAGGACCGACCGGCCGGCCCATATCGCTAATGAGTTTTTTGCTAGACGATAATACGTGGCCAAGCTACGCTCCTTGGTTCAAAAAAACTAATCTGTATATCCATGTCTTATGCGGTTTGCTTTTATGTTGGTCAATTTTGCTGCTATTGCGCAATATGAAGACTGTCAGCGAAAATGACGCTCGCTGGATAGCCGTTTTCGCCTGCGCAATTTGGTTGCTGCATCCCTATATGGTATCTACCACTCTATATGTAGTGCAGCGTATGGCCCAGCTAGCTACCTTTTTCAGTCTGGCGGGTATTGTTTTGTATTTATATGCACGTTTGCGGCTGATGCTGCATCCCATGCGCGCTTATATCTTGATGTCACTTGCAGTGTGTGTGTGTACTGTTCTTGCGACCTTCAGCAAGGAGAACGGCGCTTTGTTGCCGTTGCTTATATTAGTTATTGAATTCTGCCTACCTTCAACAGGGAAGCCCTCTTGGAAGTGGCGTGTGCTGTTTCTCTGGCTACCTTCTGTTGCCATTGCGGTAGCCTTATCTCGTTATATTACTTTCGCGGACGCACCATGGTCTAATCGTAACTTCAACATGGTGGAGCGCTTGTTGACTGAATTACGTATAGTTTTCGACTACTTGTTGAATCTTTTTGTGCCTCGGATTGAAGGTAATGGTTTATACCAAGATGGTTATGTGATTTCCAAGAGTCTATTTGATCCGTTCAGTACTTTTTTCTGTTTTCTGACTTTGCTTTTTCTCTTTTTAGGTGCCTTTATAATTCGCAGAAAAGCGCCGATCGTCACTCTTTCGATATTGTTTTTTTTTGCGGCTCATACTATGGAGTCTACGGTTCTAGGGCTAGAGCTGTATTTTGAGCATAGGAACTATCTCGCGGCTCTTTTCCTTTTTTTACCTTTGGTCTATTACTGCGTTATCTTGTGTAAGCGCTTCAAATTATTGCCTGTCTTGTTAGTCGCTGTGCTCGCAGTTCTCGCTTCCATGACTTGGTTGCGCGCTGGTTTGTGGGGGGATAGCGACAGGCTCAAGCTATATTGGGCACAGTCTGCAACTGAGTCACCGCGTGCCATCAATAGTTTGGCTGCTTATTATATAGATAACAAAAAGTACGAAAAAGCTAACGAGTATATGGAATTAGAAAGCGAACGTCTGTCTGATAGCTCTCTGTTGACTATTCGCCTTTTATTACAAAAAATTTACGGGAGTGTAGCGGAAGAACAAGATTTTTCTTTAGCCGGAGAGCGTCTCAAAAATCAACAATTCGACGCGCAAACTGTGGTAGGGGTCCGTACTATAGTTGAAACTGTGTTGGAAAGTGATTCGACAGAATATGCTCATTACACTCTGCAGTTGCTAAGTACAATGGAGGCTAGTCCTAAATACAGTCAATTCCCTCTATTTATCCGCTTGACTGCATACCTTCGAGCCCGGCTATATTTACATCTCCAAGAGCCGTTGCTGGCTAACGAGCTTTATAGTCTGGCTATGAGTAGATATAACGAAACGGATGCGGCGCTAGCTATGGTTGCAGAAATGGGCTCTGCCGGTTACCCGGAAGAAGCCTTAGTTTTACTGGAGCAAGCTTCTGGAATCCTCAACCAGCAAGAGTCAAGCACTCTGAAGCGCTCACGCAACTCTTATGAACAGGAGATCAGTTATCTTGAAGGTGTCTTAAAAAAGGCTACAGAACCCAATAATATTGTCACGGAAGATCTATGAATATCAGTATTGTACTCCCTGCAAAAAATGAATCCGCTGCCATCGGTAGCACTGTGCTAGGTATTGTCAGGCTATTACCTGAAGCCGAGGTGATCGTGGTCAACGATGGTTCGACCGATAATACTGCTGAAGTGGCAGAGTCAGCCGGGGCAACGGTAGTAGATCATGCTTACAGCATGGGCAACGGTGCGGCCATTAAAACTGGCGCGAGAGCTGCTACAGGAGAGATCATAGTATTCATGGATGCCGACGGTCAGCATGACCCAGCAGATATTTCGCGATTGCTTCAGAGGCTTTACGAGGGGCATGACATGGTCGTTGGGGCGCGTCAGACCGGTTCCCAAGCCAGCATCGGCCGCGGCCTAGCAAACGGTTTTTATAATAAACTGGCTACCTACATGACAGGTCATCCCATAGCGGACCTGACCTCGGGCTTCCGCGCAGTACGTACAAACAAGTTTAGGAAGTTCCTCTATTTGCTACCCAATGGTTTCTCCTATCCTACTACCAGTACCATGGCATTCTTTCGGGCTGGGTACTCTGTAGTTTACGAGCCCATTCACGCTGCTCAGCGCGTCGGAAAAAGCCACATTAAGCCGCTGCAGGACGGTATGCGGTTTCTTCTGATCATTTTCAAAATCGGCACCCTCTATTCTCCCCTCAAGTTATTTGCGCCGGTTGGCGCCGCAGCATTCGCTCTGGCATCGCTCTGGTATGGTTATACTCTTAGCACGGAAGGGCGCTTTACCAATATGAGCGCGTTGCTATACACCGGTGGTGTGATGATATTTTTAATGGGGTTAATCTCGGAGCAGATTACGGCGCTGATGTATAAGGACAGTGAATAGCGAGGGCGGATTGGCCACAGTGCAAGGACAATAGCCGTCCATCACTCACAGATTGACCAAAGAACCATTGTGCGCTGGCTCTGAACCTGACCTGAGCCGGGAGTTAATGAGTTCAAAGCCGCCCCTCAATCGGGCAGCTACCTTATAGTAGAAGACTAAGCATGTTTAAAGGCCCCATCGCCGTCGGTACTATCCGCACCAGTTTTGTTCTGGGGATGCGTCTGATTGTGCAGGCAAGCACGCTTTTACTTCTGGCAACAATCCTTGGGCCGGATGGGTTTGGGCTTTATGCAGGGCTTGGTGCCATGGCTGTACTGCTGGGGACACTGGCTAATTTCGGAACCCATTTAACCCTGCTGCGTGATGTTTCTCGTACTTCGCTTTATGCCGGCGGAGCTCTTCGTCTTGCTTTGGGTACCACAACCATTTGCGGGTCAATCTTGCTGCTCATCTACATTTTTATTTCTCCGGTTGTGTTGCAAATACCTGATGGCGCGCATTGGGTCATTCTTTGCATTGGGAGTGCGGACGTACTGCTCCAACCATTCCTGGTTATCGCTGTTATGGAGCGACATGGCCAAGGGCAAGTTGCGCGCTCGCAGATTCTTTTAATTTTACCGCTGTGCTTGCGTCTGCTAGCGGTTCTGGTCGTTGCCGCCTGCGCACCTGATAATCAGCTAATTTGGTATGCCCTAGGACACTTGATTGCTGTCATGCTGCCGCTTGGTTATGTGTTTTGGCTCGCGCCGGTCGTGTGGCGTCAGCCATCCCGTTGGCGGGTAGCACGGAGCCATGAGTGGAGGGGGCTGGCAGGTTATGCAGTGATGAACGCAAGTGCGCATGGAGTCGCAGAGCTAGACAAGATGCTTGCTATACGTCTGCTACCTTTGGGCATAGCGGGGGTTTACTCTGTCGCATCGAGGGTAGTAGGCTCTCTCGTGCTACCGGTTATAGCAATGATGCTTGCCGCGATGCCTCGACTGTTCAGGGAGGGGGCGGTGACAGGTAGGTCTCTTCAATATTGGCTATTCACGTTTGCAGGTATATACGGTCTTCTTGCTGCAGTTTTCATAGCACTTGCCTCCCCGTGGGTCGAGGCCTTGCTGGGTGAGGCGTATTCAGGCGTCGGTAATCTTATCAGCTTACTGGCCTATGCTGTTCCAGCGATTAGCGTACGTGCAGCCGCTACGAATGTGCTCACCACTCTTGAGCGTCCATGGGTGCGGATTTTTCTGGAATTGTCTGGTTGGCTGGTTATCGTCGTGCTAGCGCTTTTATTTGTTCGCTCTCACGGAAGCCAAGGATTGGCTATTTCGATTATCTATGCCGAATGGATTCTTGCGGCTGGGTCGGTATTTCTAATAAGCATAATTTCAGCTTCTTCTAGTAAAGCCGAGGGCGGGACCAGACCAAGATGACCAATAATTCAAAACCTCGTCAGTTGCATCTGGCATTTCTAGATACTGTTCGAGCTTACGAACTAGATGCTGCAAAAAAATACTTGCCTGCTGGCGCAAGGGGTGATGAGTCATGCAGTCTACTGGAAGTAGGCGCCGGGACAGGGGTCCAGGCACAACGCTTGACCGAGCTAGGCTATACGGTTTCAGCATTAGACGTGGAAAACAGTAGTTATCGAAACGTGCGATGCTTCGATATTGTCGAATATGATGGTATCAATATTCCACTTCCGGATCGGTCGCACGATGTTGTATTCAGCTCGCATGTTCTTGAGCACGTAATACATCTAGATGAAGTGCTCAAAGAAACCTATAGGGTACTTTCGGACGAGGGGATATGTGTCCATTTGATACCAACGCCATCTTGCAGAGCATGGACTCTTGCCTCTCATTATATATGGCTTGCTAGGCGCATAATACAGAAAGTGCTGACTTTCAAAAACCGAGCTACCAGCTGCGAAGATGCTCCACGCCTGCCGACTAATGCTGAAGCATGGCTTTGGACGCTATTTCCGCCCAAGCACGGCGAGAGGGGCAACACTGTTACCGAGGTTTATTACTACTCCCGTCGTTTCTGGTGCAAAAAGTTCGAAGATAATAACTTTGATGTCATTCATATGGATTCTAATCATCTCTTTTACACGATGGCAAATGCACTGGGTGCTGGTGTTAGCCTGGAGTTGCGGTGTCGTATGGCAAGAGTTTTTGGGAGTGCTTGCCATATTTACGTATTAAAGAAGAAGGATGCAAACTGATGGGTAGCGCTCTTATTTCGCATTTTCTCAGAGGATTGCGACGCAGTGGTAATGCTATGTCTTTTGGTGGGAGGTTACGCTTATCGCAGTCTATCCTTCGGCGTGTCTTTCGCTTCGTAGACCGGGAGGTCACGATTTCTGATTTTAATGGAAAATTCGTTATACGATTGATCCTCTCGGAGCATATGCAGCGACGCATTTTTTGGATGGGCTATTACAGCACCGATATAGTGGCTCTGTTGAAGAGAGTGCTTAGGCCTGGGATGGTGGTTGCCGATGTGGGTGCAAATATTGGTGAGATCACACTGGTTTCGGCCAAGTGCGTGGGTAGCGAGGGAAAAGTGATTGCGTTCGAACCCGTCAACGCTATCGCAGATCGACTCGCCGAACACGTCCAGGTAAATGGCCTTAATCAGGTACTCATAAGAAGAGAAGCTTTAGGAACCAAGATTGGTGATCGGGTGCCTATCTATGCGTCCTGTGGGCAAGATGTTTCTGATGATCATCAAGGGCTAGCGAGTTTGTATGGAGAGAATGAAGGCCAGGCGCCCATCCAATATGTCAATGTCACTACGCTGGATGAAGTGACTTCTTCGCTTTCGTTGGCGCCAATTGATTTAATAAAAATCGATGTGGAAGGTGGGGAATTGGCATGTCTCCAGGGCGCCGAACGAGTGCTGCGCCGTTCTAGGCCTATGCTGATTGTGGAGGTTCAGAAGTTCTCTGCTCGTCAAGCAGGTTGGGATGTAGACGAACTCTTCCGGTACCTCCAGAGGTTTGGGTATGAATTCTTTACGATTGGCTCAAGAGGGCGTTTGCGCGCGCTGGATCTGAGCTCGTTGGTTGACTTTCAGAATGTGTTTTGCAAAGTTCGAGATAGGGTTGAGTGAGCAGACTATCGGCCTGTTTTCTCTTATCTCGCTTTGAGGCGGGGGGGCTTGAGCGTGTGCAGATGCACATTGCGGCGGGGTTGGTTCAGGTGGGTATTCAGACGGAGCTAGTGACGCGGAAAGTTGATTTGCAAGCACATGTGCTGCTGAGGCCGGACGTGCCGGTACATGCGTTTGCTAGTAGTCGAATAGGCTTTATGTATAGGCTATCTAGTTGGCTCCGAAAGACTGAGCCGCACGTGATCGTTACCAGCGCCAATGATATTGGATGTTTTGTTCTGCTGCTGCGTCGCCTGTTCTGGCGGCGGTCCAGGATTATCTGGACGCAACATTTATCGCTTTCTGGCCCGCTGCATGCCTCTAAAGGGGCGAAGCGGATGCGGCTATTGTTTGAGTTATGGCTGATGCGCCGGCTGGTCAAACATGCAGATATGGTAGTTGCAGTATCTCGATCAGTCGCGGACGATATGAAGCGGCTGTTAGCTCAGAACCTACCTGTTAGAGTCATATTTAATCCCGTTATCGGCGAGGATTTTGAGCAGCAAAGCCTTGAGGTGATTGAGTGGCCTTGGGGAGATAGTGCAGTACCAACTGTTGTCTTTGTTGGACGGCTCGCGCAGGTCAAACGTCTCGACTTGTTACTTCAGGCGTTTGCCCAGTGCTTTGAAATAATGCCGGTAAGATTGCTAGTGGTAGGTGATGGCCCAGAGGCTAAAATGGCAGCTGATCTGTCGGCTGAGCTCTGCTTGGGGGACGCGTGCAAATTCGTTGGGTATCGCGAGAACCCATTGCCATGGATACGTAATGCTGATGTGCTGGTCTTGTGTTCTGATTCCGAGGGCTTTGGTTTGGTACTGGTAGAAGCGATGGCATGTGGCACTCAAGTGGTCGCAACAGATTGTCCTGATGGCCCTGCCGAGGTGCTCGTCGAAGGCCGATATGGGCGTTTGGTTTCTATGGGTGATGCTGATGCCTTGGCCGCTGCAATACAGGCAAGTCTGCGATTTCCTTTTGTTGAAGTGGGTGATCTGAAAGAACGTGCTGCCGAATTCAGTGTTGAGCGCGCGGTTGCTCAATATGTCGAGTTGTTAAAAACGATGCTGAGGCTTTGATTTGAAAGTCGTTTTTGTCTGCAAACGCTATTACACGGGCAAGGACGTCATCCAGCACCGCTTTGGTAGACTGTACGAGTTTCCAACTCAACTTGCTCGTTTGGGGCATCAGGTGACGGTGCTCTGCTTGGATTATCGTAACGATGATTGTCATGAGGGCTTTACAGTGGAGTTCGCCCCCGGCTCGGTGCGGTGGGTTATTGCTTCAGTGCGCAGCATTCTTGGTTTTAGGGTGGGGGCAATCTACCGAACTATAAAAGCTGTGCAGCCGGAAGTGGTTGTAGGCTCCTCAGATATTCCGTGTCTGTGGTTGGCACGAAGGCTGGCCAGGTTGCTTGGAGTCGCCTATGCCGTTGATCTTTATGATAACTATGAGAGCTTTGGGCAGGCGCGCATTCCAGGGTTGCGTCGTATATTGAAAGCCAGCATCAGACATGCAGGCGCGGTCATAGTGGTCAGCTCGGCGCTGAAAAAAAAAGTTATTGATGATTACTCGCCGCTTGGGGCGGTTTTTGTCATGAATAATGGGATCGCGCGATCCAGCTTTTCGATAGGTGATTGTGCGGCTGCGCGGGTATCACTCGGCTTGCCAGCCAGCGCGAAATTGATTGGAACGGCTGGCAACCTATCGCGTATGAAGGGGCTGGATACGGTCTATGCAGCCTGGTCAGGTATCGAAGGCTTGGTTGAAGATATTTATCTCGTACTCGCAGGTCGTGTCGATCCCAAACTTCCAATGCCGAGCGGGGAGCGAGTGATCTACTTGGGTGAGCTTCTGGAGGCAGAGGTTGGCCAGTTATTCAGGGCGCTTGATGTAGGAATCATTCCAGCGCATGACTCCATTTTTGGGCGTTACTGTTTTCCGCAAAAGCTATTTGAAATGGTTGCCTGTGGTTTGCCAGTTGTGGCTGCCAAAGTTGGTGCCATTGATCAGGTGCTGCGAACTAAGCCTGAAATGCTTTTTGCTTCCGGCGATATTGAGAGCCTGAAGGCAGCCGTGTTATTTCAGCTACAAAACTGTCAATTGGCGGATATCAAGCCTAAGGAGTGGGGAGAGCTTATTGCGGCTGTTGAGCCAGTTATTGTGGATCTGGCGAAATAGACTTGAGCCATATTTACTCAGAAATTTCAGTCTCAAGTAAAGCTTTGAATACGCCTTCGCCAAACTGCTCCCAAGCAAAGTTCTGTGAGAACTTTAAAACATTTTTTTCTGCCATTGTCTGTTGAAGCAGCTGTAATACATACAGGCTTAGTTCTGAGTAATTGTTTTTCTCTACCAAATATCCAGACTCTCCATGACGCACTGCGTCAACAATGCCTCCTGTAGCAAAAGCGACCGTGGGCAAGCCATGGGCCGCGGCTTCTATGGCTACCATACCAAAGCCCTCTGGGTCATCGGGGATATGGCGTACGGGGAACACGTGCACATCGGCAGCTTCGTAGGCGGTGGCTAGTTGGACTTTTTCAGTGATTAAACCCAGAAACCTGATGTGATCAGACACGCCGGAGAGTTCTGCCTGAGTCAAAATGCTTTCTACTGTCTGAATACCTGCTCCCAAGGAATTTTTTGGAACTTCGCCAATTACTACCAAGATAGCGTTTGGCTCGGCCTGCACTATGGAGGGCAATGCCAGCTCCACAAATTCACGCAAGCCCTTGCGGGTTGTCAGGCGACCGACTGAAAGCAGGATTTTTTTATCGATTAGTCTGTGTAAAGTTTTGAACGCGGTAATGTTTTGTTCTGGTTGGGGAGCGTGGGGGAGGTTTACCCCAGGATAAACGATGGTGACATTTGCTCCGTGTACGCCGGCCGCCAACGCTAGATTTTTGGTGGCTGTACTGTTGACGATGACTCGGTTCATGTTTCTGAATACCGGAGTCCAAAGGCGTTGATAAAGTTTGTTTTTAACGGTTATATCAAAGCCGTGCAGATAAGCGACTGAACGCGCTCCGCAGACCTTGCTTGCCAGCCAGGCTATAGGCGCGGTGAGCCCGCTACCGGCGAGGATCACATCGGGCCTCCACCTAACTACTAGCCATAGCGCTTTGCAGAAAGAAATCAGTAAAAATAGTGGCAGAGGCTTAAGTTGTGCTTCGCTAAGGCTAACCTGTTGCGGCTTGAGTGACGCAGCACCTTTGGGCCCGACGACCTTTACCTCTGCATATTTAGACAGCTCATCAGCCATATGCCAGTTCAAGCGCTCCATACCACCTACTAAGGGGGGGAGGTTCCGGGTGATGATTAGTATTTTTTGGCGATGAGTTTCAGGCATTGACCACGTTCTCCCCGCTCAAGCGCCCGCGAGTATCCACAACCAGTTGAGCGTTAAGTGCCAGGGTGCAGTAGTCAAACCCATCATGATCAGTAGCCAATACCACACAGTCAAACTCGGCAATGCTGTTGGCATTCAATTTCACAGAACTCAGGTCAAAGTAATAGTCACGCTTCTGCGGAAAAGTAGGTACATGAGGATCCGAGTACGCCACCTCTGCGCCTTTGTCTTGCAACAGAGACATGATCTCCACGGCAGGCGATTCACGGGTATCGTCGATGTTTTTTTTGTAAGCCAATCCCAATACTAAGATTTTGCTGCCTTTCACCGCCTTTCCCTGAGCGTTCAGCGCGTCTGCCACTTTCTGAACTACCCAGTGCGGCATGTAGTGATTGATTTCGCCAGCGAGCTCGATGAACCGCGTGTTAATGCCGTACTCCTTGGCTTTCCAAGTTAAATAAAATGGATCGATTGGAATGCAATGCCCCCCAAGCCCGGGTCCTGGAGTATAGGGCACAAATCCGAAGGGTTTTGTGGCGGCGGCTTGAATGACCTCGTGGATATTGATTCCCATCTTGTCAGCGACGATTTTCATCTCGTTGACTAGTCCGATATTGACCGCACGATGGATGTTCTCCAGCAGTTTGGTCATTTCTGCAACGCGGGTATCGCTAACAGGCACCATGGTTTCAATTGCGTTGGCATACAGTGCGGTGCCGAGTGCTAGGCACTCAGAGGTCATTCCGCCAATCACCTTTGGGATTTGTGCAGTTGTGTAATTGGCATTACCTGGGTCTTCGCGCTCGGGCGAGTAGACCAATGCGCAGTTTGTGCCTGGAATGAAGCCTTGATCTCTTAGTCGGGGGGCCAGTAGCTCTTCTGTTGTGCCGGGCCAGGTGGTGCTTTCCAGGCTCATCAACTGTCCTGGTTGGAAGTACGGGAGAATGCTTTCTACCGTCTCGGTAACATAGCTGAGGTCTGGTTGATGGTGATCATCCAGTGGCGTGGGTACGCAGATGATCTGGGCGTCCACTTCAATTGTGCGGGAGAAGTCGCTAGTTGCTGCAAAGCCATTTTCTAGCGCTTTGCTTATCTCTGATGAGGCAATACGCTCAATATAGCTATTCCCACCATTCAGCGTGGCTACCTTGCGGGGGTCTATGTCGAAGCCGATTACCTTTATACCAACTGCCGTGAAGCGAAGGGCCAGAGGCAGCCCTACGTATCCGAGGCCATAGATACCTATTATGCACTTTTTGCTTTTTATCCTCTCCTTAAGCTGTTGCAAGCAGGCTTCAGGGATGGCGCTGTTGGAGGCAGTTAAAGGCATTCGGTGAATAGTCCTTATTCTTGAAAGCAGGCTGGTTGTTGATGATTGCAAATGCCCTTAAGGGGAGCAAGCTGCATCTGTGGTCAATTAGTTTGGGATCCTCCTTATGTGGCCAATTTGCCTTTGACTACCGTCTTACCCTCCCGCCACAACCGCCACTCCCCCCGCTCATACACATTCCACCGCTCATTATCAGTCAGCGGCTCAGTAGCAATCACTGTCACCACATCCTTGGCGCCGGTGTGCTCCGTGAAATCAATACTCACCTCTACATCACTCAAGTGCGCTGCGCCAAAGGGTGCTCCGCGTGTGATCCAGTGGAGTTTGCTGGTGCACAGGGTGTAGAGCCAGTCGCCGTTGCTGAGCATGATGTTGCATACGCCTTTTTCTAGCAGTGGTTGGCAGGCTTGGCTTAGGGTTTCGATCAGGTCAGGGGTGTTGGGTGGCTGATCGTAATGCGCTACTAGTGTGTTGAGCAGGTGGCAGAAGATGGCTTCGCTGTCGGTATCGCCGACGGAGCGGAATGGCCCGGCGGTAGGAGTAAAGTCGGCGAGTTGCCCGTTGTGGGCGAAGGCCCAATATTGCCCCCATAGTTCTCTGGTAAAAGGGTGTGTATTGGCGAGGCTGACGGCCCCCACGTTGGCCTGACGAATATGGCAGATGACGTTTTCAGACTTGATGGGGTAGGACTCGACCAGCTTGGCTATCGCCGAGTCGTGGCAAGGCTTAGGGTCGTGAAAGCAACGTAAGCCTTTGCCTTCGTAGAAGGCGACTCCCCAGCCGTCGCGGTGAGGCCCGCTGCCTCCGCCCCGGCGCATTAAACCGGCGAAGCTGAAACAGATGTCCGTTGGTACGTTGGCGCTCATGCCCAGCAGTTCACACATCTTTCGTCTCGACTTGGTTCCAGAAGTATCTCTGGATTAACTCAATTCTCGACTGCGCTGTAAAGCTGGGCAGAGCGTGTGGGCATTACTGCATCCGCATTATGATGCCTTGTTGTGGATTGATTTTGCCATCCAGGGTATCAAGGTAGCCTTGTTTGATGTCTTGATCGCCGGCCAGTTCGGTAACTTCCATCCATTTGCTGACAGAGCTAGCCAGTGGCTGCCATAGCATCGCAAAGCGCGTCATCAACTCTGCAGCACCCAATACTTTGGCTCTTTCTGCCCAGTAGCCGGGGGCGAAAAATACCTGAGGTGTAGCACCGGGCAGGTTTTTCTCTCCACCGCGCTGATCCCAGTGCGCTGCGCCGACCAGCGAACTAAAGAGCAACTGCTCGGCAAAATGCTTATGAACCTCTCCTAATACCTGCCCATTACCGGCGAAGTCGACGGACACAGTGGCTTGGTCGGCATCCAGTTCGTTGATCTGGTCGTAACTTACCACCTTGTCGTAATACCCAAGATTGCGCACGAACTCGAGATTGCTGTTGGACGTCAACGCGGTGATGGTTAGCGACTTTCCGCGCTTGGCGCGTTGATGCTGGAGCATGAAAGCCAGACCCAAGGCTGTTTTGCTTGAGGCGCTGGTGAGGATGATCTGCTCTGCGTCAAAAAAATTGTTCTCGACTAAATAGTCATCTAACAAAAAAGAGGTGATCAGCAGCGGGCGTAACAGCATTTGCAACGCCTCATTTTCCTTACGGTAGGCCGGGTCTCGATCGGTGAATTGGTATTGGTTGTAGGCCAGTGCGAGATGGGATCGATGGCTGCTTATGTCGGTAAAGGCGTTATCAGTTAGGTCACCTGCTTGCACTTTAAGTTGCGGCGCCATGGGGAGATAGCCATATACGCGCGTACCCGTGCTGATTTGCGGATGCTTACTGGCAACCACTTCGGCAAAGCCCCATACCGGGATCTGACCCCAGGGCGCATCCACCGGGAAAAAGTCCCAATACTTAAATCGGCTACCTAAAGCAGCGTATGTAATGTTGTTGGCGGTAAAAGCCACACGATCCACTGCGAGTAGCGCCTCGCCTTCTTTCAGATCTGCCTCGTTCAGCAAGACTTGAGGGAGTTGCTGGCAGTCATGAAGATCGTTCTTGTTTACGACAAAACAATCACCGGCGGAGTTGGACATGGGTAGCTCTCATTGTATGGGTGTGGGTCAGCAGGTCTTATGCCGTCCAAAAACGGCGGCTGCACGTGGCTGTATAAGCCGAGATGGGGTCGGCCTCAATAAGGCTAGCTTGCCGGGATTTGTGCTGCGGGTCTTCGTTAAGTCAGCGGGTAAATGAGGTGGAATAAGGGAAGGCGAGATCGCGCGCAATAATCATAGATATGCACCTTTATAGTGCCTCGCCGTTGCATGATTGCCGGGCAGGCGAATCCGCTTCGAGAATCGGTTGCTTGGCTATTTGCGTGTAAAGCGCCAACAAGACACTCGCAACGTTATTTTTTGTGTGAGCTGCTACGAGTATTTCAAGTTCTGTGACCAATTGGTCACAAAATTGCATTATCCTAATTGGTATCAAGCTATATCTATTTTGCGAATAGATTTTTTTAGTGCGTTTTACATTTTTGGTTTAACTGCTTGACTTGAATCAAGGCCAGCCGGCCACGAAACGGCGATTTTTGGCGATGAATCGAATACACCCGACCCGGTACGAGGACTTCTATAATGAAACAGCTCACCCCGATGGATTCTCAGTTTTTCTATTTTGAGGCGCCTAATCAACCCATGATGATTGGCAGTCTCTGGCTTTGTGATCAAAGCAGTGCGCCGGGTGGGGTGGTGCGACATAAGGAAATTCTGCAATACATTTCTGATCGGCTTAACACAACGTCGTTTTTCCGTCGCCGGCTGGAACAGGCACCTTTCCAGTTGGACGACCCTTACTGGCTGGACGACGAAAACTTTGATCTCGAGTACCACGTACGTCATGTCGGCCTGCCACAGCCAGGAGATTGGCGACAGCTGTGCATCTTCACTGCACGGACCATGTCCCGCAGCGTCGATATGGAGCGCGCGCCCTGGGAGATCTACATCATTGAGGGCGTTAATAATGTAGAGGGCATCCCGCCCAACAGCTTTGCGGTACTCATCCGCTTTCACCATGCCTATGTGGACGGCAAAGCCAGCCTTGAGTTGACCACGGCGATGATGGAGGATACCGCTGAGCACGAGTACGGCCGCCGCGACCGCGTAGAGGTTGCCGAGCGCGCGCCTACGCGTCTGGAAATGTGGGCGCGCACGACGCCCCGGATGATGAGCCAGACGTTGCGCAGTATGAAGGCTAGCCTGACGGTTGGGCGCAAAGGGTTGGAGCTCGCGCGCCGCTTGCGTGATGAGGCCAAGCCGGAGCAGACCCGGGTGCCCAAAACGGTCTTCAATGTACAGATATCGCCCCATCGTTCCTACGGGGCCTTTACCTGGCGGATTTCAGAGCTTAAACGCATGCGTCAGTTATGTCCTGGTAGCACCTTGAACGACGTGGTGATCGGCATCATTGCCGGCGGTATGCGTCGTTACCTGGCCCATCACAACGCGCTACCGGCAAATGGTTCGTTGGTTTCCATGTGCCCGGTGTCTTTGCGGCCTAGCGAGGCTAGCAAAGACTGCGGCAACCTGATTGCAGCTATGTTCATCGGCATCGGTACGGATATTCCTAATCCCGTAGATCGCCTGCAAGCGATTCAGCGCAGAACGGCCAAAGGTGTGCCGTTAGCCAAGGAAGTGCTCTGTGATTTGAATAATGCGGTTGGCGACATGATCCCGCCTTACATGCGTGCGCTTGGCGCCTGGGCGCAAAACCGCGTGCGCGCGGTCGGTCATTATCCCCTGTTCAATACCGTCATTACTAACGTGCCAGGTATTCCTGGTATGCAGCCACGCTATTTTGCGGGCGCAAAGATCGTCAACGTGTTCCCTCTGGTGCCTATCTCCGATGGTATGGGCATTAGTCACGGCATGACGGGTATCTATGATGAGCTGAATTTGGGTGTGGTGGCCGACCGCAAAATAGTGGGTGATATGGACACCTACATCGCCTGTGTAGAGGCATCCACTCAGGAGTATCAAGGGTTGCTGCAGGAGTTGGAGTCAACTCAAGCGGAGCAGGCTGAACAGCACAAGTTGGTGTCGCTTGTATCTGAGTCGTCAGTGCCGGAAGCACCGGATAAGAGCAGTAGCTCGCCTGACAAAAAGCCGGCCGAGCAAAAGGCAGAGCATGGTAAGGCTACGCCTGCGCGTAAACACAAGACTGAGAAAGTCGCTGCAGCTCAGGCTGAGGCTAAAGCGTCCGATGTGGCGCCGGCTCGTTCGGCAACTAATACACGCTAGTTTCTTGATACAGATAACAGGCGCTTCGCGGCGCCAGGGGTATGGATATGGGCTTGAAACTGTTTCAGCGCGGGCGCAGCAAATCCATGTTGCAGGCAATGGAAAAGGCCGAGACCTATGACGATTGGGCTGAGTTGGCAGGGGAGTATGATCATGAGCATGGCCTGGATGACTGGAAGCAGGACGATGCCTGCGAAAGCTATGATTATCGCTCCTTGCGCCAGCGCCTCGATGTACTGCGCGATCTGCGCTTTCGCGGTGACTTCCATCAATTGCTGTTTGCTCTGAACGAAGGGGTGCACGGCAATTTGGGTGGTATGGGTAAGCCGTCGCTGTACAACAAAGCGCGGCTGGGCACTAAAACTCTGATTACCCGTTATATAGACGAATTATGCGGGGCTTTGAATGACCTCAATGAGGTTTCCGACGACATCATTTCTCTGGAGGAAAAACGGGATTTCTTCCTGCGGGCCAGTCATTGCAACGGCCGTTCCGCCCTGATGCTAAGCGGCGGCGCAGTACTTGGGTTCTTCCATACGGGCGTGCTTAAAGCGCTATTTGAACAGGGCCTATTGCCGGAAATTATCTCGGGCTCAAGTGCCGGTTCAATTCTCGCTGCCACCGCCTGCACCCACCATGACGATGAACTGCGCGAGCGTCTCAGTACCGATAACTTGCACCATGACGTAGAAGAGACCACGGCTATCCGACCGACATTGTCGCTGTTGGGCAATAGCAGGCCGGCTATGGATGCGGATAATCTGCGTGACTATTTAGCCAAGATCCTCCCTGATCTCACTTTTCAAGAAGCCTTTGAATTGACCGGGCGCAAACTGAATATCACAGTAACGGGGCTCTCGACGCAGCAGGCGCCGCGCCTGCTTAATGCTATTACTTCACCCAATGTGTTGATCCGTTCCGCGGTGATGGCGTCCTGCGCCATCTATGGAATCTACCCGCCGGTTACGCTGATGTGTCGCAACGCTGCTGGCGAAAGTGCGCCTTACTTGCCGGGCATGAAGTGGATCGATGGTTCTTTTGCCGACGACTTGCCGGCCAAGCGCCTGGCTCGGCTCTATGGTGTTAATCATTTCATCTCGAGCATGACCAACCCGGCCGCGCTAGCGATCACGCCCGATCCGGACGTGCCGCGCACTCGCTTGCGCACCTTGGTGCACTTTCAGGCCAACTTCATCAAGCTGGGTGCGGCGGAAGCCATGCGCTTCAGCCGTGACAATATCCGCATAAAGTCGCCGGTAATTAGCTTGATGCAGCACCTGACCTATGGCGTACTAGCTCAGGACTATACCGCTGACATCAATATTTTCCTGCGTAACCGTTGGGACCATCCTCTGCGTTTGCTGGCGCCGCCGACCCGCGAAGCTATGCACCGATTGATTCACGAAGGCGAGCGCTCCACCTGGGAGAAGGTGGAAATGGTGCGCAACTGCACGGCGGTCAGCCGCACCCTAGATGCCATTCTGCACAGCCGCGGCTGGGAAAAGTAAGGCGTTGTAGCTGTGTGGTGCTTTTCAAGTGCCATGCAGCTGCGCACAATGGCTTATCCGTCCTGATCGAGAATTATAGCCATGAGCACAGAAGATCTGCCCTTAAGTGGCCGCCGCATTGCCCTGCCAGAAAGCCGCGAGCTGGATCTGTTTGCCGATATGCTGATCAAGCGCGGCGCAGGCGTGTTGCGCTGCCCGCTGGTGTCCATTCACGATGCGCCTGATTCCGCTCCGGTGTTGCGCTGGATGCGAGAGTTGATCGATAAGCCTTTCGATCAATTGATACTGCTCACCGGTGAAGGATTGCGGCGCATGGTGTTGCTTGCAGAGCGCGAAGGTGGCGCCCTGTATGCAGACTTTGTCGCGGCATTGGGACCCATTTCTAAACTCACCCGTGGGCCTAAACCTGGCGCGGCGTTGCGCAAGCTGGGCTTAAAGGCTGATCGAGTCGCGATCGTGCCTACCACCGAAGGTGTGATTGAAACGCTGAAGAGCGAAAATCTGAACGGTCAACGTATCGGCGTGCAACTATACGGTACCGATCCGAATCTGCGTCTGGTCGAGTTTCTGCAAGAGGCCGGCGCACAGGTGAGCACGGTGTCGCCTTATATTTATGCTGATGATGTGGAAGATGAGCAGGTTGATCACTTGATTGATGCGCTGCTCGCTACCGAAGTCGACGCGGTGGCTTTTACCAGTGCTACCCAGGTACGTAGGCTGTTTCAGGTGGCGCGCCGCCGTGAGCAGGGCGAAGCGCAATTACTGGCGGCGTTCGGCAAAGTGAAGGTTGCTGCTGTGGGCCCCGTGGTGAAGGATGAGTTGGTTGCCTATGGGGTGCGGGTAGATTTGATGCCGGAAAGCAGTTTTTTTATGAAGCCGCTGGTGCGGGAGTTGGTCAAGGTGCTGGGTTAAGTTTTTCCGTGTGTTTTGGAAGGCCGGGTTCCATCCCGGCCAGCGGCCTTGATTGATACATCCTGTCTTCGTGCGTTACGCAGCAGTTCGAAGTCGTGGTCGCTGGCATCCAGCTCACGAGCATGATCCAGAGTGGCAGCTAACTGCCCAACTTACATGCTCAGGCAACTTCGCGCCAAAGCCTGACCATTGTATTGATCAAGTAGCTCTGCGGCACTTATCTCGCCACGTTGTACCATCAACGCCAGCTCGGTCGCGTCGCTATCTAGGTATTGCTGTAGGCTGAGCGTCATGCAGGACTTCCTGTTTTTGTTGCTTGAGTAAAGACTCTATTTAAGCCCTGAGGCCATGCTCTAGGTCAAGTCGCTAGTGCCGGGACTTGTCAGCGGCGGTTTGCAGGGCAACAATGCTGGATTGCCTTCTTTATCGCCCCCTGTTTGCCAAGGATGCTGGATGACCACTGATTCCGCTGCGCTGTACCAGACACTACGCCTCAAACCCGAACAGCTCACTGTGCCCATTGACGTTGCAAACATGGGCTTCACCACCACCGATGATCTTGAGCCATTTCGCGGTATTCTCGGTCAGGAGCGCGCGGTAGAGGCGCTGCAGTTTGGTGTTGCTATGCATCGCCCTGGCTATAACGTCTTCGTCATGGGCGACCCGGGTACGGGGCGCTTCTCTTATGTGCAGCGCTACCTGCGTGCCGAGGCGAAGCGCCAGATCACCCCGCAGGACTGCGTCTACGTTAATAACTTCGATGAAGCGCGGGAGCCCTGGGTTATCAGTCTCGCGCCCGGATCCGCCGGCGAGCTGATCAGTATTATTGAGCAATTCATTGATAATCTGCTGGCGACCTTTCCAGCGGTCTTTGAGCATCCGGCCTATCAGCAGAAAAAAAGCGCGATCGACCGTGGTTTCAATCAGCGTTACGACCGCGCCATTGATTCGGTAGAGCGTCGCGCGCTGGAAAAGAGCATTGCCATCTACCGTGATGCCCAGAACATAGCCTTTACGCCCATGAAGGAAGGCAAAGCGCTGGATGAAGCGGATTTCTCTCAGTTGCCAGAGGAGGAACGTGACCGCTTTCATGCTGACATCTCAATGCTGGAAGAAGTGCTTAATGAAGCGCTGTCGAGCTTGCCGCAATGGAAGCGTGAGTCGAGCAATCAACTGCGTGAGTTGAACGACAATACCATTACCGAAGCGCTGCAGCCGCTGCTTGAGCCATTGTTGGAAACCTACTGCGGCAATCAGGCCGTTTGCGAATATTTGCAGGCGATGCGTCAGAACTTGCTAAAAACCGTGATCGATCAGTTGGTTGAAGAGCGGGTGGTAGAAGCCAAGCCAGATGCCTACAAGAAGCAGATGCTCACTGAGCAGTATTGCCCTAGCTTGATTGTTGGCCATCATGGCAGCGGCGGCGCCCCGGTCGTGCATGAACCGCATCCGTCCTACGACAACCTGTTCGGGCGGGTTGAATACAGTCCTGAGCAGGGTGGCTTGGTAACCAGTTACCGGCACATCCGGTCGGGCGCACTGCATCGCGCCAATGGCGGCTATTTGCTGCTTGAGGCAGAGAAGCTGCTGAGCGAGCCTTTTGTTTGGGATGCTTTGAAGCGCGCTTTGCATTCGCGACTGTTGAAGATGGAATCGCCTTGGGCTGATATGGGCCGTTTGGCTACCGTGACCTTAACGCCGCAGGTGATTCCGCTGAACTTGAAGGTCGTCATCATTGGGTCGCGACAGGTTTATTACGCGTTGCAGGATCTGGACCCGGACTTTCAAGAGATGTTTCGTGTATTGGTCGATTTTGAAGAGGACCTGCCGCGTACCACCGATAGCATCGACGGCATGTCACAGCTGCTCAAAACCCGGACGTCGGAGGAGGGCCTGGCGCCTTTGACTGCGGCGGCTGTCGCCAGAGTGCTGACTTACAGTGCGCGTTTGGCAGAACACCAGACTCGACTCTCAGCGCGCATCAGTGACATCTTCCAGCTAGTTGCCGAGGCGGATTTTGTACGCCAACTGGCTAGTGATCCTTTGACCGACACCGCGCACATCGAGCGCGCCTTGCGGGCCAAGGAAACCCGTACCGGCCGCGTCAGCGCGCGCATTCGCGACGACATGCTGACTGGCGTGATTCTCATTGATACGCAAGGCGCGGCGGTGGGTAAATGCAACGGTTTGACGGTACTTGAGGTGGGTGATTCGGTGTTCGGCGTGCCCGCTCGCATCAGCGCGACCGTGTACCCCGGTGGCAGTGGCATCGTTGATATTGAGCGCGAGGTCAATCTAGGGCAGCCGATTCACTCCAAAGGGGTGATGATTCTGACCGGCTATCTTGGTAGCCGTTATGCACAAAACTATCCGTTGGAAATATCGGCGAGCATCGCGCTGGAGCAGTCCTACGGTTATGTAGATGGCGATAGCGCCTCGTTGGGGGAAGTGTGCACGCTGATATCCGCCTTGTCGCGCACGCCATTGCGCCAGTGCTATGCGATCACTGGCTCGATTAACCAGTTTGGTGAAGTGCAGGCAGTTGGCGGCGTGAACGAGAAAATTGAAGGCTTTTTCCGTTTGTGTGAAGCGCGCGGTCTGACCGGTGAACAAGGCGCCATCATCCCGCGCTCGAACGTACCCAACTTGATGTTGGACGAAGCCGTATTGGAAGCGGTGCGTGCCGGTCAGTTTGCCATTTACGCAGTGGCGCATGTCGATGAGGCGCTATCGCTACTGGCAGGCGAGGCTGCAGGTGATATGGATGCTGAGGGCGACTTCGCCGAAGGCAGCATTAATGCGCGGGTAGTTGACCGTTTGGCTGAAATTGCCGAGCGTGATCGCGAAGAAGAGGCTGAAGAAGAAGATAATACGCCTGGCGAGTTGGTAACGGCCGGCTCACAGGGCAAGGCACCCACTGCCAAAAAGCCTAACCGCGGCAAGGGCGATTGAGCTAGGCGCAGCAACGGACGGGCCCACCTGTGCATAGTTTGTCTACAGACTTATCCACAGCGCTGGGCTGCACATTGTTTGACATTGTTTAGTGCGTACCGCAAACGGGGGCTTGACCGCGGCGCGCAAGTGTGGACTTTGGTCTCCTGGTCAGGTTTCTACAGACAGCGCCGCACTAAGCCTGTAGCGGTTTAGCGCTAAACTAGCAGCGTGCTGCGAGATTGGCTGTTTTTTGAGCTGCTGAGCGCAGGGCTAGTGTTTGCAGGGCAGGGCAGAGTTATCTGCGTTTTGCTCACAGTGTTATCCACAGATACTGTGCACAACTGCGCTGGTATCATGAGCGCTTTTATTGGTCTCTATTAATTTGAGGTAATGTCGGTGATTGAGCGTTTACTGGAAAACACGATGTATTCGGCGCGTTGGATTTTGGCGCCGATCTATTTTGGCTTGTCTTTTGCGTTGCTGGCGCTAGCGGTCAAGTTTTTTCAGGAGTTATTGCATCTGGCACCACAGCTGCTGACGATTGCCGAGGCGGACCTGATTCTAGTGGTGCTGTCTTTGGTCGATATGGCGCTGGTCGGCGGTCTGTTGGTGATGGTAATGATCTCCGGCTACGAGAACTTCGTGTCGCAGCTGGATATTGAAGACGGCCGCGAAAAGCTAAGCTGGCTCGGCAAGATGGATTCCGGCTCGTTGAAAATGAAAGTCGCGGCGTCGATTGTCGCGATCTCATCGATTCATTTGCTCAAAGTCTTCATGAATGCGCAGAACATCCCCAACGATAAGCTCATGTGGTACGTGATCATCCACATGACGTTCGTGGTGTCAGCCTTCGGTATGGGGATTCTGGACAAGCTCGCGAAGAACGGCAAAAGCGATGCGAGCCTGGCAGACTAATTAGCGGGCCTGCAACACCACGAATTTGTTGGACGCCGCCAGCTGAGTTACCTCACTGAAGTACTGCTTCAGTTTTACGTGATAACCCAGATGGCGGTTCCCCACCACCAGCAAGCGTCCGCCCAGCGCCAGTGCTTCACGGCTTTGTTGGAACAAGCGCAGAGCAATCTCGTCGCCAATTACCTGTTGTTGGTGAAAAGGCGGGTTACAGAGGACCAGATCGAGACTGTCTGCCGCCACGCCAAGCAGTCCATCATTGACCATAAATTCAGCTTCACGGCCGGGAAAGGCGGCGGAAAAATTCTGTTGAGCACTGGTCACAGCGGCGTAAGACTCATCACAGAATAGCAGCTCTGCCTGCGGGTTGTGTAATGCCGCCATTAACCCCAACGCGCCGTTACCGCAGCCCAGGTCAGCGATGCGCTCGGATGTTGCTGCTGCCGCGTTAATTAGCGGCAACATCAGGCGAGTACCTACGTCCAAATGCTCGCGGGAAAATACGCCAGGCAGGTTCACTAGGTTTAAGTCGGTATCACCAAGCGCGTAGTGGCTTTCGAGTGGCTGTGTAGGTGGGGTCAGCTTTGGATCAAAGGTGGCGCTCAATAAACGGGCTTTCTTCCAGCCCAGCGAGGCTTGATAAGGCCCTATGTACGCTGCCAGGAGCTCTCCGGCCCGTGGTGCCAAGTGCTTGATCATGGCGCCGGCAACCACCGTTGCGCCTGGCTGCAGGAGCGGTCGCAAACGGCGCAGTTGATCTTCCAGCAGAGTCAGGCTTTTGGGCACGCGCAGCAGTACTCTCTGATACTGGCCTGAGGGTAGTAGGTTGCCGGGTACGAAGGTGATGTTGCTGGACGCTAAGCCGTTGGCGTGAATATTCTCTACCAGCGCGCGTTCACTTAGATGCGAATCACCCCAGCTGCAAGGTTCATGTTCAGCCAACGCGCAGGCCAAGGTGCCAAATTGATCGTTCATGATCAGCAGCGGGCCGGATTCTTCAGAAGCATGAAGTTGATTCAACAGGTAGTGATCTGCTGTATCGAAGGCTTGGAGTGTGGGATTACGCGTTGATGGATAACGCGTTAGCGTTAGCGTGCCGTAAGGTGAGTCAAATGATTGCATGCGCTGGCCGTTTGCGGGTCTGGTCCGCCAGTATAGCGCAGCTCAGTAGGGGGCGGTGTGCACGCCCCCTTGGTAGTTAGCTGTTCTGTTGCTTCAGCAGATCGCGAATTTCGCTCAGCAGCACTTCCTCTTTTGATGGTGCAGGTGGCGCGGCGGGGGCTGCTTCTTCCTTGCGCTTGAGGCTATTCATCACTCTTACTGCCATAAAGATGGCTGCGGCAACAATCAAAAAGTCCACGATGCTTTGGATAAACAAGCCGTAGCCCAACGTTACTGCGGGTAGTTCGCCTTGAGCTTCTTGTAATACGATGGCCAGGTCGGCGAAGTCTACACCGCCGATCATAAGCCCCAGCGGTGGCATTATCACATTGGTAACGAAAGACGACACTACCTTGCCGAAGGCCGCACCAATGATGATACCGACAGCCATGTCGACTACATTGCCGCGCAGGGCGAAGGTCTTGAATTCTTTTAACATGCTCATACGCACTTCCTCGCTGGCGCCGATTTGGCGCGTGAACGTTGATAATGCGTAGGCATTAGGATTGTTTCAATCGTTTTTGCAGTGTTTCGCAGACGATGCGCAGTGCTTGGATGCGTGCATAGCGTTTATCGGTCGAGGGCAGCACATGCCAAGGCGCGTGCGGTGTGGCGGTATTTTCCACCATATCGTTCATGGCGCTGACATAGTCGGGCCATTTGTCACGATTGCGCCAGTCTTCGTCGGTCAGTTTGTACCTTTTTGTTGGCGTTTTTTCCCGGGCTTCAAATCGCGCCAGCTGCTCCTCGGGCGTGATGGCTAACCAAAACTTGATTACCTGGGTGCCGGCCTTGTGCAGTTGTGCCTCAAAATCATTGATTTCGGCATACGCCTGTCGCCAACGGGTTTTAGAGCAAAAGCCCTCAACCCTTTCAACCAGCACGCGGCCGTAGTAACTGCGATCGAACACCACTACGTTACCGGGCGCGGGTATGCGCCGCCAGAAGCGCAACAAGTATGGCTGGCTGCGCTCTTCCTCGGTGGGTGCGCGAGTGCCATGCACGCGTAAAATGCGCGGGTCCAGGCAATGCGTAATACGACGTATGGTGCCGCCTTTACCGGCAGCGTCTGAGCCCTCGAATACCAACAACAGGCTGCCCTTGGCGAAAGAAGGATGGCGTGTCAGGTCTCGCAAGCGCTGTTGGTAACGCTCCAGTTCGCGCTTATACACATCTTTTTTTAGCTCACGTCCGTAATCCAGCTTGTCCAGTCGGTTGCTTTTGCTGGCTTGCCACTCATGACCCTTCGGTGCTTCCTCCTTACCACGCAGCTTATTCTCCATAGCCTTGAGTAAAAGTTTACCTACGTGCAAGTCGCGTTGTTCAGCATCGCTACTGGGTACTTGAATCCAGGGTGCTATTGCAGTGGACGTTAACTCGCTCATGCGCTTAGCGGCTTCTCGCACCTTGGCGTATTCGGTGGTACTAAACTCGCCCCACTCGCGCATGGCCAAGCTGTCATATTGTTTTTGCTGTTCTCGCGGCGGGTAATTCTGTGTTTGGTCGTCATCCAGGTGCAGCCAGAGCTTGAGTAGCGTCACCCCTTCGGCGACCAACTGATTTTCGAAACGAGTGATTTGCTCCATCTGAGTCTTGAAGCGGCTATCTGACATACGTCCGCGGCTGAGTTGTATCAATGGCTGGTGATACCATGAGCCTAAATAAAACCCCAGTGTTCCCGCGGGTGGCAGGCTGCGCCAATAACGCCAGAGCCGCGGCATCTTGCGTTCGATACCTCGCGGCAAGGTAAAGGCGCGGGTGTTCAGATAACGGTTGTCCAGCCATTCGTAGAAGGTGTAAATCAGCTCTGCTTTACCGGCTAGATCATTCCCGCTGACCAGTAGTAACACTGGTCCAAGATTAGCCTGTTGTAATTCAAACTGGGCCTCAAGTAAGTCTTCACAGAGGGCTTGGCGTTGCTTTTTCAGGCTTTTGTCTTTACTCATGTGCACGCCTTTGTGAATGCCATACGCAGAATTGGAGTGCACGCGGCGGGCAAGGGTTGTTTGTTGGTCATCAGCTCGACAACAATAGCGGCTTTACGATCAGTCTTGCAGCAGTATCGGTCGCACCGCGTAGGTCGCGCCGCGTTCGGCTGACATTAACGTATTTCTTATGGAGGATGCATGGCTAAAGCCAAGCGCGTATACGGTTGCACCGAATGTGGTGCAACTTTTTCCAAGTGGGCTGGGCAGTGCCCGGAATGTCAGGCTTGGAATACGCTGGTAGAAACCGTGCTGGACACAACTCCAACCGGTGGTACTCCTGCGCGGAGCAACAGCAACTGGGCGGGCCAGCAGGCGCAAGTCAAGACGCTGGCAGAAGTGAGCACCGAAGAGGTGCCACGCCAGCCCACCGGGTCCTCTGAGTTTGATCGGGTACTGGGCGGTGGGCTGGTAAGTGGCTCTGTAGTGCTGATTGGCGGTGACCCGGGTATTGGCAAATCGACCATTCTGCTGCAGACGCTGTGTCGATTGGCGCAGGAAATGCCGGCGCTCTATGTTACGGGTGAAGAGTCACAGCAGCAGGTAGCAATGCGCGCACGTCGGCTCGGGTTGCCCGAAGATAAACTCAAGGTGATGACTGAAACCTGTATCGAGAGCATTGTTGCTACCGCACGGATTGAACAGCCCCGGGTGATGGTGGTTGATTCAATTCAGACTATTTTTACCGAGCAACTGCAGTCGGCGCCGGGCGGTGTATCGCAGGTCCGCGAGAGCGCCGCCTTGCTGGTGCGTTACGCCAAACAGAGTGGTATCGCGATTTTTTTAGTAGGGCATGTCACCAAAGAAGGCTCTTTGGCTGGTCCTCGGGTACTTGAGCACATGGTTGATACGGTGCTGTATTTTGAGGGCGAGTCGGATGGTCGCTACCGTATGCTACGGGCGGTAAAAAATCGCTTCGGTGCGGTCAACGAGCTAGGCGTATTCGCCATGACCGACAAGGGCTTGAAAGAAGTCGCTAACCCCTCGGCGATTTTTTTGTCGCGTTACGACGCACCGATTCCCGGCAGCGTCGTGATGGCGACATGGGAAGGCTCAAGGCCGATGCTGGTCGAAGTTCAGGCGCTGGTCGATACCAGTCATTTGGGTAACCCGCGCCGGGTCACCCTGGGGCTAGATCAGAATCGTTTGGCCATGCTTCTGGCTGTGCTGCACCGGCATGGCGGAGTGGCAACTTACGATCAGGATGTATTTGTTAACGTGGTTGGCGGCGTCAAGGTGCTGGAAACAGCATCGGATCTAGCGCTACTCGCAGCAGTCATGTCGAGCCTGCGTAACCGCCCGCTGCCAATGGATTTGATGGTGTTTGGCGAACTGGGCCTGTCTGGCGAAATTCGGCCGGTGCCCAGTGGGCAGGAGCGTTTGAAGGAGGCGGCCAAACACGGCTTCACCCGCGCAATAGTGCCCAAAGCCAATGCACCCAAAGAATCACCCAAAGGCATGGAAGTGATTGCTGTAACGCGTCTTGATCAAGCGCTTTCAGCGATTTTTGAATAGCGTAAGTGTCGCCTGCTGTGCAGGCGGCTTAAGCTAACCCAGTGTTGGCTGAAGGGCTCTAGCTAACAGAGGGGGCCTTGTTTTGGCATTGCATCTGCTGAGCGATCGTTGCCGGTTTATCAGGGCTGATCACAGCGCCAGACTCGTCGCTTCCTGCTCGAACCTGGTTTTCCACCGCTTGAGGCTTTTGTGAAACGGCTCCGTCGTTTTACAAAAGCGCTTTCAACTCCCGCTCTAGCAAGGCTTCATCACCGGTATTGAGCGCAATCAGGCGCCGTAGATGACTAATGGAGTCGAGGTCAATGTGTGTGCACTCAAAACCCAGTAAACCTTCTTCGGCGTGTGCCAGACGCGTTTCCATATGAATTTTTGTGCCATTGCTCAGCTCAATAAGCACGTTGAAAGGGGATTCACTGCGTTCTGCTTTCCATGTCTCGGGCTGCAGTACCAGCACGCCGCGCAGCGATATATCGATCAGCTGTACGGGGGTCGACCACGCGTCCTGCAACACTAATGTGTGCGCATCGAATGGAACCCGACTGAAGCGTCTTCTTTCATCGCTCATCGGAACAGTCCTGTGGAAAGATTCATGTGTTCACACTATAGCGTGTTTTGTATTTTCCGGGCTGCCGGCATTGGATGTTGATCGTGCCAACAGCACCTCGGCAGACTGCTGAAAGACCACCTGCCCATCTGCACTTTTTAACTAGACTACGCCCTGTGCCAGCATCGCATCGGCGACTTTAACGAATCCCGCGATATTTGCACCGCGCACATAATTTATGTAGCCATCAGGCTCGCGACCATAACGTTCGCAGGCGTGGTGAATCGTCTGCATGATGGCATGCAGCTTTTCATCGACCTCGCCAGCAGTCCAATGCAGGCGCATGGCGTTCTGGCTCATTTCCAGGCCGCTGACTGCAACGCCTCCGGCATTGGCCGCCTTGCCTGGGGCGAATAGAACACGCTTGGCGAGAAATATGTCTACGGCCTCCAGCGTTGAGGGCATGTTGGCGCCTTCCGCTACACAGAAACAGCCATTGGCTACCAAGGTAGTGGCATCATCGGCATCGAGCTCATTCTGGGTGGCGCAGGGCAATGCAATGTCGCAAGGCAGGTGCCAGGGGCGTGAGTTCTCCATGAACTCGGCATTGTTGCCAGCCATGCTGGCCAGGCGGCCACGCTGCTGATTTTTTAGTTCAGTCAACGTCTGCCATTGCTGCTCGCTCATTCCGTCGGCGAAGTACAGAGTGCCGCCAGAATCGGAGACTGAAATGACTAACCCACCCAGCTCAATCACCTTGAACGCGGCGTACTGCGCAACGTTACCGGAGCCAGAAATGGCGACTCGTTTGCCCACAAAACTGTCAGATTGCTGTTTGAGCATTTCGGCTGCGAAGTACACACAGCCATAACCTGTGGCTTCCGGGCGGATAAGGCTGCCACCGTAGGTCATGCCTTTACCGGTCAATACCGAGGTGAACTCGTTGCGCATGCGCTTATATTGGCCGTATAAAAAGCCGATTTCACGCGCTCCTACGCCTATGTCTCCAGCGGGGATATCCACGTCTGCACCAATATGGCGCGAAAGCTCAGTCATAAATGCCTGACAGAAGCGCATCACCTCGCCGTCGCTTTTACCTTTAGGATCAAAGTCGGAACCGCCTTTGCCTCCGCCTAGTGGCAGACTGGTCAACGCGTTTTTAAACACTTGCTCAAAGGCTAGAAACTTCAGCACGCTTAGGTCGACTGAGGAGTGAAAACGCAGGCCTCCTTTGTAAGGGCCAATGGCGCTGCTCATCTGCACTCGATACCCGCGGTTGACCCGCACAACGCCACCGTCATCAACCCAGGATACCCGGAATAGGAGCGTTCGTTCTGGTTCGAGCAGGCGTTCAATGATGCCGCTTGTCAGGTAGTGAGAGTTCTCTTCGAGGAAGGGCCAGAGTGTGCTGAGGACTTCTTCAACGGCTTGATGGAACTCGGGTTGATCGGGGTCGCGTAGCTTCATCCGAGCTAGGCAGGCTGTTAGGGTATCGGTCATAGGAGGGCACTTTTCTGTACGTTTTAGGCGAACGATTGTAAAACTATCGGGCCTGGCTTTGCACAGAAATAGAGCGTAAATAAAATAATGCGTTTTTTTTGGTGCGGGCTTTTTGGTGAAGAGCAAGGCGACCCGTTGCGGGTCGCCTGCGTTAGCAGCGGCTTACGCTAGTTTTTTGTAGCGTACCCGGTGCGGTTGTGCGGCAGCTTCGCCCAGACGTTTCTTGCGATCGGCTTCGTACTCGGTGTAGTTGCCTTCGAAGAACAGCACCTGTGAGTCATCTTCATACGCGAGGATATGGGTGGCAATACGGTCCAGGAACCAGCGATCGTGCGAGATCACGATGGCGGCGCCGGGGAAGTCCAAAAGGGCTTCTTCCAGTGCTCGCAAGGTTTCTACGTCGAGGTCGTTAGAGGGTTCGTCGAGTAGCAGCACGTTGGCGCCACGCTTAAGCGTCAGGGCCAGATGCAAACGGCCGCGCTCACCGCCGGACAAGTCTTTGACGAACTTCTGCTGATCAGCGCCCTTGAAATTAAAGCGACCCACGTAGCCGCGTGATGGCACCTCGTAGTTGCCGACCTTGATCATATCGAAGCCGTCGGAAACCTGCTCCCACACGGTCTTGCTGCCTTCCAGGTCATCGCGGCTCTGGTCCACGCTGGCAATCTCAACGGTTTCGCCTATATCAATGGCGCCGCCGTCGGGCTGCTCTTTACCGGTGATCATGCGGAACAGCGTAGATTTACCCGCGCCGTTGCCACCGATAACGCCGACAATCGCGCCCTTGGGCACACTGAAAGACAGGTTGTCGATGAGTACGCGCTCGCCATAACCCTTGCTCACGCCATTGAAATCAATGACCTTGTCACCCAAACGCGGGCCGGCTGGGATGTAGATCTCGTTGGTTTCGCTACGCTTTTGGAATTCTTGCGATTGCAGCTCTTCAAAGCGTTGCAGACGAGCCTTCGATTTGGATTGGCGGCCTTTGGCGCCTTGGCGCACCCATTCCAGTTCGGCTTTCATCGCCTTAGCGTGAGAGGCTTCCTGTTTGGCTTCAGTGCTCAAGCGAGCGGCTTTGGATTCCAGCCACTGTGAGTAGTTGCCTTCGAACGGTATACCCTGGCCACGGTCCAGCTCGAGAATCCAGCCGGCGACGTTGTCGAGGAAGTAGCGATCGTGGGTGATGGCCACCACGGTGCCAGGGAAGTTGTGCAGGAACTGCTCCAGCCAGGCGACCGAATCGGCGTCCAAATGGTTGGTTGGTTCGTCCAATAGCAGCATGTCAGGCGCTGACAGTAGCAGACGGCAGAGCGCTACACGACGCTTCTCACCACCGGATAGATGCTCGATGGTGGCATCCCACGGTGGCAAACGCAGGGCGTCGGCGGCGACTTCTAGCTGGCGCTCAAGGTTGTGGCCGTCCGAGGCTTGCAAAATAGCTTCCAGCTTTCCCTGTTCGGACGCCAGTGCGTCAAAGTCAGCATCGGGTTCGGCATAAGCAGCATAAACTTCATCCAGACGGGCTTGCGCGGCCTTGATCTCGCCTACCGCTTCTTCAACGATGTCGCGTACTGTTTTGGCCGGATCAAGTTGTGGCTCCTGCGGTAGATAACCTACCTTGATGCCGGGCATTGGCCGGGCTTCACCTTCAATCTCGGTATCTACCCCGGCCATGATGCGCAGCAAGGTGGATTTACCGGAGCCGTTGAGGCCCAATACGCCAATCTTGGCGCCGGGGAAGAAGGACAAGGAAATATCTTTCAGAATGTGGCGCTTCGGCGGGACGACTTTCCCAACCCGATGCATGCTATAAACATATTGAGCCATGGGGGCAGAACCTGTTGAATGGGGTATAAGGTGCTTCGTTGTACAGCCCGGCGGACATGGCGCCGGTTGGCTTAACGCCGTTGATGTAACGAAAGTGCAGGCAAGGCTAGCCCAACTGGGCTTTTAGGGCAAACGCTCGCCGATGATGGAGGCTGGCGTCGGGGCATTGGGAGTACCGACGGCAGAGTTCAAGGGAATTGAGGTGATAAGCCACTTTTATCCTGATTTTTTGATAAGTGATTACATTGAATAATAAAAACAGTAACTCCCAATGGCCCGCCGACGATAACGGCTCAGGCTCTGCCCGATCTCAATCGGTGCGAGTAGGCTACTTTTTGATTGCCGCGGCAGGCGTGCTGGTATTGGCACTCCTGGGCTGGCAATCCTGGTTTGACTATCTCGCGCTCAAACGCCAACACCAAATACAGGTGGAAGAAAGTATTTGGCTCACCGCTGATCAAATGGCGCTGAACCTGGGGGTTACCTCGACTGCCCTGACCCGTGTGCTCGATTATCAAGCGCCGGAACCGGGTGCCAGTTCAATTCAAGTAGTGCAGGATTTATTGCCCGGCGTGATCAATGTCCACGAGGTAAGCCTGGATGGCCTCGACTGGCTTTCGCCAGCTCCTTGGCAGCAAACGGCGCGCAGGCTGTCTATTGGTGGTGAACTCTTTGGCCTGGACTCTGATCTGGAGCACAACCAATTATTTTGGACTTTGGCCAGCGCTCAGTCGGGACGTTATTGGGTGCTGACGCTGGATGGCCGCGCGCTGGCGTCTCTTGTGTCTGCGCGCGGTGCGCAGGGTTATGTGTGGCTACTTGAGGATGCCGGGCGCAGCCGGGTATTGGCCCGACAACTGGATGATCGACTGGTCTACTCGGGCAATGCGCCGATGTCAGCACAGGAGCGCGACCGAGTGGTGGTCAGCGCGCCGGTAGAGGGCACATTGTGGCAGGTGCGCGGTTTGGTTGACGCGGATTATTATCATCGACAACTGGGGCCTTTGCTGTTCAAACGGATGCTGCTGTTGTTTGGCTCGCTGCTGGTGTTGCTGCTGGTGCTTTGGCTGTTAGTGCGTCAAACCCGCTCGAATCAGCGGTTGCGAGCCAGCAGAGCGCAATCTTTTCGACATATGCAAGATAGCGAACGGCGCTATCTGGATGTGTTTGAGGGGGCCGATATGGCGTTGTGTCTGGCCGATCTGTCCGAACTCAAATCTTTCATCATGCGTCATGGTATTCATGATCAACAGGCGCTGGATCAATGGTTGGCGGACTATCCAGATCGGCATCGTGAGTTGTTAGCAGCCATACGACTATTGGAAGCTAATCAAGTAGCTTTGGACCTGTTGCAGGTAAGTTCGCTCGATTGGTTGTCGGTAATGCTGCGTGGTGAGGAGCACGTTCGCTTGGGTGGTGCGCGTTACCGGCTGATATTGGCGCTGGTTAATGGTGATGCAAGGGTTGAACTGGAAACGCCGATGATTGCTGCCGATGGCGAGTTGCGTTACCTGTGGATGGTAATGCGACTGCCACGCGATATCGATGAACTGCACGCAGTCACCTTGAGCATTACCGACCTCACCGAGCGAAGGCAGATCGAGCTGGCGATGCGCGAACGTGAGCAGTTTTGGGCCTCCATGGTGCGCTCCGTGCCTGATCTGGTGTTTATCCGTGATATCCAAAAGATGGATGCCGATCAGTTCTTCTTCAGTAACCGCACACTGGCTTCTATGTTGGGCTACAGCGCGGAAGAAGAGATCGCCATGGGCGATAATTACCGCACTGCGCTACTTCATCCGGATGACCTGGAATACATGCAGGTCAATCGCCGTCTGCAACAGGTGTTGCCGGATAACCAGGTGCTTGAATGGCGGGTACGCTGGCGGCACAAGGAAACCGGCTGGCGTTGGTTTAGTATTCGCTCGAAAGTATTCAAGCGTTCAGATGACGGTCGGGTTGAGCGGGTAATTGGTTTCGTGCGTGATGCGCACGTGCAGACCTTGGCGCGGCAGCAGGTACAGCGCTCCGAGGCCCGTTATCGCTTGATGGCAGAGAATGTCAGCGACATCGTCTGGTCGACCGATAGTGATTTCCGCACTGACTTCATTAGCCCTTCGGTGCAGCATGTGCTGGGTTACAGCCCGGAATACCTGCTGAAGAGTGGGCCTGAAGAAGTGGTTGTCGGTAATCGGTATCTTGAGTTCATGCATGACATAGCCAATGAGCTGCGCTCGGAGACCCTTTCTTCCGATAAAGCCAAGGCCTTGCGCAAACGCGGTTTCCAGCGGCAAATTGTGGCTGACGCGATTAAAGCCGATGGCCGCAAGTGTCCGCTGGAGACCCGCGTGTCGCTGATGTGGAACGAGCAAGGGCGTTTTCTCGGATTGCTGGGAGTTGCTCGGGATGTCACTGAGCAAAAACGCACTGAAAACCGCCTGCGCATGGCCGCTACGGTATTTGAAAATACCACTGGAGCTGTGCTGGTTACCGATCCAGCGGGTTACATAGTGCAGGTCAACGAGAACTTCACCCGGATCACCGGCTATTCAAGTGATGAAATTGTTGATCATCAGCCGTCGGTACTGACCGCGCGTTTGCACGAGCAGGCGTTTTATCGCGAGATCATGCAAGCCTTGGGGGAGCAGGATCGTTGGGAAGGTGAAATCCGGCTGCAGCGCAAGAGCGGCGAGGCCTTCCCTTGTTGGGCGGGTATTACGGCGGTGCACGACAGCGATGGCGACATGGTCAGCTATGTATGCTTTTTTGTTGATATCAGTGAGCGCAAGGCTTCGGAGGCGCGAATCCAGAGCCTGGCTTACTATGATGTACTCACCGGGCTGCCCAACCGCACGCTGTTCCAAGACCGCCTGCAGGCGGCTTTGCCGTTAGCATCCAGACGGTCTGAATGGGTGGCGATTCTGTTTCTGGATCTCGACCGTTTCAAGCCGATTAACGACAGCCTGGGTCATGCTGCTGGCGATACTGTGTTGAAAGACGTGGCGCGACGCCTACGCCGATGTGTGCGTGAGAGCGATACCGTCGCGCGTATGGGTGGGGATGAATTCACCATTTTGCTGACGGGGCTTGCAGATCGTGATGGCGCGCTGTCTGCTTGTATGCATGTGGCAGAAAAAGTCTTGCTAGCGTTAGGGCCGGCTTTTGTACTGCAAGAGCGCGAGTTTTTTGTCAGCGCCAGTATTGGTATCGCACTGGCTCCCCAGGACGGCGAAGAAGGCAATGCGTTGCTGAAAAACGCCGATACTGCCATGTACCACGCCAAGGCAATGGGCAAAGATACTTTTCAGTTCTATCAGAGCGAGATGAACGCCCGAGCGCTGGAACGTTTGGGGCTGGAAAATGACCTGCGCCACGCGGTGCAAGACGGTGCATTTCACCTGGCGTATCAACCCCAGTTCAGTTGCCGTAATGGCCGGCTGACCGGAGCGGAGGTACTACTGCGCTGGAATCACCCGGTGCGCGGCAATGTATCACCAGCGGATTTTATTCCCATTGCGGAAGAGCTTGGGTTGATTCGCATACTGGGAAAGTGGGTAATGGATCAGGCCTGCCAGCAGCTCGCGCAATGGCGATTACGGGGCTTCAACATGCCGCGTTTGGCGGTGAATTTGTCGTCTATGCAGTTTGATGACGGGCAATTGGTAGAGCAGATTTCCGACATTTTGGAGCGCTACGAGCTGCCGCCACAGGTGTTGGAGGTAGAGCTGACCGAAAGCATCCTGTTACGTAATCTGGAACTGACCATGAGCACCCTGAACCGACTCAAGGAAAAAGGCGTGCACATCGCCATTGACGATTTCGGTACGGGTTATTCGGCGTTGAATTACCTCAAGGATTTTCCGATAGACACCTTGAAAATCGATCGCGGCTTTATTCAAGCTATGCGTCCTGACAGCCGTGATGCGCGCCTGGCTGAAGCGATAGTCGCGCTGGGACGCAGCTTGCAGCTGCGGGTTATCGCTGAAGGTGTTGAGACCGATGAGCAGTATCGTTTAGTCAGTGGTTTTGGCTGCGATGAAGTGCAGGGCTTTCATTTGGGCCGCCCGGTCGGGGCCGAAGAGTTTGAGACGCGCTGGTTGCTGCCAATTGAATGAGTTTTTTTTGCAGGCGCCTGAATGCTTTTCAAGTGCCAGTTGGCGCTGCTTGCGTTAAAATGCGCGCCTCTTTTGTTTCTGAACGACCTAGCAGGGGGCCGTTACATGTTTAGCCGTTCCAACGATATAGCCACATACGATGCCGATCTTTGGGCTGCCATGCAGCAAGAAGAGGTGCGTCAGGAAGAGCACATCGAACTGATTGCTTCGGAAAACTACACCAGCCCGGCCGTTATGCAGGCGCAAGGCTCGGTATTGACCAACAAGTACGCCGAAGGCTATCCGGGCAAACGCTACTACGGCGGTTGCGAGTATGTCGATGTAGCGGAACAGCTGGCCATTGACCGTGCTAAGGCACTGTTTGGTGCGGATTACGCCAACGTTCAGCCGCACGCGGGCTCACAGGCCAACAGCGCTGTGTTTCAGGCGCTGCTGACTCCCGGCGATACCGTGTTGGGCATGAGTTTGGCGCACGGTGGTCATTTGACGCATGGCGCTTCGGTCAACTTTTCCGGCAAGCATTACAACGCAGTGCAATATGGCATCAACACCGACACTGGTTTGATCGACTACGATGAAGTGGAAGCGCTCGCCGTAGAGCACAAGCCAAAGATGATCATTGCTGGTTTCTCGGCTTATTCGCAGGTGTTGGACTTCCCGCGCTTCCGCGAAATCGCCGACAAAGTGGGCGCCTACCTATTCGTTGATATGGCTCACGTTGCTGGCCTGGTCGCTGCGGGTGTTTACCCTAATCCGATCCCGTTTGCTGACGTAGTAACCACCACTACGCACAAGACTCTGCGCGGCCCGCGTGGTGGTTTGATTCTGGCGCGTGCCAATGAAGCGCTGGAGAAGAAGCTGAACTCCGCGGTATTCCCTGGCGGCCAAGGCGGCCCGTTGATGCACGTGATTGCGGCTAAGGCGATTTGTTTCAAAGAAGCCATGAGCCCTGAGTTCAAGAGCTACCAACAACAGGTAGTGAAGAATGCCAAAGCAATGGCTGGCGTGTTCATCGAGCGCGGCTATGACGTTGTTTCTGGCGGCACCGAAAACCATTTATTCCTGTTGTCGCTGATCAAACAGGACATTACCGGTAAGGATGCAGACGCCGCTCTGGGTCGTGCTTTTATTACTGTAAACAAGAACGCGGTACCGAACGATCCTCGCTCGCCTTTCGTGACGTCGGGCTTGCGTATCGGTACTCCTGCGGTAACTACGCGCGGCTTTGACGAAGCAGACTGCCAAGCGTTGGCTGGCTGGATTTGCGATATTCTCGACAACATGGGCGATGAGTCTGTTATTGACCGGGTACGTGATCAGGTTAAGCAGGTTTGTGCACGCTTGCCGGTATACGGCAGCTAAGCTGTTTTGCTGCGAACGAAGCCCTCCACGACGCGAGTCGGGAGGGCTTTTTTTGTGGCTTATCGTTTTTGGGCAAGGTGCGCGTTTGATTGATTGCTTAGGCTTATCAGGTATTGGCGAGCTCACTTTTGCGAGCTCAAAACGCGCCGGATTTATGTTGATTTCCTCGTTGCACACTATCCCTCGATGAATCGCTTGGGCGCGGTCGCCAACCTACTACGATGAGTGTAAAATTCAGCGTTGTTTTTATGGCGTCATTAGTTTGCGACCTAGCCAGGGCATTTTGTTCTTAACGGTGGCGCATGCAGTCAGCGCGTCTAGTCTGAATAGAAAATAATAGGAATGGACCCATGAGGCTTTTTGCCTGCTTGATGGCATCGCTGGCGCTGTTGTTTTCGGGTATGGATGCGCTGTACGCCCAGGAAAGCGCAAAGCCCGCTGCTGCGATACAGGGCGAAGTGCTGCAAGTAGCGATCATGCATTTTCCTGGCTATTCGGAAGTGAACGAAAACGGCGACGCAGTCGGCCATACGGTCACTTTGCTGGAGAAGCTGTTGCAGCAAGCGGGGTTGGCTTACAACATCCGCATATTGCCTGCTGCGCGTATCTGGAATGGGCTGGAGGATGGTAGCGTGCAGATCTGGCCGGGTATCGTTAACAAGCCTGGCTTGGAGGCTCACACCTTGCTGACCCAGCGCACGCTGGGAATGGTCGGCATCAATCTTTACTACCCACCGGGCAGTCAGCCGCCGGAATGGCCGCAAGGCATCAAGGGCAAGCGTGTCATTTTGATCACCAATTACACCTACACCGCACAGCTGATGCGCACGCTGAACGATCCTGCATTGGAATTAACCTTTCACAGCGGCAGCTCGCACATAGGTGCGGTACGTATGTTGCTGCGTGGCCGAGGGGACTATTTGCTCGATTATCGCGCTCAGGTGGAATCGGTCGCGAAAACATTGAATATCGGGGTTTTACCCCATCTGACGGTAGCGGAGCAGCCTATGCGCTTAGTTGTTTCGCGGCGTACGCCGGATGCGAGTCGGGTAGTAGATGCGCTGGATCTGGCATTTGACCAATTACAGGCCCAGGGCGTGGAGCTAGACGTTACTCGGCAGTAACGCACAAAGTTGATGAATGAAGCTTGCGCACCAAAGCGGTGATTGGTTGAATAGCTCGAATTTTGCGTATTGGCCTTTTGCTATTGGTTTGCGCGATCAGGATTGTCTTTACCAAGGGAAGGGATATCGATGCCGGACAGTTTCAAGGTGGTGTTCAATGGTGCTCGGGTTGCGGGCATAGAGGAACCGGCGTTGCGTGGCGAGCTGCTTCGTCTCGGTTTTCACGAGCGCCATGTACATAAGTTGCTTGAAGGTCGCAGAGTGACGATCAAAAGCAAACTGAGCGAGGAGAAGGCTGAGCGTTATCGCCAGCGCCTGCAAGCAGCGGGCCTGATAACGGAAGTCATCGCCGATGACGTTGCCGACTCGCTAGAGGTTACAGAACCAACCAGTCCCGATCGCGGCGAGCGAGTACAGGCGAGTGAGGCTCCACCGCTTTCACCCTCCGTACCTGAGTCGGATTCCAGCGGCCCCAAACGTCGTCGTTCGCAGATCAAGTTCACCGGTACCGGCGGTGAATACTTTGGTATCTGGATCGTCAACATTATGTTGCTGATCGTCACGCTGGGCTTTTATGCGCCCTGGGCCAAGGTACGCAACATGCAGTATTTCTATGGCCACACTCTGCTTGACGACACTAGCTTCCAGTATCTGGCGGACCCTTGGATTATCTTTCGTGGTCGTTTGGTCGCCTTGGTTGCAGTAGCGATCTGGTACGTGGCATCCACGTTTTATCCTGTCGCGGCGATCACGTTTTATCCTGTCGCGGCGATTGTTTTGTTGTTGGTGTTTCTACCACTGATCCCCTGGATCATTGCGCGCTCTCTGAAGTTTCATGCGGTAAACAGTGCCTATCGCAATATTCGTTTCGATTTTGTTGGCGGCTACTGGCAGGCCGTTAAAGTTCTCTACCTTTGGCCGTTTGTAGCGCTGCTCAGTCTAGGATTGCTGATCCCCTTGTCCGCGCAGCGTTGGTACGCCTTCTTGATCGACAACATGCGTTACGGCCGCAGCGAGTTTTGTCTCAATCTGTCGGTACGCGAAGTCTATATGTTCTTTCTGCGTATGTTGGGCGTGCTGCTCGGGTTTGTGGCGTTGGCGGCGCTTGGGCAGTTTGTGCATGGTGTGCTGGGCATCCTATTTTTGCTGCTTGGGTATCTAGCGCTCTTCGGTTACGCGATGGCGGGCGTGACCAACCTGGTCATGTCAGCAACAACGCTGGCTGAGCATGGTTTTAGCTCGACCTTGGGGAAGCGTCGTACTGTCTGGATCTTCTTCAGCAATAGCGTGTTGGTTATGTTGACGGCAGGCTTTTACACGCCTTGGGCCAAGGTGCGCATGGCACGTTATCGCGCTAGCTGTACCGAGATGCAGATTTACGGGGATCTGGATGGCTTTGTAGCTGGCGAAGCGCAGCGTGCAGGTGCAGTCGGCCTGGAGCTGGGGGACGCCTTTGATGTCGGCATCTCCCTCATCTAATCAGTGGGTCAGTGGACGGTATTTTGATGGTCGTTCCAGTAGCAGCAGTGCAGTGCGTGCCAGGGTAGTTAATGGCGCTCTGCAGCTGGAAGTAGCAGGTAAAACTCACAGTTATGCTGCTGAGCAGGTGCGCCTCGGCGTGCAGGTGGGAAGCGCCAATAGCTACCTGCACTTGAGCGACGGTGCGGTGCTGGAATCACTGGACGTAACTGGTCTGCAACGGTTGTCGCGGGCGCTCAAGCACTCAGGTGGAGATAGTTGGCTGCAGCGTTTCGAAGTGAACTTCAAACTGATCATGTGCAGCTTGGTGGCGGTGCTGGCATTCTCTGTATTAGGTGTTTTGTACGGCGTGCCCTGGCTGTCGAACCAGATCGCTTATGCATTTCCAGTCGAGCTGGAAATGAGTATCGGTGAAGAAGCGCTGGAGACGATGGATAATCTTTGGATGCAGCCCAGTGAGCTAACGGAGGCGCGTCAACAAGAGCTCCTGACCGCGATGTCGCCTTATTTGCGAGCCATGCAGAGCGACTACCCAGCACACAGCCTGCAGCTGCATTTTCGTGCCTCGGATGCGCTTGGCGCCAACGCTTTTGCGTTACCGGGCGGTAACTTAGTGTTTACCGATGAGATGGTCGCTCTGGCTAAAAACAACGAAGAGCTTGCTGCGGTCATGGCCCATGAAGTGGGTCATGTTGTGCATCGTCATAGTATGCGCAATCTTGTGCAGAGTTCGCTGCTGGTATTTGTGATGGTTTCGCTGACCGGCGATGTATCGGCTGCGTCTGATGTTGCTACAGGCTTGCCGGCTTTGCTGGCTAACCTCAGCTATCAGCGCAACATGGAAACCGAAGCAGATGACTTTGCCTTGGCGTTTTTGCGCAAAGAGAGTATTGCACCGCAGCGTTTCGCCGACATCATGTTGCGGTTGGATCCGGTAGCGCTGGAAGAAGAGGGGGGCGCAAAGGGAGAGCAAGACGCGGCGGGCAGGTTGGGCAGTTTCCTGTCAACTCACCCGCCAACACCGCAGCGCATTGAGCGCTTTCAGACTCAGGACTGACCGAGACCCAGAGTGCTCAAGGTGCGTGCGCGCACGCTCTTGAGCAGCTCGGCATCGTTAATCAGTGACTGGCCATAAGACGGCACCAGTTCTTTCATACGCGCCTGCCATTCAGGGCTGGCAATACGATCCTTGAAGCAGCGCTCCACTACATCGATCATCGCCTGCACTGCGGTAGATGCACCCGGTGAGGCACCCAGCAGCGCGGCAAGGGTACCGTCCTTGGCGGCAACTATCTCAGTGCCAAACTCCAGTTTGCCGTGGCCTTTGGCGTCCTTCTTGATGATCTGAACGCGCATGCCCGCATCCTGCAATTTCCAGTTCTTTTCCTGGGCATCCGGAAAGTAATTGCGCAGCGAGGCAACGCGGTCCTTGTGAGACTGGAAAGACTCGGCGATCAGATACTTGGTCAGGTCCATGTTGTCGCGACCGACAGCCATCATGGGTGCCACGTTGTACGGCTTGACCGAGGAGAACAGGTCAAACACTGAGCCCTTTTTCAAGAACTTGGTAGTGAAGCCGGCAAAAGGCCCAAACAGCAGCGCCGGCTCACCGTTGATAATGCGGGTGTCCAGGTGAGGAACCGACATAGGCGGTGCGCCAACCGGTGCTTTACCGTAGACCTTGGAGCTGTGGCGCTTGACCACGTCTGGCGCTTTGCATACCAGCCACTGACCGCTGACCGGGAAGCCACCATAACCCTGGCTTTCGTCGATGTGAGACTTCTGCAGCAGAGGTAAAGAGCCGCCGCCGGCGCCAAGGAAAACGAACTTGGCGTTGAAATCCTTCTCTTCACCGGTGTTCTCGTCTTCGATGTTGACTCGCCAGTGACCTTTCTTGCTTTTGCGCAGGCTCTTAACCGAGTGCTTGAGGCACAGTTCAAAGCCTTCTTGCTGCTTCAGATGGTCGATCATTTTGCGCGTCAAGGAACCGAAATCCACATCTGAGCCATGCTCGACACGCGTTGCCGCGATCGGCTGATTTGCATCGCGACCGGACATGATCAGCGGCATCCACTCAAGCAGCTTTTCCGGAGCATCGCTGTATTTCATTTCGGAAAACAGGTGATGGTTGCTTAGCAATTCGTGGCGCTTGCGCAGAAACTCAACATCTTTTTCGCCCCAGACAAAACTCTGGTGTGGCGTGGTGTTGATGAAGTCGGATGCCTTGGGCAGGATTCCCTGTTCGACCAGATAGGTCCAAAACTGCAGGGTTACCTCAAATGATGCGTTGATGGCCAGGGCGCGCTCGATGGCGATGTCGCCTGCGTCGTCCTGAGGAGTGTAGTTAAGCTCACAGTAACCAGCGTGGCCGGTACCTGCGTTGTTCCAGCCGTCGGTGCTTTCGTGAGCAACGTGGTCCAGACGCTCGACCAGGGTTATGGTCATCGCCGGATCCAGCTGTTTGAGCAACATTCCCAGGGTAGCGCTCATGACACCACCACCGACCAGCAATACATCTACGTTTCTTGCTGTCATTAACGTGTCGCCTCTTTGGTAAAAATCAAGGAGCCTCTTGAGCTCTCCAGTGATCACACTGGCCAATGTCGGGGCGGCTAGCAAACGGGCTTGTTCTCGAGCAAAGCTTGTGGCTGTATCGAGAGCACATCAAGCAGTGTGCTGTCTGCTCCGAAAGCCCGGATGCGGCAGTAATAGGTTAATCAGTCGCGACAGCGGGCTGGTTAACGATAGACACTCCGTGGAGTGAGCTGCATGGGCTCAATGGTCTGACGGTGATCGGCCATTGGAGTAGTTCAGAGACGCGTTATCATACCGGTTTAATTCACCCGGTGACAGAATGAAAGCCGGGCCAATATTGCCAATTCAGACAACTCAAACGCCAGTAACGTTCAGTCAGAACTTGCTGCACTGGGTTGTAATGCGCGTCGATATTCAATAATAGCGTTCAGGAATAACGGGTTTCGCCGATTTTAGGTAAGGGGCACTAATGCAGGATTTTGTGGTGGTAGGTGGTGGTGTGATGGGGTGTTTGAGTGCCTTGAACCTGCTAGAAGCAGGTTGCCGAGTCACGCTGCTGGAGCGTGGGGAATTGGGTCGTGAAGCCTCTTGGGCTGGTGGCGGCATAGTCTCGCCGCTGTATCCCTGGCGCTATCAGGAACCGGTGCGCGCCCTGGCAAACTGGTCGCAAGGATATTATCCGATTCTGTCTGCGCAGCTTTTGGCGCAAACCGGGATCGATGCGGAAGTCGAACCCTGTGGCTTGCTGTGGTTGGATCACGCAGAACACGAGCAGGCGCTGAGATGGGCGCAGCAGCACGGGCAGTCGATGACGGAAGTTTCGAACGAGTTTATTTATACGCGAGTGCGACAATTGGCCGCGGGCTATCAAAGTGCTCTTTGGCAAGCGGACCTAGCGAACGTGCGTAACCCGCGGTTGTTGCGAGCACTGCGGGCACGCTTGCTGCAATTTGCTGAGTTCACTCTGCACGAGCACAGCCCGGCAATCGGATTGTTGCGCGCCGGCGCACAGGTGGTTGGTGTCGCAACCCCGGCAGCTGAATATCGCGCCGATGCGGTTGTGGTCGCGACCGGCGCCTGGACTGGCGATTGGTTGGCGCAAGAGGGTGTCAGTTTGCCGGTAGTGCCGGTAAAAGGCCAAATGCTGTTGTATAAGCGCGAGCCGGGTTGGCTCAAATCTGTAGTGTTGTACGAAGGCCGCTACGCCATACCGCGCCGCGACGGACATATTCTAATTGGCAGTACGCTAGAGCATGCCGGGTACGACAAGAGCACTAGCACGGAAGCATTGAGCTCGTTGCGCCAATCTGCTGAGGGGCTGTTGCCAGAACTGCGTGACCTCGAGCCTGTTGCTCAATGGGCAGGTTTGCGGCCGGGTTCACCGGAGGGTGTGCCCTATATTGGTCCGGTGATGGAGCTGCCAGGCTTATGGTTGAACGCAGGCCATTATCGTAACGGCCTGGTGCTGGCGCCGGCATCTTGCCGATTGTTGGCCGATTTGCTGTTGCAACGTCAGCCAGAACTGGATCCTGAGCCCTATCTGCCGGCCGGCCGGTCGTTTGCGCCAGCCGCTGTAGGTGGCAAAAAGTAGGGGAAGAAATCAGCGGCGTTCGGCGTTCACACAAAAAGCACCGTGCGCCACGCTTTGCCAGTTTTCAGTCCTCCAGGCCTAGCTTTTTAAGTCGATAGCGCAACGAACGAAAGGTCAGCCCCAGCCGCTTTGCAGCGGCGGTTTTGTTCCAGCGAGTCTCTTCCAGTGCCTGGGTGATAGCTTGGCGCTCGATATTGTCGAGAAAGTCTTCGAGATGGTCGATCTGACTCAAGTCGTGGCCGTCATCGCCACCGGGCGAGGGGCAGCCTGACAGCTGTAGGTCTGAGGGTTCGATACGATGGTTTTCGCACAGGGTGAACGCCCGCTCTAAGGTGTTTTCCAGCTCGCGTACGTTGCCCGGAAAGCGGTAATTGCACAGCAGTTCCATGCAGCTATCGCTGATTCGTGGGGCGGGCATGCCGTTGCGCAATGCCAGCTTCTCTAGAATATGGTGAGTCAGCATGGGCAGATCTTCGCGGCGCTCTCGCAGCGGTGGCACCTGCAATTCAATTACGTTAATACGATAGAAAAGATCCTGTCGGAAGCGGCCTTCGGCTACTTCGTTGGCTAGATCCTTGTGGGTAGCGCAGAGCAGGCGAACATCGACCGACTCTTCCTGCTGCGTACCTAACGGCCTTACTGCTTTTTCTTGAATGGCGCGCAGCAATTTTACCTGCATAGCGATTGGCAGATCGGCAACTTCATCTAAAAACAGAGTGCCGTGACTGGCTGCCTGAAAAAGCCCCGGCTTGTCTGCTACGGCACCGGTGAAGCTGCCCTTACGGTGGCCGAAAAACTCACTTTCCATCAGCTCAGAGGGAATCGCGCCACAGTTGACCGGCACAAACGGCTGCTCGGCGCGTGGCCCGAGAGCGTGAATGCGCCGCGCCACCAGCTCCTTGCCACTGCCTGACTCACCACTGATGTAGAGCGGCGCCTGACTGCGCGCCAGCTTGCCGATTTGTTTGCGCAGGCTCTCCATGGGCGGTGATATGCCAAGCAGTTGATCTTGTTGTTGCTCTTCAGGTTCGGTTGGCGCTTGGTGTAGTTTCAGCGCGCTGGAGACCAACTCACGCAAGCGCTGCAGGTCAACGGGCTTGGTCAAAAAGTCGAACGCCCCTGCCTTGAGTGCGTTGATAGCGGTATCCAGGCTGCCGTATGCGGTGATCATGGCAATGGGCGTGCTTGGGCTGTGCTGCTGGATATGCCGCACTAGGCTCATACCATCGCCATCGGGCAGACGCATGTCGGTCAGGCAGAGCGCGTACTTATTGCTGCGCAGCAGCGTGAGAGCCTGGGTCATGGTGGTTGCGCTCTGCGTGCAGACGTTCATGCGCGCAAGCGTCATATCCAGCAACTCAAGGATGTCGGGCTCATCGTCGATGATCAGAACGGTCGGTTTGGTCATGTCTGCCTAGAATGCTCCTTGCTTTAGCCGACTGTTGAAAGCTACCGGCGTCGCCACTAAGGCGTAAAAAATGGCTATCGCGTATAGGTTTTTCAACGGGCTGCTAGAAAAACAGGCTTTCCTCATCATACCAGTCGCTTGGGATGCGCAAAGGTAATGCGCATGCAGCTACCGGTCGGGCTGCCAGCTTGGTATTCCAATCGCGCTTGGTTGCTTTCGCACAGTTCGCGAGAAATATACAGGCCTAGCCCGGTGCCGCTGGCTTCGGTGGTGTAGAAGGGCTCAAAAATGTGACCCACGTGTTCATCCGCGACACCCGGACCGTAGTCGATGACCTCCAGCGTGGGCAACTGACTGATGCCGTCCTCGAACAACTTCAGATAAATGGTTCGTTCGCTGCCGGCCGTACCGCTGTAGCGCAGGGCGTTCTGGCAGAGATTGTTGAGCACTTGAGTCATTTGGTTGGGATCGATGCGCGTGAGTATGCCTTCTTTCTCAATCTCACAGTCGATGACGTCAGTGGCCGGGTTAGCCGAACTAAAATCGCCGATGAAGTTCGATGTCCAAAGTGCCAGGTCAACCAGCTGTGGCTCGCTGGGGCGGCGTCTTGATAGCTCCAGCACGGTTTCAATGACGCGGTTCATACGCTGCGAATGCTGCTGAATGATTTCGGTCAGACGCAGATCCTGTTTGCACAGCTGATCTGATTCGTTGAGCAGCTGGGCAGCATGGCTGATGGCCCCCAAAGGGTTACGGATCTCGTGAGCGATGCTGGCCGTTAGGCGCCCGAGTGAAGCCAGTTTGAGTTGCTGCGCCTGTTGCGCGACTTGAGTATTGTCATCAAGAAAAATCAGGATGGTTTTGTCGCCACTGCCGCCCAGGGGTTTGAAGTTGGCCAGTATTTCGGCGCTGCCACTATGGCTGTGAAACGAGGTCGAGCGAGTGGAAGGGTTACGCCGCCATTGTTGCAAACGCTGATCCAGTTCGGGAACCAATTTGTCCAGCGCCGCGCCGGCCTGGATGGGGCGCGCAAGCATTTGAGCGCTGGCTTCGTTGCCAGTGATGATGCGGTTAGCTGAGCCCACCACAAGAATGCCGGTGCGCATGCGATGAATGATCAGCTGGTTCAGCTGCTCCAAACTGGCCAAGCTGGCAGCCTGTTGTTGGGCCAGGGTCTCAGATAAGTAGAGCTGCCGGCTGATGCGCTGTACGAAGAGTGCGACGGCAAAATAAATGCAGCCCAGTACGCCGACCTGCAGGTAGCTTTGGCCAACATAAGGGTGGGTCAGACTGAGGAAGAAGGTCAGGTAGATTAGACCGATGCTGGCCAGCGCCGGGAGCAGCAGGCCAATACGGCCATGCAGCAGAATATTGCCGATGGCGACGGGGATGATCAGCAGGTTGCCGAAACCGCTGCCGGCACCGCCAGCAGCGAAGAAAACCACACCAAGCATGCCAATGTCGGCCAGCGTGATGATGAACACGTACAGGTCACGACGGCCCCGATGCAGCAGCAAAGCGATCAGCACATTGATAAACAAATAGATCCAGCTGGCTTTTTCGTAGAGCGGGGGATTGCTCAAGTCCAGCAGGCCGTCACGCAGAACCGAGTTGGTCAGCATGGTAAGGCCAAAGCCCAAAATGACGCGGTATATGTTGTATAGACGCAGTATGCGCGGGCGTTGCGAGTCTACCTGCTCAGTCTGGCTTTGCATCGCGATGCTCCGCACAGCAGTACCATGCATCGCCGACGTGCAATGCGCGATCCTGTGGCAGATGCACCTGGCAGCGAGCACAACGGACCATTATCGGCGGCTTATCGTGGTGTGCTGACGACCCCGCAGAACGCGACTTGGCGTTCTGCGCGCGCCGCCAGAAATTGAGTGCCAGCCAGACCAACACGCCAAGAATTAGTAATTTTATCAAGCCCATGACGACTGCTTATGCTGAATGAAAGTGCCCCAGTGTAGCCCATTGGCAGCAACAGCCAAAGCACCGAAACAGTGGGGCTGACAGGCTTGTGACACTCGGTGATGGGGTTCCTGTGGTCCATGCCATGTAAAAGCCTATATCACGGTGGGCGGCTGCACGCCCGGCAGGTGTGGGCATAATGGAGTGCGAGCTTTCGTACTCAAAATGTGCCGGAATGATTTTAGCTGTGTCCTTCGCATCTCAATGCGCGATCGACCACAAAAAAGCCCGCGGCGATTCGCATCGGCGCGGGCTTTTTGCTAAGGCGCTGAATCAGTCGAGCAGGCCGAAGGTGATGCGGTTCCAGAAAGAACGACGGCCTTCTTCGCCGTGAACGCGGACTTCGCGTGGCAGGGCGGCCACAGCGTCCTGGTACTCGCGATCCATCTGGCGTTGCATCTGGGTCTTTACGGTGCGAGGCGGCGGTGCCGTGACGGCATCCAGCGCGCTGACCGACATAGACTCCATCCAGTTCATTTCCGGTTGGCTGGGTTCAACGTGGTGCTTGAACTTGCCCTTAACCAGCGCTGGATGGTCTGGGTAGTTCAGCTTCAGGGTTTCAAGAGCGCTGTCGGACAGGTCGTACATCGCCAGGCGGTCATAGCCAGCGACCATCAGTGCCAGACCATTGCCAACGGCAGGGGTCTGTTGATAGTTCTCTACGATATAGCGACCACGATTGGCGGCAGCCAGGTAAGCGCCTCGCTTGAGGTAGTAATGGCCTACGTGCGCATCGTAATCTGCCAGCAGGTTACGCAGATAAACCATCCGAAGACGGGCATCCGGTGCGTACTGGCTATTGGGGTAGCGGTTGATTAGCTGGGCAAAATCGTTGAACGAATCACGCGCAGCACCTGGGTCTCGACGCGTCATGTCCAAGGGCAAAAAGCGTTCAAAGATGCCGCGGTCGCGGGTGAAAGACGCCAGTCCCCGAACGTAGTAAGCGTAATCGACACTCGGATGCTGTGGATGCAAGCGGATGAAGCGGTCAGCTGAAGCGGTAGCGGCCTCAGGCTCCAGATTCTCGTAGTAGGCGTAGATCAGTTCCAGCTGCGCCTGATCTGCATAGCGGCCAAAGGGGTACCGCGATTCCAGCGCACGCAGGGTCTCGATAGCGGGGCTGAAGTTCTCCGCGTCCAGATCAGTTTGCGCCTTGCGGTATAGCTCTGACTCGCTGAGCGACTCGTCGATCACAGGTTTATTAGAAGAGCAGGCGGCGACAAAAGCGAGCAGCCCGACCAGTATGAGATGTTTCAGTGACATATAATGACATCCGAATGGGCGGCACCACGCTGTTTCCACAGCAGCCGTCCTGTTATAGTTGGGGCTTGTGCAGCAGTCCCGGCAAACCGGGAAAAGCCGTATTTAACCACAGCGCAGAGGCGAAACCAAAAGGGATTGCTTCAGTAGCTCCATCCCCCGCACCATCCAGTGAGTTCCGCATGTCCGATCGTATTCATTTATCTGCACAGGTCACTTCCGAGTTGGGTGGGCAACGCCTAGACCAGGTGGCGGCGCAATTGTTCCCCGACCATTCACGCTCGCGTCTGCAGGGCTGGATAAAGGATGGCAGCCTGTTAGTAGATGGTGAACCTAAGCGTACCCGCGATCCGGTTTATGGTGGGGAGCAATTGATCCTGGACGCTGAGCGTGAAGTACAGGGCGACTGGCAGCCAGAAGCTATTGCACTGGACATCATTTACGAAGATGACTCTTTGATGGTGATTAACAAGCCGGCAGGCTTGGTGGTGCATCCTGCCGCTGGGCATCAAGACGGTACACTGCTGAATGCCTTGCTGCACCACTCGCCACAGCTGGCCAAGGTGCCGCGCGCTGGTATTGTGCACCGTCTCGACAAGGACACCACAGGGCTGATGGTCGTGGCCAAAACCAGTGAAGCGCAGACTGACTTGGTTGGACAGCTGCAGGCCCGCACCGTGAGCCGTGAATACGAATGCGTTGTGGTGGGGGTAATGACAGCTGGCGGTAAAGTTGATCAGCCGATTGCTCGCCACGGCACGCAACGGCAAAAGATGGCTGTGGTTGCTGGCGGCAAACAGGCTATTAGCCATTATCGGGTAATTCAGCGCTTCCGCGCGCATACCCACGTTAAGGTCAAACTGGAGACCGGGCGTACGCACCAGATTCGTGTGCATATGAGCCATATCTACTTCCCGTTGATCGGTGACACTACCTACGGCGGTCGTTTGCGCATTCCACCGGGCGCCAGTCCCGAGCTGATAAGTGAGCTGCGTGAGTTTCCTCGGCAAGCGCTGCACGCGCGCCGACTAGAGCTGGAGCACCCATTGGACGGCCGCATTATGCGCTGGCAAGTGCCACTGCCAGCGGATATGCAGCATTTGCTGGCATTGCTCAAAGAGGATGGTGAGATAGCCGAATGAGTCCGTTGTGGATCAGTGCCGAATGGCCGGCGCCCGCGAATGTTCGTACTTGCATTACCACACGTCGCGGCGGCTGCAGCCAAGGCCCCTGGAAAGGTTTCAATCTGGGCGTACACGTTGGCGATGAGCTAACCCATGTTGCGGCTAACCGAGCGGAGCTGCAGCGTGTGCTGGGCTGCGCTCCAGCCTGGTTGAACCAGACTCACAGCACAGAAGTTTGCAAGGCAGATCCTGCCTTGGTATTGGATGCTGACGCCAGTTGGACCAATGAGCGCAATATCGCGTGTACGGTGATGACGGCAGATTGCTTGCCGGTACTGCTGTGCAATAAAGATGGCACGCGTGTTGCCGCCGCTCATGCGGGCTGGCGGGGCTTGCTCGATGGCGTGCTGGAGCAGACCGTGAGCAAGATGGGCAGCCCTGGTTATGCACTGATGGCCTGGCTGGGGCCAGCGATAGGCCCGCAACAGTTCGAAGTGGGGCCCGAGGTGCGCGAAGCCTTTATTGCTGCTGATACGCAGGCCGAAGCCGCATTTTTGCCTTCCAGCCGTGAAGGGCATTATCTGGCGGATATTTATCTGTTGGCCCGCCAGCGCCTTGGGCAAGCTGGCGTGACCGCCGTTTTCGGCGGTGATCTGTGTACCGTTAGCGAGCCTGCTCGCTACTTTTCCTATCGCCGTGACGGTCAAACCGGTCGCTTCGCGTCATTGATCTGGTTGAGTTAGGCGACAAAAAATTGACCCTTGTCAGGGTCTTCAGCCTTGAAAGCGCGATAATCGTCCTTATTAATCTGTCATGAATAATGACTTTGCCCGTCTCGCTGCGTCGACCCGGGCCCTTTGATACAGGACGAACGCTATGCGTATTGACCGTATGACCAGCAAGCTACAGGTCGCCTTGTCCGACGCGCAATCACTCGCCGTTGGCCGCGACCACACGCAAATCGACACACTGCACTTATTAGTGGCGCTACTTGAACAACAGCAGGGCTCTATAAAGCCACTGTTGATGCAGGTGGGATTTGATATCAACACGTTGCGCAGTGAGTTGGGTGGTGCGCTTGATAAGCTCGCTACCGTGAGTAATCCCACGGGTGATGTGAGCATGTCGACTGACTTGGCGCGCTTACTTAATCAGGCTGACCGGCTTGCGCAGCAGCACGCTGATCAGTTCATTTCCAGTGAGCTGGTGTTACTCGCGGCAATGGACGAGAAAACCGCTGCCGGTAAGATCCTGCTGGGTCAGGGGGTATCCAAGAAAGCGTTGGAAAATGCCATCAGCAATCTGCGTGGCGGCGAAGCGGTGAACGACCCGAATGCTGAAGAGTCCCGCCAGGCGTTGGATAAATATACGGTTGATCTGACCACCAAAGCTGAGCAGGGCAAGCTAGATCCGGTTATTGGTCGCGATGATGAAATCCGCCGTACTATTCAGGTGCTGCAGCGTCGCACTAAGAATAACCCGGTGCTTATTGGTGAGCCGGGCGTAGGTAAGACTGCCATCGTAGAAGGGTTAGCGCAGCGCATCATCAACGGCGAAGTGCCAGACGGTCTCAAGGACAAGCGTTTATTGTCCCTGGATATGGGCTCGCTGATTGCCGGCGCCAAGTTCCGCGGCGAGTTTGAAGAGCGCTTAAAAGCAGTGCTCAATGAGTTGTCTAAACAGGAAGGCCGGGTAATTCTGTTTATCGATGAATTGCACACCATGGTCGGCGCCGGTAAGGCCGAAGGCTCTATGGATGCCGGTAACATGCTTAAGCCCGCGCTGGCGCGTGGCGAGCTGCACTGCGTGGGCGCAACCACGCTGGATGAATATCGCAAATATATCGAGAAAGATGCAGCGCTTGAGCGTCGATTCCAGAAGGTATTGGTAGACGAGCCTTCCGAGGAAGATACCATCGCGATCTTGCGCGGCCTGAAAGAACGCTATGAGCTACATCACAAAATCACCATTACCGATGGCGCCATCATTGCAGCGGCCAAGCTGTCTCATCGCTATATAACCGATCGTCAGCTGCCGGATAAAGCTATCGACCTGATCGATGAAGCCGCCAGCCGTATTCGCATGGAAATCGACTCCAAGCCGGAGGCTCTGGACCGTCTGGAGCGTCGACTGATTCAGCTCAAGGTGGAACGCGAAGCCTTGAAGAAGGAAGACGACGATGCTGCGCTCAAGCGGCTGGAAAAGTTGAAAGAAGAGATCGCCAAGCTCGAGCTTGAATACGCGGACCTGGAAGAAATCTGGAAGGCGGAAAAAGCCGAAGTGCAGGGCTCAGCGCAAATTCAAGAGCGCATCGAACAGGCCAGGCAGGAGCTCGAAGCGGCAAGGCGTAAGGGCGAGCTGGCACGTATGGCCGAGCTGCAGTACGGCATCATTCCGGATCTAGAGCGCAGCCAACAAATGGCTGAGCAACATGGCAAAACAGAGAATCAGTTACTGCGTAACAAGGTGACTGACGAAGAGATCGCTGAGGTGGTTTCCAAGTGGACCGGTATTCCGGTGTCCAAGATGCTAGAAGGTGAGCGCGACAAGCTGCTGCGTATGGAAGATGCGTTGCACACGCGGGTGATAGGTCAGCACGAGGCGGTGGTGGCGGTCTCGAACGCGGTGCGTCGTTCGCGCGCTGGTTTGTCTGATCCGAATCGCCCGAGCGGCTCCTTTATGTTCCTTGGGCCAACCGGTGTGGGTAAGACAGAGCTGTGCAAGGCGTTGGCCGAATTTCTCTTTGATACTGAAGAGGCCATGGTGCGTATCGACATGTCTGAGTTCATGGAAAAGCACTCGGTTGCTCGTTTGATCGGTGCGCCTCCGGGTTATGTCGGCTACGAAGAAGGTGGCTATCTGACCGAGGCAGTGCGTCGCAAGCCTTACTCGGTGATCCTGCTGGATGAGGTTGAGAAGGCGCATCCTGATGTATTCAACGTGCTATTGCAGGTGCTGGAGGACGGTCGTTTGACCGACAGCCAAGGCCGTACCGTGGATTTCCGCAACACCGTGATTGTGATGACGTCAAACCTTGGATCTACGCAGATTCAGGAATTGGTCGGCGACCCAGAAGCACAGCACGCGGCAGTGATGGATGCACTTGGGCAGCACTTTCGTCCTGAATTCATTAACCGGGTCGACGAAGTTGTGGTGTTTGAGCCATTGGGTCGGGAGCAGATTGCCGGTATTGCCGAAATTCAAATGGGACGTTTGCGTGAGCGTCTGGCTGAACGCGAGCTGGATCTGCAATTGACCGACGAGGCGCTGCAGAAACTGGTAGCCGTGGGTTACGACCCGGTTTACGGCGCACGGCCGCTCAAGCGAGCAATCCAGCGCTGGATCGAAAACCCGTTAGCGCAGCGTATTTTGGCAGGTGATTTCGCGCACGGCGAAACTATTCTCGGCAAGATAGAAGATGACAAGTTTGTGTTCGGTCACCAGTTAAAACAATGATGGCGAGTTAAAGTGCTACTGTTAACAGTAGCACTGGTCTGCCCGCTTTGTTGAAAGTGAGTGAGCTAAAGAGGGGGGCTGCAAACAGCCCTATTTTTTGCAGATAAGTATTAGGTAAGTGTAAAAATTACTACAGGGTGGGCTGGATTGAAGTTATTTTTTTGCAAATCTAATCTGGCGGGCTCGCATAGTGGGAGCCCGCCAGTTACTTTCTGCTATTAAATAGCTTTTTTGAACTTAACTGCGTGCACGCTCTGCATCGCGTAACGATTTAATTTGATCGTGGTTACGCAAAACACCCTCGTACTGTCGCTGCACTAGCTGACGCACATCTTCTGGCAGCCCTTTCTCAAGTGCTTCTTTGTAGTTCTTTTTAGCCACATCTTCGCCGCGCTCACATTCGTTGAGTACGGCTTTGTCATCTTTGCCAGTAATCATAGACTTAAGGTCTACCCAGCGGCGATGCATGTCACCACCAATGCTGGTTGAATCTTCTGGCTTGCCCCCTAAGCGAACAACCACTGCCTGCAGTTCTTGAGCAGCTTTGCCGCACTCTAACGACCGCTGACCAAATAAGGTCTTCAGGTCCGCACGCTTGGTATCTTCAGCGCATACACGGAAACCTTCTTCTCCGTCTTTGCTGGTTTCAATCAAATCGTTCAGGGTGGAAATCACTTCTTTCGTATCAATCGTATTCATGAAGTAGCTCCTACTGGTAACACGAGTGGGTGGTATATGAACTGACCTGAGGTAATTTAAAATGGTTCAAATAAATTTTTAGCGCCCGATGAGATAAATGGCTGGAACGCTTTTTGGCTTGCTTGGTCACAATTTAGTGTCACCTACCCTGAATGAGGTTAGCCGAGATGAATGCAATTGAACTGTTAAAAAAAGATCATAAAACAGTAAAGAGCCTGCTTGCCAAGCTTATGGATACCACTGAGCGTGCAATAAAAACGCGATCGGAATTGCTGGAGAAAATACGCACTGAAGTTTCAATTCATACGACGCTGGAAGAAGAGTTGTTCTATCCAGCTTTTCACAAAGCGGGTGCTAAAGACGAAGCGAAGATGGTAGCCGAGGCGAAGGAAGAGCATCGTGCAGTGGAAGAGTTAGTGTTACCTGATCTGTTCAAAACTGAACCAGGTAGTATCAACTTCTCTGGGCGCATGAAGGTGCTCAAAGAACTGCTAGAACATCACATCGAAGAGGAAGAGGAAGAGATGTTCAAGGATGCCGCTAAGCTGATGAGCAAAGATCAATTGCTGGAGCTGGGTAAGCAAATGGAAGAGAAACAACGCCAGCTTAAGGCAGATATGTAAACCAGGTACGCTGACAGGCCTTTGAGGCAAGCGATTGAGTTAATCGTCTGTGTCATCCAACCGGTAGTCAAGGGTAAGCAGGCGGGGAGAGGTCTCCCCGCCTGCTTTGCTTACAGCAGCATAGAGCGTATATCACCCAGCAGCTCACCGAGCCGTTTGGTGAACTGTGCAGCTGCCGCGCCATTAATCGCACGGTGATCGTAGGAAAGCGAAAGCGGCAACATCAGTTGCGGCTGGAAAGCCTTGCCGTCCCACACCGGCTGCATGGTTGCCTTTGATACGCCAAGAATCGCCACCTCCGGGCTGTTCACAATCGGCGTGAAGTAAGTGCCGCCGATGTGTCCTAAGCTGGAAATGGTGAAACAGGCGCCTTGCATCGCGTCAGCCCCGAGCTTCTTGTTGCGCGCCTTGTCGGCGAGCTCGGCTGCTTCACCTGCCAGTTGCAGCAGACTCTTCTTGTCGACATCGCGGATGACCGGTACCAGCAGGCCATCCGGCGTATCAACTGCAAAGCCGATATGCACGTACTTTTTCTGGATCAGTTGCTTGCCATTGGGCGCCAGCGCAACGTTGAAGCCAGTTTGCTCGTTTAGTACGTGCGCGCAGGCCTTGAGCAAGAAGGGCAGAATAGTCAGTTTGACGCCAGCCTTCTCCGCGACGGCCTTTTGATCCTTGCGGAAGACCTCCAGCCCGCTGATGTCAGCCAGATCAAACTGGGTAACATGCGGCACATTCAGCCAGCTGCGATGAATGTTGGTGGCGCCAACCTGCTGCAGGCGCGTCATGTCTTTGGTTTCGATTTCGCCAAAGCGCGAGAAATCGACCTCGGGTACGGCAGGAATGCCTGAGCCGCCTGCGGTAGCAGGTGCGGACTTCTGCTGTTTCATCACTGCCTGTACGTGCTTCTGCACATCCTCCTTGAGAATACGATCACGCGGGCCTGTGGACTTCACATCGACTAGGTCAATGCCGAATTCGCGGGCCAGCATGCGCACCGCTGGGCCGGCGTGTACTTTGGCGCCTTCACGGCTTGGGCCGCCAACCGGAGGTGGCGTTTCGGCCGCTGGGGCTTTGCTCTCTGTTGGTTCGGCTTTCTCTTCCTTGTCTGGTTCGCTGTCGTTCTTGGCAGTCTCTTCGGCGGCCTCCGGCTCGGCGTCGTCCGTCTCGCCCTGAACCTGCATGTGCATGATCAGATCGCCGGTTTTAACGTCTTGCTCAAGCTTGACTTCGATTGACTCGATGACTCCAGCGAAAGGTGCCGGCAGTTCCATGCTGGCCTTGTCAGATTCCAGTACCAGTAGTGATTGGTCGGCCTCTACCTTATCGCCTTTGCTGACCAGAATTTCGATCACTTTGGCGCCAGCATCGGAGCCCAGGTCTGGCACTTTGACGGCTTGGCTTTTGCTCGCGGCCTTCTTCGGTGCAGCTTTAGGCTCGGGCTTTTTCTCCTGCGCCTGTTCCTTGTCCTTAGGCTCTTCCTGCTTTGGCTGTTTCTCCTTGGCAGGTTTGTCTTCGGATTCGGGCTGCTTGTCGCTATCGCCGCTGGCGACTTCCAGCTCAATCAGCGAGTCACCCTCTTTCAGGTTGTCGCCCAGTTTGGTCTTGATGGACTTGACCACGCCGCCCTTGGGGGAGGGCACCTCCATGCTGGCCTTGTCGGATTCGAGCACAATCAGCGACTGTTCCGCCTCGACCGTGTCGCCTTCCTTGACCAGAATTTCGATTACTTCACCCTCACCACCGCCGATGTCGGGTACTTTAATGAGTTCACTCATACCGTCGCTCCTCAGCAGTCCAGTGGGTTGATCTTGTCGGGGTTGATGCCGAAGGTTTTGAGTGCATCAGTTAGCACCTTAGGCTTCAGTTTGCCTTCCTCTACCAGCGCACTCAGCGCACTGTAAGCAACCCAGTGACGATCTACCTCAAAGAACTGGCGAAGTTTGCGGCGGCTGTCGCTACGGCCAAAACCATCTGTGCCCAATACCTTGTAGGTGCCGGGTACCCACTGACGGATCTGGTCAGCGAACAGCTTCATATAGTCTGTTGAAGCGATGACCGGGCCAACGCGTTTCGCCAAGCACTGCTCGACAAACGTGAGCTGTTTTTTGCGGGTTGGATGCAGGCGATTGTCGCGCTCGACAGCCAAACCTTCGCGACGTAGTTCGTTGAAGCTGGTAACGCTCCAGATATCGGCAGTGACGTCGAAGTCCTCCTTAAGAATCTTCGCCGCTTCACGTACTTCGCGCAGAATAGTGCCGCTACCCATAAGCTGAACGTGCAGGTCACCTGGCTTGCCGGTTGAATCGAGCAGGTACATGCCGCGCATGATGCCTTCGTGTACTTCCTTGCCCTTGGGCATGGCTGGCTGTTCGTAGGCTTCGTTCATCACCGTGAGATAGAAGTAAACATTCTCTTGCTCTTCCATCATACGGCGCGCGCCTTCGCGGATGATAACCGCCAGTTCGTAGCCATACGTCGGGTCATAGCTGCGGCAGTTGGGGATCGTACTAGCCAGAATGTGGCTATGACCGTCCTCGTGCTGCAGGCCTTCCCCGTTCAATGTGGTGCGGCCGGCGGTGCCGCCGATCAGGAAGCCCTTGGCACGGCTGTCGCCAGCGGCCCAAGCGAGGTCGCCAATACGCTGAAAGCCGAACATGGAGTAGAAGGTGTAGAACGGCAGCATCGGTTGGTTGTGCGTGCTATACGCCGTACCAGCAGCGATCCAGCTGGACATGGCGCCAGCTTCGTTGATGCCTTCCTCAAGAATTTGGCCCTTCTTGTCCTCTCGGTAAAACATCACCTGATTCTTGTCGACGGGCTCGTACAACTGACCAACTGAAGAGTAAATACCGAGCTGACGGAACATGCCCTCCATGCCGAAGGTGCGTGCTTCATCCGGTACGATGGGCACGATACGCGGACCTAGTTCCTTGTCCTTGACCAGTTGCGACAGAATGCGCACGAAGGCCATGGTGGTAGAAATTTCACGGTCGCCGCTGCCGTCCAAAATGGCTTTCAGGGTCTCCAGTGGTGGTACCGGCACTTTGCTGCTCTCGACGCGGCGCTGTGGCATGTAGCCGCCCAGTGCTTCACGGCGCGAGTGCAGGTATTTGTACTCAGCGCTGCCTTCTTCGGGCTTATAAAAGGGCAATTTCTCCAGGTCGTCATCGTTGACCGGAATGTCGAAGCGGTCGCGGAATTTCTTCAAACTGTCGATATCGACTTTCTTGGTGTTGTGCGCGGTGTTCTGGCCCTGACCGGCGCCGGTCCCGTAACCTTTGATGGTCTTGGCTAGGATGACGCTCGGCTGGCCTTCGTGGTTCACCGCATTGTGGTACGCGGCATACACCTTGTAAGGGTCGTGGCCGCCTCGGTTGAGCTTCCAGATCTCCTCGTCGGACAGGTCCTTGACCATGTCCTGCAGCTCGGGACGCGTGCCGAAGAAATGCTCGCGCACATAGGCGCCATCGTTGGCTTTGTAGTTTTGGTAGTCGCCGTCGACGGCGTCTTCCATACGCTGTTGCAGCAAGCCATTATCATCCTTGGCGAAAAGGGGATCCCACATACGGCCCCAGATGACCTTGATAACGTTCCAGTCAGCGCCCCGGAAGCTACCTTCCAGCTCTTGAATAATCTTGCCGTTGCCGCGTACCGGACCATCAAGGCGCTGCAGGTTGCAGTTGATTACGAAGATCAGGTTGTCGAGCTTCTCGCGGCCAGCCAGAGCGATAGCGCCCAAGGATTCTGGCTCGTCGGTTTCCCCGTCGCCAACGAAGCACCAGACCTTCTGCTTGCCCGGCTCGATAAAGCCGCGGTGCTCCAGATACTTCATGAAGCGTGCTTGATAAATGGCTTGGATGGGGCCAAGGCCCATAGATACCGTCGGGAACTGCCAAAACTCGGGCATCAGCCAAGGGTGTGGGTAGGAGGAGAGCCCTTCGCCATCGACTTCCTGACGGAAATTGTTCATCTGCTCTTCGCTGATGCGGCCTTCCATAAAGGCGCGGGCGTAAATACCCGGGGAGGCGTGGCCCTGGAAAAACACCAAATCGCCGCCGTGTTCTTCGGTCGGCGCTTTGAAAAAGTAGTTAAAGCCAATGTCATACAGGGTGGCGCTGGAGGCAAAGGTGGAAATGTGGCCGCCCAGGTCCGGATCCTGCTGATTGGTGCGCATCACCATAGCTAAGGCGTTCCAACGCACCATCGAACGGATGCGGCGTTCCATAAACAGATCGCCGGGCATGCGGGTTTCGTGGGTGACTGGAATGGTGTTGCGGTAAGGCGTGGTGATTGCATAGGGCAGTGGTGTGCCGGTGCGGCTGGCTAGTTCACCAAGGCGCGTCATCAAGTAGTGCGCGCGGTCCTCGCCTTCGTTGTCGAGTACAGACTCCAGGGCGTCGAGCCATTCCTGGGTTTCGAGCGGATCGATATCGTCTTGCTTCATTATGGTCTCCAGACCTTGTGGGTCTTGCAAGTGCCGGAAAACGCCGAACTGTCGCGAGCGAACGGGCTGGCAACATGGCCGTGCGTAGATTTCGCTAACACCTGTGGGTGTTGTGACACGGGTTGACTGAAATTGTTCTTGTAGTTTTACTACAAAAAAGCAGGTTATTCCACTCTTCGTTAGTCGCATATGTAGCTTTGCTACATTCTGACCAGTTGGTCGCAGTCTCCTGTGCTTTCCTGCTGACGACCATCATGGCAAGCTGCTGTTTCGGTTTTTGTACAGGATAGACCATGCCTAATTCTTTGCCGCTGTTGCCCGACACGCTGCGTCCTACACTTGATCATCATCTTGCGCAATGGCGTGCCGCAGTGGATGCAGCGGGGCTGGCGTCGCGACTCGATGAGCTCGATGACAAGTTTCAGCAGCAGTTACCGCAGGTACTGGCCGGTAGCGACTACGTTGCCGAGCAACTACGACGTGATCCTCTAATGGCGTGGCACCTGTTGGAAGACGAGCGCTTACTGCGCCCGCTGGTTGAAGGCGAGATGCGCGAGATGCTGCAGCATGAGTTGCAGGAGCTAAATAGTGAGGAGGAGTTGGCGCAGCGCCTGCGCCGTTTTCGGCAGGCGCAACAGGTGCGCATTATCTGGCGTGACCTCACGCGCATGGCGGCCTTGTTGGAAACCACCCGCGATCTATCCGATATGGCGGATACCTGTATCGATGAGGCCTATCAATGGCTGTATTTGCAGAGCTGCGCGTCGCTTGGCGAGCCGCGTAGCGCCGCCGGCGAGCGGCAGCACATGGTAGTACTGGGCATGGGCAAACTCGGTGCTTTCGAGCTCAACTTATCCTCGGATATTGACCTTATATTTGCCTATCCTGAGCCGGGCGAAACCCATGGCGGGCGCCGTAGCCTGTCCAATCAAGAGTTCTTTATTCGTGTTGGACAAAAACTGATCAAAGCGCTGGACGCACCCACCGTAGATGGTTTTGTGTTCCGCGTGGATATGCGATTGCGGCCTTACGGCGACAGCGGTGCCTTGGTCTTTAGCTTCGACGCGCTTGAACAGTATTACCAGAGCCAGGGGCGCGACTGGGAGCGTTACGCGATGATTAAGGCGCGGGTTGTGGCAGGCGATCAGGCTTCCGGTGCCAATCTACAGGCCATGCTCAAGCCCTTTGTTTACCGGCGCTATCTGGATTTCGCGGCCATCGATGCGCTGCGCAGCCTAAAGCAGATGATTCAACGCGAAGTGCAGCGCAAAGGGTTGCAAGATAACGTTAAATTGGGCTCCGGCGGTATTCGTGAAGTGGAGTTCATTGGTCAGGCCTTTCAGTTAATTCACGGCGGCCGTGATCGTGCACTACAACAAAGACCCATTCTTGCTGTGCTGAAAACTTTGGCCGCCAATGATTATCTGCCGGCCCAAGCGGTGGACGAACTCAGCACCGCTTATTGTTTTTTGCGTGACACCGAGCACGCGTTGCAGGCGGTCGATGACCGGCAAACCCAAATGCTGCCGACTGATGCGCTGGGTCAGGCGCGCATCGCATTCATGCTGGGCTTTGCCGACTGGTCAGCCTTTCGCGAGCGGCTTGATTTTGAGCGGGGTACGGTCGCGCGGCACTTCGCCGGGGTCATTGCCGATCCGGATGAGGACGAAGCCGAGCCCATAGCACCGCATGCCGATTGGATACCGTTGTGGGAAGGCACGCTGGACGAGGAGCAAGCCCTAGAGCAACTTGATGCGGCCGGCTTCCACGATGCACCTGCTGCTTGGCGGCGGCTTGGGGCACTGCAGGCATCTGGCCGCGTCAGGGCCATGCAGCGGCTAGGGCGCGAGCGGCTCGATGTTTTCATGCCGCGTCTGTTGGCAATGGCTTGCGAGCAGGATAATACCGACCTAGCGTTGGAGCGGGTTTTGCCATTGATTGAAGCGGTGGCCCGCCGGTCGGCTTATTTAGTGCTGCTGACCGAGAACCCCGGCGCATTGCGTGAGTTGCTGGTGCTGTGTGCTGCCAGCCCGTGGATCGCCGAGCAAATCACCCGTTATCCGGTGGTGCTGGATGAGTTGCTGAACGCCGGACGGCTTTACCGTCCGCCGGAGCCGGACGAGCTGGCGGACGAGTTGCGCCAGCAGTTGCTGCGCATCCCCGAGGATGATCTAGAACAGCAGATGGAAACGCTGCGCTATTTCAAACGCGCTCATGTATTGCGGGTCGCCGCTTCGGAGATCGCTGGTACCTTGCCGCTGATGAAAGTCAGTGATTATCTGACCTGGATTGCCGAGGCGATTTTGCAGCAGGTACTCAAGTTGGCATGGCGCGAAATGGTCTCGCGCCACGGTCAGCCCGCGCAAGCTGACGGCTCACGCTGTGAGCTGGACTTTATCGTGGTGGGCTACGGGAAGGTCGGTGGCATTGAGCTTGGCCACGGCTCTGATTTGGATCTGGTGTTTGTGCACGACGGTGATCCGCAATCAGAAACGGACGGTGCCAGGCCCATTGATGGCAGCAAGTTTTTTACCCGCTTGGGGCAGCGTATTATTCATATGCTCAATACCCAGACTGTTTCAGGGGCGCTTTATGAGGTGGATATGCGCTTGCGTCCCTCGGGTGACTCGGGGCTGCTGGTCAGCTCGCTGACTTCCTTCGCGCGTTATCAGCGTGATGGTGCCTGGACTTGGGAACATCAGGCGCTAGTGCGCGCGCGTCCCTTGGTCGGTTGCCCGCGTTTGGTGGAGGGTTTTGCTGCGCTGCGGGCGGAAGTACTCGGCAGCCCGCGTGATGAAAAGGCACTGGCGCGGGAGGTGGCGTCGATGCGGCAAAAAATGCGCGATAACCTGGGAACGTCCTCGACCGCTGCCGGCACCAGCGCAGATGCCTTCACCGATAAGCGCCTGTTTGATCTCAAGCAAGATGCTGGAGGTATCGTTGATATCGAATTTATGGTGCAATATGCGGTTCTAGCCTGGTCGTGCCGGTACCCCGAATTACTACGCTACACCGATAACATCAGGATTCTTGATGAGCTGCAGAACGCTGGCCTGATCGCCGGTGAAGACGTACTCCGCTTGCAGGAGGCTTACAAAGCCTACCGCGCAGCGGCTCATCGCCTGGCTTTGCAAAAGCAGCCGGGCAAAGTAAGCGGCGACCAGTTTCATGATTTCCGTCATGGAGTCATCAAGCTTTGGCAGCAGATGCTGTCGTCCCCAGAGCCTGACCCCGTCGCGTGAGGGGCAGGCGTGCTGGACCGCTCAGGCAGAACCAAGAACGCAAGACTGAGAGAACAAAGAATATGGAGCTGGCTGTTATGTCGATGGCGGATCGTGATGGTGTTATCTGGTTTGATGGTGAAATGGTTCCATGGCGCGAAGCCAACGTGCATGTGCTGACGCATTCGCTGCACTACGGCATGGGTGTATTTGAGGGTGTTCGTGCTTATAACACGCCAGACGGCACCTCGATTTTCCGCTTGCAGGCTCACACTGACCGCCTGTTTGATTCTGCCCATATCATGGGTATGAAGATTCCCTTTACCAAGGAGCAGCTGAACGAAGCACAGCGCGCCGTGGTACGTGAGAATGGTCTTGAAACCGCCTACATTCGCCCGTTGGTATTCTACGGCTCTGAAGGCATGGGTATCCGCGCTGACAACCTTAAGGTGCACGTGGTTATCGCGGCTTGGCATTGGGGCGCCTATATGGGCGAAGAAGCATTGGAGCGCGGGATCAAAATTCGCACCAGTTCCTTTACCCGTCATCACGTCAACATCACCATGACCCGTGCCAAGGCCACAGGAGCCTACATGAACTCCATGTTGGCTCTGCAAGAGGCGGTATCTGCCGGTGCGGATGAAGCGTTGTTACTTGATCCGGAAGGTTACGTGGCGGAAGGTTCTGGCGAGAACGTGTTCATCGTCAAAAATGGCACTATCTATACGCCTGAAGTGACCGCCTGCCTGAACGGTATTACCCGTGCAACCGTGCTGGCGCTGGCTAATCAGTTTGGCATCCCGGTTGTTGAAAAACGCCTCACTCGCGATGAAGTCTATATTGCCGATGAAGCTTTCTTCACTGGTACTGCTGCAGAGGTTACGCCGATTCGTGAGCTCGATTGCCGCCAGATCGGCGAAGGGCGCCGCGGTCCAGTGACTGAGAAATTGCAAAAGGCTTATTTTGACCTGGTTACTGGTCAGAATGCGGATCACGCCGAGTGGCGGACGTTGGTCAAATGAGCGGCAAGCGACAAGCTGTAAGCGGCAAGCAGTCAGGAATTGCTTTTCGACTTGCAGCTTGAAGCTTGCAGCTTGAAACTGCCCTTATGAATATTCTGATCGTAGGACCGAGCTGGGTTGGCGACATGGTTATGGCGCAAACCCTGTTCGTCTGCCTGAAACAACGACATGGCGAAGATTGTCAGATCGACGTGCTGGCGCCGGACTGGAGTCGCCCGATTCTGGAACGTATGCCTGAAGTACGTCAGGCGCTCAGTTTTCCGCTGGGTCACGGCGCACTGGAGCTGACAACGCGTCGGCGTATCGGCCGCGAGCTGGCTGGCCACTACGATCAGGCGATTTTGCTACCCAATTCCCTCAAGTCGGCCTTAGTGCCTTTCTTCGCTGGCATCCCGGTGCGGACCGGCTGGCGTGGTGAAATGCGCTATGGCCTGCTTAACGATGTGCGGGTGCTCGATAAAGGGCGTTATCCGCTGATGATTGAGCGCTTTATGGCGTTGGCTTATCCGGCTGGCGCTGAGTTACCGCAACCCTATCCCAATCCGGCTTTGCAGATCGAAGACAGCTCTCGTGCTACCGCTGTGTCGCGCTTCTCGCTGGAATTGGATCGCCCGGTGTTGGCGTTGTGCCCCGGCGCTGAGTTTGGCGAAGCCAAGCGCTGGCCAAGTGAGCACTACGCCAAGGTCGCGGAGGAGAAGATTCGGCAGGGCTGGCAGGTTTGGTTGTTTGGCTCTAAGAGTGATCACCCGGTGGGGGAGCAGATTCGCGCGCGCTTGATTCCCGGCTTGCGCGAAGAGGCGGTGAATCTGGCCGGCGAGACCAGCCTGGCCGAAGCAATCGATTTGCTCTCCTGCGCCGAGGCTGTTGTGAGCAACGACTCTGGTTTGATGCACGTGGCGGCCGCTTTGAATCGGCCCTTAGTGGCGGTATACGGGTCTACCTCTCCAGGCTTTACACCGCCCTTGGCTGAGCAAGTTGCCACCGTGCAGCTAGGCCTTGAGTGTAGCCCTTGCTTTGACCGCACTTGCCGGTTCGGTCACTACAACTGCTTGCGCGATTTGCCGCCGGCTCAGGTGATTACCGCGTTGGATCACCTGGTCGGTGATCTGCTGGCCGATCCGCAGGATCTTTAGCCGATGCATGTATTGGTGATCAAAACCACGTCACTGGGTGACGTGATTCATACCCTTCCTGCGATTACCGATGCCGCGAGAGCAATACCGGGTATCCGCTTTGACTGGGTGGTGGAAGAAGGTTTTGCAGAGATCCCGGCCTGGCATCCCGCAGTTGACCGGGTTATTCCCGTGGCCGTGCGACGCTGGCGCAAGAGCCTCTGGCAGACGATGCGCAGCGGTGAGTGGCGCACGTTCAAACAGCGCGTCAGCGAAACTGAATATGATTTGGTTATCGACGCTCAGGGCTTATTGAAAAGCGCTTGGCTCAGTCGCTATGCGCGTGGACCAGTCGCAGGGCTAGACAGTGAGTCAGCCCGCGAACCCATGGCCAGCCGTCTTTATAAGCAGAAGATCAATGTGCCCTGGGGGCAGCATGCGGTTGAGCGTACCCGGCAGTTATTTGCTCAAGCGCTGGGGTACCGCGTGCCTGAAGGTCTGGGTGATTATGGTCTGACGCCGCCAGCGGCGGCTGCGGATGCAGCTGAAAGAGCTGATTATGTGGTTTTTTTGCACGGTACTACGTGGGTCACCAAGCACTGGCCGGAAGTCTATTGGCGCGAGTTAGCTGAACGAGTCGTTGCTCAAGGCTTGCAAGTCAAATTGCCTTGGGGCAGCTTGCCGGAGCAAGCCCGCGCACAGCGGATTGCTGAGGGGCTGGAGGCGGTGCAGGTGTTGCCGCGGTTACCGTTAGCGAGTATTACCGAAGTGTTGGCCGGTGCCCAGGCCTGCGTCGCAGTTGATACCGGGCTGGGTCATCTCGCCGCTGCGCTGGATGTGCCTACGCTGTCGTTGTTCGGCCCGACCAATCCCGGCTTTACCGGGGCCTACGGTCATGCGCAGCGGCATCTGGCCAGTGACTTTGCCTGCGCGCCCTGCTTGCGTAAGACCTGCAACTATCAGCCGACACCCGCCGATGCGCAGCAGTTCGACTTGAGTAAAGAGCAGCCACTGTGCTTTACCCGTTTGGCTCCAGAGCGCGTGTTGGCGCAGCTGCACACCTTAATGTCTGCAACGAGAGCTGACTAATGCAACTGGCCTTTGTGCTCTACAAGTATTTTCCTTTCGGTGGTTTGCAGCGCGATTTTCTGCGTATTGCCCAAGTGTGCCAAGCCAGAGGGCACAACATTCGCGTATATACATTGAGCTGGGATGGTGAGGTGCCGCGCGGATTCGATGTGGTGATGGTGCCGGTCAAAGCTTTGAGCAATCATCGCCGCAACGAGAAGTTTACCGCGTGGGTACAAACTGATCTGGCGAAGCGTCCGGTTGATCGCATCGTGGGGTTTAACAAGATGCCGGGGTTGGACGTGTATTACGCCGCTGATCCCTGTTTCGAAGACAAGGCTCAGACGCTGCGCAGTCCGCTCTACCGCCGCCTCGCTCGTTATCGACACTTTTCAGACTACGAGAAGGCTGTTTTCTCGCCAGCGTTGGGTACCGAGATTTTGATGATTTCGGATGTGCAACTGCCACTCTTCACCAAGCATTACCGCACGCCGCTTGAGCGTTTCCACATGCTGCCACCGGGCATCTCGCCGGACAGACGCGCGCCGGATAACGCCGCCGAATTGCGCGCTGAATTTCGTAGCGAGTTTAATTTGGCGGGAGACGAGCTGCTGCTGGTACAGATTGGCTCCGGGTTCATTACCAAAGGGCTGGATCGTTCAATTCGCGCGCTTGCTGCTTTGCCGGCGGAGCTGAAAGGCCGCACCCGCCTGATGGTTGTTGGCCAGGATGAGCCTGCCAAGTTCCAGCGCTTGGCCCGTTCGCTCGGGGTGGCTGAACAGGTTGAATTTCTCAAGGGGCGCAGCGATGTGCCGCGCTTTTTGCTCGGGGCCGATTTGCTGATTCATCCCGCCTACAATGAGAACACAGGCACTGTGTTGCTTGAAGCATTGGTTGCAGGGCTTCCGGTATTGGTAACTGACGTTTGCGGTTATGCCCACTACATTGAAGAGGCCGACTGCGGGTTGGTAGTACCTTCGCCCTTTGTACAAGGGGCGCTGAACAAGATGCTGGCAGACATGCTGAGCAATCCGGAGCTACGTCAGAGCTGGAAGGCGAATGCGCTGCGTTTTGCTGATCAGGAAGATCTCTACAGTCTGCCCGAGCGCGCGGCAGACGTCATATTGGGAGCGAATGCATGACGTTGGCGTTGAAAGAGCCCTTTTCCAGTCTATGGGCTGGTCGCGATCCCTTTATTGAGGTCGAACGTCTGGAAGGTGAAATATTCCGTGAGTTGGAGGCCAGGCGTACGCTGCGCACGGAAGTAGAAGGTAAGGGTTACTTCGTGAAAATCCATCGCGGGGTTGGCTGGGGCGAAATTTTAAAGAACTGGAGCACGCTAAAGGCGCCAGTATTGGGCGCAGGTCAGGAATGGCAGGCGATCGCCGCACTACAGCAAGCTGGCGTGCCGACCATGACCGCAGTGGCTTTCGGTGAGCAAGGGCGTAATCCGGCAGGGCAGCATTCTTTCATCATCACCGAAGAGCTGGCGCCGACTATCAGTCTGGAAGACTTCAGCATGGAGTGGCTGAGCAACCCGCCGCTACCGCAATTAAAGCGTGCCCTGATCGAACGCGTAGCCCAGATGACTCGCCAAATGCATCGGGCTGGGGTTAATCATCGCGACTGCTATATCTGTCATTTTCTGCTGCATACCGATCAGCCGTTGAGCGTCGAAAATGTGCCCCTGTCGCTAATCGATCTGCACCGTGCCCAGGTGCGCGCCAAAGTCCCGCTGCGCTGGCGTAACAAAGACCTGGCCGGTCTGTACTTTTCCGCCTTGAATATCGGCCTGACCCGTGGTGATAAATTGCGCTTTCTACGTACTTATTTTGGTTTGCCGTTGCGCGATATATTGAAGCAAGAGGCGCCGTTGCTTAGATCGCTTGAGCGCAAAGCCGTGAAGCTACAAGCGCGTTTCGAGCGTAAGTACGCCCCCGGCGCTACATTATGAAGCGCTGGACCCTCAACCCCGAATACGCAACCGGGGATAGCGGGCTGCTGTTTGCTGACATTGCGACGGTATTTTCGCTTGAGGGTGAGCTAATCACGAGTGACCCGCTCAGTAGTGTGCACAAAATTTGGGTTGGAGATCGTTACTATTATCTCAAGCGTTATACCGGTGCCGGGAAGAACCTGCGTCGTTATATTGGCCGCCCTCGTATTCAGGCTGAGTGGGAAAATCTGCTTAATTTCCAAGCGTGGGGGATACCAACCGCGCCCGTCGTGGCTTTCGGTTCTGAGCGCCAAGGCGGCGCTTTTGTGCGGGGGGCGTTAATTACCGAAGAATTGGCCGAGACCCGCGATTTGGCGGATGTAGCCAAAGCGGGGGATCCGCGTCTGCACAATCATGCTTGGGTTTGCCACGTTTCTCGGCAAATTGCCTGCGCCACGCGGATGATGCATGACCAGGGCTTTACCCATAACGATCTTAAATGGCGGAATATTTTAGTGGATGAACGGCCTAACAGCCGCGTCTATCTGATTGATTGCCCTGGTGGGACATTCTGGTGGGGCCCCATGTTGCGCTATCGTGTTATCAAAGATCTGGCCTGTTTGGATAAGCTCGCAAAGCGCTATTTGAGCCGCTCACAGCGACTGGCTTTTTATAAAGATTATCTTGGAAAGCCCCGGCTGGATGCTGAAGAAAAAAAGCAGATACGGGCGATTTCCACCTATTTTGAGGGGAGAGAATGACTCGTTTGCCCTTTGTGGCCGTTAATGCCAATGAGGTGCTCAGTCGTCATCAACTCGACAATTTTGAAGCACTTTGGGCACTGGATCTAGAAGCCGTAGACGCTCCAAACACAGGGCGTGGTGGTTGGAGCAGTGTGCACCGCCTGGAATTGCTCGATGTTAACGGAGAGCAGCAGTGTTTCTACCTGAAGCGCCAGGATAACCACTGTACCCGAACCTTGCAGGCGCCTTTCGGGGAGCCGACCTTTGCTCGCGAGTTTCGGGCAGTGCAGGATTATGCTGAACTGGGTATACCTGCGCTTGAAGCCGCTTTTTTTGCCCGCCGGGAGGTAAATGGCCGCAAACAAGCAGTGCTGCTGACCCGCGCTTTGGATGATTACGCGCCGCTGGACGAGTGGTTCGAGCGCTGGGAGCAATTATCGCCTGTGCAAATTCGCACGCTGTTGAAGGCCGCGGGTGCTCTGGTTCGGGCACTGCACAATGCGGGGGTCATTCATAACTGCCTTTATCCCAAGCACGTTTTTTTGAAGCTCCACGGGGATGGCGCCGGTGCTAGATTGATCGATCTGGAAAAAACTCGTCGCGCCTGGTTTGGACAACGCGATTATGTGCGCGACCTCGAAACGTTGGATCGACGCAGCGCCGTGCCGAGCCGCACTCAACGGCTGCGTTTTGTGCTGGCTTATTTCGGCCAGCAGCGCCTGGATGATGAAAGCAGGGCGCTGGTGCTGAGTTTGTTGGCGCGGCGGGCCAGTAAGGCAGCTAAAAGATGACACTTACTAGTGAGCTGCAGCGTGCCGGCCGCGCCCCGGCGCTACCGTTGCAAGTGCCATTGGCAGACGGCACTAAGTTGTTGGTCGAGCAGTGGCTGCGTGTCTTGCCGGGCAAACGTTTGGTCGCTAAAGCCACGCAGAATGAGCGTACTGTTTTGCTTAAGGTCTTTATCGCTGCCGGCGCTGCGCGTCACTGTTTGCGTGAGCGCGAGGGAATACAGGCGCTGACTCAGCAGAATATAAGCACCCCCGTGTTGCTTGGCGAAGGCGAGATAGAGGGTGGTGGGCGTTATCTGATTAGCGAGTTTCTGAGTGAGGCTGTTTCTTTACAACAGCATTGGGACGCTTTGCCTAGTCGTCAGCCGGGGGCTACCCAAGCAGCAAATCTGCTCGGACAAGCGCTGGCGATTATCGGGGAAATGCACGCTAAAGGTCTGGTGCAGACAGATTTGCATTTAGGTAACTTTCTCCAGCAGCAAGATCGCGTGTACATGATTGACGGTGATGCCGTTGAATCGCTGAGTCCTGGGCAGCCGTTGACAGCTGAGCAGGCTCAGCAAAACCTGGCTATTTTTTTCGCGCAGCTACCGGTTGAGTGGGATGAACTCACCGAGTTGCTGCTGATTAGTTATCTGCAACACAACCCCTTAGCCCTCAACCCGGACAAGCTTAGCGATAGCATCATCGCTGTGCGTGAGCGTCGTCAGACGGACTATCTCGGCAAAAGCTTACGTGACTGTACTCAGTTTTCGGTAAAGAGCACTTGGGGACGTTTTACCGCAGTGGTACGCATGCAAGCCGATCGATTAAACGCGTTGGTGACAGACCCTGACCAATATTTTATAGCCCAACCGTTGCTAAAGGACGGCGGCAGCAGCACCGTTGTCAGAGCAGAGACCAGCGATGGTCCGGTGGTGATAAAACGCTACAACATAAAGGGGCTGGGCCACTGGCTGAAACGTTTTTGGCGCCCGAGCCGTGCGTGGCATTCTTGGCTGGCGGCGCATCGGCTGCAATTTCTTGGCATAGCCACGCCGTCGCCGTTGGCGATGATCGAACGACGTTTTGGACCATTGCGGCGTGAAGCCTGGCTTGTTACCGAATACTGTGGAGGTGAAAATCTGCTGATGCATTTTGGCCCGCTGGGTGATCAAGCACCGGATGAGGACACCGGCAGGGCGCTGCTCAGGCCATTTGAGCAATTGGTGGCTGCGCGCATCAGTCATGGCGATTTCAAGGCCACCAACCTGCTGTGGTTGCAGGGGGAAGTTATACTGATTGATCTGGATGCCATGCAACAGCATTACAACGAGACGAGTTGGCGCCAGGCTTGGTCGCGAGACCGTGCACGCTTTATTCGCAATTGGCCCGCGGATAGCCCAATGGCGAGGTGGTTGGAAGCGCAGCTGCCTGAATATGGCACTGTTATCAGACAAAGTTAATCGTCAGTGGGCATTTCACAGTTAGTTTGAAAAACACCACTTTATAAAGTTTTTTATCATTTTTCTTGGCTAGTTCTTAATGAATATTAAACGGGCAATGGCGAAATGGCTTTTCATGTTCAGGCACAAGCGTCGGCCTTCGAGGATGGAAATCGATCTGATTTTGGCATCGCGGACACGTGCGGAATTAACCGATACTCGTTTTATTGGCGTCACCGGCAGTGCGGGTAAAAGTTCGACCAGTGCTCTGTTGTTTTTTTTATTGGGAGCACGTTATCAGGTAGCCGGCTCACTCCTGCACAATGCTCTCAAAGACATCGCTCATAGGCTTATTGACGTCAAAGCTGATGACCAATTTGTTGTGGTAGAGATGAGTGGTCATGAGCCGGGAGCGCTGGCTAGTGGTTGCAGTCTGGTACAGCCTGCGGCGGCCATCATTACTGGAGTGTCCAGTGACCATTTTGCTAACTTTCGGAGCCTTCAAGCTACTGCCCTTGAAAAGAGTGTTCTGGCCAGTGCTGTAGATCAATCAGGTACGGTATTTCTAAATCTGGATGATCCGCTGGTTGCTGACATGGTGACTGCTACCCGGGCGCGAGTACTGACTTTCGGATTGTCTGAGAAAGCTGATTACCGAGCACTGAAGCCATTGATCGATGGTAATGGTCGGCTGACTTTCGTCTGTGCGTACTTGGAAGAACGTGTCGAATTCAATATAGGTATGCCAGCCCTACACTTTGTTTCGGCCGCCTTGGCAGCAATCGGGTGCGCTCATCAGGCGGGCGTTCCGCTAGAGGTGCTCGCGGAGCGTGCGCTTTACTTCACGGGCTTACACGGGCGGTGTTCGATCCATCATATTAGCCATCGGCGGCAGATTATTTGCGACACCGTTAAAGCGCCTTACCCTACTTTGGAATTGGCTTTTGGCGTACTCAGCGCATTTCATCAGGCAAATCGAAGAACCATTGTTCTTGGTAATTTTTCTGACTACGCAGGAGCTTTCAGCCCCAAGTTACGTAAGGTTGTCAAAACTGCTCTTGAATATGCTGACCGAGTTCTGCTTTTCAAACAGCCCCATGGCGTAAAAAAATTAATAGATGCCTACGGACCTGAGCGGGTGGGAGTCGTTGATTCGTTGGATATGCTAAGAGAGATTCTGGAAGGCGATATTCTTGAAGGTGAAGTCGTGTTGTTAAAAGCATCCAGTGTGAACAAATTGGATGCATTGGTGCAGACTTATGCCAGCGAGTCTGAGCGCACACAGGATGCAGCATTCGATATTAAGGAGCTGCATTCTGAGTGGAAACGTTGCAGCGATGGGATGGAAGACGGGCTTGTGCGGATGAGATCGGGTGCTGTTGGCTGAGTGATATGTCTAAGCTGTCACCCGCAATTTTTGGGAGTTGATTCGTGCTGCAGGCAATATTATTTAATGACACCTCCTATGACGACCATCACGGCTGCCAGTTGGTTATGCGGCAGATTCGAGTACTGGCGACTGAGGCGGGCATCCATATAGCCCATGCTTCACCAGTACGGCATGATTGGAGTCAGGACGCATTTCTGATTGCGCGTATTGCCGAGTCAGACCTGTGTATCGTCAATGGTGAGGGCACCATGCATGATGATGCTCCGGCAGCCATTATGCTTGGTAGCCTGGCGCGTCATTGCAGCAAGCTTGGCATTCCCTGCGTGTTGATCAATTCGGTGTGGCAAAACAATCAGCAGTTGATCGAGTTCGCCAGGAAGTTTTCACAGATTTATGTCCGTGATCCGTTAAGTAGAGCAGAGCTCGCTTTATCGGGCGTTGCTGCGGAGGTGGTACCGGACCTGACCCTGACATTTCGTCCTGAAATACAGCGTACCGGTCGTCACGGGCTGATCGTCAACGGCAGTGTGCTCAAGCCGCTTCAGCAAGAGTTGTGGCGGATATTGAAAGAGCTCCCGGGTGAGCGGGACGTTCGTTACCTGAGTATCCGCACCGTCCCTCCGCTACGCTTAGGGAATGAGAGTCGATTCTTTTTCAAGAGCTTGAAGGCGAACAGTAAAATGTGGCGTCACAAGCTCAGCAGCCAATTGGTTCACCCCGATGCTTTATCGTCCAAAGGGTTGGGCCGGCTGCGCTGGCGGTACTCTGTGCAGTCCACAGCTAAGTTTCTCAATACCATTAGTGCTGCTGAAGGTGTAATAACCGGGCGTTTCCACATGGTGACGCTGTGCATGATCACCGGTACGCCATTTATGGCTCTAGGCTCGAATACCCATAAGATTGAAGGTCTGCTTGAGCAGGCCGGGCTTGCTGACCGCTTGTGCGCCGATTATGCAGAGGGTGTTGGCAGGCTCCCTTCGCTCGCCTACAGCGATGATGAAAAGGAGCGTCTCGAAGAATTTCTCGCTGTCTCGTTGGCGGCTGCCCGACGAATGTTTGCTGACATTGCCGGTTTAGCCAGAGAAGCGAAGAAGAGTTAGGCCAGGGTCAGCCTTTATTTAGCTTTTTAATCCGCTTTGCCCAGCGAGCCCGCTGTCGCGTCAACCAGGATTTGCGCGGCGGCTTCGCACAGAGCCGCGCAGAGAGCTTGGGAAACAGCGATAGTCTGTCATTGCGGGCGGCTGAACTAAGCAAGTCCATGGCCGATCCCCGCTCCCCCCTGTTGCTCAAATCAATATCCATGAGCATATCTTCACTGAAGCTGCTATCCAGAAACATATCGGGAATCCTCCCCGTTTCTGCAAGAAACATAGCCTTGCTGCGACTACATTTTGAGCATACACCGCAGTTCTCTGGCCGGACCTCTCGCTTTTTACAGAAGCTGACACAGCTCAAAGCCATTTCGTTCTCGCCAAGCGCTGCCAGCTTTTCCGGACGTCCCAGATCAAGATCAAGCGTGTTGATGTGAAACTGGCTGCTGGCAAACAAGGGATTGGTCAGCGAACATGTGCCCCATGGCGCGATGAGCATCTCAATCTGCCTGGTACAGTCGGCTGCAATACTGCCACTGCGGTATCTGTCTTCAAAAAGAAATAGCGAGCCGAACAACTGAAATCCGTGACTACAGTCGCCGTGGATTCCGTAGCGGTCCATGACCTGTGCCGCGTTGGACGTAATGGTGTAATGCTCATTGATGGCCAGCTCACGCAGCGGTCGGGTCTTGTCCATCAGTGCGTTGAAGCGAACGGCATCTTCCGCATCGTAGTCCATGCCGTGAATAGTCAGCGCGGCTACCTTTTTGCCGCGCTGAAGGTAGTGGGTTATCAGCGCATAAGTTGAGTCCGCACCTCCAGAATAAAGCATCAGCTCACCTTCCTGATGAGCGTAGCTGATCTCCACAACCTTTTCGGCAGTTACATTGATGATGTGAAATAAATCTGGCCGCCAGGAAAACCAGATTTCAATGAGCTTTTTCGCGTTCGCCAAGGCAGTCGGGCTTACCTGTCCGAGGATATGCAGGTCACGATTCATGCTCATGGCGATAGGCAGGCATATCCAAAGCGCAAATGTATTGCTGATGCCAGTGAAATTCTCACGCCCCTGCACCTGAAAATCAATTTCGAAGCAGTCAGTTTGCAGCTTGATATTGCCCTGGTTAAAAACTGTGCTGACAGTGAGAGCGGCAGGGGAATGGTTCATGTGTTAATTCCGCGAAGAGGGAGGATAGTTTATGACATTAGCAAACGGTGGATTGTCCAGTCTAACCAACGGTTCGCAAGAAAAAGATCCGCTAGCCAAGGGCAGAGGCGCCAAGCCTTGGGGTAGTGCTGATAAATTCATAGCTAGGGTTGAAGGTCGGGATGATTTACCAGCGAGGGATATTTCTGTTCGAAGGCTAAGAGGCCTAGCGTCTGGTATTCATCACGAACTCGTTGCCATTCAATATGCCTGCCTCTTACACGTACGGGAATATTTTTCAGGCCAAGCACCTTGGCCATGTTGAGTCTATGATTGCCGCCAGAGGTGTAAACAAAACGCCCATCCGCATGTATGTAAATGTAGATTGGCTCTATATCCGCGCTATGACGTGCGGATTTGATACCTTCTAGCGCAAGCTGTTGATAAAGGGCATCGTACTTTTCTTCATATAAAGAAATGAGCGAGTGCATGTTACTACAGCCCTGAACGCTGGGTTTTTCCAGCAGCTCCTGCTCATAGTGTTTGAAAAGTGACGTGTCTTGCCATGCAATGCCCATCACGAAGTGTTCGTGGAAGCCAATAAGCTTCACGCTCTTGCCGGTGACGGGCCTCACATGCTCCCAGAAAGTTCCATCGATTACGGTGTTAGCCTTTTTGTAGATCTTTCTGTACTCCCGACTCTGTCTTGAAAGCCCTCTATCGTTAATGGCCATTTTTATATCGGCAATACTGATAACAAGCTCTCGGTCAGGGCGGCCTGGATTTTTGTAAATCGTCTTATAGTAAATGTATCTTAATTCGCCTTGCAGGCGAGCTTTAAACTGAGCTTTGTATTTGCGAAAAAGTTCGAGGCCCAAGAGTAAGTTCCTATCCTATGACGATGCGTGAAAAGTCCATTATATCCTGCTTCCCATGAGCAGCGGAGCAGTCGCCCTGTCGACGCGCCTCCTGCGCTCGTGCATGTGTTTGTCTTGGGCTTAGATCAGCTGTTGATGCCACTGATTAGATCGTCGTCCACGTCTGCTGTATGGGGTGTTGAGCGTGGCTGTGTTATTAGCAATGCAACCATTCGGAGTATTTTTAGTCGAACTGGTAACTAGCCTGCCAAGCTAATGCTTTTAGCAAGTCCGCCAGGCTAGACACTATTAGTTAAGGCTGAGTAGAATTAGTTAAGGCTGAGTAGAGGCAATTGGTTTGGTATTTGATTCGTTTGAGCACAATTTTCAAAGTAGGAGCGGCCCTGTTTTTATTCTTGCTTCAGGTCCGTCGGCAGCCGAGTTTTCGTTGCGAGAGTTCCCCTCCGTCCCCGTCATTGCCATGAATGGTTCGATACTGAAGTGTGAAGCTGAGGCGGTGCGCCCCAGCTTCTATCTTTGCGATGATCCCAGCTTTATCGAATCCCGGGCCTCATTGGCCGAAAAGGGCATCACTCAGGCCGAATCTACCGCGATGACCGCTGATTGTTATGACCGTATGTTGACGATGGTTCCCGAGTGTCTGAGCAGCAGAAGGTTGTTTCTTCTGTCTCGGGTAAATCGTTATAAACGACGTGCCATTATTTCTGACAAACGATTCGCCTGGTCCATACGTAATGACCCGCATCTGCACAGCTATTTTTCCTTATTGCACGCTAAGCCTAATCGAGTGGGCTTTAGCACCAACATGAGCAAAGGCTACTTTGGTTCTCGGACCATTCCCGTTGCTGCTTTGCAGCTCGCATACCACCTTGGCTTCAGTAAAGTTTTCTTGTTGGGCGTCGATCTCAATCCTTCCGCGGGCAGATTTTACGAGCAGGGCAAAGACGCGCTGCCGAGTACCCTCGATAAGGATTTTGACGAGTACATTCTTCCCAGCTTTCGTCTTATGGCAGAAAAGATAGTGTCCCCAGGGAAGTTTGAAGTCTTCAACATGTCGGATAACAGCCGATTACCTCCTTCAATAGTTCCGCGGTTATCGCTTGTTGATCTGAGGTCGTTGATACACGGCTGATTGTTTACTTTTTATCTCTGAGGACTTTGCCTGCGTTGATCGCTGTGACGGCATGGAGCTGGCGAGGCTATAACGGCGCTTTCCGGCTTCAAGGATTTGCCGATATGTTAGGTTCAACCAGTCTTTTGCCAGGTTCGAGATAAGCGTGGAGTGTTTTGGTTAGCATGCGCTTCGCGCGCTCCGTTCTGGGCTCTTCCAGCGCCATAGGCGTGGTTAAGCGTATGAATGAATAGGGCGGGTTTCGCAAGCGCCGGCGTCCGTACTGCCCATCGCTGCTCGGCCGAGCGGCGGAAAGCACTAGAAAACTTGGGAACCCATTAGCTGTCATGGTATTCGCGTTCGACCCGGAAGGGCAGTAGCAGCGACAGTTTTAGCAGTTGGCAGATTAGGATCGTAGGGCGCGCGGACGTGCTGAAAGGCGGGTACAATCCACAGTAATACGACCTGACGAAGGAGCTTGAACAGATGACCGGTAACGGTACTGTTCTCAACGCCGCATTGAATCGCGATGGCGAGCCAATGGTGTTTTCACCCACCGATGTACGGAGCCTGTTTTTTGGCAGAGGTCTGCAGTTTTTGATATGGAGGATATTGTGGTGGTGAAAAAGTGAGCACTTCTCGCACAGCACGACGGGTGCTGCAATTCTGCCACGGTTACGATGGGCCGTTTCTGGATTGTGCCCGGCAATATGCCGCCCTGTTTGATGGCACTGATTATCAAGTCACGACCGTTTTTCTGACGGGAAAAAAAGATCAGCAAGTGGCAGGTAAGTGCCAGTCTGCTGAAGTCCTGTTCATGGAATACAGCTCCGCAGACATTCGCGGGTTAAAACTGAAGGCCATCGGCGAGTTACGTCAGATTGCCCGTGAACGCGATTTCAGTTTTTGCATTGCCCATCGCTCCAAACCCACTTATATCGCTTGTTTGGCCACTAACTTGCCCGTTATCGGTGTACATCACGCTTTCGGCGACTTTGAGCGCTTGGGGCGGAAGCTATTTGCCCGTGTTTTTCGCAATCGTCTGCATGTGCTGGCAGTGTCTGACGCGGTGCGTGAGGACATCCGCAGCTGTCTGCCCGGCTGGCCACACGAGCGTATTCAGACACTGCACAATCGCATTGATGTCGAGGCGGTTAGTGATGCTCTGGTCTCGCGTGGCGAGGCTAGGCGCACATTAAAACTGCCGGACGACGCCTGGGTGGTCGGCAACGTTGGTCGTCTGCACCCCGACAAAGACCAAGCTACTCTGATTAAGGGCTTTGCCAAAGCACTACCAGCATTGCCGCCCCAGGCCCTGTTGGTGATTATGGGAGTGGGCCGGTTAGAGTCGAAATTGAAAGCGCTGGTACAAAGCTTAGAGATAGAAGATCGAGTGGTTTTTACGGGCCAGGTTCCTGATGCTCGGCAGTACTTCAAGGCATTTGATGTGTTTGCACTAACTTCAGACCATGAACCTTTCGGTATGGTGTTGCTGGAGGCCATGGCGGCCGGTAATGCGCTGATTTGCAGTGACTGTGGAGGGGGGCCAGAGGTGGTGGGCGACATTGGTTGTTTATTCCCTTTCGGCGATGCTACGTCCCTCGCGGCCAACCTGCTACGTTGTGCTGATTACGATGCAGAGCAACTTGCGATGCTGGGACAGCAAGCAAATGAGAGACTGACATTGTTGTTCTCCGATGCCGCCGCTCAGCGGCGTTTCTGGCAATTGCCGGTCACCGCCCCTTACAAATAGAGTTTTGTGTGCATGATCAATAGCAAAAAAACTGCCCCGCCCAGCATCCGGTTTGTCATACCTTATTTTGGCGTATGGCCATTTTGGATGGATTTTTTCCTGGAGGGCTGTCGGCGTAACCCGGATATTGATTGGTTATTTTTTACCGATTGCGGGATTCCCGACCAGGCACCTGCGAACACGCAATTTATTGAAATGTCCTATGTCGACTACTGCGCTCTGGTGTCCGCGCGTTTGGGTATAGAGTTTTACCCGGCTAATCCGTACAAGCTATGCGACATAAAACCAGCGTTGGGACACATCCATGCCGAACATCTTGCCGGCTACGACTTTTGGGCGTTTGGTGATATCGATGTGGTGTACGGTGACTTGAGACGCTATTTCACTGCGGCTCGGCTGGCAGAGAAAGACTTGTTCGCGACTCACGTGCGGCGCATCTCTGGCCACCTTTGTTTGCTGCGTAATACAGCGGTCATGCGCGAGGCCTTTAAGCTTATACCGCGTTGGCAACAGCGCTATGCAGATGAAGCCCATCAGGCGCTCGATGAAGGGGCGTTCAGCCGTTTATTTGTTCGTCACAAAAATTGGCCAGAGGGTTTACGCCGCATTGCCGCGCTCTTCAACCACTGGGCGCAGCGCAGTGAGTTTATTGAGTCGCACAGCACATTCAGCATGCTTCCTGATGGACAGAGAGTGGTGCCAGATTACTGGTTTCTCCAGAAGGGACGGCTCACCAACAGCGCATTAAACGGGCAAGAGTTACCTTATTTGCATTTCCTGGTCTGGAAAAACCAGCATTGGCAGGGTATTTCGTCTGAAAAGCTTCGCGGTCCAGCGCATTTGTCGCGGCAGGATTCGTGGCGGGTAAGTGAAAGCGGTTGGCAAGAGTTTCGCCCATGAGCCCCATCGCCTCCAGTAACGCTCCGTTGGTCTCGGTCATTGTACCTTGTTACAACTACGCGACCTTTGTTGCCGATACCTTGCGCAGCGTTCTCACACAGGACTATCCGAATTTTGAATTAATTGTTGTTGATGATGGTTCAAGCGATAACAGCGTCGAAGTAATCGAAGCAACATTGGCCCAGGAACAGGTCAATAGTCTGGTTCGCCGGGTAGAGTTTATACGCCAGAAAAATGCAGGCGTTAGTGCTGCGCTTAACACGGGTTTGGAGCACGCTCACGGGGTTTTTGTGGCGACCTTTGATGCTGATGATCTGATGCCAGCAGGCCGCCTTGCTGTGCAGTTAGCGTATCTGCAGGCGCACCCTGAGGTTGGTTGTCTTGGCGGTGGAGCCGTGCGTATAGACGAGCACGGCGTGCTGCTGCCGAAGAAAGACAAAAAACGCGCGGTGCGACGCTATGACTTTTCTCAGGTCCTGGCTGCTGCGTTGGTGGTGGGTGGCAATATCGCGGTATACCGTCGTGACGCAATGGACCTGGCCGGTCGTTATGACCCCAATATCAAAATTCAAGACTTTCAAATGACGTTGAAGGTAGCTGAAGCGGGCTTCTTCGTCGATATCCTGCCAGAAGTAGTGACCCTGTATCGTAAGCACGACGGCAGTTTATCGAAGAACTACAAAGCGGAATATCGCTACGGATTAGAGGTTATTGCTCCCTATGCCACGCATCCGCAATACGAATCTGCCAAAGCGCGGCTAATCACCAAAGCGCTGCGCATGGCTGTTGTCTATGATAAGTCTTTCGGCTGGTCGCTGATCAGGCAAGTGCCCCTACGGCTATGGGACAAACAATTACTCAAGCGGCTGCGCCACCTGTTGCTGAAAAAGCCGAAGACTGCGGCAAAGGAAACACTGCAATGAATGGATTAAAACAAGTGGAAGGCATTAGCGCGGAAGGGCCCGTGCGCATCGATGTTGTGATCCTTAGCTTTGCCAAAAATGCAGAGTTGCGTGCCATGACCGAGACGTGTCTTGATACGTTGCTAGCGTCGGAGAGCTCTAACGACGTCATCTTTGATGTCATTGTGGTGGAGTCTAACCACCAGTCGCCTGAATACACGCAAGCTGGCGTGCGCACGCTCTACTTGCCGCCGCCATTCAATTACCACCAATACATGAATGAAGGTATCAAGCGCACCACCAGCCCCTTCGTAGCCATTTGCAACAACGATCTGTACTTTCACCCTGGGTGGGCGTCGGAGCTGCTTCAAGCGTTTTCCGCTGACACGCAACTCATCAGTGCCAGTCCGGCCTGCTCTCTGCATCATCCTAAAAACGGCTTTGCGGTGAACTCAGGTGTTTATCCTGGCTATGGCGTACTAAAAGAGATCTCTGGTTGGTGCTTGGTATTTCGGCGCAGCATGCTCGAAACCACAGGCCTGCTCGATGAACGTTTTTATTTTTGGTACGCTGATGACGACTACGCGCGCACGCTGGAGAAGCATGGCTTAAAGCATGCTTTGGTGACTTCGTCCTTAGTTGATCATATGGATAGTAAAACTCTGGAGCAGCAGAGTATTTTTAGACAACTGATGATAACTCGGAAAGCACGATTTGTTTTTGAAGAAAAATGGGCTGGAAAAAGTTGGTTGTATCTTATTAGAAAGAAGGTAAAGTTTTATGTTCAAATCCCGCTTTATTACTTGGGTTTGAAGAAGGTTTTTAAGAAGTAGTTAGGTTTTTTTATTATGTGTCTTGCAATGGATGAGTACGCGGTCAACTTGTCCGTGGCTGAGATGATTTCCATTATTGTTTGAGAGTTTATGCCTGAGGTGTTCAATTTTTGGCGACACCACTTTTTCAGATGTTTTTTGTTTCTTTTTTTAAGTTGTTCTTTTTTGGTTTTTTCAATGATCTTTGTCGAAGTTAATGTTTTCTCGATCTCTTTTCTGAGTAAAGGGATGCCGCTAAACATTTTCTCCTTGTTTTGAACTGTGCTTTTTTCATGCACTCTTATCATTGTTGAGCATTTTTGATCGTCGCAGTAATGAAATGATAATCCTTCTCCTGCACAGTCAAGCCAAAACAACCAATCTTCATAAAACTTCAAGTCTATACTGAATTTAGTGTTTTCGGAAAGTGACGATTTTTTGATCATGGGGGAGCTAATGACGAAGAGGTTTCTATCTACTAGTTCAGTTATTATATTCTCTCTGCTGTTATTGGTCTTACGCATCCAGTTTTTATTTGTAAGATCGAAAGAAAGGTAAAGCTCTTCAGGTTTGGAAGTGTGGAAATACCTGCAGTCAGAGTAGCTTATATCTATGCTAGAGTTGGAATCGAAATGTTTTTTATGTGCTTCTAATTTTTGATAGGTAAATAGATCGTCTGCATCGAGAAATGCTAGGTATGCACCTTTTGCTACGTTGATGCCTGCGTTTCTAGCTGCGGAGACCCCTTTTTTCTCTTGGTTTATGCCGATGAATCGTTTGTCTGCCTGGGTAAAGGTGTCGATGACTTCTTGAGTATTGTCGGAAGAGCCATCATTGATTATGATAGCTTCCCAGTTAGATAGTGTTTGGGATTTTAATGAATTTAATGTCTCGGTGAGTGTGTGAGCATAGTTGTGGCATGGGATTATTATTGATATTAGTGGGTTTGAAATGCTCATTATGCCTCCCTTTGCTGTTATAGATATTGTGCACTTTTTTCAAAAAAATAAATAGTGTTTGGTTTTCGAATATGGGGGATTTATGATCGGTGTTTCTGATCTCAAACGTCTGACAGAGTTTCCCGGCTGCCCCCAGGTAGTTTGGTGCTTTTGGTGGCGGGGGGCTATGAACGAAAATAGAACGCGTTCCTTAGAAATGATGCGCGCAAATTTACAGGCACCTGTGATCGTGGTTGGCGCTGAAAATATAAATGAATATCTTGTGAGTGGTTTTCCACTTCACCCGGCGTTTGAGTTTCTTAGTGATGTTCATAAGTCTGATTATATCCGGATTTATTTTCTTCATCATTATGGCGGGGGCTGGCATGACATTAAGCCTACTAATGTCTCATATAATGATGCTTGGCGTGTCTTTAAGAACCCGGAAATATATTTTTGTGGAAAACCCGAAATTAACGGGGGGGCCGCGGAAGTATACGATGGTGATGGCCGCTATATGCCCTCCTTATGGGGGGATTTGGTTGCTACTAATCGCTGGTTGGGTCGCGCGGGCACGCCTTTAAGTCAGCTCTTATACGATTCTATTAACTCTGTTTTGGATGAGAGCTTTAGGCAGCTGTCAAAGCATCCCGCGCGAAGTGCTTATTCGCATAAAAATGATAAATATAATTCGAAGTTCTTGCGTAGGGTTTTTAAGCTTCAATATCCTTTGCAATGGACTTTGTTTGGTGATCTATTTCATCCTTTAAATTATAAATATCGGAGTCATTTTTCTAGAGAGCTGCCTTTTGATTTAGTTGAGAATCTGGGTTTCAGTTATCGCTAGTATTGGCATGCATGTTATTTCTTTTTTCGAATTGATACGTCTGTTTTTTGTTCTACTGAGCGCGCGGGCATGGTTGTATGGCCTGTCCCTTTGGTTTGGTTATGTCAGGGCGACGACTTGTATACGTGTATCTTTGCTGAGGGCTTGCACGCATGCAGCCAAATTGACATGCTTTAACTCGACTGGATTTCGCAGGGGTTGAGTTGTTGAGGTTGCTTTTCTAGATTTTCAGAAAATTAAATTGTGGATATCCGGTGTTTTAAATTGCCTTGGATTTTGCTCTGTGGCTTGTATAGCTATCGAGGCGTTATTTGCTTTTATTATTTTGGTATACGATAGCGATGGCTATTGTCGTCGTTTGAGTGTCTTGTAGTTTCATTATTATTTGCGGAGAAGGAGCCTCGGTTTTGACTAATCCATCGCGTATTTTGGTGACTGGGGGCGCCGGCTTCATTGGGTCAGCATTGATCCGTTATATTGTGGGCAACACCAAAGATCAGATTGCCAATCTGGATTCTCTTACTTATGCCGGCAATCTGGACTCTCTGGAGCGCGCATCTGCTTCCAATCGGTACCGTTTCTATCATGTAGATATTTGCCACGGCCAAGCGCTGGATAGAGTGTTTTCCGAATTCCGCCCCACAGCTGTTATGCACCTTGCTGCAGAGTCCCATGTTGATCGCTCGATTGACGGACCTGCGGCATTTATCCAGACGAATATCGTCGGAACCTACACGTTGCTGGAGGCGGCCAAGCGTTATTGGGTCAGGCTTCCCGACTTGGATAAGCAAGCCTTTCGCTTTCATCATATTTCTACAGATGAAGTTTACGGCGATTTGGAAGGTGTGGATGACCTGTTCACGGAAACAACACCTTACGCGCCTAGCTCTCCCTATTCTGCTTCCAAAGCTAGTTCGGATCACTTGGTGCGTGCCTGGCACAGAACCTATGGATTGCCAGTTCTGGTGACCAACTGTTCGAACAATTACGGCCCGTTTCACTTTCCTGAAAAATTGATCCCCCACGTTATTCTTAACGCGCTCCATGGTAAGCCTATTCCGGTGTACGGCGATGGCTCGCAAATTCGCGACTGGCTCTATGTCGAGGATCATGCGCGCGCCCTTTGTCGGGTGCTGGAAGCCGGCACGATAGGTGAAACCTATAACATTGGTGGTCATAACGAAAAGCGCAATCTTGAGGTGGTCGAGACTATTTGCTCGTTGCTGGAAGAGATGGCTCCGGATAAACCAGAAGGCGTGGTGCGTTACCGCGACCTCATTACTTTTGTGACCGATCGACCAGGGCACGACACTCGTTACGCGATTGACGCATCCAAAATGCAGCATGAGTTAGGCTGGGCACCTGAAGAAACCTTCGAGAGCGGTATTCGTAAAACGGTTAGTTGGTATTTGAACAATCGAGAGTGGTGGCACCGGGTTTTGAACGGCGATTATAAGCTGGGTCGACTTGGCGAAAGTGCCTCAGTACAGGAAACCAAGGGGGAAGAGTCATGAAAGGTATCATTCTGGCCGGTGGATCTGGCAGCCGCTTACATCCGATAACGCGTGGCGTATCTAAACAGCTGTTGCCGATTTACGACAAACCGATGATTTATTACCCGCTTTCCGTGTTGATGCTCGCTGGAATTCGCGAGGTGCTAATCATCTCTACGCCGGAAGATTTACCCAGTTTCCGCAAGCTGTTGGGCTCGGGTGCGGAGTTCGGTATTTCTCTTAGCTATGCCGAGCAACCTTCTCCAGATGGTCTTGCGCAAGCGTTCCTGATCGGTGAGGAGTTTATCGGCGACAGTAACGTATGCCTTATTTTGGGCGACAATATTTTCTATGGGTATGGCTTCAGTGCCATGCTGCGTGAAGCGACCGAAAGGAAGCGCGGTGCGACTGTCTTCGGCTACCACGTTAACGATCCTGAGCGGTTTGGCGTAGTGGACTTTGACCAAAGCGGCAAAGCATTATCCATTGAAGAGAAGCCTGCCAAGCCGAAATCTAATTACGCGGTTACTGGGCTGTATTTCTACGATAATCAGGTTGTAGATATCGCGCGCCAAGTTAAACCGTCCGCACGTGGTGAGCTGGAAATTACCGATATAAACAACGCTTATCTGCAACGCGGCGAGCTCAATGTCAGCTTACTTGGGCGCGGCTTTGCATGGCTGGATACCGGAACACATGACTCCCTGATGGAAGCGAGTCACTTTGTTCAGACAATTGAGGCACGGCAGGGCTTAAAAGTAGCTTGCCTCGAAGAAATAGCTTTCCGCCGTGGTTGGTTGGATGCTGAGACGTTGCGCACTCAGGCCGAAGCACTCAGTAAAACCGGTTACGGCCAGTATCTGCAGCGACTATTGCACCAGGAGGAGGGCAAGTGAAAGTAATTGAGACACCGCTTTCTGGCGTTCTCATTCTTGAGCCACGGGTGTTTGGCGACTCCCGAGGCTTTTTCATCGAGAGCTTTCAGGTTGATCGTTACCGCGATGCAGGTATTGATTTAGCTTTTGTTCAGGACAACCAGTCCCGCTCGACCAAAGGCGTGTTGCGTGGATTGCATTTCCAGCGCACTGCTCCGCAAGGCAAATTGGTTCGCGTCAGCCGCGGCGCCGTGTGGGATGTGGCGGTAGATATTGATCCGCAGTCGCCTACTTATGGTCAGCACGTCGGTGTAGAGCTCAACGATGAGAATCATCGTCAAATGTGGGTGCCGCCTGGTTATGCGCATGGCTTCTGCGTGTTGAGCGAAGTGGCCGACTTTGAATACAAGTGCACTGATTATTATCGGCCGGAGGATGAGGGCGCGGTGTTGTGGAATGACCCGGATCTGAATATACCTTGGCCTGTTGAGAACCCTCGGTTATCTGAGAAAGACTTGAACAATCCCACTTTGCGTCAGCTCGTTAAGGGCGATAATTAAATGCGGGTATTAGTAACCGGTGCCGGTGGTCAGGTCGGTACTGAATTGCGCCAAAGGGTCCCTGCTTGGGTTGAGCTAACTGCGCTGGCCTCCGGCGAATTGGATATTTCTGATGCGTCCGCAGTAGAGCGCTGTGTCACTGATCTTCGGCCGCAGCTTTTAATTAACGCTGCGGCCTATACCGCTGTGGATCGCGCTGAGACGGAAGAGGCTAAAGCCTACGCAGTTAACGCGCTGGGAGCTGAAAATCTGGCACGTGGCGCTCAGGTTGCCGGCATACCTTTGTTTCATATTTCGACCGATTACGTGTTTAACGGTGAAAGCAGCGCCGCGTATGTGGAGCAGGCTACTACTGATCCGCAGACGGCATACGGGCGCAGCAAGCTTGCTGGCGAGCAATCGGTAGCTAACCTGTGCCGACAGCATATAATTTTACGCACTAGCTGGGTTTTTTCTGCCCATGGCGGTAATTTCGTGAAGACCATGCTGCGTCTGGCAGCAGAGCGAGACGAATTGCGCGTGGTAGCTGATCAGTATGGTGGGCCTACGTCGGCAGCCTCCATTGCGGCCTGTTTGTGGAAGATGGCCGATGAGTATCGTAGTGGGCAAGAAGGCTTTAATTGGGGCCTATTCCACTTTTCCGGTGCTCCGCAAATCAGCTGGCACGGCTTTGCTGATCACATCATTGCGGCGGCAGCAAAGGGGGAACTGATCCAGCGTAGTCCGCAGGTTCAGCCAATCACCAGCGCAGAGTTTCCGACGCCCGCTCCTAGGCCTGCTTTTTCAGTACTGAGCTGCGAGAAGATTCGCGAGCAGCACGATATTGAGCAGCCAGATTGGCGTAGTGATGTGCTGGTGGTGCTGGCGGAGCTCGCAAAGGCCTGAGCCTGATGCTTGATAAGCGCAGGCCTTAGGAGAACAGCCGTTTTATATCGAATCCAATATGCGCCCAATCCTGTTCGTAGCGCAGCAGGTGCTGGTAATTGCGTGCGCGTAGCCTTTTTGACAAAGGTCGATTGAGGCATCGCATATCGGAGATGTCGATTAGTCCGAATTCGTTGTCTGGGGTTAGCACTATGTTGCCCAAATGCAGCGAGCGAAAGTACACACCCTTGTCGTGCAGGGACGTGACGAAAGCAGCTAGATTCATCAGCAGTTCAAAGCTGTCAATGCCGCTGCTGTCGTTCAATAACTGGCGTAGCGTGTTGCCAGCCAGAGGGCTGTAGTGAACAACTGAGCGGTAAGGATCCGGTAGGTGGTACAGAGCTATTATTTGCGGGCAGGGGATATGCCTCTGCTGCAGCAAGGCGGCGTTCTCAGCAAAGCGTTCCGCCGGGGTAAAAAACGCATTTTTTGAAAGCCAGCTTTTGCGTCTAAAGAGCTTCAAAAAAGTACCGTCGGCCAGTCGCAGTACCTTAACGCCATGCCCATCCTCTTCCAGCACGCTGGCACCCAGGCGCATTGCGTCGAATTGATCTCTGCTGAGTGGCTGCATGTGGCTTTCCTGATTAAAAACGCTAGTTTACCGCAGTTTTCTTCGAGTCGCTGAGTCGTCATCGAGCTGTGTTAAACTCAAGACTTGACCCTTCACTCGTGACTATATTCATGTCGAACGATCAGAAAGAATCTTTCATGCAATCCAGCCTGCGTATCTATGCGCGACTGCTGGGGTATGTAAAACCCTATTGGGTACCTTTTGCCATTAGTATTTTTGGCTTTGTTATTTTTGCTTCCAGCCAGCCCGCGATGGCGTGGGTGCTGAAGTATTTCGTTGATGGTCTGAATAGTGGCGAGAACGCGCAGTTTTTTGGCGTGCCCATGATCTGGGGATTTCCGCTATTTATTGTTAGCGTGGCAACGTACCAAGGCATTGGCTCCTTTCTAGGTAACTATTACATAGCGAAGGTATCACTGGGGGTGGTGCACGACTTACGCACGGCGCTGTTCAATAATTTTCTGACGTTGCCTAACCGCTATTTCGATAACCATAGCTCTGGGCATTTGGTCTCGCGAGTCACGTTCAATGTAACTATGGTGACGGGCGCGGCTACCGATGCCATCAAGGTGATTTTTCGTGAAGGTATGTCGGTAATTTTCCTGTTTGGTTACCTGCTATGGATGAACTGGAAGCTCACCCTGGTGTTGATCGCCATCTTGCCGATCATCGCGGTCATGGTGAACAGTACTAGTAAGAAGTTTCGCAGCCAGAGCAGGAAGATTCAGACGGCCATGGGTGACGTTACACACGTTACATCCGAAACGATCCAGGGCTATCGGGTGGTACGTAGCTTTGGTGGTGAGAAATATGAAACTGAGCGTTTCAACAAGGCGAGTGAAAATAATCGCCAACGTGGCCTGAAAATGACACGCACAGGTGCCGTTTACACCCCTACATTACAGCTGGTCACCTATTCTGCGATGGCGGTGGTGATGTTTTTGGTGTTGTTTTTGCGCGGCGACGCCTCCGTGGGCGACCTGGTTTCTTACATCACGGCGGCGGGGTTGTTGCCCAAGCCAATTCGGCAACTGTCCGAAGTCAGTGCGAACATTCAGAAGGGGATTGCGGCAGCCGAGAGCATTTTTGAGCAGCTGGATGAAGAGCCTGAGCTGGACGAGGGCAAATTTGAGAGTGAGCGAGTAAGTGGGCAGCTTGATATTTCTGGTCTGAGCTTCACTTACCCAGATACTGACAAGAAGGTACTGGACGACATCTCTTTTTCCATTGCACCAGGCCAGATGGTCGCGCTGGTAGGTCGCTCGGGCAGTGGTAAATCTACGTTGGCTAATTTGATCCCGCGTTTTTACCAGCACGACCACGGTCAGGTATTGCTAGATGGGGTGCCAATCGAAGATTACCGGCTGCCTAATTTACGGCACCACATCGCGTTGGTCAGCCAGCATGTGACGCTCTTCAACGACACTATTACCAGCAACATCGCTTACGGGGACTTGGCCGGCGCGCCTCAAGAAGAGGTTGAAGCGGCCGCCGAAGCAGCATACGCCAAGGAATTTATTGATCAGTTGCCGCAAGGCTTTAATACACTGGTTGGCGAAAACGGGGTGCTTTTGTCCGGTGGTCAACGTCAGCGTTTGGCTATTGCCCGCGCGTTGCTTAAAGATGCTCCGGTACTGATTCTCGACGAAGCTACGTCGGCGTTGGATACCGAATCAGAACGCCACATTCAAGCTGCGCTTGACCGGGTAATGGAAGGCCGTACAACCCTAGTGATAGCACATCGACTCTCTACTATTGAGAAAGCCGATATCATTTTAGTGATGGACCAAGGGAAGATTGTCGAACGTGGTTCGCACGCCGACTTGTTGGCGCAGAATGGCTATTACGCACGCCTGCACAGCATACAGTTTGAAGACGAACAACCGAATGAATGAGCAACGCTCCGGCGCCTGATGCCGGACCCGGATACAGGTACCAGACACGATGAAATTGACCATGCCCCGCTTCGACTCTGCCCCGGTATTGGTGGTTGGGGATGTGATGCTAGATCGCTATTGGCATGGGCCTACCCACCGGATTTCACCCGAAGCGCCGGTACCGGTAGTTAAAGTCGAACAGATTGAGGATCGCCCCGGCGGCGCCGGTAACGTCGCTCTGAATATCTCTGCCCTTGGCGCTCCGGCTTGGCTGGTTGGCGTGACCGGCCAAGACGAGGCTGCCGAGAGCCTGCAACAGCGCTTGAATGCGGCGGGTGTTTACTGCGACTTTCAGCAGTGCAAGGATCAGCCGACCATCACCAAACTGCGTGTCATGAGCCGCCATCAGCAATTAATCCGCCTGGATTTTGAAGAGCGTTTCAACACCGATGCGGATGCGCTGTTGGCCTCAGTTGCCGGATTGCTGGATAAGGTCAAGATCTTGGTGCTGTCGGACTACGGCAAGGGTGCGCTGGTTAATCATCAGGCTTTGATTAAGCTCGCCCGTGAGCGCGGCGTCCCTGTACTCGCTGATCCTAAGGGCAGCGATTTCTCTATCTACCGTGGCGCTAGCCTGATCACCCCGAACCTGTCGGAATTTGAGGCAGTGGTAGGGCGTTGCAATAGCGAGCAGGAGCTGGTTGAGAAAGGCATGGCGTTGGTCGCCGAACTGCAGCTTGATGCTTTGCTGGTGACTCGCAGTGAGCAAGGTATGACGCTCTTGCGTACGGGTGAGCCTGCGCTGCATCTTCCTGCGCGCGCGTTGGAAGTCTTCGACGTAACGGGTGCGGGTGATACGGTGATCTCTACCTTGGCTGCTGCGTTGGCTGCGGGCGAAACGCTACCCAATGCAGTAGCGCTATCGAATATTGCCGCTGGTATCGTGATTGGCAAGTTGGGTACCGCCGCTATCAGTGGGCCCGAGCTGCGTCGTGCGGTGCAGCGCGAGCAGGGCAGTGAGCGCGGTGTGGTTGGTGTTGAACAGTTGCTCCAGGCGTTGGATGACGCGCGCGCCGTGGGAGAGCGTGTTGTGTTTACCAACGGTTGCTTCGACATCATCCATGCTGGCCACGTAGGCTATCTGGAAGAGGCGCGAAACCAGGGTGACCGCCTTATTGTGGCCATTAACGATGACGCCTCGGTAACACGACTGAAGGGCCCGGGCAGGCCGATCAACAGCGTCGAACGACGCATGACCGTGTTGGCGGGTCTGGGCGCGGTGGACTGGGTCATTAGTTATGGTGAAGATACCCCGGAGCGGTTGCTGGAGCAGATTAAACCTGATGTGCTGGTAAAAGGCGGCGATTACAGCGTAGAGCAAGTGGTAGGCGCGCCTATTGTTCAAGCCTATGGCGGCGAAGTGAAAGTGCTCAACTTCGTTGAGAGCTGCTCGACTACCGCTATTGTGGAAAAAATCCGCGAGCGTGGCGATCAGGGCTGATCGTCATACGCTAGCGTTCGCCAAGGCCTTCCTGCCAGCTGCAATGCGGGGCTTCTACCACCCAGCCGCGCTGTTCAGCGAAGGCCTCGCTCAACGTCATGTCACGGCTGTCCTGTTCTATCAATTCACCTTTTTGCAACGTGAATAAATGACCGGTTGCTGCGCCGTTTACACGTTCGACCAAGAACAGTTCAGGGCGCTGATAGTCCATTTGTGCGACCAGCTCACCGCTCTCTTCATCAAGAAACTCATCGGTATGCAGCAGCGACAGACGTTGCGCCGACTCGGGCAGCTCCAACTGCATCTTATAGACCAATTGCAGCGAGTTGCTGGGTAGGTGAACGTAAGCGCGCGGGCGTTCGAGCAGGTTCAGCTCGCGACAAATTACCGGTCGGCTGGCGCCGCTACGCGAGGTTAGCCGGAAGACCTTTTCTTCATCCAAGGCCAAGCTGCCCGCATAGGGCGTCGGCAGCCACGTGTTCTGATACTGGCCTTGCAGCCAACCCGATTCGGTTTCGATTAATAGTTCTTCGGCTATTTCGGTCATGGCGGTCAGCAGCGGCACACGCAACTCATGGGCTGGTACGTAGCCTGACAGTAGCTTAAGCACGTTATCCCCACGATCGGGTCTATCCTGTCTTACCAGCAGCTGAAACTCGCGCCCTTGCCATTTCAGGTTTAGATCAACCGACACCCCTAGATTGGCAACGGTGAGTTCTAAATGTTCGGGGTTATCTATTGTGATTGCTTGTCGCCGTTGCTGCATCTCGGCAAAGCTCAGGGGGTTACCGGTTGGGGTATAGCGCAGCACTTCGCTACTAGCCTGCACCTGAATGGCCTGGGTTTTGAACACGATGGGACTCTTGCGTGCGACGATCAAGGTCATGCGTTACTCCTGTGAGGCGAGTACCGCAGTGGCGGCCTGCACATTTTGCGCGAGGTGGCGCGGGGTGATGGTGCCTATAATCGCGCAGGTTACGGCGGGATGGTCGAGCACTAGCTCCAACCCTTTGCGTACGGGATCTTCACCGGCTAAGCAGATGTGACCGCTGGCCAATGCTTTTTTTATGAGAATGCCTTTGTTGTGTGACAGGGCAAAGTCGAGCACCGGGCGTTCGGCTTGTTCATTCAAATTGTAGGTGACCATGGCGCAATCACCTTGCTCAAGCGCTTTGATGCCGCCCTCTATGGTTTTTCCCGAATAACCGAAGGCGCGGATCAACCCTTGCTGCTTGAGTTGCTGCAGTGCAGGGTAAACTTCGTCATCCAACACTTGCAGATCATTGCCATCGGAGTGGACCAGCACCAGATCCAGATAATCAGTATGCAGGCGCTGTAGTGAACGCTCGATTGATCGGCGCGTATGTGCAGCGCTGAAATCGAAGCTTGAGACGCCCGCGTTAAACTCCTCACCCACCTTGGTGCAAATCAACCAGTCCTGGCGTTGCCTTGCTAGCAGAGGCCCTAGACGTTGTTCGCTAATGCCGTAAGCGGGTGCGGTATCTAGCAGGTTTATGCCTAGATCATGTGCTTGGGCCAATAATTCGCGTATTTGCTGATCGGACGGCAGATCAAATGGGCTGGGATATTTTACACCCTGATTGCGGCCGAACTTGACGGTGCCTAAGCCCAGCGCCGAAAGGCTCAACCCGGTGTCGCCCAGAGTGCGGTAGTAAGGACGCAGACTCATGGAAAGCAGATGTCCCATACCGGAGCCGAGACTTTGGGCTTGGTTAAAGTGTCAGTAATGGGCGTTGATGCGTGTGGTACTACTTGCTGACTCTGCAGCTGTTCTATTACTTGATCTGCCAGATTGGGCGCTAAAGCAAGTTTGGTGGGCCAACTGACCAGGGCGTTGGCTACAGGTTGCACGAAGGCGGTATCCGGTCGCACTAAACCGCTTTGCGCTGGTTCCGCTCGATTGACTGGCAGCGTGGTCCAGCGGGTGCCTTCGAGTGATATCCAGGGTAATAGCTCCTGCAACTCGCGCTTGGCCTTGGCGATCAGCTCATCCGGCGCTTGACCGGCACCCTGTTCTGCCAGATCGCCGCCTAAATACCAGCACCATTGGCCGTCGGCACAGGGGTGGGTAGTGACGGTCATACGCGGTTTGGGGCTGCTGCCCAGGCAATGGGCAAACAGCGGGGGCAGTGCCGCACCTTTGACCAGGACCATCTGCAAAGGGCGACGCTGCATCGCGGGTTTGTCTTGTTGCCAGTCGCTCAGCAGGCTTTCAGTGCCTTCGCCGGCACTGAGAATGTAGCGCTGTGCCTTGACCTGATGGTGTTGCAAGCGCACCGCTTCAATACCACCGTCGGAGGCCCGTTGCAGATGTGGGGAGCTGTCTGCAATCAAGCTATCGCCGGCGAGTTCGGCCAAACGTTGAATCGCAGTGGGAACGTCGATGACCAGTTCGGCCAGTTGATAAACTTTGCCCTTGAAGGCTCGGTCAGCAAACACCGTGGGTAACTGTGTACCCTTAATCTGCTCGACTCGCCCGCGTAGTGCCTTGCTGGCAAAGAAACCGGCGAGGTTGCTGATCAGGCTGCCGGGCGACCACAGGTAATGATGCTCGGACAAGACCCGCACCCCCTGCAGATCCAGTTCACCAGTGCCATCCAGGCAGGCGCGCCAGCGATCCGGCATGTCGGCAATCGCTTCGGCTGCGCTGCTAAGCTTGCCGTTCAATGCGTACTTGGTTCCGCCGTGAATGATGCCTTGGGATTTGACGCTCTGGCCGCCCCCCAGTGCGCCCCGTTCTACGAGCAGCGTGGTATAACCGAGTTGGCGCAAACGGGCATTTAGCCAAAGTCCGGCGATGCCGCCGCCGAGGATGCAGATGTCTGTTTCAAGGGTTGTGCTCATGGGCTCCCAGTGCTTTAGTCAAAAAGGCTTGCGGGTATAAAAGATACCTGACAATGATTGTCCGACAGGCTTCGCCTGTACCCGGCAAAGCCCTAGTATAGACATTGCCGGGCCCGCTGGTCACATCTGCTACTCTATGCCGCGCTTGATCACAGGAAGAAGCCATGACTCGTACCCTTTATAGCATCGTATTTACCCTTTGCATGCCGCTAGTGCTGCTGCGTTTGCTGTATCGAGCAAGGCGCGCACCGGCATACGCCAAGCGTTGGTCTGAGCGCTTTGCGCTGGGTGGCGATGTACGTCAGGGCGGCATTTGGGTGCATGCGGTTTCGGTAGGCGAAAGCATAGCTGCTGCCCCCATGGTGCGTGAGTTGATGCAACGTCACCCCGAGTTGCCGATCACTATTACCTGTATGACGCCAACCGGTTCGGAACAGATCCGCAAACTTTTTGCTGAGCAAGTGGGTCATGTCTATTTGCCCTACGATCTGCCTTGGTTGCAGCGGCGTCTGCTGCGCAAAATGAAACCGCAGATAGGCATCATCATGGAGACTGAGCTCTGGCCTAACCTGGTCGCCGAGTGTGAGCGTGCCGAGGTACCGTTAATACTGGCGAACGCCCGTTTGTCTGAGCGTTCGGCCAATGGGTATAAGCGCGTCAGCTGGCTTGTGCGACCGATGTTCGCTGCATTGGACTGGGTGGCGGTGCAGAGTCAGGCTGAGGCGCTGCGCTTTGCTTCCCTAGGTGTGAATAAGTCCGCAATGACGGTGACCGGCAGCATTAAATTCGATTTTCGACCGCCTGCAGCATTGTTGGCTCAGGCGAAATCCCTACGTGACGGCTGGGGTGAGCGCCCTGTATGGATTGCAGCCAGCACACACGCGGGCGAAGACGAGCAGGTACTGCGTGCGCATCAGACTCTCTTGCAGCAGCAGCCCGATGCGTTGCTGATTCTGGTGCCGCGTCATCCCGAGCGTTTTGACAGCGTTGCCCGGCTGGTATCGGATGCAGGCTTGTTGCAGGTACGGCGTAGCCAAGGTGGTGTGCCGGCAGCTGCTGATCAGGTGTTGCTAGGCGACACTATGGGCGAGTTGGTGATGCTTTATGCATGCGCTGATGTCGCTTTTGTCGGCGGATCCCTAGTGCCCGGTGGTGGGCACAACTATCTGGAACCTGCTGCGCTTGGTTTGCCGGTGTTGTCAGGTCCGCATAGGTTTAACTTCACCGAGATTAGCGATCTGCTGCAGGGCGCTGGCGCGCTGCAATTAGTTGACGATGCTCAAGGCCTGGCAGAGGCTGTGGAGGCTTTGTTGCAAGACCCACGTTTGCGGCAGCAGGCGGGAGAGTCGGGCCGGGCAGTGGTTGAGGCGAATCAGGGAGCGCTTGAGCTGTTATTGCAGGGGATTGAGCAGCGGCTCTGAAGTAACATGCGTGACGAATGAAAAACAAAACGGCGCCCAAGGGCGCCGTTTTGTTTTGCTACTGTCTGTTGCTTAAAAAGTTGAGCGCGATGACTCCTCGTCAGCGGTTCTAGCTGGAACCTGACGGCCCATAGACATACGTTCCATCTCTTCTTCGGTTGGCTCGGGGATGAAGTCGCGATCAGGATCGTAGTCAGGAATTAGCCATTTTGATAGTTCTTCCAAGTCCTGAGGGCTGAGTGTGCCAGCGGACTGCTTGAGACTCAGGTTGTCGATGATGTAGTTGTAACGTGCGGTGTTGTAGTCACGTACGGTACGGAACAGGTTGCGCTGGGATTCCAGCACATCAACCACGTTGCGGGTGCCGACTTCGTAACCGGTCTGGGTCGCGTCCAATGCCGCTTTCGCAGAAACGATAGCCTTTCGCCGTGCATCAATTTCGTCGACGCTGGAGGTGACGGTGCGATAGAGGTTGCGAGTACTTTCCACTACCCGGCGCTTCTGTGCTTCGCTTAACTGCTCAGCCTGAGTCAGACGATAGGTAGACTCGCGCACTTGCGAGGTAGTCAAACCACCCGTAAACAAAGGCATGCTTAACTCTACGCCAAAGCTGGTCAGCTCGGTGTCGTATGCCGTTTGTCCGGCGCGCGCGACCTCGGCCCCGCCATTGGTATCGTTGTAGCGTACAAAGGCATCCACTACGGGCGCGTAGCCTGCTTTGCTGCTACGCAGGCCGTCCTGAGCGCTATTGATAGCGTAACGGGAGGCAAGCAGGTTGAGGTTCTGTGCAGAGGCGGTTTCAACCCATTTTTGCAGATTAGCTGGCGACGGCGGCAGGACGGGCAGCTCATGGCTGATGCCGTAAAGGCTTTCGTAATCCTGGTTGGTCAGGCGTGTCAGCGCTTGATAGCTGACATCCAGATTGGTTTTTGCAGTCAGGCGGGTGGCGCGTGCGCTGTCGTACCCCGCTTGAGCTTCAAGCACATCGGTGCGTGCCGAAAGACCCACGTCAAAGCGCTCCTGCGCCTGCTCCTGCTGCCGCTCGAAGGCGTCTTCTTCAGCTTTTGCGGTAGCTAAATTGTCAGAGGCGCGTAGCACGTTGAAGTAGGCTTGCGAGACTTCCAGAATCAGATTCTGCTGGGTTGCTGAGAATTCGAGCTCGGCTTGTTGGCTTAGTGATTTGGCTGACTGGTAATCGAACCAACGGTTAGCGCGAAACAGCGGCTGCGTCAGGCTGGCCTGGTAGTAGTGAGTGCTGTACTCGTCACCCCCCACACCGTTTATCTCAAGGTCTTCACGTGCGGCGCCGGCGCCAATGCCAATGTTGGGTAGCAGCTGCGAACGTGCCTGTGGCAGTGCTTCTTGACGGGCGCGGGCATCCGCCTGAGCCGCTGCCAAATCAGCGTTATTCAGCAGGGCTTCTTGGTAGATAGTCATGAGGTCAGTATTGGCGGCAACATGTCCGGAAACGCCGGCAAGCAATAAAGCAGCAAACAGAGGGCGCAGCATGCATGAATCCTTCGCATGGTTGGAATTGTCAACCAAGGCTAAAGAGCTGCTGTCTCGCGGTCAAGCAATGCATTGGGCGCTTGGCGGAACAAAGTGTTTTTGCTGCACGACTTGGCTAGATCGGGGTTTTTGTCGGCTGACTTAGCGGCTTCTTCCGACCTATTGAAAATAGCGCAAGGCACGGCTTGAAGCCGGGCAGACAACCTCCTAGACTGTGCCCAACATCTTGACGGGGTGCTGCCGCAATTGTGGTGGCTGAGATAATACCCGTTGAACCTGAACCGGTTAGTACCGGCGTAGGAATCGAGATATGTGCCTGCTGGCCTGCCGTGTTTACGGACGGGCGCGCACGCCTTTTCGGTTCCCTGCATATTTCAACGCAGTGGAGCACAACAATGAACAACAGATTGCCTGATACCGCCATCGCCACTTCTGGGGCTGATGGTGCCGCTACCCAGCCTTTTCCCAACTCGCGCAAGATATATGTCCAGGGCTCACGCTCTGACATTCGCGTACCCATGCGCGAAATCAGCCTGGCTGACACCCAGACCGACAAAGGCAATGAGCCCAACGCACCCGTGCTGGTATACGACACCTCCGGTCCCTATACCGACCCAGATGTGCAAATCGACCTGCGCTCCGGGTTATCAGATGTGCGCGGCGCTTGGATCGACGCGCGCAGCGACACTGAAGTGCTGCCTAGCCTAAGCTCCGCTTTTGGCAGCGAGCGTTTGGCTGATGCATCGCTCGATCACATGCGCTTTGCCCACGTGCGTACCCCGCGCCGTGCGCTGGCAGGCCGCAATGTCAGCCAGATGCACTATGCGCGTAAGGGCATCATCACCGCCGAGATGGAATATATTGCTATCCGCGAGAACATGAAACTGGAGCAGGCGAGGGCCGCTGGATTGTTGACGGATCAGCATGTGGGCCAGAGTTTTGGCGCCGTCGTACCCAAAGAAATTACCCCAGAGTTTGTACGCGACGAAGTAGCACGTGGTCGCGCGATCATCCCAGCCAATATCAATCATGCCGAGTTGGAGCCGATGATCATCGGCCGTAACTTCCTGGTTAAAATCAACGGCAACATTGGTAACTCGGCGCTTGGTTCTTCTATTGAAGAAGAAGTAGAAAAGATGACTTGGGGTATCCGCTGGGGTTCAGATACGGTGATGGATCTGTCTACGGGCAAGAATATCCATGAAACTCGTGAATGGATAATCCGCAACTCGCCAGTACCTATCGGCACTGTGCCTATCTACCAAGCACTGGAGAAGGTCAATGGTGTTGCCGAAGACCTAACCTGGGAAATCTTCCGTGACACGCTGATAGAGCAGGCGGAGCAGGGCGTGGACTACTTCACTATTCACGCCGGCGTGCTGCTGCGATACGTACCGATGACCGCTAAACGGGTCACCGGGATTGTTTCGCGCGGTGGCTCGATCATGGCCAAGTGGTGTCTGGCGCACCATCAGGAAAACTTTCTGTACACCCACTTTGAAGACATCTGCGAGATCATGAAGGCTTATGACGTCTCCTTCTCGTTAGGCGATGGCCTGCGCCCCGGTTCTATCGCTGATGCCAACGATGAAGCGCAGTTTGGTGAGCTGGAAACCCTGGGTGAGCTGACCAAGATTGCCTGGAAGCACGACGTGCAGTGCATGATTGAAGGTCCGGGTCACGTACCCATGCAGTTGATCAAAGAGAATATGGATAAGCAGCTGGAGTGCTGTGACGAGGCGCCTTTCTATACTCTGGGGCCGCTGACGACTGATATTGCTCCGGGTTACGATCACATTACTTCTGGTATTGGAGCCGCGATGATAGGCTGGTTCGGCTGCGCCATGCTCTGCTATGTCACACCTAAAGAGCACCTAGGGCTACCAAACCGTGATGACGTGAAAACCGGGATCATTACCTATAAAATCGCTGCGCACGCGGCGGATTTGGCTAAGGGACACCCTGGCGCGCAGATACGCGACAACGCGTTGAGCAAGGCGCGTTTTGAGTTTCGTTGGGAAGACCAGTTCAATCTTGGGCTGGACCCGGACACTGCGCGCGCTTTCCATGACGAGACGCTGCCGAAAGACTCGGCCAAAGTCGCCCACTTCTGTTCCATGTGTGGCCCCAAATTTTGCTCGATGAAAATCTCGCAGGAAGTACGTGATTACGCCGCTGCGCAGCGCATCGAAACGGTGGATTTGGCGGTCGAGGAGGGGATGCAGGCTAAATCTCAGGAGTTTCGCTCCCAAGGTTCGCAGTTGTACCAGAAAGTCTGAATCTTTCGGCAGCCAGCTTGGTGCTGGTCGCCGAAAGCTTGCCGTCACCCCCGCAGATATGCGAGTTTAGAGGCTTGGTCGCAGGTATGGGCAGCCTTGCCCAGGCCTTTTGCGACAGGATTTCTATGCATGTTGTGGTGTTGCCCTAGGCTCACCACAACCCTTGGGGGCCACGTGACCGACTTTACCCGTGCCGATGTCGAAGTGCTGGATCGACAAAACGGCTTCAAGGGCTTTTATCGACTGGACGTGCTGACCTTACGCCACCGTTTGTTTAATGGTGGCTGGGGCCCGGCGCTACGTCGTGAGCTATTTGTGCGTCACGATGCGGTTTGTGTTCTGCCCTATGACCCTTGGCTTGATCAGGTAGTGCTGATCGAGCAGGTTCGTATAGGGGCTATCGACAAGAGTGAGCAGCCTTGGATGCTGGAGTTGGTTGCCGGCCTAATCGACAAGGATGAGTCGCCTGAAGAAGTCGCTCACCGCGAAGCGGAGGAGGAGGCTGGCCTCAAATTACTCGATCTCACTCCCATTACTCGTTACTTCCCTTCTCCCGGCGGCAGCGATGAGCGGGTCTATCTGTATTTGGCATTGGTAGACAGTCGCGGTGCAGGAGGCATCCATGGCTTGGAAGAGGAAGGCGAAGACATCCGTGTGAGTTGCTGGTCGCGTGCCGACGCCATGGGCGCGCTGAGCAGCGGGCGGATTGACAACGCAGCCACCATCATTGCCCTGCAGTGGCTAGAGATGAATGTTCAGCAATTGCGTGATAATGCAGGTCCGCAGCCATGAAAGTGATGCGTAAGCCCCGTTATCATGTGGATTTGATCGGCCTCCAGACCCTATGCGAGACCAATTATTGGCGCCTATTGAAACTCATGCCTGCAATGGCCGAGCAGGATGAGCGACGTATTACTCTGGATGCCGGCGATGATAGCCAGCAGGCCCTGCAGATGCGGGTGCTGGAGCGGTGCCCTTACACGTCTACCCTCATGCTTACCCATGAGCGACAGCATGAGTGGGTAACGCCGCCAAGCATGGAGGTTCGCCTGTATCATGATGCGGGTATGGCTGAAGTAGTAGCGGCCTACAATAGCCGCCGTTTTCGCGGCGTCTATCCCTACCCGAACGAGCAAATGCTGCAGCCAGATGAAAAATATCAGCTTAACCAGTTTCTTGGGGAGTGGCTTGGCTACTGCCAGCGCCATGGACAAAGTGCGCAGCCGTTCTCTTTTGTGCAGTGAAAACGGGCGCAGGAGCTGTGATCTAGTCGCTGGAATCAGCGAGCGGCAGGGTTCATGATTGGCGCCGGAAAGGAAATCAGCAATGGAGTCCCCATGTCGTTAGCCGAATCGGCAGGAACCGATTACGTCTGCATACTGCAGCTGACTGACAGTCATTTGTTCGCGGGTGATAGCGGCGATTTGTTAGGGCTGGATACGCTAGACAGCCTTAACTCGGTAATTGATTTAGTGCTAGACGAAATATCCCGTATGGATTTGGTTCTGGCCACCGGTGATATTACTCAGGATGGCAGCGAAGACGCTTATCGCAGGTTCATCGCCGCCAGCTTGCGCTTACCTGCACCCTGCCACTGGATTCCGGGTAATCACGATAATGCCGTTCTGATGCGGCAGCTGGGCGCGGCCTCAGGTTTGAGCAGGGATTGGGTGGATATTGGTAACTGGCGTATCGTGTTACTGGATTCCAGTGTGTCTGGCTCGGTGGCTGGGCGTTTGGCGGATAACCAGTTGCAACGCCTGGATGATGCCTTGGCTACCGCTGGGGAACGCCACATTTTGGTTTGCCTGCACCACCATCCGGTAGATATAGGCTGTGATTGGATGCAACCCATCGGATTGCAGAACGCCGATGCGCTATTTAGTCGGTTTACCGAACAGACTGCCGTTAAAGCAGTGCTTTGGGGGCACGTGCATCAAGAGTTTGATGGTAAGCGCGAGGGTGTTCGATTGCTGGCGAGCCCTTCGACCTGCGTGCAGTTCGCCGCCGACAGCGAAGATTTTGCTACTGATACGCTAGCACCGGGTTATCGTTGGCTGCGTTTGTACGACGACGGCCGGATCGAAACCGAGGTTTCGCGGCTGCCCCCCGGCAGTTACCTGCCAGAGCCTGGCGCGTCGGGTTATTAAAACCGCTATAGCTTGCGCCAGTGCTGTGCTCTAACGCTCATTCAGATTCTATTCTCCGTTTGGCTTTCTCGGCTTGCAGATAGGCGGGTGCGGCCATTGGCAGTGGTAGCGCCGGGCGGATACTATGTGTGGCAGATTAGGTGTCGCAGATTATCTTTTGCGCACGGCATTCATCGCGGCGGGAGCACTCCTGCCCGCTACGTGAATAATAAGGAATATCGCTCAGACCATGTCCCAATCGACCTACAACGCTGATGCGCTGGAAGTACTCAGCGGCCTGGATCCGGTACGTCGTCGTCCCGGTATGTACACCGACACCACCCGCCCGAACCACCTGGCCCAGGAAGTCATTGATAACAGTGTCGATGAAGCTTTGGCCGGGCACGCGCGCACCATCACAGTGGTACTTCATCCTGACAATGCGCTCGAGGTTAGCGACGATGGCCGGGGTATGCCGGTGGACATTCACCCAGAAGAGGGTGTTTCAGGTGTGGAGTTGATCCTCACCCGGTTGCACGCGGGCGGTAAGTTCTCGAATAAGAACTATCAGTTCTCAGGTGGTTTGCACGGGGTGGGTATTTCTGTGGTTAACGCGCTCTCGTTGCGGGTTGATGTGCGGGTCAAGCGCGATGGCCAGGAATACTCCATGGGCTTTGAGAGTGGCGAGAAAGTGCGCGAGCTGGAGGTGATTGGCACCGTCGGCAAGCGTAACACCGGCACTACAGTGATGTTCTGGCCCGATCCCAGCTATTTCGATTCGCCCAAATTCAGCATTACCCGACTTAAGCATCTACTTAAAGCTAAAGCGGTGTTGTGTCCGGGTTTAAAGGTCGAGTTTGATGATCGCCAAGGTGGTGAACGCCACAGCTGGTATTACGAAGATGGCTTGCGTGACTACTTGGTGGATGCGTGCGCCGAATGGCCGAAACTGCCGGACGAACCTTTCACCGGTAGTCTGTCATCTAGCAAGGAGACGATCGATTGGGCGGTTTTCTGGCTACCTGACGGTGGCGAGTTGGTGCAGGAAAGTTACGTCAATCTGATCCCGACCGCTCAAGGTGGCACGCATGTTAACGGTCTGCGGGCTGGCCTGCTTGAGGCTATCCGCGAGTTTTGCGAGTTCCGTAACCTGCTGCCCCGTGGCGTTAAGCTTGCGCCGGAGGATATATGGGAGCGCGTGAGCTATGTGCTCTCGCTGAAAATGGCCGAGGCGCAGTTCTCGGGGCAGACCAAGGAGCGGCTGTCATCGCGTGAATCTGCCGCTTTTGTTTCTGGTGTGGTTAAAGATGCCTTCAGCCTATGGTTGAACCAGCATGCTGACATAGGGCTGCAGTTAGCAGAGCTGGCGATCAACCACGCCGGCCGCCGCCTCAAGGCCGGCAAAAAAATTGAACGCAAGCGCATCACTCAGGGCCCTGCCTTACCAGGCAAGTTAGCTGACTGTGCTGGCCAGGATACGCGGCGCTCGGAGCTGTTTCTGGTGGAAGGTGATTCCGCCGGCGGCAGTGCTAAGCAAGCGCGCGACAAAGAGTTTCAGGCGATCATGCCGCTGCGCGGTAAGATTTTGAATACGTGGGAAGTCGATTCAAGTGAAGTGCTCGGCTCTCAGGAAGTGCACGATATTGCCGTCGCCATCGGCGTTGATCCAGGGGTAGGGAGCTTGGAGCAGCTGCGTTACGGCAAGATATGTATTCTCGCCGACGCCGACTCAGACGGCCTGCATATCGCGACCTTGCTCTGCGCGCTGTTTGTTCGTCACTTCCGTCCGTTGGTGGAAGCTGGCCACGTATTTGTTGCCATGCCGCCGCTCTACCGAGTGGATGTGGGCAAGGATATTTACTACGCACTGGATGACGCCGAGAAACAAGGCATCCTTGATCGCATTGAAGCTGAGGGCAAGCGTGGCAAGATTCAGGTCACCCGCTTTAAAGGTCTTGGTGAAATGAACCCCTTGCAACTACGTGAAACTACTATGGCGCCGGATACCCGTCGCCTGGTGCAGCTGACCGTGGATGATACTCAAGACACTGAGCAATTGATGGATATGCTGTTGGCGAAAAAGCGTTCCGGCGATCGTAAAATATGGCTGGAGAGCAAAGGTAATCTGGCCGAGGTATTGCTTTGAGCCCGATTTTAAAAGGGCTGTTGCTGGCCTGTTGCTTGTTCGCTGCACTTCCTGTTACTGCTTTTGAACGTGCCCCGGAGCTAAGACTGCAGCAGGCTTTGCCAGTCGACGGCATGGCGCGTGGCAATCTATCGGCATTGCAATATTGTGGCGAGCAGTTGTTGTCATTATCAGACCGTGAAGATCAAACGTTGTTTGTGCTGAAGAGCACAGACGCGGGCTGGCAGGCCGCCAGCGAACAGTTTGAACTGCCAGATTCATCACCCAGCATGCTACCCGTGCAGTTGCTGGCCGGTGCTTGGTTACGCGGCCTGAGCGGGCGGGCGCTGGACTTTGAAGGGCTCGCTTGTGATGCGCAGGGCAATCGCTATTTGGTCAGCGAGAGTGAACTGGGCGTGCTTAAGTTACCACCCGCCGCAGACGCGCCGGTCAAGGGCGAATGGCTGGACCTGGATCCGGCGGTCTACAGCGAAGGCGAAAGCCAGGGGTTGTGGCAGCAGGTTAACGCGCTGGCCGAAGGGGTAGCGATTAACGCTGAGGCCGACACGTTATGGCTGGCAGCTGAGCGGCAAGGCCGTGGCCTGTTAAAGCTGCAGCGCCAAGGTGATCAATGGCGCTGCCCGCTGGCAGGTTGTGTGTTGCTGGCTGAACGTCGGTTTCTGCCGACCGACACTTTTGCGCCAGGCGTCCTGAACAAAGAGGTGTTGCCAGCGGATTTCTCTGATCTGGTGTTATGGCAGGGAAAGCTCTGGTCATTGGAACGTAATGCACACCAGGTATGCCGTCGTAGTTCATTATCCGGTAAGCGCGAGCGTTGCTGGTCATTCGCCCAAACGGTCCTATCTGAACCCTACTTCTATCCCGATGCACCTTACGGCCTGGCCGAGGCACTGCTGATCAACGAAGACGGCATCATGATCGGGCTGGACAATAACAATCGCGCGCGTCCGGATGGCGATAGCCGCCCTTGGATTTTCCAATTCGCGCTGCCGAGTGATTGGCGAGAGGATACCAAGCGTGAGTGATTCTCCGGCACCCGGCCAGCGCCGTCTCGGTACCGGTATGTTGATACTGGCCTGGGTGGCCGGTCTGTTGTTGGCTGCCTATTGGTTCAGTGGTGTGGAGGAGCGGCAGCAGAACCCCAATCAACAACCAGATTCGGTGCGTCTGAACGACGCAGTGGAAGTGCGGCTGGAGCCAAATCGGCAGGGGCATTTTCTGGTCGACGGACAGATCAATCAGCATGCGGTGACTTTTCTGGTGGATACCGGAGCTACTTTTGTTGCTGTGCCGGCAGAGCTGGCCGAGCAAATGGGGCTTGAGCAAGGGCGCGGCTTTATGGTCGAAACGGCCAACGGTACGGCGCCCGGTTTCAGCACCCGTCTGCGTAGCCTGCGTATTGGTGATATTGAGCTGCATGATGTGGATGCGGGCATAGTGCCGGGTATGGGCGGTGAAGGTGTGCTGCTGGGCATGAGTGCCTTGCGCCAATTGGATTTTAGTTCGCAGGGCGGTGATTTGTTGCTGCGACAGTATCAATGAACAAGCAGTAGGGCGACCGGCATCAGCACGGTATGCCATAACGGAGATTATGTATGAGTGATGGCCTGGATCTGAGTCTCGAAGGGGTAGAGCGCCGCACACTGGCGTCGTTCACCGAAGAGGCTTATCTCAACTACTCCATGTACGTCATCATGGATCGTGCCTTGCCCCATATAGGCGATGGCCTTAAACCGGTACAGCGCCGCATCATTTATGCGATGAGCGAACTGGGACTGTCGGCTACCTCGAAGCACAAAAAGTCAGCCCGTACGGTCGGTGACGTACTGGGTAAGTACCACCCGCATGGCGATTCAGCCTGCTATGAAGCCATGGTGCTAATGGCACAGCCTTTTTCCTATCGTTATCCGCTGGTCGACGGCCAAGGTAACTGGGGTGCGCCAGATGACCCCAAGTCCTTCGCTGCAATGCGTTATACCGAAGCTCGCCTGGCGCGTTACAGCGAAGTGCTGTTGACCGAACTAGGCCAAGGCACGGTTGATTGGCAGCCTAACTTTGACGGCACCATGGATGAACCCAGAGTGCTGCCGGCACGCTTGCCGAACCTGTTGCTTAACGGCACCACCGGGATTGCTGTGGGGATGGCGACGGATGTGCCGCCACACAATCTGCGCGAGGTTGCCGCCGCCTGCGTGCGCTTGCTTGATGATCCGGGCGCCGGTTTAGACGAAATACTCGAGCACGTGCAGGGACCTGACTACCCTACTGAGGCGGAGATCATTACTCCGCGTAACGAACTGCTGAAAATGTACGCTACGGGTCGCGGTTCCGTGCGTGCCCGCGCGGTGTGGAGTCGGGAAGAGGGTGATGTGGTGATTACCGCATTGCCGCATCAGGTATCCGGTGCCAAAGTGCTGGAGCAAATCGCTGCTCAGATGCAGAACAAAAAGCTGCCGATGGTGGCTGATCTGCGTGACGAATCTGACCACGAAAATCCGACGCGCATTGTCGTTGTGCCGCGCTCAAACCGTATTGATCTCGATGAACTGATGCAGCACCTGTTTGCCACTACCGATCTGGAACACAGCTATCGCGTCAATATGAATGTGATCGGTACCAATGGTAAGCCAGCGGTGAAAGATCTGTGGACCATGCTCAGCGAGTGGCTCGGCTTTCGTGTTGCCACGGTGCGCCGTCGTTTGCAGTACCGTCTAGATAGGGTCGAGGCTCGCCTGCACCTGTTGGAAGGTTTATTGGTGGCTTTCCTTAATATGGATGAAGTTATTCACATCATCCGCACCGAGGAGCACCCCAAAGCCGAGCTGATAGCACGCTTCGACCTTAGTGAGCTGCAGGCCGACTATATTCTGGACACGCGTTTGCGGCAGTTGGCGCGACTGGAAGAGATGAAGATCCGCGGCGAGCAGGATGCGCTGGTCATCGAACGTGACGCATTGCAGAAGGTGTTGGGGAGCGAACGCCTGCTGCGCAACAAGGTACGTGATGAATTGGTCGCCGACGCCGAGACTTACGGTGATGCCCGTCGCTCTCCGCTGGTTGAACGTAAAGAAGCACGGGCCCTGTCGGAAACCGAGTTGGTCCCTTCGGAGCCGGTCACTGTGGTGCTATCTGAAAAGGGCTGGGTACGTTGTGCCAAAGGGCACGATGTTGATGGCATTAGCTTGAGCTACAAGTCCGGAGATGGCTTTCTTAATAAGGCCTCTGGTCGAACCAACCAGCAAGCTGTGTTCATTGACAGCAGCGGTCGTAGTTACTCGGTACCTGCGCATACCTTGCCGTCTGCGCGGGGGCAGGGCGAGCCGCTGACTGGACGTTTTAATCCGCCACCCGGTGCTAGCTTTGAAACCGTACTGATGCCCGAAGACGAGGCGCTGTACTTACTGGCATCGGACGCTGGCTATGGTTTTGTGGCCGAGGGTGTAGACCTGTTGGCCAAAAACAAGAACGGTAAGGCGTTACTCAGCGTTCCCGAGGGGGGGCGCATCCTGCCGCCGCAACGTGTGCGGGACTTGAAGGGTAGTCAGCTGGCGGCGGTGTCCAACGAAGGCCGCTTGCTGGTCTTCAACCTGGCCGAGCTGCCACAGCTATCCAAGGGTAAGGGCAACAAAATTCTATCGCTGCCCTCGGCGCGAGTTAAAACGCGCGAAGAGTTTGTTGCTGGTCTGGCAGTGCTCCCACCGGGCAGCTGTCTGGTGCTGACAGCAGGTAAGCGCACTCTGACCCTAAAGCCATCTGATTTAGAACATTACTGTGGCGAACGTGGACGACGTGGCAACAAGTTGCCACGTGGGTTCCAGAAGGTGGATGCGGTGGCGGTAGAGCTGAGCAATACAGCTGAGCCAGCCGCTGGCGAATAAATGAGGTCGGCGCTGCCTATAAGGAAATAGGTCAGCGCTGGCAATCATTCTTGCCGCTGGTTGTACAGTTTGTTCAGCTGGCTCTCTACCATCGACTGATAGGGCTCGAGCAGGCGCTCAATGCAATAGATTCCTGGCTGGCTAGCGAGACGTCTGGCTACGGCGCTGTTAGCCAAATTGCCTGCCCCAGCCAGCTCGGCGTCTACCAGCAATAAATTCCGGCTGTGTTGCAGTTGATCCAGGGTGCGTTGACAGAGTTCATGCTCGCTCAATGCCGCGTCGCTAATGTTTTCTAGCCCTGGGGCGTGGCATAAGGCTAGCTGCAAGTGCAGCGCAATGCCGGTATCGGCGATTTCAATCTGTAAATCATGCCCCAATACGCGCAGCAGCTCACCGCAACAGAGGCCGTGTGCCAGTTCATCGCGGGTGTCCTCAGCGCCAGGGCTAAATAGAAGTACGCTGGTGCCGTCAAATAGGGTGTGCTGCTGGCCGGCATACAATTGCCCAGCGCGTTGCACGTGCTCTCGATAGCGTTCCAGCAAGGCCATCAAGCGTTGACGGGGTAGGCGGCGTAACGCTTCCTGGTTGCCAAGGCGCACCGCGAGCATGGCGTGGCGTGGTAGCGTGCTATTGTCTGTTGTTGCTGTGTCAGTAACGCTATCTACTTCTTTATTTGCCGCGTCAGCTGGGCTGCTCGTGTCGGCATCGGGTGCTACTGGTAATTCGTCGCCAAGGCCGTCTTCATCTGGCAATGCGCTGACGATGCTCGTGCTGTCTGCGTCAACTTCTTCGCTAGGCTGGGCGGGTGTTGCAGTGGAAATATCTGCAGTAACAGCGCTGATATCAATATCCTCAATCGGCTCCGGCTCCGGCTCCGGCTCAGGATAGAGGCCGCGCTGCTGGGTAAGGGTTCGAGCAAAGTCACCCAGCTCGTCATGGCGGGCGCTGGCCGGGGCAGGGTAAATGGGGGTAGCGTCCCATTCGGCAATAGCCGAGAGGTCGCGGCGCAGGCGTGCTGCCCAAAACCAGGCAGTCAAACCGCTAACCAAGGCGATGGCTAGCAAAGCCCAGATGAGTTGGACCATTAAGTTGGTACCCGGCTGGCGGAATGGTTGTGCGGCGAGAACCAATTGAATCTGCCCGGCCACTTGATCTTGCCGCAGCACCGCGGCCATATAGCGCCCTTGGCCTGGCGCGCGGTTGTGCGCGGCGGGCTTATTGCCAGCTTCGGCTATCACGCGGTTGTTAGGTGAGTAGAGGCTCACATGGGCAATCAAAGGGTTCTGATTCCACTCGGCCAACAGGATGTTAAGGCTAAGATTGTCGCCAGCTGCAAGGGGTTCGGCAGCGGTTGAGGCGATCTGGCGGGCAAGCGCAGTACCTACGCGATCAGCTTGCACGCCAATATCGCGCTGCAACTCGACTTTGCCAAACCAGAGCGTTAGCAATAACAACGCCAGCAAAGGCAGTAGTACCAATAGTGGAACCGCATAGCGGAAGTTGCTACAACGGCGCCGAAACTGGGTGTAGCTGCGTAGGAAAAGATTATCTTGGGTAGGACTTGAGCGGCTCAAAGTGGGACTCGAAATTGACAGGTGTGGGCGGTGGCAGGCCGTTGGCGGCTCGAGCGCCGAGTATAGCCATTCCCTCTGCAAGGAAAAAGGGTTCATCTGTGAGGCGGTTGCCAATTCCGGTTAGAATAGTGTTTTTAGCTAGGCGTATGAGGTTACCTTGAAGGAAATAGTCCTGATCAATATTACCGGCCCGGATCGCCCGGGCCTGACGGCGGCTATTACCGGCCTGCTGGCAAAGGCCGAGGTGAATATCCTGGACATCGGCCAGGCAGTCATTCATGACACCCTGTCTTTTGGCATTCTGGTCGAGATGACCGGTGATGAAGGCCTGTCAGATGTTTTGAAAGATGTGCTGTTTCGCGGCTACGAGCTAGATCAGCAGGTACGCTTTACCCCTGTCAGTGCCGAAGAATATGGTCGCTGGGTAACCGGGCAGGGCAAGCCAAGGCATATAGTCACTTTGCTAGCGCGCCGTGTCACCGCTGAGCATATCGCCCGCGTCAGTGAAATTACGGCACGTTACGATTTGAACATAGATCATATCGACCGACTTTCTGGGCGTATTCCAGAAGGCTTGCCGGCCGATCAAGGTAAGGGTTGCATCGAGTTCTCGGTGCGCGGTGAGCCCGCTGATCCAGCTGCGTTGCGCGCGGAGTTCCTGGCGATTGCCCAGGAGTTGAGTGTCGATATCGCCTTTCAGCAGGACAGCATTTTTCGCCGCAACCGCCGTTTGGTGGTGTTCGATATGGATTCGACCCTGATTGACGCTGAAGTGATCGATGAATTAGCTAAAGCAGCGGGAGTAGGTGAGGCCGTCGCTGAGATTACTGAACGAGCGATGCGAGGCGAATTAGACTTTAAGGCCAGTTTCCGCGAGCGCATGGCGCTGCTCAAAGGCTTACCCATTTCTACACTGGAAGAGATTGGTGAGTCGCTGCGCTTGACCGAAGGCGCGGAGACCCTGATTGCTCAGCTGCGGCGCCTCGGATACAAGACGGCCATACTGTCCGGTGGATTTACCTACTTTGCCGAGCGCCTGCAAAAGCGTTTGGGTATTGATTATGTTTATGCAAACGCGTTGCCAGTAGTCGATGGTTTGGTAACCGGTGAAGTGCTAGAGCCTATTGTTGATGGGCAGCGCAAGGCTGATTTGTTACGTCAGTTGGCGGAGCAGGAAGGGATTAGTCTGGAGCAAACTATCGCAGTCGGTGACGGTGCTAATGATTTGCCGATGTTGTCGATTGCTGGGTTGGGTGTCGCGTTCCGAGCTAAGCCGCTGGTCAAGCAGTCTGCCAAGCAGGCGATATCGACATTGGGGCTGGACGGCATTCTGTATTTGTTAGGTTTTCGCGATCGAGAAGGCAGCTAGTTTGACAACAATCTGCTAACAAAACGCCCGGTTATCCGGGCGTTTTGCATTGTAGTGCACTTGGCAGGGGGCTTTCGATGGTCTGTTATTCAGCAGAGAAGTCGTAGCTCATGCTGTCGCTAGGCGGTTGTAGATAGTGGCCTTGAATATAGTTCACCCCTGCCTGCCAGAGTGTTGGCATCATCGCGGCGCTATCGACGTAAGGCACTATAGTGAGTTTGCCTTGCGCATGCAGGGCGGAAACCATGACTTTCAATGCTTCCGCGGCGCTTGGGTCGGACAGGTCACGGGCGAATGAGCCATCAATTTTGATGTAGTCAGCATGTACATGCTTAAGCGACGCATAGGGGTTCAAGGCGCCGCCGAAATGGCTAAGTGAAACTTTACAGTGCATTGCATGCAGCGCTTCGGTGTGCGCTTTAGCCTGCTTTAGGTAGTTGTTCACGTCGGCATCATTGAACTGAAAGATGATTGCATCCGACGGCAGGCGAGCGTCTTTCAGCTGGCCGGCTATCCACTCAACCATATCCGGATTCTGCAGGCTCGCGCCACTGAGGTTAAGTAGTAGGTGAGTCTCCGCACCTTTTGCGCGATGACTACTCAATAGGCGGGTAGCTTGGGTAATTACCCAGCGGTCAATTTCGGCTGCTAAGCCGGCTTCCTGAGCGGCTGGCAAAAAATCGGCAGCAGGAACCTCTTCACCTTCGTGATTAAGCAGGCGCAGAAAGGTTTCGTAGTACTCGGCTTCGTCGCCGCGCAGGCTTATGACCGGCTGAAACAGTAGGCGGAAACCATTGGTTTCTAGTGTGTGTTTTATCAGCGCAATCAGATTGCCACGGTTGGCTTGGTGGGCAAGTTCGTCGAGCGGGTTGAACGCCTTCACTGCGTTACCGCCAGCATGACTGAGTTGATCAGCAAGTCGGTGTGCGCGATTCACGGCTTCGGTAGGGTCCGCGCTAGTCTCGCTGATGGCGGATACGCCAATGCTAATTGTGATCTGTACTGTCCGACCGTTGGCCTCAAAGAGATTGCCCTCGATCTTCTGGCGCAACGCGTCAAGAGTGGTTACCGCAGATTCCGGCTCCTTGCCGGGGATGAGCACGCTGCAAGCGTCGTCGCCAAAGCGTGCAATCAGCGTGTCTTCAGGGAAGTGGTCGCGCAGCAGTTGGGCGATATCGGTTAACACCAAATCAGCACCGCCCAAGCCTATGTCGGCTTGAATGCTGTTGAATCCGTCAATGCTGATGTACGCGAGACTGCTGGACTGCCCAAGACGCACTGCGTTGTCGCGGATGGCCTCGAGCTGATCTTGAAAGTAGGCACGGTTGAATAGGCCAGTAACCAAGTCGCGGCTGGCCATGACTTTGAGTTTTTTTTCAAATTCGGCGCTAGCAGTTTCTGCACGTATCACCACTTGGGTGCAGGGCTCGCCGTCGTAGCTGGCGGGGCAAAAGCTGAGCATGATCGGAAATTGCTTACCACTGCTGTCCAGGCCTTTGCAGCGTATCTCGTTCTGACCGCCGTGCTGGATGTAGTTGCGTAGAAAGTCCTTGAAACGGCTTTGGTCATCACCTGAAATGAGGCCGACCATGGGCTCGGCAGCCAGATCGTCAGGGTCGTCATAACCGAATAGGTGAATATAGGAGCGGTTGGCATAAATGTGCATGCCGTCATGTACATAGGCGATGGCGTCAACCGAGCTTTCAAGTAGCAGCTGGCAGCGCTTTTCTGCCTCACGCAGGCTTTGCTCGGCAATGCGCCTTTGTCGGCGAGCTGCCAGATTGGCCAGCTCCCGATTGGCTACCAAGGTCAAGAGCGCGTCGCTTTCATCGCTTAAAACATCCTGCATTCCAGCACGCAGTGCGTCGATACGTAGTTCAGTGCCGGGCGCGGGCGTGAGCAGAATGAAGGGTATGTCTCGAGACTGACGGGAGATCAAACCGACGGCTTCGTGGGCTGTCATGAAGCTTGTTTCGGGTCTGGCCAGGCATAGGTCCCAGGTCTGTTGCAGGGACTCCTGCAGATCTTCCACCGAGGTAATGCGATGCGCTCGTGTTGCATGGCCAGCATTACGTAACAGGCTTACCAGACGTTCTGCGTTGTTTTGCGAGTCATCCAGAATAAGCAGTTTGATCGCTTGTTTTTCTTTGCCCATGATCGTCCGCACAGAGCGGACTGCGCTGATGCGCAGCCCTTAGTAATTAGACGAATGAATTTACAGAGACTTCCAGAGGGAGTCAAAGTCATCCTCGGTGCTGACCGTTAAGGATGAGGGGTTAGTCTCAGATTTAGGCTTCTCTTCCTTGGTCTGTTCAATCAGGTGGTATTGAAATTGACTGAAGCTGCCGGTGGCAGTGATGCGCTCGGTGAGGTGCGCGCGCTGTGAGTGACCAGGCCGATGAATGATGACCTTGCTGTTGATCTGGAACGGCATACGCGGGGTGATTATGGTCGCTGGCCGGTCAATAGCCGAAACTTCGGGCAGCATCAGAGCACGCAAAAATTGGCTAGGCTCGCCGGTTTTACGCAGCAGTTTTGCAGCGCAAGGAGTGCAATGGGGCGCAACCAGTTCTATACCCATCTGAGTGCCGCCGCCACGCACCTGACGAATCCAGCGCACTACGGCCAAGCTCCAGTCCTGTTCGTTGGCTTCTTGAATGCCTAGCAGCTCACCGGCCTGCAATTGCTTTGGCACATCCTTGGGCCACGTAAGACAGAAGCCACCCGGGCTGTGGTTCACGATGGGTAGGGTATGGATTGGGTAGCTTTCGTCATCTTCTGTATCGACAACGCCGTTGGCACTGCCGTTATAGTCGATTTGTTCTACGCCACTGCCATTCCAGTCCACTGAATGAGCGCCGTCAAAGGCGCCGGTCCAGCCGCTCTGCTTGCTGCGTTGCGCGGCTTCGGAGAAGGGGTTGGTTTCCATTTCTTCGGCATCGACAAAACGAGCAAACGCCTTGCCAGCAATGCGGTAGTGGGTGGCGCTAATACCAATGCTGACCTTCAATTGGCCGCCGCTAGGGATGCGATTGAACGTGCGTTCCGCCAAATCTCCCCAGGATTGGCTGACGTGCTGCAATAGCTCGATGCCCATATTGTCGGGTATGCGCAGGTCGCCGCCATAGTCAGCGTTGCTGAGCATATAGGTCTTGATGCTCTCGACCAGCTCGCTAGTGTCCAGTCCGAGGCTATTGTCGAGACTCTCATCGCGAATCAGTGATTTGTAACGCGGCGGGCAATCCATGTCTGGGTTGATAATGAACAGTGCCTTGGCATCCGTCGGCGGCACAATATTGGCCACGCGGCTCCAGTCTTCCAAGGTTGAAAATAGCCGGCCCATAGCACTCTGGCGCATCTGGTTGGGACGCGCAGAGCCCATCAGCAAAGCTATGATGTAGCTTTGCTCAATGCTCAAAGGTTTTTTGCTGGCGCTTTCTTTATCAGGCACTGCGGTCAGGTGCAGTTTGCGTTTGCGCGCCAGTTGATAAAGTTGATGCAGCTCCAGCCAGACACCGTCTGCTACCGGGCAATACAGTTGGAAGGCGCGTAGCAGTGGGCCGCACAGGCTGCGAATGGAACGTTGCAGCGCTAACGTCATCTGACTGGCGTGGTCGCGTGACTTGATGCTGCGCTCCTGCGACACGACTATCTTATAGCCGTTAGCAAGGTGGTTTTGCAGCGATTGCGATAGGTTGGCAACTTTGCGCGGCTTGTCCTCAAGAACGATTGACTGTCCGAGGTAATACTTGGAAAGCGCAGAGCAAACGTAGTGTACTTCTGGCCTTATGCGCTCGAGCATGGCCAGTCGTTTGTCGGCAGCGACCTCAAACTGGTTCAGCTCGATCAGGCCTTGATACAACTGACGGGCAGTCTCACCAATGTTGGCTTTTGGGAGGTTAGCCAACCAATGGGTGATGCCCTTTTCCGTGCCTTCAGCAAAACTCAAGCTACTTAGAGTTTGCTGAGGAATACGCAAATGCAGTTTTTGCGATGTGCTATCCATAACAGTCATATCCAGTACAAGCGGTTCCGGCCAAAACTTGACAATCGATGGGCTGTCAAACTTTGGCGCTTTAAGGGTCAAGTCTTCTTACTTGAAGACACTGTAGCAGCTTAGCCACTAACTGGCTAAACGCTCTGTCTAGCCGCGGCGCTGGCTATTACAGTGCCCTGGCAGCGCTCTTGTTATCGGTGTTCTGGTTTGTTCACGGGTTGACCAAGTCGACATGAATCGGGACCTTCCCGAGCTCGCCGGCAACTTCTTTCACCAATCGCGGCACCAAGTATCCAGGCAGTCGCGTCAGCAACTGGCCAATCAACTGCTGGCCTTCGCTGTCCGAGCAATGAAAGTGGCTCGCGCCTCTGACATGGTCAAGCAAGTGTAGATAATAGGGCAATACGCCATTGTCGCCTAGTGCCTCGCTGAGGGCTATTTGTGCCTCAAGCCTGTCGTTGACGCCGCGCAGTAGAACGGCCTGATTGAGCAGGGTGATGTTCGCCCGCCGCAAGCGGGCAATGGCGCCCAGCATCTGGGCATCAACTTCATTGGCATGATTGCAGTGCAATACCATGGTTACCGGAAGACGTGTGCCGCAAAGAGCGTCGATCAACTCGTCGGTTACCCGCTGAGGAATCACTACGGGCAAGCGAGTGTGCACCCGCAGCCGTTTTATGTGGGGGATATCGGCGATCTGGCGAGTCAGCCAGGCGAGGCGCCGGTCGTTGGCAGCCAAAGGGTCGCCGCCGCTGTAGATGACCTCGTTGATTGAGCTGTCCTGGCGAATGTAGTCTAGCGCCTGTTCCCACTCGGCGGTGCTCAGGTTGTTGTCAGCATAGGGAAAGTGACGGCGGAAACAATAGCGGCAGTTGATCGCGCAGCCTGCGGTAACCACTAATAGAAGACGGCCATGATATTTGTGAATAATGCCGGGCCGCGTGTTGCTTTGTTGCTCGCCAAGGGGGTCGGCTACATAGCCTGGCTGCTCGTTGAGCTCTTCGCCGAGCGGCAGCACTTGACGTAGCAGTGGGTCGTTGGGGTCGCCTGGCTGCATGCGCTGCAGGTAGGGCTCCGGGACGCGTAGCGCAAACTCCCGGTCAGCTGCCAGGGCGCCCTCGAGTAAACTGCTGTCGAGCTGCAACCGCGTCAGCAACACCCTTGGGTCGGTAATGCTGCTGGCCAGCAGATTTTGCCAGCTGGCAGACTCAACAGGGACTGAAGAACCATGTATCATTAGGGTTTTTCCGCGCATGGGTGTCAGGGTATCCGACTGGCTGCCTTCAACTGTTGTCAGAACGGCGCGTTGTCGGATTATCCGTTTAATTGAAAGTGGGAATGTCTGTATGGCCAATTATTCTACCAATGAATTCAAACCGGGTCTTAAGGTGATGCTCGACGGCGACCCTTGTTCCATCCTGGAAAACGAATACGTCAAGCCAGGCAAGGGTCAGGCGTTCAACCGCGTTAAGGTGCGCAACTTGAAGAATGGTCGTGTTAACGAGCGTACTTTTAAGTCTGGCGATTCGCTGGAAGGCGCGGACGTGATGGACCGTGAAATGGAATACCTCTACGCCGACGGTGAGTTCTGGCACTTCATGGCGACCGATGGCTCTTTTGAGCAGGTTGGCGCTGATGAGAAAGCGGTAAGCGATTGCCTGAACTGGATGAAAGAGCAAGTCATTTACCAGGTAACCCTGTTCAATGGCGCCCCGATTGCTGTTAGCCCACCTAACTTCGTGGAATTAGAAGTAGTGGAAACCGATCCAGGTGTGCGCGGTGATACTTCAGGCGGCGGTACCAAGCCCGCCAAATTGGTTACCGGTGCGGTAGTTAAGGTTCCGTTGTTCATTAATACCGGTGATGTGCTCAAGGTTGATACACGTTCTGCCGAGTATGTTGGCCGCGCCTGACCTATTGCCTGTATCAAAAAACCGGAGCCTGGCTCCGGTTTTTTTGTGTCTGATCGGAGACTCTTCATGACTGTTGACTGGAAGCCCAGTGCTTCAATTGCGGCGTTGCGCCGTCGCGCTGAGATTATCAATCATATCCGAGGGTTCTTTGCCGAGCGTGACGTCCTGGAGGTTGATACGCCTAGTTTGTCTGCCGCAGCGGTTAGTGATCCACATCTGTTTCCGTTTTCTACTGACTATGTGCCGGAAGGTGGAGGCACAGCGCAGCGCCTCTACCTACATACCTCGCCGGAATATCCAATGAAACGCTTGCTGGCAGCCGGCAGTGGTGCGATCTGGCAGCTGTGCAAGGTGTATCGTAACGGCGAGGTTGGCGGTAGGCACAACCCCGAGTTCAGCATGTTGGAGTGGTATCGCCCCGGCTTTGATCATCACCGCTTGATGGATGAAGTGGATGCGCTGGTAGGGCTGGTACTGGGCTCTAACCCGGCTCGACGAGTTAGCTATGCCGCGATTTTTGCCGAACACACTGGACTGGATATTCACAGTTGCACTGACCAGCAGCTACAGGCTCTTGCCAGTGAGCGCTGCGGCTTCAGCGGCGAGCTGCTGCGCGATGGTTGGCTTAATCTGTTGTTCTCGCACTGCGTGGAGCCTAAATTGCTCGAGCCGACTATGGTTTATGCCTTCCCAGCATCGCAGGCCGCACTGGCGCGCATCGTGGTAAATGATGATCGAGTGGAGAGCGCTGCGCGTTTCGAGTTGTTTGTCGCAGGTATGGAGTTGGCGAATGGCTACTTTGAACTGACCGATGCCCAAGAACAGGCGCGGCGCTTTGCTGCAGACCAGCTGCAGCGCCGTGCGCTGGGTTATCCCGAACTCCCGCTGGACCAGCCATTGCTGGCGGCGCTGCAGTCGGGTTTGCCTGAGTGCGCTGGCGTGGCGCTGGGGGTGGATCGTCTGGTCATGCTGGCGCTTGGCGCCAGTCGGATTGATCAGGTGATTGCTTTCGATCTGGCGCGAGCCTAATGCCGCAGCAGGTCCTAGGCCTGCGCGGTGCCGAGTAGTTCGCCCATGCGGACAGTGCTACCGGCTTTAAGGTCAGCATGCCAGTTGGCTACGTCGGGTCCGAATAGCACTACGGCGGTTGAACCTAGTTTGAAGCGGCCCATTTCCTCGCCCTTGGCCAGGCTCGGTGCGGCTTGACCGTATCCCGTTGTACGTAGCTGCCGGCTGGGCGGTGCAACCAGTCCAGCCCATACTGTTTCCACCGAGGCAACGATCATGGCGCCGACTAACACTACAGCCATGGGGCCCACTTCCGTTTCAAACAAACAGACTACGCGCTCATTGCGGGCAAATAGCTCTGGCACGTTCTCGGCCGTGGTCTGGTTGACCGAGAACAGCCTGCCTGGCACGTAGACCATTTCGGTCAAGGTGCCAGAGAAGGGCATGTGTACCCGGTGGTAATCACTTGGTGATAGGTAAACAGTGGCAAACTCGCCGCCTTGGAATGCCGCTGCATGGGCTACGTTGCCGCCGAGCAATTCGGTCACACTGAAACTGTGGCCCTTGGCCTGAAAAATCCGGCCATGCTCGATCTTGCCCAATTGACTGATGGTGCCGTCTGCAGGGCACAGTATGCCTTTCTCGGCGGTGTCTAATGGGCGAGCATCGGCTTTCAGGGCGCGGGTAAAAAACGCATTGAAGCTAGCGTAGGCGGTTGGGTTCTCTTCCAGCGCCAAGCTCATGTCTACTTTATAGTGGCCAACAAACCAATTGATGAACGGGTTTTTTACCCAAGGCCAAGTGCAGTTAGCCAAACAGCCGGCTAGACGAGATAGCAGGTGATGGGGAAGCAAGTACTGCATCAAGATGAATAAGCGCGCGGGCATGAAAGCTCCTCAAAGTTCGACGGGTGTGTCTGGATGGTTGCCCCATTCGGACCAGGATCCGGCATAGGCTTTTACGTTGGGATAGCCAAGCACCTTGGCGGCCAGATAGGTGAAGCCGGAACGGTGGTGAGTCTGGCAGTGGGTGACAATTGTCTTGTCGGGCGTGATACCCAGTGCGCGCAGCTGTTCTGCAAGGTCGCTGCGTAATCGCAACCCGCGTTTAGAGTCCATGCCGGCGGTCCACTCAAAGTTGACCGCTCCGGGGATGTGCCCACCCTTGGTAGCCACTACTTTCGTGCCGAAGAACTCCTGTGGCGAGCGTGCATCCCAAATTACTTGCTGCGGATTATTGAGATCAGCCTGGAGGCTATCGAGATCAATTGTGTGGTGGTTATTAAACGACAATTTCGGTTGGCTAGGTAATGCCTTGTTTTGCTCTTTTTCAAGCTCCATGCCGGCTTGTTGCCAGGCTTTCAGGCCGCCATTGATATAGCTGTAATGCGGATGGCCTATGCTGTCTAGCAGCCAGATAAAGCGGCCTGCCCAGCCGCCCCCTTCGTCATCGTAAACAATGTAATGCAGTTCATCGTGATGCCCCAGCTCGGAGAACATACTGTGCAGCTGCGCCTCCGATGGCAGTAGGCCTGGGCGCGGCGCTGGCGCCGCGGTCCGTGTGGGGGCAATGTGCACGGCACCTGGGATATGACCAGTTAGGTATTGTTCGGTGCTGCTCAGGTCTACCAGTCGATAGTGTTGCTGATCGACGGGCAGTTCGAGCGCCTCTGGCTCAATGAGTAAAGGCAGATGGGTAATCGTCATGTGTGACGCCTCTCCGGACAAATGGGGTTCGCGGCAAGGGCTGGGCCCAGTGCGCGTATTGTAGCGGATTGCCGTTCGGGGTCTATTAACGGATTGCCGCCAAGTGCCATATAGCCCTAGCTGCGTTGCTTAAAATTAAGCAGCCCTTTGAGGGCGCAGGAGGCAGTTTTGACCAAGGCTTTTTGACGCTGCTGATCAATCAACTGCTGGTTGCCTGGATTGCAAACAAATAGCAGGCCAAGCACCTGATTATTGTGGATGATAGGTACCAGTTCGAATGCGCTATCAGGTGCGATGGTTTTCAGTGAGCCCGGTAGCAGTGGCCCCAGGCTAGTTACCCGTTCAGTGTTGAGATGATGACAGGACTCACTGATGAGCCAGTTACCCCAAGCAGAACCGCGCGGGTTGCCTAGCTTAGTCCCTATGAGTCGCTGGCCAGACTCAAAGCCCAAGGCAGCGCTCACTACTAATTGTTGTGCCTTGCCGTTGAATAGCGCGATCCAGCATTGCTGCGAACCAAGCCCATCATGCATAGCTTTGAGTGCGCAATCCAGTAGCTCCGGTAGGGTAGTGAAGGGGCTTGGTTGGGTGCTCAGCATTAAACAAAGCTGGCGCCAACGCTCGGGACGAATGGGCGCCGGCGGAATAGGGGTGAAAGGTTTGCTGGCAGTCTTGGCGGCCGGCTCTGTTGTGGTGGGCGAATAATCTGCAGGCCAGGCTAGCGATGATGCGGGGAGCCAAGGCTGCCCGGGGGTCAGTTGGTGCTGGATGCGCGCGCTGGCGGCAGCGCTCTCATGGTTGATACGCTGCACATCTGCAACGCTGCAACCCAGATAGAGAGCGCTGAGTTGTTGCCAGCGTAGGGTATGGATCGCGTACCAACTGTGATGTGAGCCCAATGCTATGCCGCTTGCCATCAGCAGGCTATTAGCCGGTTGGGTAAGCCAGCGATATAGGTCGCGGTCAGCATCTAGTCGAGCTTGTTGATCCTGCGGATTGCTCGCGTTGCGCGCTATATGTAGAGCCTTGACCATGGTGCGGCGGCTGGTGTTCAGAGAGCGATAGCCCTGCAGTATCCAAGGTGGCAGCCACCAATCCTGAGCGACCTGCTGAACCAGCAGAAATCCCATGGAGGTGGTTTCAGCAATTTGTTTTTTGCTGACATTTTCGGGCAGAACGCCGCGGTTCAATTGATCCCATTGCTCGAAAATGTGGGGCTTTATGTAGGTCAGAGCCCAGAGTGGTGAGAGAAACAGCAAGGTTGCCAACGACATTTCATGCCACAGACGGGCTATACGGTGCGAGAACAGCCCCTGCGCCTGGCTGACAGCGTGTTCGCTGATACTCAGCAATTGTAGATACGCCTTGGGGAGTCGGTCTGCTTCGACCACCGGGATGTTGCCAAGTAAGGTGCCAAGACGCTGGGTGCCAAGTAGGCCGCAAGCCTGCTCCAGAGTAAGAATGTCGACATCTTTATTGCGCGCGGCATCGCCTGCGGCGCGACACACATGTAACGCTGCCACCGGCACGCTCATTATTTCTTGAGTTAGCTCGTTCAGGCTTAACATATCACTGTCGAGCTGCAGCAGCAGGCGCTCGCGCTGGGCCGGGGTGATTGGCAGTACCGTGGCATTCAGCTTCTCGCGCAGGCTGCCGATAATGTCTGTACTACCGTTACGGTGAGGCTGGGCTGTGCTCATAGGGCTCGCGGCTTTATACTTGTCGTTTGCGCGACTATAACTCGAACTGCGGTGGTTTGCCGCCCTTGCATACCACGTGTATGCATCCTGCTATATCGGGATATTCTGATTTATGCTGAAAATCGCTGGTTTTCTTGTTGTTATCGGTTCTGTGCTCGGCGGTTTTCTTGCGTCCGGCGGCCATATTGGCGCGCTCTGGCACCCGTTTGAAATATTGATTATCGGTGGCGCTGCCTTCGGTGCTTTTATGGTAGCTAATAGTGGTGCAGTGGTTAAAAAGACGCTGGCAGCAGGCCCGGCGATCATGTTTGGCCATAAGTTCAGTAAGGCCTACTACCTCGATGTGCTGGGGTTGCTGTATGAGGTACTGAACAAGAGCAGGCGCGAAGGCATGATGTCTATTGAGGTAGATATTGAAGAGCCGTTGGAAAGTCCGATTTTTAGCAAGTATCCGGCGATCCTAAAAGACAAGCACATGACCGAGTTCATCTGCGATTACCTGCGCATTATGTCCACCGGCAACATGGCGCCGCATGAGCTGGAGGCCTTGTTCGATGTGGAGATTTCCAGCTTGACTGAAGAGTTGCTCGAGCCCTCCCATGCCGCTACTCGGGTGTCTGATGCGTTACCCGGTTTTGGTATTGTCGCAGCGGTGCTGGGTATCGTGATCACCATGGGTATTCTGGGTGATGCAGAAAAGTCCGAAATCGGTGAGAAAGTCGCAACCGCATTGGTCGGCACCTTCTTGGGTATTCTCGCGGCATACGGTTTCGTCGGCCCGTTCGCCAGTGCTATGGAGCATGAGGCGCATGAAGAAGCCAATACATACGAAGCGATCAAGATGTCGTTGGTGGCTAGCGCTCAGGGATTGCCGCCAGCGCTAGCGGTGGAGTTTGGCCGTAAGTCGCTGCTGCCGGAACACCGGCCCAGCTTTCTGGAGTTGGAAGAGTCGGTCAAAGGCCGCTGATAAATGGATAACAATCAGCCGATCATCGTAAAGCGCATCTCGCGTAAAGCTGCGGGCCATCATGGTGGCTCCTGGAAGATTGCCTTTGCTGACTTTGCGGTGGCGATGATGGCGTTTTTTCTGGTCATGTGGCTGATTACGGTTGCTACGCCGGAGCAGCTGCGCGACATCTCAGGTTATTTCAACGATCCCGTGGGTTTCTCTGAAGGTGGCAGTCCTTACCCAATTGACCTGGGTGGCTCACCTCAAGTGTCGCCTGAGCGCACCCTGAACAAAGAGCAAGACCCGCAGGACGAAAATATGTTGGATGAGGCCACCGCCAAAGATGTGGCGGCTCAGGCAGAGCAATTTGAGCTAGAGATGCTGCTGCAGGAACTGCAAAACCAGATAGACGAAGAGCCGGTGTTACAGCGCTTTAAAGATCAAATTCTGATTGAAATCACCCAGGATGGTCTGCGCATCCAGATAGTTGATGCCGAAAACCGACCGATGTTTGCCAGTGGTAGCGCCGAGCTGCAGCCCTACTTCGAAGAGATTTTGCTGGCGCTGAGTGACACCATTGCCAAGGTCCCGAAAAAAATCAGCATCAGCGGTCATACGGACTCTGAGCCCTTTCGTGGGCGTCGTGGTTACGGTAATTGGGAGTTGTCATCCGATCGAGCCAACGCTGCGCGGCGTACTCTCTTGGTCGCTGGCTATCCGGAACCGCAAGTGGCCCGAGTGGTGGGCTATGCTGATTCGGCGCTGTTTGATCGCGCAGATCCGCTCAGTGCTACCAATCGCAGAATTGACATTGTGGTGCTGAACCATCAGGCGGAAACGCAGTTGCGAGAGTCCGCCGAAACTGAGCCGCAAGCAGCGGCTGCAATGGAGCGGGTATTGGAGCAGGCGTCCGAGCAAGCGCCCGAGTCATCCCCTGAACAAGCCCCCGAGCTTTTGCCAGAAGCAGAGCTTAGCTCGCCAATAGAGTTTGAATCGGTGCTTGAAGATGCGGTGCCGGCAGAAGCTCCTGAGCAGGAGCCCTCGGCCACACCGCAGCCGCCGCGACGCTTGAATCTCTTTGATGATGCCGAGCCGACACGGCGCCTGCGCGACTAGTGTGTTGTTAAACAGCAACCAATCGCCAGATTTACCTGCTTTCAGCCTTTAATAGCATTGTTAACGCGGGGTGTCGTTGGCGCTTAGCGTCGAGAGGATATATTTGTAACTGCCCATGCGCGCTTTTGCGATATTGCCATCGGCTACCGCGCCGAGCAGCGCGCAGCCAGGTTCTTGCTGATGTCTACAGTCGCGAAAGCGGCACATGCCGAGGTAAGGTCGGAACTCGATAAAGCCTTCCAGCAGCTCATCGTGGCTGATATGCATCAAGCCAAACTCGCGGATGCCGGGCGAGTCGATTAGGTCTCCGCCCGCGGGAAAGTGGAACAGCTTGGCGGTGGTGGTGGTGTGAGTACCCTTGCCGGTATGCTCAGACAGAGCGCCTACGCGCAGGTCTTCGCCCGGCAGTAGCACGTTGATCAATGATGATTTGCCAACGCCAGACTGGCCGACAAACACGCTGATACGGTCTTTCAGTGTAGCCTTCAGGTCGTCCATGCCGCTGCCGTCGTCGGCAGACAGGCTGAGCACCCGGTATCCCAGCTTGGCGTAGTCACGCAGCCACTGTTGCAGCTCGCTGTGGTCTTTATCGTTTAGCAGGTCAGATTTGTTCATGACCAGCAACGGTTCAAGCCCGGCCTGCTCGGCCGCGACCAGATAACGGTCGATTAAATTGGCATAGGGCGTGGGGAGAGGGGCAAACACAATAACCAGCAAGTCGACGTTGGCCGCGACCGGCTTGAGTTGGCCGCGATGATCCGGGCGGCACAGTTCGGTAGTCCGTGGTTGCTGAGCAACGATGACCCCTGAGCCTTGATTGTCAGCCCGCCAGATGACCCGATCACCCGTTACCAGTGCAGGCAGGTTGGCGCGTCGGTAGCAGCGGCGTATTTCTCCCGCATTGGCGCCATCGGTCGCTTCCACGTCCATCTGCACGCCAAAGTGAGCTATTACCAAACCGCTTTGCTCTGGCCCCAAATCGCCGCCGAGCAAGCTTTCTTCGGCTTTGTCGGCGCGTTTGTCGGCGCGTGCAGCGCGCTCGTCTTGAATTTTCTGGATGCGCCAGTTTTGGCGTCGTGTGAGGTGTCGCTTGGCCATGGAATCAGTGTCTGAAGAAACAGCCGCAGTGTAGCACGCTGCAGTTATACTGGCGGCAGTTGATCCAGCGTATAAATAGCTAGCCGCGCTGGTTCTGATCATCTTCCCATCAGGCAAGCGCAGGAGTCAGCATGCAGAGCCCCGATAACCTTATCTGGATTGACCTGGAAATGACCGGGCTGGACACCGACAATGACGTCATCATCGAGATCGCCACCATAGTGACCGACTCTAACCTAAATGTGCTGGCCGAGGGCCCGTCCATTGCGGTCAAGCAGCCTGATGCCATGCTCGATGGTATGGATGAGTGGAACACCCGGCAGCACGGCGGCTCTGGGCTCGCCCAGCGCGTTCGTGACAGTCAGGTCAGTGAAGCCGAGGCTGAGCAGCAAACCATTGCCTTCTTACAGCAATGGGTGCCGAAGGGTCGCTCGCCGATGTGTGGCAACAGCATCTGTCAGGATCGCCGTTTTCTGCATCGTGGCATGCCCGAGCTGGAAAAGTTTTTTCACTATCGCAATCTCGACGTGTCGACACTGAAAGAGCTGGCTGCACGCTGGGCGCCGGAAGTGAAAAATGGCGTGAAGAAACAAAGTAGCCATTTGGCGATGGATGATATTCGCGACTCGATTGCCGAGCTGCAACACTACCGCGAGCATTTCATCAAGTTTTAACGTCTCAGACGTTGTGTCGCTTCAACGCCCACTCAACATGTTCGCGCACCAACTCGGAAGGATGGGCGCGACGTGCCTTCAGCGCTTCGATGACCGGAATGCTGCTGGTTGCGTTGCCTAGCCCGACCGCCAGATTCCGCAGCCAGCGCTCATGGCCAATGCGGCGGATCGGTGAACCTTCAGTGTTGGCTAAGAAGGTAGGTTCGTCCCAGCTGAACAGCTCGGCTAGGCTGGCTTGATCGAGCCGGTGGCGTGGGCTGAAGTCGCTTTCTGTGGTGGGCTTGGCGAAGCGGTTCCAGGGGCAGACGAGCTGGCAGTCGTCACAGCCGAATACGCGGTTACCCATTGGCTCACGAAGGTCTACGGGGATAGCGCCTTTTAACTCAATAGTCAGGTACGAGATGCAGCGCCTTGCATCCAGTATTTTGTCGCCAACAAAGGCCTGAGTCGGGCAGCGCTCCAGGCAAGCGGTGCAGCTGCCGCAATGCTCGCTCTGATAGGGTTGATCTACCGGAAGAGGCAAGTCGGTGTAGAGTTCGCCAAGAAAAAAGTAGCTGCCAGCCTTACGGTTGATCAGCATGCTGTTCTTGCCGATCCAGCCGAGCCCTGAGCCGGTCGCCAGCGCGCGTTCCATGACGGGGGCACTGTCGACGAAAGCGCGATAACCAAAAGGTCCGATCAGCGCTTGTATCGCATCGGCGAGTTTCTGCAGGCGGCGACGAATTAACTTGTGATAGTCGCGGCCCAAGGCATAGCGCGAAACATAAGCCGAATCAGGTTGGCCCAAACGCTGCGCCATGGCGCTATCGCCCGGCAAGTAATCCATGCGCACGGAGATAACCCGCTGCGTGCCGGGCACCAGCTCGGCTGGCTGGGTGCGCTTGCTGCCGTGACTGGCCATCCACTCCATCTCGCCGTGATAGCCAGCGTCTAGCCACTGCCCTAGCCATTCTTCATGCTGTCCGATATCAGGCGCACTGATGCCCAGCTGCTGGAAGCCAAGTTGGCTGGCCAGGCTGCGAATCTGTTCTGCGAGGGAGTGATAGTCGGTATCTTCAGGCATCTTGTTTGGGTGCAGTGCTGGTCTGGGTTTAGGGATGCGGCAGTTGATCTCGTATAATTGTGCCAGACATCCGCACGTGGAGCCTATTTTATGCCGCACCCTCTGCCCGACAAGGTTTACAGCACTGCTCAGATAAGGAAGCTGGATGCATGTTTGATCGCTGCTGGTACGCCCGGTATTGAGTTAATGCAGTCGGCCGCAGACGCTTTGTGGCTGGCGATTACCCAGCGCTGGCCGAATGCTCAACGCATGAGCGTGCTATGTGGCAGTGGTAATAATGCCGGGGATGGTTATCTATTGGCTCTGTTGGCCAAGCTGGCGGGCTGGCAGGTGCAAGTGTTTACTCTGGCCGACCCGGTAATGTTGCGCGGTGATGCTGCTACTGCCCATCGGCGAGCGCAAGAACTAGGTGTGAGTATGCAGCCCTGGGATGCACAGGCTGAGCTCTTTGGCGTCATAGTTGATGCTCTGCTCGGGACCGGACTGCGCGGCGAAGTACGCGCTGAATATCAGCAGGCGATTAAGGCGATCAATGGGGCGGTCGGGCCAGTCGTCGCGGTAGATCTACCCAGTGGGTTGGATGCGGATCGAGGTGTGGTGCTGGGTTGCGCCGTGGTGGCTGAGCTGACGGTGACCTTTATAGCTCTCAAACTCGGATTATTGACAGGTGTGGGGCCTGATTACGTGGGTGAGCTGGAGTTTGTCCCGCTGGCTAGTAGCGTCCAGCACGCACCAGCGGCCGCGTTTGAGCGCCTCAGTCTGGACGGGTGGGCAGGTACGCTGCCGCCGCGCAAGAAAGCCGCGCACAAAGGTCACTTCGGCCATCTGCTGTTGATCGGCGGAGGTCATGGTATGGGAGGCGCCATCATGTTGGCAGCGGAGGCCGCCTTGCACAGTGGCGCGGGCAAGATCAGCGTGGCGACTCGTGCTGAATATGTCGGGCCGTTGCTGAGCCGTTGTCCAGAGCTGATGGTGCATGCGATCAATGATACTGAGCAGCTCCGACCGCTGCTTGAGCAGGCTGATGCAGTGGTTATCGGTCCTGGATTGGGGCGCGATCAATGGGCGAGGTCATTGTTGCATGCGGTGCTGAGCTGGAATGGCCCGCGAGTGCTGGATGCCGATGCACTGAATCTGATAGCCGAGCACGATGTTCTGCCGCGATTAGGTGAGGATGCTGTAATCTCGCCACACCCGGCGGAGGCAGCACGGTTGCTGTCGTCGTCGAATGACGAAGTGCAGGCTGACCGGCCGGCGGCTTTACAGCGGCTGGTGACGGCGCTAGGTTGCGCCGTCATTCTCAAAGGCGCCGGCAGCTTGGTCGCTAGCGAGGATGCAACACTAGCGGCGGTCTGCAGTGATGGCAATCCGGGTATGGCTGTCGGCGGTATGGGCGATGTGCTGTCGGGTTTATTGGGCGCGTTGTTGGCCCAGCGGATTCCTGCTGCCAAAGCGGCACGTTATGGGGTGCTGGTGCATGCGTTAGCAGGTGACGCGGCGGCAGCCAAGGGTGAAGTAGGAATGCGGGCGAGCGATATGTTCGTGCCAATCAGGCAATACCTGAATCAACGGGAAGGGTAATGAGCTACGCAGTAGAGGTTGAGGGTGAAGAGGCCATGCAGCAATTAGGCGGCGAAATTGCTCGGGCACTTGTCGCCCGGGGTGTGGTCTACCTCGAAGGAAATCTGGGGATGGGTAAAACCACGCTCAGCCGCGGCATGATTCGTGGGCTAGGCCACGTAAGCGCAGTGAAAAGCCCGACCTTTACCTTGGTTGAGCCCTATGAGTTGCCTGCCGCGACTGTTTACCATTTTGATCTGTACCGGTTGGTCGACCCTGAAGAGCTAGAATTTCTTGGTGTGCGCGATTATTTCTCTGCAGACAGTCTTTGTTTGGTGGAATGGCCGGAAAAAGGGCGGGGTGTTTTGCCAAGACCCGACCTGACGATTACCATTAGCGTAGAAGGGGCTGGCAGACGCCTTTTGTTTACCGGCCAAACCGAACATGGCCTAGCCAGCTGCCAACGATTGCAACAAGAACGGAGTAAGACCTAGCATGATCGGGGGAAAATGCCAGATGCTGCTGCGTTGGTGCGCTGTCAGCCTATTGTGTCTTGTTACCGAGGCTTCTTTCGCCGCTGACATTAAGAGCGTGCGCCTCTGGCGTGCGCCGGATAACACGCGGCTGGTATTTGATTTGAGTGGTCCGGTAGAGCATTCGTTGTTTACGCTTTCCAATCCCGAGCGGATCGTTATCGACATCAGTAATGCCACCTTCAACGCCAATACCACTGATCTCGCGCTGGCTAATACACCGCTGACTGGCATGCGCTCGGCGCCGCGTGATGGCAAAGATCTTCGCGTCGTGCTCGATCTGTCGGCCCAGGTCAATCCCAAGAGTTTTGTGCTGCCGTCTAATCAACAGTATGGCGATCGTCTGGTGATTGACTTGTTCGATCAGGATGGCGAGTCGAGGGCTATTGATCCGCCGCAGGCGCCTCAGGCTTCACCATTACCGCAGACGCCCACGCGCTCTGCTACCGAGGCTGGCGTGCGCGACATCATTATTGCCATTGATGCCGGCCATGGCGGCGAAGATCCTGGGGCGATTGGTTATGGCGGCGCGCGTGAAAAAGAAGTGGTGCTGGCCATCGCCCGTGATCTGAAAGGCATGATTGATGCCGAGCCGGGCTTTAAGGGGCAGTTGGTGCGCACGGGTGACTACTTTATTCCGCTGCGCAAGCGCACGGAGATCGCCCGTCAGCACAATGCCGACCTGTTCGTTTCCATCCATGCTGATGCTTTTACTCGCGCGAGCGCTAATGGTGCATCGGTCTTTGCCTTGTCTGATAGAGGCGCAACGTCAGAGACAGCGCGTTTGCTGGCTGATCGCGAGAACCGCTCTGACCTGATTGGTGGTGTTGGTGGCGTAAGCCTTGGCAACAGGGATCAGGTGTTGGCCAGCGTACTGCTTGATCTTTCTATGACAGCAACGCTGTCGGCGAGCCTGGATGTAGGCCAGCAGGTGCTGTCTTCGGTCGGGCGAGTTAATTCGCTACATAAACCACGGGTTGAACAAGCGGGTTTCATGGTGTTGAAATCGCCGGATATCCCCTCGATTCTGGTAGAAACCGGTTTTATCTCCAACCCTGGTGAGGCGCGCAAATTGGTCACGCGCAGTCACCAGCAAGCCTTGGCACGTTCCATTCATGCGGGAGTAAAGAGCTACTTCCATCGTAACCCACCGCCAGGCACACGTGTTGCGGCGCTAAAGGCAAGCGGCAAGCTGGCCCAAGGGCCGCGTGAGCATGTGGTGCGCCGAGGCGATAGTCTGTCGATGGTTGCGGCTTTGTATCAGGTATCGCTTAGCGGTCTGCGGAACGCCAATAACTTGTCCAACGATGACTTGCGAGTGGGCCAGGTATTGAAAGTGCCAGCCAGTAGCATGCTCGTACAGAACCAGCCCTGATATGTCTCGAATTCAACTCTTAAGTCCACGTCTGGCCAACCAAATCGCGGCGGGCGAAGTCGTCGAGCGTCCCGCATCGGTTATTAAGGAGCTGTTGGAAAACAGCCTGGACGCAGGTGCTAAGCGCATTGATATTGATATCGAACAGGCAGGCGTTAAGTTGCTGCGAGTGCGCGACGATGGTAGCGGTATCGCGCAGGATGATTTACCGCTGGCGTTGTCACGGCACGCAACCAGTAAAATCCGCGATCTTGATGATTTGGAACGGGTCGCTACCTTGGGTTTTCGCGGCGAAGCCTTAGCGTCGGTTAGCTCAGTTTCAAGGTTGACGCTTACCTCCTGTCCGGCGGGCAGCGATCAGGCTTGGCAGGTCGAGACGGAAGGGCGCGATATGGCGCCCAGCCTGCAGCCTGCAGCGCACCCGCAAGGCACCACGGTTGAAGTGCGTGACTTGTTTTTCAATACGCCGGCTAGACGCAAATTCCTGCGTACCGAAAAGACCGAGTTTTCTCACCTTGAAGAGGTGGTTAAGCGGCTGGCTTTGTCGCGCTTCGATGTGGCCTTCAACCTGCGCCACAATGGCCGCAGTGTATTCAGTCTGCGCCCTGCACATACTGAACAGGAAGCACGGCGACGAGTGGCTACCGTCTGCGGGGCGGCTTTTGTGGAACAGTCGCGATCAATTGACAACGAGCGCGGCGGGCTTCGGCTCTGGGGTTGGGTGGGCTTGCCGACGTTCTCTCGTAGCCAGGCCGATCTACAGTACTTTTTCGTCAATGGTCGCATGATCAAAGACAAGCTGGTTGCCCACGCGGTGCGACAGGCTTATCGCGACGTGATGTTTAATGGTCGTCATCCGACCTTTGTGCTGTTTATGGAGCTGGATCCCGGTGTGGTCGATGTGAATGTACACCCGACCAAGCACGAGGTGCGTTTCCGTGATGGTCGTATGGTCCACGACTTTTTGTTCAGCACCTTGTATCGCGCACTGGCGGATCAGCGGCCTGGTGATCAGTCCGAGCAGGCCGAGGCGGGCACTCAAGTAGCCGCGCCGCCGCCCTCTATGCAGCCATCAGTCAGTGGTTTGGATGCCGGGGTGTTTTCTGGTCAACAGTACATGCCATTGAATGAACCCTCCGCCAGCTTGCGGGTGGAGAACGCTGGCGTTGCGCCGGGCTCTGGTTATACCGCCACACCGCCGCCTTCGGTAGAAGCTGTCGCTGCTTATGCCAGCCTGTATGGCGCGCAACCAGCCGGCCTACAGTTGCCACAGGAGGAGGGCAATGTCCCGCCCTTGGGGTATGCCGTAGCACAATTGCACGGGGTTTATATCCTGGCGGAAAACAGCGCAGGCATGGTGGTAGTAGATATGCACGCGGCGCACGAGCGGATTACCTATGAACGCCTCAAGCTGGCGATGGATCAGGAAGGACTGCGCAGCCAGCCGTTGTTGGTGCCGGAAAGCCTGGCTGTCAGTCAACGTGAGGCTGATTGTGCAGAGGAACATGCTGAATGGTTTACGCGGCTGGGCATGTCGCTCCAGCGCGTTGGACCAGAGTCGCTGGCTATTCGCGAGGTGCCAGCATTGCTGCGCCAAGCGCACGCCGAGCAGTTGGTACGTGATGTTTTGAGTGATCTGTTGGAGTACGGTACCAGTGATCGGATTCAGGCCCACGTGAATGAGTTGCTCGGCACCATGGCATGCCATGGTTCAGTGCGCGCTAACCGTCGGTTGACGCTAGCGGAGATGAACGGCCTGCTACGGGATATGGAGCAGACCGAGCGTAGTGGTCAATGCAATCATGGGCGGCCAACCTGGACGCAGATGAGCATGGTAGAGCTCGACAAGCTGTTTCTGCGGGGGCGCTGAATCGACCGATGAACGGAAACTACCTTGATTGCTGACAAGCTACCGCCGGTCATTTGCCTCATGGGGCCGACCGCGTCGGGTAAAACCGAGCTGGCCATGCACTTGTATGATCATTTTCCCTGTGAGTTAGTCAGCGTTGACTCGGTGCTGGTGTATCGCGGCATGGATGTTGGCTCGGCCAAACCGGATGCGCAAACTCTTGAGCGTTACCCTCATCATCTGATCGATATTCTTGATCCGGCTGAGGCCTATTCTGCTGCGCGTTTTCGCGAGGACGTAACGCCCCTGTTGGCGGATATCACTGCGCGTGGCCGTATTCCGCTGTTGGTAGGCGGCACCATGCTTTATTTTAAAGCGTTGGCCGGCGGCCTGGCGCAGATGCCATCCGCTGACACAGAGGTGCGCGCCCGTATCGAAATGATGGCCCAAGCAGCTGGGTGGGAGTCAGTGCATGCAGAATTGGCGCGGGTTGATCCAGTAGCGGCTGAGCGCATACACCCGAATGATCCGCAGCGGATTCAGCGCGCTTATGAGGTGTTTCTGCTAACTGGTATTACACTGACACAAATGCATGCCCGGCAAAGCGCAGAAAAAGGCGTTGGTGGGCCGTCGGAAGCGGGGGTTTTACCTTATACTATGCGCTATCTGGCCGTTGCTCCACAGGATCGAACTGTGCTGCATGAGCGAATTGCTGAACGTTTTGTCTTAATGATGAAACAAGGGCTGGTTCCCGAGGTCGAAGCTTTGCGCAATCGTGGGGACTTGAACTCAGCCATGCCGTCCATCAGAGCTGTCGGTTACAGGCAGGTCTGGGATTATCTGGATGGCAAGCTGGACGAGTCAGAGATGGTTCAACGTGGCATTATCGCGACACGGCAATTGGCCAAACGTCAGTTCACTTGGTTGCGCGGCTGGCACGCTGAAATTGAATGGCTTGACAGTTTGGACCCGAAAAGATTCGAGCAGGCCTTGAAAGCGCTGCAAGAGGCCGCAATATAGAGTTCATCGGTGCTACTGCCTCCCTTGGGTGCGCAGCTAACTTGCCTGCTGGTCTTCTGGATAATGGACAAGCCGGCCAAATCGCATTATTACAATGCTTAAAATTATCGGTTTCCATTAAAGGAGTGAGGCAATGTCAAAAGGGCATTCACTACAAGACCCTTACCTGAACGTTCTGCGCAAGGAACGTGTCCCGGTATCCATCTATCTCGTAAACGGCATCAAGCTGCAGGGCCAGATCGAGTCATTTGACCAATTTGTCATTCTGTTGAAAAACACAGTAAGCCAGATGGTCTATAAGCACGCGATCTCTACAGTCGTTCCTGGCCGTCCGGTGCGTTTGCCGGTTGTTGCTGGTAGCGATGAGGCTGAAGCTGAGGTCGGCAATCCTTAATGCAAAAGGAGGCCTGATTGTTTTTTGAGCGTCATGAAGGGGGTGAACGTGCGGTTCTCGTTCACCTCGAAGGCCTGGATGAACAGCGCCGTGAAGACCCGCAGGAATTTCTTGAACTGGTGCGTTCCGCCGGTGCAGAAAATGCGGCATTTATGACTATTCCCCGGCACCAACCCACACCCCGGTTCCTTATTGGTAGCGGCAAGGTGGAGGAGCTGCGGGCGCTGGTCAAGGCTAATGAGGGTGACGTGGTCATCTTCAATCACACCCTGACGCCCAGTCAGGAACGAAATCTGGAGCGCGAGCTGGAGTGTCGGGTAATCGACCGTACCGGCCTGATTCTGGATATCTTTGCGCAGCGTGCGCGAACCCATGAAGGCAAGTTGCAGGTTGAGCTGGCACAGCTCGATCATCTGAGTACACGTCTGGTGCGCGGCTGGACACACCTTGAGCGACAAAAGGGTGGTATCGGTTTGCGTGGTCCAGGTGAAACTCAGCTTGAGACCGACCGGCGACTGCTGCGGGTACGCATCAAACAGATTACCCGCCGCTTGGAGAAGGTGCGCAGCCAGCGCGATCAGGCTCGGCGCGCTCGACGTCGAGCAGAAATCCCGGTGGTATCTTTGGTGGGTTACACCAACGCCGGCAAATCTACTTTGTTCAATACGCTTACCTCATCCGACGTTTATGCGGCAGATCAGTTGTTTGCCACGTTGGATCCGACGTTGCGACGTATCGAGTTACAGGATATCGGGCCGGTCATTCTGGCGGACACTGTAGGCTTTATTCGTCACTTGCCGCACAAGTTGGTTGAGGCATTCCGCGCTACGCTGGAAGAGTCCGCCCAGGCTGACCTGCTTATGCACGTTATCGATGCGGCTGACCCGGATCGCCAGGAAAATATTCAGCAGGTGCATTCGGTGCTTAGCGAAATTGGCGCCATTGAGCTGCCGATGCTTGAGGTCTACAACAAGATAGATTTGATCGACGGATTTGAGCCGCAGCTGCAGCGAGATGAGGGCGGCAATATCGTTCGAGTCTGGATTTCTGCGCAGCAGGGGCTTGGGTTGGATCTGCTTCAGCAGGCGGTTGCTGAACGCTTGGGTAATGATTTAGTGCAAGAGCGCTTCGTGCTTGAGCATGCTGAATCGCGTTTGCGTGCGCAGTTCTATGCGGCTGGTGCAGTGCTAGCTGAGCAGACTGCTGAGGATGGTCGCCTGCAACTGGATGTCCGCCTGCAGCGCAGTGACTTTAATCGATTACTCAAACGTGAAGGTTGGCAACCGGACGCATTTTTGCAACAACATACTTTGCAATGAAAGCCTCCAGCTATGGTTCGCGCATGCTTGCTGGTTTACGGTAGGATTGCACCCTGATCTGACTGCCTACTTGGCAGTTGGAGCTTCGAATAGTTACAGACAACGGAGAACGCTATGGCCTGGAATGAGCCTGGTGGCGGAAATAATTCAAACGACCAGGATCCCTGGGGTAGCGGCGGCAAAAAAGGCGGCGGCAAACAAGGTCCGCCGGACCTTGATGAGGCGCTACGCAAGTTACAGGATAGCCTGAACAGCCTTTTTGGCTCAAAAAAACGCGGCAAAGGCGGTGATGGTGGCGGTCCTGGGATCGCTGGTGGTGGCATCCCGAAGGGGTTGTGGGCCATTGCTGGTTTGGTTGTGTTGGGCGTTTGGTTATTTAACGCCGTGTATATGGTCGATGAGCAAGAGCAAGCCGTTATTCTTCGCTTCGGTGAATATAACCGCACTGTCGGCTCTGGCTTGCATCTCTATTACCCTCCGGTTGAGCGCAAGCTTCAGAACAATGTTACTCAGGTGCGCTCCTACCGCCAGCAGGGTCAGATGCTGACCGAAGACGAGAATATCGTCGAGGTCCCGGTTGCCATTCAGTATCGTATCTCCAATTTGGAGAATTTCGTGCTGATGGTCGAGGATCCTGAAACCAGCCTGCGCCATGCGACTGAAAGTGCGGTCCGCCATGTGGTTGGTTCAACGCCGATGCACCAAGTGCTCACAGAGGGTCGTGAGCAAATGGCGGTCGAAGTGACCGAGCGTCTACAGCGTTATTTGGACAGCTACAACACAGGCATCACGGTTACTCAGGTGAATATTGAGAACGCTCAAGCGCCGTCTGAAGTGCAGGACGCGTTTGATGACGTGATCCGCGCCAAGGAAGACGAAGTGCGTGAGCGTAACCAGGCTGAAGCCTACGCTAATGGCGTGATTCCTGAGGCGCGAGGCAAAGCTCAGCGCATGCTGGAAGAAGCCAATGGTTATCACGACGAAGTGATCGCCCGTGCAGAAGGTGAAGCTAAGCGCTTTGATCTGCTGGTCGAGCAATATCGTTTGGCACCCGACGTACTGCGTGAGCGCCTCTATCTCGATACCATGCAGGAAGTGATGAGTAGCACCAGTAAGATTCTGGTTTCTGGCGGGGAGGGTAATAATAACTTGCTCTATCTGCCGTTAGACAAGCTGATGCAGCAATCGTCTGCTTCTTCTGGCTCTGCCAGCAGCAGTGCGCCAGCGATTACTCAGAGTGATTCATCTCGCACCACTACTACACAGCAGCGCGATCTGCGTTCCAGGGAGTCCCGCTGATGAGCAATAAATCCTTGTTAGGCATCATTGTGTTGCTGGCAGCGATCATCGTCGGCTGGAACAGCTTCTTCGTTGTGAACCAGACCGAGCGCGCCATCGTTCTGCAGTTTGGGCGGGTGGTCGATAACGATGTTACCCCCGGTCTGCACTTCAAGCTGCCTTTTGTGCAGGAGGCGCATCAGTTTGATGGTCGTCTGCTGACGCTCGACACGGCTACCCAGCGCTATCTAACGCTGGAAAAGAAAGCACTGATGGTTGATTCCTACGCTAAGTGGCGGATCGCCGATGTTCAGCGTTTTTACACCGCAACCTCCGGGCTGCGGGCGATAGCAGAAGAGCGTTTGTCACGTCAGTTGGAATCTGGTTTGCGCAACGAAGTAGCGCGTCGCACGCTGCATGAAGTGGTCTCCGGTGAGCGTGATCAGCTGATGGCTGATATTACCGCTACGTTGGATGAGAGTGCGCGGCGCGAGCTTGGTATAGAAGTGGTGGACGTGCGTGTTAAGGCGATCGATTTACCGAATGAGGTGAATCGTAGCGTGTTTGATCGCATGAGCAGCGAGCGTGAGCGCGAAGCGCGTGAGCATCGCGCTAAGGGTCGTGAGTTGGGCGAAGGTATTCGTGCCGATGCGGACCGACAGCAGCGTGTGCTTATCGCAGAGGCTTTCCGGGAATCGGAAAAAATTCGCGGTGACGGCGACGCAAAAGCAGCTAAGATCTATGCGCTTGCTTACACTAAAGACCCGGAGTTTTACGCGTTTTCACGTAGCCTCCACGCATACCGCGAAAGCTTCTCTAGCAAGTCTGATGTCTTGGTTCTTGATCCAAAAAGCGACTTCTTCAAGTATCTGCGAGGCGAAAGCAGCCAGCCTTGAACGTTTGTCGAAACCCAGGGGTTGCCCGCTAGGCGGGCAGCCCTTTTGTTTGTCTAAACCTAGTGTCTAGGCTGATAATGCGAAGGGTGTAGCAAAGGGAAAACGTGTTACACTTGCGCAGCCGGGAATTCCCGGCTTTTTTGTGACCGGTCTATTCTGTTTTGTGCTGCCGATCCTCTGCATGAAACCGTTATGGCTGGTCCGCGGACTTGAGCTGCCAGCTCGAATCCGACCGCAAGCCTAGTTCACTGTGTATGGAAAGGTTGTCAAAATGCCGACTGTAGATCGCTGGCTGTTGCCGGATGGTATTGACGAGGTGTTGCCCGCTGAGGCCGCCCGTATCGAAGCTGCCCGCCGACAGTTGCTTGATCTGTTCTCCTGCTGGGGCTATGACCTGGTCATTACGCCGCACATCGAATATTTGGAATCCCTGTTGACCGGTGCCGGTCACGATCTTGAGTTGCAAACCTTCAAAATGACTGATCAGTTGTCTGGTCGGATGCTCGGTTTGCGCGCAGATATCACGCCCCAAGTGGCGCGCATTGATGCGCACACGCTGGGTGCTGAAGGCCCATCGCGGCTGTGTTATTGCGGAAGCGTGCTGCATACGCGCCCGCGTGCTTTGTCCACCGCGCGCAGCTTGATTCAATTGGGTGCTGAGCTATACGGCGATGCTTCCAGTACCAGTGATATCGAAGTCATATCGCTCATGCTGGAAACGCTTGCGAGCTGCGAGGTGCCAGGCGTGCACCTGGATATCGGTCATGTAGGTATCTACCGTGGCCTAATACAGGCTGCTGGTGTCGATGAGTCGACCGAGCGATTGTTGTTTGATGCGCTGCAACGAAAAGCTGCAGGCGAGGTTACCCAGTTGGCTGCCGGTCTCGAGCATTCCTCGCTGGCTGGCATGTTGTGCAGTTTGGTTGAGTTGTCCGGTGGTGTTGAGGTGCTGGATCGTGCGCACGCACTGCTCGATGGTGCGCCAGAATCAGTTATGGCAGCGTTGGATGATCTTGCCGAGATCGCGCAAGTGCTGGCGCGTCGTTACCCACATATTCCGCTGTATTTCGACCTCGGCGAGTTGCGTGGCTATCATTACCACACAGGTGTGGTATTTGCTGCTTTTGTTCCCGGTGTTGGGCAAAGCGTCGCCCAAGGTGGTCGCTATGACGATATTGGTGCTGATTTCGGGCGTGCGCGCCCGGCGACCGGCTTTTCCACTGATCTGCGCTGCCTGGTGCAGCGTGGCAGCTTGGGGCTGGATAAAAAATCCTCGGCAATCTGGGCGCCACACAGCAACGAATCCGGTCTGCATGACCAGATTGCTCAGCTACGCCAGCAAGGTGAGCGGGTGATTGTGGCGCTGCCAGGCCAGTCAAGTACTGAGGCTGCTGATTATGGTTGTGATCGATTGCTCGGCTTTCAGGCTGGCAGTTGGACGGTAGCTGAATTGAATTCGTGATTCCCTGACCTAAGGGTCAATTAATTTCTAGCGAGGCATGGGCTGAACATGGGTAAGAATGTTGTCATCCTGGGGACCCAGTGGGGCGATGAGGGTAAAGGCAAGATCGTTGATCTGCTGACCGATCAAGTTGCTGCGGTGGTGCGTTATCAGGGCGGCCATAATGCCGGTCATACGCTGGTAATCGATGGCGAAAAAACCGTACTGCACCTGATTCCTTCCGGTATTTTACGTGAAAATGTCCGATGCTTTATTGGTAACGGTGTCGTGCTTTCACCTGAGGCGCTGCTCAAAGAGCTGAAAGAGCTTGAGGCTAAGGGTGTTCCTGTGCGCGATCGTTTGCGTATTAGCCCGGCTTGTCCACTGATTCTGCCTTATCACGTAGCGCTAGATCAGGCGCGTGAAAAAGCTCGGGGCGAAGCAAAGATAGGTACCACCGGGCGCGGTATTGGCCCTGCTTACGAAGACAAAGTGTCGCGTCGCGGGCTGCGTGTAGCAGACCTGTTTCATCGCGAGCGCTTTGCTGCCAAGTTGGGTGAGGTGCTGGATTATCACAACTTTGCCTTGCAGCACTATTACAAGGTTGAGCCAGTCGACTTCCAGAAGACGTTGGATGAAGCGCTGGGCTATGCTGAGTGGCTAGCCCCGCTGATGACCGATGTTACTGCTCGCTTGCATGAGTTACGCCGCGAAGGCTCGAACATCATGTTTGAAGGCGCGCAGGGTTCGCTGTTGGACATTGATCACGGTACTTATCCCTTCGTGACCAGTTCTAATACCACGGCTGGCGGCACCGCTACTGGTTCGGGTTTTGGTCCGCTGTACCTTGATTACGTGCTGGGCATTACCAAGGCTTATACCACTCGCGTGGGTTCGGGCCCTTTCCCTACCGAGCTATTTGATGCAGTGGGTGCGCGTTTGGCTGAGCGTGGTCACGAATTTGGTTCGACCACCGGTCGCGCGCGCCGTTGTGGCTGGTTTGATGCGATCATTCTGCGTCGTGCTATCGAAATTAACAGCATTAGTGGTCTGTGCCTAACCAAGCTGGATGTGCTGGATGGTTTGGATGTGATTCGCATCTGTGTCGGCTATCGTAACGAGCATGGTGATGTGATTGAAGCGCCTACCGATGCCGACAGCTATATCGGCCTGGAGCCGGTGTATGAAGATATGCCCGGTTGGGAAGAGTCAACTTTAGGTGTAAAAACCTTGGAAGGTTTGCCTCCTGCTGCGCGTGCTTATATTGAACGTATAGAAGAGTTGGTTGGTGCGCCGATTGATTTGATTTCTACCGGCCCCGATCGTAATGAGACGATCATTCTGCGTCAGGTTTTTAAGGCTTGATATGAGTGGTTGTGACAGAAAAGGCGCCTGAGGGCGTCTTTTTTGTTTCAAGAGTTGCGAGGTTTTAATCTTTACGGGTGGCTTGCAGTGGTTTTTGGCAAGCATAAAAAAACCGAGCATAAGCTCGGTTTTTGAATTGGTGCCCAGGAGAAGACTCGAACTTCCACGGCCGTAAGGCCACTAGCACCTGAAGCTAGCGTGTCTACCAATTTCACCACCTGGGCGCGCCTTGCGAAACAACTGCTATGCTAAACCAGAGGTTCTAGTTGCTGTCGTTTCGTGCTGACGGCGCGAATATTACGTAGCAAGCAAGATCTTGTAAACCCCCAGCGAGAAAAAAAATTTGTTGGAGGAAACAGGTGCATACAGACTTGATTCGCGGTTCAATAGGCGTCTATGACGAAAAAAGATCAATCCAAAGTCTCGGCTAAGCAGTCGAGCACATCTTCATCCTCCCAGGCCACTTCCATGACCAATGAATGGATCCAACAGGATCCGGAAGCCAGGCGCGAAGCGGAAAAATACGACAACCCCATTCCAAGTCGTGAGCTTATCCTGCAATTGTTGGAGACCCGTGGCGCGCCTGCTACGCGCGCGCAATTGCAGCAGGAGTTCGGCTTGCAGGATGAGGACGCTATTGAAGCATTGCGTCGCCGCCTGCGCGCCATGGAGCGTGATGGGCAGCTAATATATACCCGCCGTGGCGCCTATGCGCCGGTCGATAAACTGGATCTGATTCGGGGCCGTGTTCAAGGTCATCGGGACGGCTTTGGTTTTCTGGTGCCAGACGAAGGTACTGAGGATCTGTTTCTTGGTCCCTCACAAATGCGTTTGGTATTTGATGGTGACCGCGTATTGGGTCGCATTACCGGTGTTGATCGTCGTGGTCGCAGCGAAGGCGCGGTGGTTGAGGTGCTTGAACGCGCGCATGAGATCCTTGTTGGTCGCTATTACGAAGAGAACGAGATCGGCTTCGTCGTTGCCGATAACGCCAAGATCAACCAGGACGTGTTAATCCCGCCGGGCGCCAAAATGGGCGTCAAGCACGGACAGTACGCCGAAGTTCGCATTACCCAATGGCCGACTATGAGTCGGCAGGCGCAGGGTGAAGTCATTGAAGTCGTGGGCGACTACATGGCGCCAGGTATGGAGATCGAAGTTGCCCTGCGTAGCTACGACATTCCTAGCGAATGGCCGCCGGAAGTAGTTGAAGAGGCAAGCAAGCTCAAAGACTTCGTTGAAGAGAAAGACAAGCATAAGCGTGTTGATCTACGCCACTTGCCGCTGGTCACCATTGATGGCGAAGATGCGCGCGATTTTGACGATGCACTCTACTGTGAGCCCCATAAAGCAAGCGGCTGGCGCTTGTTCTCTGGTGGCTGGAAGTTGTATGTCGCTATCGCTGACGTGTCGCACTATGTTCCGTTAGGTTCCGCATTGGACCAGGAAGCCGAGCTGCGTGGTACCTCGGTTTACTTCCCGAGCCAGGTGATTCCCATGTTGCCTGAGGCGATTTCCAACGGTCTGTGCTCGCTTAATCCGCATGTTGATCGTTTAGCTTTGGTTTGCGAAATGACTTTGTCCAAGGCCGGCGAGCTGACGGATTATCAGTTTTACGAAGCGGTGATCCATTCGCACGCACGGCTGACCTATAACAAAGTCTCCTCAATGCTGGAGCACGGCCGTAGTCGCGAAGGTAAAGCGTTGCGCGACGAATACAGCGAAGTAGTGCCGCACATCGAGAACCTGTATGAGCTTTACAAGGCGCTGGCCAAGGCTCGTCAGGGGCGCGGTGCGATTGATTTTGAGACCACCGAAACGCGCATGATTTTTGGTGATGATCGAAAGCTAGTCGAGATCAAGCCCACTACTCGCAATGATGCGCACAAGATTGTTGAAGAATGCATGCTGAGTGCCAACGTTGCTACGGCGCGCTTCCTTCAAGATCTGGAGTTGCCAGGCCTGTACCGCGTGCATGATTCCCCTCAAGCCGAAAAAATTGAACGTTTGCGGCAGTTTCTTAATGCGCAAGGCTTGAGTTTGACGCGTAAGAAGGGTGATCCCACACCGGAAGACTACAGTGCCGTACTGGCTAAAATTCAAGGCCGGCCGGATGCGCAGTTGATTCAGACGGTAATGTTGCGCTCGCTCAGTCAGGCCGTTTACAGCCCGGATAACGCAGGGCACTTCGGTTTGAATTACGAAGCTTATACCCATTTCACTTCCCCGATTCGTCGCTATCCCGATCTGTTGGTGCATCGCGCCATTCGCAGTGTCGTGCGTTCGCGCCGCAATACTGAGGCGGTCAAACGTTGTGGTGCCTCGGTCCTGCCGAAGGCAAAAATCTATCCCTATGACCATGCACGATTGGCGGCTCTGGGTGAGCAGTGCTCGCAGAATGAGCGTCGCGCCGATGAAGCGTCGCGTGATGTGGTCAGCTGGCTCAAGTGCGAGTTTATGCAGGATCGCGTCGGGGAATCCTTTGACGGCTTGGTGACTGCTGCAACCAGTTTTGGTCTGTTTATTGAGCTTAAAGATATTTACGTAGAAGGTTTGCTGCATATCACTGCGCTGCCAGCTGACTACTACAACTTTGATGCTGTACATCATTGTCTGACCGGTGAGCGGTCCGGCCGCAAGTTCCGTCTTGGTGATCCGGTGCGGGTCCAGGTGGCGCGTGTTGATCTGGACGATCGCAAGATTGATTTTGAGATGGCAACCGATCAGCCACAGGCTCAACCAGAGCCGGATCGTAAGGTCTCTGCTAGCCGGGCAGTGCGTGAAAAGCTGCTTGCCGAAGCGCGTCAAGCGGCTGGCGATGGTAAAAAGTCGGCTAAGTCTGGCGCGCGTAGTCCAGCTGGTAAGCCTGCTCCGCGTGCGGCTCGCAATCCAGCCGGTTCACCCGCTGGAAGCAAGGCTGCGCCACGCAAGCCGGCCGGCAGTAAAAGTGACGCCGGTTCGCGCGATGGGCCGCGCAAGCGCAAGCCGAAGCCTAAGCCTAAGCAGTGAGTGAGATAGCAGTATGAGTGATTTTGAGCGGGTTTTTGGCGTGCATGCGGTGCAGGCTTTGCTGGAACGTAGCCCAAAGCGGGTAAGGCGGTTGTTGTTGCCGGCTGGCCGGCTAAACGAGCGTCAGCAGGCTTTGCTAGATCTAGCCGTTACTGCCGTCATTACCACCCAGCGCGTTACTGGGGAAGAGCTGGATAAGCTTGCTGACGGTGTGCACCAAGGAGTGGTCGCTGAGGTGACGCCTAGTCAGTTGTGGTCCGAAGAGATGTTGACGCACTTGCTGGATCGGCTGGACAGCGTGCCTTTGTTGTTGGTGCTGGACGGGGTGACCGACCCCCATAACTTAGGCGCTTGTCTGCGCAGTGCAGATGCAGCTGGAGTGCAGGCGGTCATAGTGCCGCGTGACCGCTCAGCCAGTCTTTCCCCGGTGGTGCGCAAGGTTGCCTGCGGTGCCGCTGAAACGGTTCCTCTAGTCGCGGTAACCAATCTGGCGCGCACTTTGAAGCAATTGCAGCAACGCGGCTTGTGGCTAGTGGGTACCGCTGGCGAGGCGGAGCAGTTCATATATGACGTTGATCTCAAAGTGCCCTCGGTCATCGTGATGGGTGCCGAGGGTGCAGGAATGCGCCGACTGACCCGCGAGAACTGTGATTACCTCGCGCGTTTGCCGATGGCAGGTGCTGTCAGCAGCTTGAATGTGTCTGTTGCTGCTGGCGTGTGTCTGTTTGAGGCCGTGCGGCAGCGTCTGCCTGCCTGACATCTTTTCATGCCCGGTTAGCTGCAATCTCGCCGGGCTGCGTAAATAAACTCCATTTAGCTTGCCTCTACCTGGCGCCTTCACTAGAATGGCCGCCCCAAACCTATGTTCCACTCCTTGCCAGACCATATTTGGATGGCTGGCTATAACCCGTAAGGAGCTTTTATGCGTCATTACGAAATCGTTTTTCTGGTTCATCCAGACCAGAGCGAGCAGGTTAGCGCGATGGTTGAGCGTTACACCAAGCTGATCGAAGAAGACGGCGGCAAAATTCACCGCCTAGAAGATTGGGGTCGCCGTCAACTGGCTTACCCAATCGACAAGATCCATAAAGCACACTACATCTTGATAAATGTTGAGTGCAGCGCTAAAGCGTTGGAAGAACTGACTGAAAACTTCCGTTACAACGATGCTGTTATCCGCAACATGGTAATGCGTCGCGATGAAGCGGTGACTGAACAGTCCGAGATGCTCAAGTCCGAAGAGAGTGGTCGTGGTGAGCGTCGTGAGCGTCGTGAGCGCAGCGATGAAAATGACGACAACAGCTCCAACGATGACGCTGACAACAGCGACGACACCGATGATAGCGGTGACGACGAGTAAGTTTTCCCAGTTCACATTCCAGAATTAAGGAGACGCTGCCATGGCACGTTTTTTCCGTCGCAGAAAGTTCTGCCGTTTTACCGCTGAAGGCGTTAAAGAGATTGATTACAAAGATCTCAACACTCTGAAAGCCTATGTCACCGAGACCGGCAAGATTGTTCCAAGCCGCATCACAGGTACCAAGGCTAAGTATCAGCGTCAGCTGGCTGTTGCTATCAAGCGCGCCCGTTACCTGGCTCTGCTGCCTTACACCGACGGCCACGGTCGTTGATTGGTAGCCAAAAGTAAGTAATCAGGAAACTGGATTCAGATGCAGGGCTTGGCGGAATACATAATGCGCGGCCGCCGACAGGCAACCTTGGTGGTTGGTTTGTCGGCCGCAATTCCGCTGCTGTTCTGGTTCGGTGCAGTGGTGTTGGCGTTGGTTATCCTGCGCCGCGGCCTGTCGGAAGGCCTCCCAGTGATTGTTTGGGGTGGTTTGCCGGCGTTGGCTTGGGCTATGTTGGGCGATCCGACACCACTGTTGCTGCTATTAGGTACCGCACTGCTGGCTGGTTTTTTGCGAGAACGCAGTAACTGGTCTCTTGTGGTGCTGGCATCGGCCCCGTTAGGTCTAGTGTACGCGCTGCTATTATTGGCAATGTTGCACGAGCCCATGGTGGCTCTTGCTTCCGAGCTGCAGAAAGTCATGCCGCAGGTGCTAGGCGAGCTAGGTAAGGATCTGAGCGAGGCCGATATGGCTCGACTACAGAGCTTGATGTTGCCGATACTCGCGGGTCTTACCGGTGCAATACATGCCGTAATGACGCTAGTCTGCCTGATTTTGGCCCGTGCTTGGCAAGCGAGACTGTTCAATCCAGGTGGTTTCCGTGAGGAGTTCCATCGGGTGCGGCTTAAGCCGTGGATGTCAGTCGGTTTGTTGCTGCTGGTCATTGTTGGGCCGCAGTTTGGCGATATGGCGGTAGTGGCACCGGTGGCTACTGTGCCGCTGTTACTAGCTGGTTTAGCGCTAGTGCACGGCATAGTTGGCATCAAGCAACTGAGCCTGGCTTGGCTGATAGCGCTGTACGTTGCGCTGTTGTTTGCTTCGCAAGTAGTTGTGCCCCTGATTATGCTTTTGGCGTTTATTGATAGTCTGTTTGATTTCCGCTCCCGCCTGACACCACAAACCGGTGTGGATGGCGACGATGATTCAAACGGTCAAGGTTGAATTTAAGAGGTCATCGCAATGGAAGTTATCCTGCTCGAAAAGATCGCGAATCTGGGTAACCTGGGCGACAAGGTCGCCGTTAAGGCTGGTTACGCTCGCAATTTCCTGCTGCCTTTTGGCAAGGCTACTCCGGCTACTTCAGCCAATGTAGAAGCCTTTGAAGCGCGTCGCGCTGAACTGGAAAAAATCGCTGCTGAGAAAACAGCTGAAGCCGAAGCGCGCGCCGCTAAGCTGGCTGAGCTGTCAGTTACCATCACCGCCAATGCTGGCGAAGAAGGTAAGCTGTTCGGTTCTATCGGTACTCGTGATATCGCTGACGCAGTGACTGCGGCTGGTGTAGAACTCGAGAAGAGCGAAGTTCGTCTGCCTGAAGGTCCGCTTCGTAACGTCGGTGAGTTCGATGTTGTTGTGCAACTGCACAGCGATGTAGAAACTACCGTCAAGCTGATCGTCGTCGCTGGCTAACAGCGGCTGCAGCGCTGACTTAGGGCTTTCGGGCCTCGGGTGATTTAACAGCGCTTTGCAGTTAGACTCGTCAACACGGCGCTTGTCATAGACAGGCGCCGTGTTGTTGTTTGTGCCTATGCCGTCCAGAGCCCAAGCCCATGACTGAATCGCAGTACTCAGAACGTCCCGAGCTGGATTTGCAAACGTCCGCGTTGAAGATTCCGCCGCACTCGATTGAGGCAGAGCAGGCCGTGTTGGGTGGTGTGATGCTGGAGAATACTGCGTGGGAGCGCGTTGCTGAGTTACTGAGCGAAAGCGATTTCTATCGACATGATCACCGGCTAATTTTCAAGGCGTTGCGACGACTGGCAGAACGCAATCAGCCTTTCGATGTGGTGACCCTCGCCGAGGATCTCGATAAGGAAGGTCTGAATGATCAAGTCGGTGGCCTGGCGTATTTAGGGCAGCTGGCAAAAAATACTCCTTCAGTTGCCAATATCAGTGCCTATGCCCAGATCATTCGTGAGCGGTCCACGCTGCGCCAATTGATCAGCGTGAGTACCGATATTGCCGACACTGCGTTCAATCCAAAGGGCATGCAGTCCAGCGAAGTGTTGGATGATGCGGAACGCAAGATTTTTGCGATTGCAGAAAGCCGGCCAAAAACCGGTGGACCAGAAGGCGTCAACGCGCTGCTTGCAAAGGCAATCGATCGTATTGATACACTGTTCAACAGTGAAGGCTCCATTACAGGTCTATCTACGGGGTTTACCGACCTCGACAATATGACCTCAGGTTTGCAGCCATCTGATCTGATCATTGTTGCTGGTCGTCCTTCAATGGGCAAAACGACGTTCGCCATGAACTTGGTGGAGAACGCGGTCATGCGCAGCGAAAAGGCAGTTTTGGTGTTCTCGCTGGAAATGCCAGGTGACTCACTGATCATGCGTATGTTGTCTTCGCTCGGTCGTATCGACCAGACCAAGGTGCGCTCTGGCCGCCTTGATGATGAGGATTGGCCGCGGCTGACCTCGGCGGTCAACATGTTGAATGATCGCAAGCTGTTCATCGACGACACAGCCGGCTTATCACCTATGGAAATGCGCGCTCGCGCTAGACGGGTGGTGCGCGAGCATGGTGATCTCGGCTTGATCATGATCGATTACTTGCAGTTGATGCGTGTCGGTGGTGCTGCGTCTGAAAACCGTACCAACGAGATTTCGGAAATCTCGCGCTCATTAAAGGCGCTCGCCAAGGAATTCAATGTCCCGGTGGTCGCCCTCTCGCAGCTTAACCGCTCGCTGGAACAGCGCCCCAATAAGCGTCCTATCAACTCTGACTTGCGTGAATCTGGCGCAATCGAGCAGGACGCCGACGTCATCATGTTTGTGTATCGGGATGAGGTTTACAACCCGGATACGCAAGACAAGGGTATTGCCGAACTAATTATCGGCAAGCAGCGTAACGGTCCCATTGGGACCACGCGCATGGCATTTCTGGGCAAATACACCCGTTTTGAAAACCTGGCGCCTGGCTCTTATGCCGGCTACGGGGACCTGGAGTAATCATGGCAGTCAGCATTCCGGTGGCTAAGCAGCAATTGTTCGATCATCCACGTTATTGGGCCGAATGTTTTGGTCCGGCGCCGTTTCTGCCGATGAGTCGGGAAGAAATGGACCAGTTGGGCTGGGACAGTTGCGATATTATCATCGTGACCGGCGATGCCTATGTGGATCACCCGTCCTTTGGTATGGCGATTATCGGTCGGCTGCTGGAAGCCCAGGGCTTTCGCGTCGGGATTATCAGTCAGCCGGATTGGCAGAGCAAAGATGACTTCATGAAGCTGGGTAAGCCGAACCTGTTTTTCGGTGTTGCTGCGGGCAATATGGATTCGATGATCAACCGTTATACCGCTGATCGTAAGGTCCGCTCTGATGACGCTTATACGCCTGGCGGCAGGGGTGGTAGCCGCCCAGACCGAGCCAGCCTGGTATACAGCCAGCGCTGCCGCGAAGCCTATAAGGATGTGCCCCTGATCTTGGGTGGTATCGAAGCCTCCTTGCGGCGCATCGCGCATTACGACTATTGGCAAGATAAGGTTCGGCACTCGCTGCTGATCGACGCCAAGGCTGACATTCTTTTGTACGGCAACGCCGAGCGCGCAGTGGTAGAAGTGGCGCATCGTCTTAGCCGCGGCGAGTTGATTGAGGATATAACCGACATTCGAGGTACCGCTTTTGTGCGCCGTGATACGCCACAAGGTTGGTTTGAGTTGGACTCAACCCGTATCGACCGTCCGGGCAAGATCGATAAGATCATCAACCCTTACGTGAATACGCAGGATACCAATGCGTGCGCTGTGGAGCAGGCCAAAGGGCCGGACGACGCCGACAATGATGGTGCGCAGGTTGTGCACCTGTTGCCACACCCTCGTCTGGAGCGTGATCGCACAGTGATTCGTTTGCCTTCTTTCGAGAAGGTGAAGGGCGATTCGGTACTCTATGCACATGCTAACCGTGTTTTGCACCTGGAAACCAATCCCGGCAATGCACGCGCATTAGTACAACGCCATGGTGAGCGTGACGTATGGTTTACGCCGCCGCCGATTCCACTGACGACCGAAGAGATGGACTATATCTTCGGTCTGCCCTATGCGCGCATCCCGCACCCAGCTTACGGCGACGCCAAAATCCCGGCCTACGACATGATTCGCTTCTCGGTGAATATCATGCGCGGCTGTTTCGGCGGCTGTACATTTTGCTCCATTACTGAGCATGAGGGACGGATCATCCAGAATCGTTCGCATGACTCCATTATTCGTGAAATCGAAGAGATACGGGACAAGGTGCCGGGCTTTACCGGGGTTATTTCAGATCTTGGTGGGCCTACTGCCAATATGTATCGGATTGCTTGTAAGACCCCAGAAATTGAAGCAGCTTGCCGCAAACCGTCCTGCGTGTTCCCTGGCATCTGTGAAAACCTGAATACAGATCACTCCTCGTTGATTGGGCTGTATCGCAAAGCGCGTGAGTTACCTGGGGTCAAGAAGATCTTAATTGCCTCGGGTCTGCGCTACGACCTGGCTATCGAGTCGCCTGAGTATGTGAAGGAGCTGGTGACGCACCACGTTGGTGGTTACCTGAAAATCGCTCCGGAGCACACCGAAGAAGGTCCGCTGACCAAGATGATGAAGCCGGGCATTGGTTCTTATGACCGCTTCAAGCAGATGTTTGAGAAGTTCTCTAAGGAAGCGGGAAAGGAGCAGTATTTGATTCCTTATTTCATCGCGGCGCACCCCGGTACGACCGATGAAGATATGATGAATTTAGGTCTCTGGCTCAAGCGTAATGGTTTCCGTGCAGACCAAGTGCAGGCTTTCTATCCGTCTCCTATGGCCACAGCGACTGCCATGTACCATTCCGGCAAAAACCCGCTACGCAAGGTGACCTACAAGAGCGACAGTGTGAATATCGTCAAGGGTGATCGCCAGCGTCGCTTGCACAAAGCATTTTTGCGCTATCACGATCCGAAAAATTGGCCGCTGCTGCGCGATGCGCTGAAAGAGATGGGGCGCAGTGATCTGATCGGTAATGGTAAACAGCAGCTGGTTCCGACGTTCCAGCCGGCAGTAGAAGGCTACCAAAGTGCGCGTCGCAAGAACTCTACGCCGGTTGGCAGCAAAAAAGCAGGGCGTGTGCTGACTCAGCATACCGGCCTGCCACCGCGCGAAACTGGCGCGGCGCGCAAAGGTGTCCGCAAGGGTAATCGTCCAGCGCGTTGATGAGGATGGCTATGGGGGTTATGCAGGTTAACTAATGGCCGGCGTGAACAGGCTGCTCTAGTCTAAACCTCTGCTGGGCCTGTGATGGATGGGCTCAGCTATGAGCCTGGAGGCCCCCATGACGTCCTATGTACTGATTCTCAGACAGTTGATGATTGACTATGCCGCAGCAACTGGCGGCGCGGCGGAGCCTGCGATCAGGATAAGCTGATGTTGCGGCTAGCCTTTTGAGCACGCCAATGCTGTACCTGCTCGCGGAGTTGGCTTAACTCAACCGGTTTTGCCATGTGGCCGTTCATTCCAGCCTTGCGCGCACGCTCGCGGTGCTCCGGCAGTATATGTGCTGTAAGAGCGATGATAGGCACAGGCTGACTGCCGTTTTTGCTTTCCCAAGCGCGGATCTCTTCTGCGGCGGTGAAGCCATCCATCTCCGGCATTTCGCAATCCATGAACACCAGATCAAACTGCTCCTGCTGCACCGCTTCCAGTGCACGTCTGCCGTTGTCGACACTGTTTACGCCTACCTTTAGTTTGGCGAGCATGCCTTGAATCACCTTGGTTGAAATGGCGTTATCTTCCGCAACCAATACGCGAAACTCCCCCGGGTTTGGCATGGGGGCGGGCGGAATGACGCTCTCTGCCACCTCTTCGGCGGTGCCGTTGCGCAATTGAGTCCACTCATCCACCAAGGTGGTGCGCAGCGTGTAGCCAGCCACTGGTTTGCTGAGGATTCGGCGGATACCTGCGTTGCGTGCAATGACGCGGCTGGGCACCTGATTGATCCCCGTCAGCATGATGATCAAGAGGTCGTTGGATAGCACTGGATCGTCCTTGATGCGGCTGGCAAGCTCGACGCCACTCATACCGGGCATGGATTGATCTAGCAGTAGTATCTCGAAGGGGCTGCCGAGATTGGCTTGGGTGCGGAGGATGGCCAAGGCTTCGCGACCGCTTGCTGCACATTGGGTGCGCATGCCCCAAGCAGCGGTTTGTTGTTGTAGCACCTTACGGCAGGTCGCATTATCATCCACGATAAGCACGTTGCGGTCCTGTAGGCAGCGTCCACTGGTGTCTGCGGCGATGCTGTTGTCCAGATTGGCAGCGGGCAGGGTGAACCAGATGGTGGTGCCTTGTTCGCTACCATACTTTATACCCAGTTGGCCTTGCATCATGGCAACCAATTGGCGAGCAATTACTAGCGGCAGATAACCATCGCTGTCGGCTTGCTCCAGCAGACGCGTGGTGCTCAGGTTACTGTGGATCAAGTTGTCACGGGCTTGCTGCGGCATGCCACTGCCGGTGTCCTGAATCGCAAAGCGCAGTTGCTGCTTGGCATTCTTGCGATCAAGGCCGACTACCAGAACAACTTCGCCTTCATCGGTATATTGCAACGCATTAGCCAGCAAATTCATCAGGATCTGGCGTAGCCGTGTAGGGTCGCCTTGCATAGTGCGAGCAACATCGGGGTGAACAAAGCCGATCAATTCTATGTTTTGGCCTTCCGCGCGTGAACGGTAGATATCGAGGCAATCGTTGACCAGGGCGTGCAGATCGAATTGCACTTTTTCCAGCACCAGTTGCCCGGACTCCAAGCGTGAGACATCGAGAATTTCGTTAATTAGGTTGAGCAGATCATTGCCAGATCCATGAATTGTTTGCACGTAGTCACGCTGCTTGGCCGAGAGCGCTGTATCCAGCAGCAGCTCGCTCATGCCCAATACGCCATTCATAGGAGTACGGATCTCGTGGCTGATGCGAGCGAGAAACTCGGCTTTGGTGCGCTGCTCAGCATGCGCAGTGGCCATTTCCTGACGTACGCGTGCGCGGGCATTTAACTTGCCTTGCAAGCGCCGATAGAGGCTCCAGCTATAGCTGACAAGTGCGCCCCAGAGCAACATATCGGCTAGGTAAGCTATGGATGGTAAGCCATTCAGATAGTGATCTACCAAGGCGTTGCTCAGCAATAGTAGGTGACCAATACAGAAAGGGATGTTGAATGGAGTGCTTTGTAGCCGTAGGTAGAGTGCTAGCCCCAAACCCAGCATTGGCACGCCAATACGCAACATGTCGGATATCAGTTGGAATTGCGCGGGAAAGCTGGCAGCTATCGCCAGCAGAGCGGTAGCTGCCACGCTAAGACCGATGATGAATCTGCGCTGGCTTTGGAATTGCTTGGCCGGTAGGCGGCTAAGCATAAGCAGAGCCAGCAGTGGGTAGGCACAGAGAAATAGCACCTGCGCCAAGTGGCCGTGTAAGGTCAGGGTATTGCTGGCCGCCCAGCTGAGGTTGTCGAGATTGCTGATAGCTAATATCAAACTGACGGTGGCGAACAACAGGTGATAGGGGTCACGCCCCAATAAACCCTGCAAGGTGCCGTGCAGGCAGAGCGCCAGCAATAATCCGATGAGTATGCCTTGCAGGCTTTGCTGCAGATCATGCTGGACAGCCGCGCTGCGAGCGTCTGTAACGCTGAGTCGGGTAACGAGGGGGTAGTCGCTCTGCAAGCGTATCAGCAGGGTTGCGCGTTCAGAGGGTAAATCAGTGAGCGGCAGGGCGAAACCGCTATAGGGCAATAGTCGATCATCCTGGGCGCCATTGGTACCGGCCTCATACAGCGGTATTGCCGTTTGTGCGCTGAGGCGATAAACCGCCAGTTGCGCAATGGCAGGATTACTCAACGACAGCAGTTTGTTTCGTGCCTGCTCCAACGACAGCTCGACCCACAGTACGGCTCCATCGCCTGGCAGCGTAAGCGGAGTGTCGGGTGCGGGAATAAAACGGTTGGCGTAACGATTGGAAAGGATGTCGGCCAGTTCAAGTTGGCCGGTAGGATCAACAAACGTTTTGTAAAAAGGCGTGGCGCTGGCGGCGAACGTCGTCCAGCTCATCAGAGTGAAGGCCAGGCCCGTGAGCAGGGCTAATAGCAGCGAGCTAATGTGCTTCACAATCGATGATGTCCTGTCCTTGGGCGATGATACTAAGATTGCTACCGTTTCAGTTGATAGTCGGGCCAGTATAGACCAAGGCCTGCGCTCCTGAAACGGGCCAAGCGAGACAGCAGACTGTCCCGGTTGGCCTGTTTTGGTTACTTTTGCTCGGTGGCGTGGCGCGCAATGGCGCGATAACCGATGTCACTGCGATAAAAACTGCCATCCCACTGGATTTGCTCGGCCAATCGGTAAGCGGCTTGCTGCGCTGCCTGCACGTCGTCACCGAGCGCGGTTGCACAGAGTACTCGGCCACCGCTGGTGACAACTTGATCGCCCTGTAATGACGTGCCAGCGTGGAATACCTTGCCGTCTTTGGCCTGTGCCTGTAGCAAGCCGTTTATCGGTAAGCCTTTGGTATAGCTACCCGGATAACCGCCAGCCGCCAGTACTACACCGAGGCTGGGGCGAGGATCCCAGTGAGCTTCGATCTGATCCAGTGTGCCAGCTTCGGCAGCCTCGATTAGTTCTACCAGGCTCGACTGCAAGCGCAGCATGATCGGTTGGGTTTCCGGGTCGCCAAAGCGGCAATTAAACTCGATCACCTTGGGGTTGCCGGCGGTATCGATCATCAGGCCAGCATAGAGAAAACCGGTGTAACGGTTGCCCTCGGCGGCCATGCCTTTGACGGTCGGCCAGATAACTTCATCCATCACCCGCTGGTGCACTGCGTCTGTCACCACCGGGGCAGGCGAGTAAGCACCCATGCCACCGGTATTGGGGCCAGTGTCAGCATCACCGACGCGCTTGTGATCTTGGCTGGTAGCCATTGGCAGTACGTGTTCGCCGTCGACCATGACAATGAAGCTGGCCTCTTCGCCGTCAAGAAACTCTTCAATCACTACGCGTGAGCCGGCCTCTCCGAAGGCATTCCCGGCTAGCATGTCGCGTACAGCGTCTTCCGCTTCCTGCAGAGTCATGGCAACAATGACGCCTTTGCCCGCAGCCAAGCCGTCAGCCTTAACGACGATGGGCGCGCCAGTTTGCTGCAGATAAGCCAGTGCGGGCTCGATCTCGGTGAAATTCTGATAATTGGCGGTTGGAATCTGGTGACGCGCCAGAAAATCTTTGGTGAAGGCTTTGGAGCCTTCCAGTTGGGCGGCGCCCGCAGTGGGGCCAAAGCAGGGCAGTTGCTGTTCGCGGAAGCGATCTACCACACCGGCTACCAGCGGTGCCTCGGGGCCAACAATGGTTAGGCCAACGTTGTCACGGGCAAAAGCTATCAGCTTGTCCAGCTCCATCACGTCGATTTCAACGTTCTCGCACTTGGCTTCGATCGCGGTGCCGGCGTTGCCGGGGGCTACAAAGACTTTCTCTACTCGTGTGTCTTGCGCCACTTTCCACGCCAGGGCATGCTCGCGACCGCCACTACCGATAATCAATACATTCATTTATCTCTCTCCTAATGGAGGCAGGCTAATGGCCCGTTCAGTGGATAAACAGCGGGTCATCCACCCTACGAAAATCTTGCTTTAGCGTTATATCGGGTCGCGATGGAGCGGGTGGATGCTAGTCGTGGATGGCTTCGATAAGCGCAGTTGCCGATTGGCAATGAGCATTAGCGGAGTCATCCGCAACAACGCAGACGCCTGCTACAGTGCGGCCTTACCAATCAATGCCTGAAATGGCGCATACCGGTGAACACCATCGCCATACCGGCTTCATCTGCGGCGGCAATCACTTCAGCGTCGCGCATTGAACCACCGGGCTGAATGACGGCACTAATGCCATTGTTGGCTGCATTGTCGATCCCATCACGGAATGGGAAGAAAGCATCCGACGCCATGACCGCGCCCTGAACCTGTAGACCAGCATGTTCGGCTTTTATGGCGGCAATGCGGGCAGAGTTAACACGGCTCATTTGACCGGCGCCGATGCCGACAGTCTGGCGCTTGCTGGCATACACAATGGCGTTGGATTTAACGAACTTGGCGACTTTCCAGGCAAATACCAAGTCGTTGATTTCTTGCTCGGTAGGGGCGCGCTGGGTGACCACTTTGAGATCGTCGGAGGTGATCATGCCGATATCGCGGCTTTGCACCAGCAGGCCGCCATTGACACGTTTGAAGTCCCAGTCGGCATTGCGTTCGTTGGTCCACTCTCCGCATTCGAGCAGGCGCACGTTGGCTTTGGCGGCAACCGCTTCGCGAGCCGCTGCGCTGATGCGTGGGGCAATGATGACTTCAACAAACTGGCGATCAACAATGGCTTTGGCGGTTTCGCCATCCAGCTCACGGTTAAAGGCGATAATGCCGCCAAAAGCAGACTCGCTGTCGGTGGCGTAAGCCAGCTCATAGGCCTGGCGGATGCCGCCTTCGGCGTCCGGCACCACGGCAACACCGCAAGGGTTGGCGTGCTTGACGATCACGCAGGCAGGCTTGGTAAAGCTTTTGACGCACTCCAGCGCAGCATCGGTGTCGGCAACATTGTTGTACGAAAGCGCCTTGCCTTGCAGCTGAATGGCGGTGGCAATGCTGGCGCCGTCTGGCTTGGCTTCTTTATAAAAGGCGGCGGCTTGATGCGGGTTTTCACCGTAGCGCATGTCCTGCACCTTGATGAATTGGCTGTTGAAAGTGCGCGGGAAGGCGCTACGATCTGCGGTGCTTAGGGTGTCGCGCGTTTGCTCGATGGTGCCGAGATAGTTGGCGATCATACCGTCGTACGCAGCAGTGTGTTCAAAGGCCTTCAACGCCAGATCGAAACGCTGAGCGTAGCTAAGGCCACCCTGTTGGAGGTTTTCCAGGATGCTGCTGTAATCATCGGCGTTAACCACGATAGCAACGTCTTTGTGGTTCTTGGCTGCACTGCGGACCATGGTCGGGCCGCCGATATCGATATTCTCGATGGCATCGGGCAGGCTGCAATCGGGTTTTGCCACGGTTGCTGCGAAGGGATAAAGATTGACCACCACCATGTCGATCGGTTGGATGCCGTGTTGCTGCATCACTTCGCCGTCCAGCTCGCGGCGTCCAAGAATACCGCCATGAATTTTCGGGTGCAGGGTTTTTACCCGGCCATCCATCATTTCCGGAAAGCCGGTGTAATCGGCTACTTCTACCGCGGCAATGCCTTGCTCGCGCAATAATTTGAAGGTGCCGCCGGTTGACAGGATTTCAGCGCCCAAAGAACTTAGCGCGCGAGCAAAATCGACAACGCCGGTCTTGTCGGACACGCTAATCAATGCGCGGCGTACGGGCAGGCGAGTGGTTTGGTCGGTCATCTTGGATCCAGTTTCAAGGTGGTGGGTATTGGCAAGTTACCGCCGGCCAGGACATACCAAGCCGGCATAATCGGGGTAGAGTCAGAGCAGTCCGTATTGTTTTAGCTTTTTTCGCAGAGTGCCACGGTTCAGGCCTAGGACTTCGGACGCGCGAGTCTGGTTGCCCTTAACGTAGTTCATGACGCTTTCTAATAATGGGGCTTCAACTTCTGACAGCACCATGTTGTAGACGTCGGTAACGTCCTGGCCTTCAAGATGCTGGAAGTAGTTGCGCAGCGCTTCGTCTACGCTATCGCGTAAAGGGCGCGGGTTACGGGCTTCGTCGCTGCCGATGGCAGGAAGAATGGATGGACTGCTGTCGCTCACGGTGGGATTTCCGTCAAAAAAGGTAGAGGTTTCGAGGTTCATGCTGCTAGATCTCCTTCCAGCAGGCGGCTGAAATACTGCTCGATTGCGTGGTGTTGCTGATCTGCGCAGGTAATGGCGTTGAAACTGCGGCGAAATTCGCCAGCGCCGGGCAGCGTTTGTAGATACCAACCAACGTGCTTGCGCGCAATACGAGCGCCGTGGTCGGCCCCGTAAAATTGGTGCAGTGCCGTCAGGTGCTCGCTGAGAATGCCTTGTTGGATCGCCAGCGCAGGTTCAGGCAAGACGTTGCCAGTACGCAAAAAGTAATCAATCTCGCCGAAAATCCAAGGTCGGCCCTGGGCAGCGCGGCCGATCATCACGGCGTCAGCGCCGGTTTGCTGCAGCACCTCACGGGCTTTCTGCGGGCTGGTTATGTCGCCGTTGGCAATCACAGGAATGGAAATGGCCTGCTTGATCGCTGCAATGGTGGCGTACTCTGCGTGCCCGGTGTACAGCTCTGAGCGAGTGCGGCCATGCACGGCCAGCGCTTGAATACCGCTGCCCTCCGCGATACGAGCAATGTTAAGACCGTTGCGGTTGGTTGGATCCCAACCGGTGCGAATTTTCAGCGTGACGGGCACTTGGACTGCGGCTACGACCGCTTCAAGGATATCTGCCACCAGAGCCTCATCGCGGAGCAGGGCAGAGCCGGCGGCCTTGTTGCAAACTTTTTTGGCAGGGCAGCCCATGTTGATATCAATGATCTGTGCGCCAAAATCCTGATTCATACGCGCGGCTTCGGCCATCATGTACGGATCACCGCCGGCAATCTGCACTGAGCGTGGCTCCGGCTCGCCCGTGTGGTTGAGGCGTAACTGGGATTTGCGGGTGCTCCAAAGGCGGGTATCACTGGTAACCATTTCGGATACTACTAGGCCCGCACCCAGCCGTCGGCAGAGCTGCCGGAAGGGCTGATCTGTAACGCCGGCCATCGGCGCCAGAATGACAGGATTGGGTAGTTGGTAAGGTCCGATACTGAGCACTGCCAGGTCCATCCCTGTGCGATCCGGTCTTGTCCGGTGGTCTGTTCTGCGGAGTCACTCCACCCGCGCCGAGCCAGTGGTTCGATCACTGAGAGGAAGTGTGAAAAGGGCGAACATAATACCTGCAAAGTATGACTGGTTAAAGACTGATCTGGCTGTTTTTTGTACAGTTTCGCATTGACTAATTATCCAGGAACATCTAAGGCGCAGCGGTTGATCTGCGCCTGGGGATTGCTTTAGGGACTAAGAAAGTCGAGTGCGTAGCTACTCGCCCGTGGCCCAGGAGCGACCATGCTCAAAGCAATGTGGATGGGGGTTTGCGGTGGCATCAGGTTGCGCCCTGCCAGCTCACCACCCAGATATTCCGCTGGTCGGAAACGCTTCTCGCTGACACTGTCGCCCTGATTGTCGCTGAAGGTCATGCGTACCACAGGAAAAGGTTGGGGGTAGTCGGCGCGATTGTAGATGATCACGTCGATGGCAACGGCATTGGGAAACTCTGGATGTGGACGTACCAGCAGGTTGCTGCTGCGTACCTGACTGATATCCACCCGTACTGGCAGCTCACAGCCAGCTAGCAGGCAGACGCTTTCAAGCGTCGGGCGCCATTTGGCGTCGCGCGCCCAGGCATCAAGATTGTAAGTAACTGCTTGGGCCAGCAGGGCTAGCACCGCTATCGCACATAACAGTGTCCAGACCCAGCTGTGCCTTGGGCGGCGTGATGGGCGGGGCACTTCGTCGACTAGTAGCGGCTCTTCTTCGATATCCGGCAAGGTCAAGTCGTCATCCAAACGCGGCTCGGTGCGATGTTGCTTGCGGGCGTCTGGCTCGTCGAGCGGGATATCGGCTACTTCAGGTGCTCCGTTGTGGGCTGAGAATCCGGCTTCCAAAGGCTCTTGGTCGATCTCTGCGGTCATGTTCGGAGCCGGGCGGTCGCGCAAAAAAATGCCATTTTCCCTGGCGTCATCCTGCAGGGGTAGCAGGCGCGCGGTATCTGATAACTTTGCTGTTGGCGGTGGCGCGGCTAGCTTCTCAGCGCTCTGTTCTGGCGGCTGTTGCGGTTTGATGTCGCGCGAGGGTGGCGTGGCGATGAAGTCTTCATGTAGGTCGAGGCTGTCGTCGTCATCAATGGCGCTAAAACGGTGCAGTTCGTCTGGATCATGCAGCTGCGCAGTTTCCGCTAGGCTCAGCGGCGGGTCGTCGTCGAAGAGGTCGTCATCGGCGGCGCTGAAATCCTTTTCGATTATCTCCGCGGGCAAATGCTCGTCTTCGCGGCTGGCGGATAGCGGCGGATTGACCTCCTCGACAATTGATTCATCCAGGCCCAAGGCTTCCAAGTCTAGATCATCCAGTTCGAGGTCGTCATGAATTAGCAGTTCACCAGCGGCGTTATGGCGCTCGATGATCTTCTGTTTGGCTGCTGGCGGATGGCTGCTCAGCGCATTGAATACTTTGAGGCAGGCGCCGCAACGCACATTTCCGGCGGCGGCACTCAGTTGTTCCTGAGACAGACGGAAGTGAGTTTTGCAGTAGGGGCACTGCGTTACCTGCAATTCGCTCATGGTGTACCGGACGTCCTGTGCGCGTGGCGATTCGATTGCCTATTCTGCCTACAAGCGGGCTAGGCTGTCACTGTCTGCGGCGGCCGCTGACACGAATCCAGCCATCCTGCTCGGCGACCGGATCGAGCTCGAAATAATCCTGATATGCGGCGAGGATATCCGCTGTCTGTTCGGCCAGAATGCCCGACAGCGCAATCAGCCCGCCCGGTATAACCAAGCTGGCGAGCTGAGGCGCCAGGCTGACCAGCGGGCCAGCCAAAATATTCGCAACCACCACCTCTGCCGGCTGTTGTGGCATGTTTTCCGGTAGATACAAGCTGAAGCGTACATCGGCAATCTGATTGCGCTGAGCATTATCGCGGGAAGCCTCAAGCGCTTGCACGTCGATGTCTGTTCCAACCGCATGGCTCGCACCCAGTAATAGTGCGGCAATGGCTAAAATGCCGGAGCCACAACCGAAGTCAATCACTTGCTTGTTCTCTAGCTGCTGACCATCCAGCCATGCCAGGCACAACGCAGTGGTGGGGTGGGTGCCGGTGCCAAAAGCCAGGCCTGGGTCGAGCAGCAGGTTTACCGCCTCGGGTTCAGGCGCGGTATGCCAACTCGGCACTATCCACAAACGCTGACCAAAGCGCATCGGATGGAAGTTGTCCATCCAGCTGCGTTCCCAGTCTTGGTCTTCAATCTGCTCTAACTCGTGGTCGGGTAGTTCACCTTGATGCAGGAGTTTCAGGTGCTGAATCAATGCCTGTGGGTCGGTGTCTGCCTCGAACAGGGCGAGCAAATGGGTATTGGACCACAGTGGTGTGGTGCCAAGGTCTGGTTCAAAAATGGGTTGGTCTTCGGCATCCATAAAGGTGACCGACACTGCGCCAAGCTCCAGTAATTCATCTTCCAGGCACTCGGCCTGATCCGGGGTAATGGCGAGACGTAGTTGCAACCAGGACATGTTGAACCTCAAAAAGCTGGAAGCTTATAGCTTAAAGCTGAAATAAAAAACCGGGATACGATATTTCGTATCCCGGTATTGGTGCAGCATCGCGAGCGATTAGTTGGGTTATTTCAAACCCAACTTGTGCTCCAGGTAGTGAATGTTGACGCCGCCCTTACAGAAGCCAGGATCGCGAACCAGTTCGCGGTGTAGCGGGGCATTGGTTTTGATGCCGTCTACCACTAGCTCGTCGATGGCGTTGCGCATCCGTGCCAGCGCTTCGTCTCGAGTGGCGCCGTAAGTGATCAGCTTGCCAACTAGTGAGTCGTAGTAGGGCGGCACTTTGTAACCACTGTACAAGTGAGAGTCGACACGTACACCGTTGCCACCGGGCGCGTGGTAGAAAGTCACCGTGCCGGGGCTGGGCATGAAGGTTTTTGGGTCTTCTGCGTTAATTCGGCACTCTATGGCGTGGCCACGAATCACGACGTCGTCCTGAGTAAAGCTCAGTGGCTGGCCAGAAGCGACCAGTATCTGCTCTTTAACGATGTCGATACCGGTGACCATTTCGGAAACCGGATGCTCAACCTGCACGCGAGTGTTCATTTCAATGAAATAGAACTCGCCGTCTTCGTATAGAAACTCGAAGGTGCCAGCGCCGCGGTAGCCCAAATCAATACAGGCTTTTACGCAACGGGCCTGAACTTCGGCACGAGCCTTTTCGTCGATGCCGGGGGCAGGCGCTTCTTCAATAATCTTTTGGTGCCGACGCTGCAAGGAGCAATCGCGGTCGCCCAGATGAATGGCGTGGCCTTGGCCGTCTGACAATATCTGCACTTCAATGTGGCGCGGGTTAGTCAGGAATTTTTCCAGGTAGACCATCGGATTGCCGAAGGCAGTGCCGGCCTCGCTGCGAGTTAACTCGATCGATTTGATCAAGTCAGCCTCGTTGTGCACTACGCGCATGCCGCGACCGCCACCACCACCAGCGGCTTTGATGATGACTGGATAGCCAACGCGCTGCCCTAGCCGCAGGCATTCCTCGTCATCGTTCTCCGGCAGCGGACCGTCGGAGCCGGGTACCGTGGGTACACCGGTGGCCTTCATGGCAGCAATCGCGGATACCTTGTCGCCCATCAGGCGAATGACGTCAGCGCTGGGGCCGATGAAGGTAAAGCCAGAATTTTCGATCTGCTCGGCGAAGTCAGCATTTTCTGCGAGGAAGCCATAGCCGGGGTGAATGCCGTCGGCGCCCGTGACTTCGGCAGCGCTGATAATCGCTGGAATATTGAGATAGGAGTCAGTGGCACTGGGTGGTCCAATGCAGACGGTTTCGTCCGCCATGGCCAAGTGCATCAACTCGCGGTCAGCGGTGGAGTGCACCGCTACAGTCTTCAATCCCAGTTCCTTGCACGCGCGAATAACGCGCAGTGCAATTTCACCGCGATTGGCTATTAATACTTTATGCATCGAAGCCTCCGGGCCCGGCTCAGGCGATGCTGAACAGGGGTTGATCGAATTCCACTGGTTGGCCGTTATCTGCCAGGATGGACTGCACTACACCGCTCTTGTCGGCTTCAATGTGGTTCATCATTTTCATGGCTTCAACAATGCAGAGTACGTCGCCAGCCTTAACAGTGTGGCCTACTTCAACGAAGGAACCCGCGCTCGGCGAAGGTGAACGGTAGAAGGTGCCCACCATGGGTGAGCGTACCAAATGGCCGGCTGGTTCGGCTGGTGCCGCTTCAGCTACAGGCGCGGCTGGCGCTGGAGCAGCTGCTGGAGCAGGTGCGGCAGGCGGCGCGTAATATTGCGGCGCGACAGGCTGTTGGCTATGACGGCTGATGCGAACGGATTCTTCACCTTCGTGAATTTCCAGCTCGTCGATGCCAGACTCTTCCAGAAGCTCGATTAGTTTTTTGACTTTGCGAATATCCATTGATGCGTGCACTCCAGAGCAGGGTTAATCGTATTCAGGATTGTTCTATTTTGTGTATTGCTGCCTGCAGGGCTAGTTCGTAGCCCTGGGCGCCAAATCCGCAAATCACGCCTTCGGCAACGTCCGAAAGATAGGAGTGATGGCGGAAAGGTTCGCGTTTATACACGTTGGAAAGGTGAACTTCGATAAATGGGATGCTCACCGCGAGCAATGCGTCACGTATTGCGACGCTGGTATGGGTAAAAGCGGCCGGGTTGATCAGAATAAAGTCGATTGCCTCATCGCCTGCGGCGTGAATGCGTTCGATCAATTCATGTTCGGCATTGCTTTGCAGGCTCAGCAGATGATGGCCACGCTGGCTGGCAAACTCGCGCAGATGCTGATTGATCTGCTCCAGCGTTGTCGCGCCATAGACACCGGGCTCGCGGCTGCCAAGGCGATTAAGGTTGGGTCCATGCAGGACCAATATGCTAGCCATTTTATTTACTTATATTCCGTCGCTGAATCCGTGTGACCAGACGGTCAATGAATTACCCGGCAGTTTGCCGGAATCGGATTGGGCTGTCCATAACCTGAAGGTTAGCACCAAATGCCGGCATGATGCCTGCATTAAGGCGTTATGTTGCCAGCATCCGCATTTATCAGAACGCGCATGAAGTGAACCTTGTCCACTTCACCCTGAATACGTAGCTGTTTCAGCTCCTCACCGTTGCTATTGAAAAACAGGTAGGCCGGCGGGCCAAACAGCTGATGACGGGTGAGCCAAGCACGTTGAGCTGCGGTGTTGTTGGTCAGGTCGAGTTTGATACGTGCATAGCCGCTGAGTGCATCGCGTACGTCTGGTTTACTAAGAATTTCGCGCTCCATTACTTTGCAGCTGATGCACCAATCGGCATAGACGTCGATGATCGCGGGTTTTTGCTGCTGGGCGGCGCTGCGCAACGCTTGGTCGAGCGCTGCTGGGTCTTCAAGGGTGACAAACCAGTCGGTCGCGTCGTTGCTGCTGGTTTTAGCGCTGAAAGGCTGCAGCGGGCGTAGCGGGTCTTCGCCCCCGGCCAAGGCGCCAAACAGCGCAGCGCTCGCATATAGCGCAATCAGTAGCGCCAGTGTGCGCCGCAGGTAATTGTCATGATTGGCGCTGAACAGTCCTATACGCACTGCTAGCCCGGCAGCCAAAGCGGCCCAGAGCGCTAAAGTCAGTGGGCCGGGGAGCAAGCGTTCAAGCAACCAGATGGCAACCGCCAACAGACCAAAACCGAAAAGGTGCTTGACGGTGTTCAGCCAAGGGCCGGAGCGCGGCAGCAGTGTGCTGCCGAACAAGGCAACCAGTAGTAGCGGAACCCCCATTCCTAAGCCCAGCGCGAACAGCTTGAAACCGCCGCCGAGCGCGTCTCCAGTAGTGCTGATGTACACCAGTGCACCTGCCAATGGCGCCGAAATGCAGGGCGAAACCACCAGGGTGGAAAGTACACCCATACCGGCGGCGCCGGCCAGCGAGCCGCCTTCGGTCCGCTGATTGAGGCGCTCCAAAGGCTCGCGCAAAAAACGCGGAAGGCTAAGATCAAAATGACCGAACATCGCTAGTGCAAACAGCGTGAAGAAAGCGGCAAAAGCGCCCAGTACCCAAGGTGACTGCAAGCGGGCCTGGATATTTAGCGCTGCGCCAAAGCTGCCGATTAATGCGCCGACCACGGCCAGTGTAAGGGCCATGCCCAGCACGTAGGCCAACGCCAAGGCCAGCGCACGACCGCGGCCAATGGTCGAACGGCCGAGTACCAGGCTGGATAAAATGGGCAGCATGGGCAGTACGCAGGGGGTAAATGTCAGGCCCAGGCCTGCGACAAAAAACAAGAGTAATGCGAGACCGCCGGATTGCGCGCCAAGCAGTTGATTGAAGCCTCCGGCGTCAGTGGGGGTGGCGGTTCCTGCTGCTGCGCCGCTGTTGGGTAGTTCAAGCGTAACCACTTCAGGTGGGTAACAAAGCCCCGCGTCGGCGCAGCCCTGAAAGCCGACAGTTAACTGGCTGGCGCCGGTAGGTAATGCAGAGATATCGAGCACAACTTCAAGCTGGTTGTAATACACCTCGACGTCGCCGAAGTACTCATCAGTCTTGTGTTTACCCTCAGGCAAGCTTGGTGTAAGTGGTTGTTCTTGCTCGCCTTGCAAGCTGAAATGCAGTCGATGGCGATACAGATAGTAGCCGGGCGCGATGTCAAAAATGACGCGAATTTCCTGGTCATTTACATCTAGTAAGCCCGGGCGGAAGGCCTCGTGCACCGGTAAAAAATCGGCCTGATTGCTGCTGCCTTGCAACAACCCCGTCAGCGATCCGGAGGAGTTGGCTGTGCTCGGAAAAGCGGCTTGCGCGCTGCTCGCCAGCAGCAGAGACAGCAGGACAAAAAAACGGAAAAGTCGCATCGTGCACCCGGCCAGATAAAGGACAGCCATCATAAAGGCTGGCTGGGATCGGGGAAAGGCAGATGCCGAAGGATTCGTTGCTGAATCCTTCGGTGCTCAGATTTTGAATGCCGATACTGCTGACAAAAGTGCGCTGCTGCGTTGGCTTATCTGTTGGGTATGTTCGCGGGTTTGCGACACCATGCCGAGATTCTCTTCGGTCAGCTGGTGAATTTGCTGACTGTTCTCGCGGATGGTGCGTACTTGGCCGGATTGCGTGTCGGTGTGGCTGGCAATGTGTTCGGCCAGCTCGGTGATACGCAGGATGGCGCTGACAATGCTGCTCAGGGCAGCCTCCGCACGTTGGCCCTGCTCGGCCGTGTTCTGCGCATGACGGACCTGTTCGTTCATCTGTGTGGCTGATTGGCGGGCAACCTGTTGCAGGCTCTCGATCAGCTGACGAATTTCCTGGGTGGAGCCGGCGGTGCGCTGCGCCAACTGGCGTACTTCATCGGCGACCACGGCAAAACCGCGACCGGCCTCACCGGCACGTGCGGCTTCAATCGCAGCATTTAACGCCAGCAGATTGGTTTGTTCGGCGATGCCTTGAATCACCTGTAGCACGCCGCCGATGGTGTCCGATTCGCTAACCATACGGCCGATGGTGCGCGCTGTGGCTTCGACCTCGCTTACCAATTGCTGCATTTGTGCAATGGTGCCGCCGATGACTTCCTGGCCATCGCGCACTTCGCGGTTGGCTGAGCGCGCTAGCTCGGCGCTTTCTCCGGCGCTAGTGGCGACCAGGCGGACAGCTTCTTCCATGCCACCGATGTCTTGATTGATTTCTTGGGTGTCGCGCTGCTGCTGGGCAGCGCGATCATGGGTTTCAGCAGACAGCTGGTCTAACTGAAGGCTGGTGCCGTTGAGGGACTCGGCTTGCTGGTTGATGGTGGTCACCAAATCGATCAAATAGCTGCGCAATTGGTTGGCCGAGTGCTCTAGCTGAACCAGTTCGCGGGTCTTGCTATGGGTGTTTACTGGCTTGCGGAAATCACCGCTGGCATAGGTAGACAGCGCCGGCGCGAAGTGGCTGATTGCATTGGCAATCGAGCGTTGGATGCGATCGATCAGCAACGCAATAAGAATGATCAGTGCGATGATTGCCAGCTGCACGTTACGCACTTGATGAGTGATGCTGTCACGTTCAGCAGTGAGCGCTGGCCGAATCAGGTCGGCACCCTGTTGCAGGTTGGCGGTGCGTTCGCGGGTGATGTCTTGCAAGCGCGCACGCTCGGCAATGAGTTCGCCGGTGCGCTGCAGCTCAGCAGGGTAGCGCGTTAATAGCGATTGCAAAGCGCGTTTGTAGTCTGCGCCTGGATCGGTCTGAGTGGCTTGGCTGGCGCTATCGACACCTAATAGCGAAGCGAAAGGGTCTGCGCTGACGCTCGTCTCGCTGACCACACCAAGCAGCGGTAGCTGCTGTAGCTCCTCGGCATTATGTTGCGCAGTGGAGATTAAGCGTTTTAGGTTTTCCATTAATGCGGGGTCGTTCTGGCTGAATAGCCTGGCGCGAGCCAGACTGATACGCAGTAAATCAGACTGCAGGCTATCAAGCAGTGTGATGTATTGCAGCGCCGTGCGACTATTTTCTGCGGCACTTGCGTTGGCGTAGCTGGTCAGACTTTGCAGCTCAGCCATGATTTCGCGCTCAGCCTGCACCAATAGGGCCTGCGGATCGCCGGCCAGTTTGCCAACCGCCAGCAGATCTGCACCGACGAACTCGGTGAAGTCGGTCAGGGGTTGTTCCAGCGGCTGACGGATGTTGGCAGGTAGAAGCTGCAGGTTTTCAGCTACGGCAATAGCGGTGTTCTGCGCCTCTTGATGGCGTAGCGCATCACCGCTAATACGATAAGCTTCAGTATCGCGCTGCAGACTTTGTACTTGAGCGACTATATTCAAGTATGTGTCCATCAGCGCGTAAGGCGTTTTGAGCGCATGTTGAGACCACCACAGGCTAGCGCCAAGCGCGATACCTACGGCGACCAGCAGGCCGGTATTGAATAGAGTGAGTGATTTCAGGCGCATGGCAGACCCGTTAATGCTGGAAGGTGGGTAGAGCAACGCCTAAATCATAATGTCAGTTGTGTTACAGCTTGATGAAAGATGGCCATGTGCCTTACCCGGCAAGCACCCGCTGCTGGCCTTGACTACGCCCGCCCATGATATGCTGGGTGCAGATTTGAAACAGGAGTGCAGAGATGAAATTCGGAACGCGCACGGATTCGAGCGACGGCAGTAACGTGAAAGGTTCAACGGTCGGCAAGATCGTGTTGGGCGTTTTAGTGGTCTATCTGTTGATATGCCTGGTGATCGGGTGGTATTGGAGCCGCGAGCCGGATATGGCGCCTCTAATCGTGAGCGCTGAAAGAAACCAATTGGTTACGGGTGAGTACACGGCGCGCACCCTGGATTCTCTGATGGTCACGTTATTGAATAAGCCCGGCGGCTACATCAGTAACGATCGCTTCCCTCCCGGCTTGTGGCTAGACAATATGCCGAGCTGGGAGTTTGGTGTGCTGGTGCAAGTACGCGACATGAGCCGCGCGCTACGCCGCGACATGGCTCGTTCGCAGTCGCAGTCCACCGAAGACGCTAACCTGGCCAAAGCAGAACCCTTGTTTAGCACTAATAACAATCGTTGGATGTTTCCTTCCAGCGAGAGTGAATATCGCAAAGGCATGGATCAGCTTGATAGCTACATTACCCGCTTGAACAAGGGTGATGCGCAGTTCTACGCCCGCGCCGACAATCTGGCAAGTTGGGTGGGTGATGTGAGCACGCGTTTAGGTTCGCTGTCGCAGCGACTGTCCGCCAGTGTGGGTCGCGCGCCTCTGATAGAAGGAGGTAAGTTAGGCAAGACTACCCCGTGGATGGAAATCGACAATGTGTTTTATGAGGCGCGCGGCACCTCATGGGCCTTGGTTTATTTGCTGCGTGCGGTCGAGCACGACTTTCACGATGTGCTGGCCAAGAAGAACGCACTGATCAGCATGCAACAGATCATCCGTGATCTGGAAGCCACGCAGGAAACCCTGTGGAGCCCAATGGTGTTGAACGGCGGTGGATTCGGCATGTTGGCGAACCACTCGCTGGTGATGGCTAACTATCTGTCACGTGCTAACGCAGCGATGATCGACCTGCGTCGGTTGCTTGAACAGGGCTAGGTAGTGGATAGAGCAGCCATAGAAGCTTATCTGGCGGCTTCAGCTGCTGAGCGTGTGACTCATGTGGATGAGCATGATCAGCCGCTCGGCGCAGTGAGCCGCGGTGATGCGCAGGCGCGCGGGTTGATTACCCGCTGCACATTTATCTTTGTGTTCAACTCTGCCGGCCAGCTTTGTCTGCACCAACGTACTAACCACAAACGCTTGTATCCGGGTTTCTGGGATGTAGCTGCAGGTGGCGTAGTGGGAGCAGGGGAGAGTTATGCGCAGGGCGCGGAGCGCGAGCTCGCTGAAGAGTTGGGTGTTGCCGGTGTGACCTTGACTGAGCACCTGCGTTTTTACTTTGAGTCGGCAGACAGTCGCCTGTGGGCGGGCGTGTTCAGCTGCTGCTGGGACGGTCCGCTGGAAATGCAGCCTGAAGAGGTGCAAGACTTTCGCTGGATAGATCCACACAGCCAGTGGCAGCGTAGTGGCGAGCAATACGCACCTGACTCAATGGATGCGCTGCAGCGGCTGTTGCAACAAATTTCAGTGGATTAAACATGGTAAAGAAGAACGGTCTGCAGGCCCTGGGTGGTTTGGTCTACTCAACCGACAGCGGGCGTATGTGTCCGGAGTGCAGCCAGCCACTAGCTGAGTGTCGCTGCGCTGAACAAGCCGTGCCTGAGGGTGATGGGGTCGTCCGCGTACGTCGCGAAACCAAGGGTAGGGGCGGTAAAACGGTTACCAATATCACTGGTGTATTGCTGGCAGCTGACGAGCTGAAGGCCTTGGGCAAGAAACTGAAGAACCGCTGCGGCTGCGGTGGCTCGGTCAAGGATGGTGTCATCGAGATTCAGGGTGACAAGGCTGAGCTGCTCTGCGAGCTGTTAACGGCCGAAGGTTTTAAGGTCAAGCGAGCCGGCGGCTAGCGCGTGGCGCGCGGCGGCGCTTTGCTGCAACTATGGCGCGATACCCCAACCCACAAGCGCGTGTGGGCTATCGCGTTGCCGATGATTCTTTCCAATATCAGCGTGCCTCTGGTCGGTTTGGTCGATACGGCGGTCATCGGCCATCTCGATGGTGCACACTTCCTTGGTGGTGTTGCGGTCGGCAGTACGCTGTTTACTTTTGTGCTCTGGGCGGCTGGTTTCCTGCGTATGGGAACCACGGGGTTCGCTGCCCAGGCCTGTGGCGCAGAGGACGGTAGCGCACTGCGCCGTGTGTTATTGCAGCCGCTGTGGCTGGCATTGCTGATTTCGTTATTGGTTTGGCTACTGCAGCGACCCTTGATTGACGTGGGCCTGCACTTTCTTGATAGCAGTCAGGCGTTACTTGATCAAGCGCGCCTCTACGTTGGGATTCGGCTTCACAGCCTACCCGCGGCTTTGGCTAATTTTGTGCTCATCGGCTGGTTTGTTGGTGCGCAGAATAGCCGCTCTCCCTTCCTTATTCTGCTGACGGTCAATCTGAGCAATGTTCTGCTGGATGTTCTGTTGGTAGTGGTGCTGGAATGGGGCGTTGCAGGTGCCGCCTGGGCAACTGTTATCAGTGACTATCTCGGTCTCATGCTGGGCTTGGCCCTGCTGGCGCCCATACTGCGCCGCTATCCTGGCCAGACAGATTGGTTGCAGGCGTTGTGGTTGCGAGGCGCAGGGCCTTTGATCAGGGTCAATCGTGACATTCTGATTCGCACCCTGGCGTTGGAGTCAGTGTTCTATCTGTTGGTAGTGCAGGGCGCGCGGCTGGGTGATGAGGTGGTCGCGGCTAACGCGGTTCTACTCAATTTTCTGTTGCTCACCTCGCATGGTCTGGATGGATTAGCACATGCGCTTGAAGCGCTCGGCGGGCATGCATTGGGCCGCCGCGACCCGGACGCACTGCGTAAGGTGCTGGTGGTAACAACGCTCTGGTCGCTGTTGCTAAGCTGCGCTTTTATGTTGCTGTTTTTGCTGTTCGGCAACGGGATTATCGCGCTGCTGACCGATTTGCCTGAGGTTAGGCAGCAGGCGGCTACCTATTTGCCCTGGATGGCGGTGATGCCGCTGGCAGCGGTATGGAGTTATCTGCTGGATGGCTTGTTTATTGGCGCTTCGCGGGCCCGCGCTATGCGGAACGCCATGCTCGCTGCCTTGCTACTTTATCTGCCGCTTGCCTGGGCCCTGCAAAGCTGGGGTAATCACGGCGTGTGGCTCGGCTTCTTCTGTTTTATGTGGTTACGCTCACTGTTACTGGGTGGTTGGTTTGTGCATTTATGGCGAACGAACCGCTGGATATCCTAGGCCTGATCAGCGATCAAGGCCGGGTGTGGGTCTTAGCCACCAGTGTAGGTAGCGGCCTAAATGCCGATAAGCCGGATGCTGGCTGTAATGCAGCTCTTGCTCGATCAGCTCCTCCAGCTTGGCTTCGCTCTTGAAAGGCTCTGGCATATAGTCGTAGAACACCCGCACGCCGCTTTCCCCGGCCAACCTGAACTTTGCCGCGCTGGCCCATTGGGCCATGTCTCGTGGGTCCAGTGGTTGTTGCGGAGTCAGGCTGCGCTTGCCTTGGCCTGCCAGTTGATTGGTCTTGAGTTTGCGAAATTGCCCTTTGATCAAATTTTTGTAGGCGAGGGCGTCGCGGTTGTAAAAGGCCAGTGACAGGGCGCCGGTAGGTGCTACCAATTGCGACAAATGTTGCAGCGCATCTGCTGGATCATCCAGCCATTCCAGCACCGCATGGCAGATCACCAAGTCGTACTGCTCACCTCTTTCCGGTAGTGCCTGTAGTGGCACTTGCAGATAGGTCGCCGGATACGCAGATTGCAATGCCTGCAGGCGCTCGCGTGTAGCATCCAGCATCTCTGTCGAGGGCTCACTCACGGTGAGCTGATGCCCACGCAGCAGTAGCCACTCACTGACATGTCCCAGCCCGGCGCCAACGTCCAGCACGCGGAGCCTGCGCTCGCCTTCGTTCAGCTCAGGCAACCATTGCTCCAAGTCACGGGTCAGCACCGCAAGGCGAATAGCGCCCTTGGGGCTAGCGTAAATCTTGCGGGCGAAATGTGCGCCTATATGGTCGAAGTAACGGTCAGTCATGCAATGCACTCTGCTGGGGGGGAGGATTAACAAGGTACAGGGTTGTTAATTTCCGGGCATAAAAAAAGCCAGCTTGTGGCCGGCTTTTTAAGGGGCGAAACGCTTATTTTTGGTAAGCGTTTACAGCCTTAACAATTTCCGCACGGGCTTCGTCAGCGTTGCCCCAGCGGTCAATCTTGACCCATTTGCCCGCTTCCAGATCTTTGTAATGCTCAAAGAAGTGCTGGATTTGCTGGATCAGCAACTCAGGCAGGTCGGTGTGTTCTTGGATGTCGCGGTACAGTGTGCTTAGCTTGTCGTGGGGGACAGCGATCACCTTGGCATCGCCGCCGCCATCGTCGGTCATGTGCAGCACGCCTACCGGGCGGGCACGAATGACCGCGCCAGGGGAAACCGGGTGCGGAGTCACAACCAGCACGTCAAGCGGATCGCCATCGTCGGCTAGTGTGTTAGGGATGTAGCCGTAGTTTGCCGGGTAGAACATCGGCGTCGCCATGAAGCGGTCAACGAACAGTGTGCTGCTGTCCTTGTCGATCTCATACTTGATCGGCGCGTGGTTGGCTGGAATTTCGATGGCGACATAGATGTCGTTGGGAATGTCTTTGCCTGCGGGGATCTGGTCGTAGCTCATGGTTTACCTGATTCGGCCATAGTTGAAAAAACTGGCCGGCATTATAGGTGTTTAGCCTGCGGATACCAAGCAAAACCCGGTGTACCTTGGTCGTAGACGAGCAAAATAAGGTGCGATTTCATAGCCAGCAGCTGTGCTGCCTGCCGGCGGCGACGGCTCAGCTGAGCTTGAGGGCGAAGTACATGAAATCATGATCGTTGCTGAAACCGAGCGAGCGATACAAGCTTTGTGCGGCGGTGTTGTCTTCTCCGGTCATAACTGTCATGCGTTCTACGCCAGCAGCACGAGCCAGTTCTTTCGCGTGATTGATCAGTCGGTCGGCGACCAGTTGGCGACGTGCGTCCTCCGTTACATAAATGCCCTTAAGCACCCACGCGGCTGACAGGGTAAGTGCAGAGAAGCTGGGAATGAACTGGCAGAAGCCCATGGCTTTCCCAGTGTCTTCGTCCTCAGCAATCAAAATAATGGCTTGCTCTTGCACCAGACGTGCTTCCAGAAACCGGCGTGAAGCTTCGGGTTTGGGTAGTTGCCCATAAAACTCACGATACTTGATGAACATGGGGGTTACTTCATCAAGGCGAGCTACATCTGCCTGAACTATGCGCATACGATTACCCGTGATTGGTCATTAAGTGGCTAGGAGGTTTTAATTGGTCATTTGCCTCATCCTGCATCAGCATGAGGCAATCTGCAATCAGCGGCCACAAAAAAACCGCCGCACCCGAAGATACGACGGTTTTTAGCACCCAGAAGCCTCTAAACCGCGAAAGGTGGCAGTTTTTTTGCGACGGTTTGGCGCTTCAAAGTAACGTAATCCGGCATGCCATTTTTGAAAGGCGGGAAGTCTTCGCCCTGAATTAGCGGTGACAGATAACGGCGGCACGCTTCGGTGATGTGGAAGCCATCTTCAGTAATGAAGTCGCGCGGCATGAACTTCTCGACATTGGCTACATCCTTCAGCGGTGCTTCGATGATGTCCCACTCGTAAGGGGCATCGTTCAAGCGGCGGATAGCCGGCATGATCGAGTTTTTGCCTTCCAGTGCGATTTTTACCGCCGCTTGGCCTAAAGCGTAGGCTTGGTCCACGTCTACTTTGGAGGCAATGTGCCGCGCAGAGCGTTGCAGATAGTCGGCGACCGCCCAGTGATATTTGTAACCCAGCTCTTCCTTAACCAGCTTGGCGATGGTCGGCGCGACGCCGCCCAGCTGCGCATGGCCGAAGGCGTCGGTCAGGCCTGATTCGGACAGAAACTTGCCTTCACTGTTCTTGATGCCTTCAGAGACGCCAATTACGCAGTAGCCGTAAGTTTTGACGCACTCATCAACCCGCGCGAGGAAGGCAGGCTGATCGAATTCGATCTCAGGGAAAAGCAAAATATGCGGCGGCTGGCCTTCACCTTCGTTAGCCAGGCCGCAAGCTGCGGTGATCCAGCCAGCGTGACGGCCCATGACTTCAAGAATGAATACTTTAGTAGAGGTGGCAGCCATGGACGCGACATCAAAACCAGCTTCACGGATCGAAGTGGCAACGTATTTAGCGACCGAGCCAAAACCCGGACAACAGTCGGTAATCGGCAGATCATTGTCTACGGTCTTGGGAACGTGGATCGCTTGAATTGGGTAGCCCAGGGTTTCTGCGAGTTGCGAGACCTTGAGGCAAGTGTCTGCGGAGTCACCGCCACCGTTATAGAAGAAGTAGCCGATGTTGTGGGCCTTGAACACTTCAATCAGTCGCTCGTATTCGGCGCGGTGGCTTTCCAGGCTTTTCAGTTTGTAGCGGCACGAGCCAAACGCACCCGATGGGGTGTGCCGCAGAGCGGCGATGTCGTCAACTGATTCCAGGCTGGTATCAATCAGCTCTTCGGTCAAGGCGCCGATAATGCCGTTACGACCGGCATACACAGTGCCGATCTGGTCGGGATGCTGGCGGGCTGTTTCGATCACGCCGGCAGCAGATGCATTGATAACAGCGGTGACCCCGCCCGACTGGGCATAAAAAGCGTTCTTGACGGTCATGCGTACTCCATGTGTTGAGACTGAAAAAGGCGTTTGCCGCACGTCCGTCGCTGCCGCAGCGCTTCAGGGCGCGGGCGTGGCAACTGCTTAAACGGGTGCAGACAGATGCGCGCATAATAGCCGAAAGCGGTGCCAGTTGCATGACAATCGGGCTGCAGCCCCTGCCGGTTGGCCTGTCGTGCTAGTATCGCCTCAGCGATCGCGCGACGCTTGAGAACGCAACTTTTGCGTTCTTTCGTGTGTCTGTATTGCGTGTTTTCGAATGACTAATAAAGGGTACAAGGCCTAATCAATGCATCTGCACATTCTGGGTATCTGCGGCACGTTCATGGGCTCGCTGGCGTTGCTGGCGCGCGAGTTGGGGCATCAGGTCAGCGGCTCGGATGCCAATGTCTATCCGCCAATGAGTACCCAGCTGGAGGCGCAGGGTATTGCTTTGCAGGAAGGCTATGATCCGGCCCACCTGCAGCCGGCGCCGGATCTGGTTATCGTCGGTAATGCGATGACGCGTGGCAATCCAGCAGTCGAGTACATGCTGGACC
>LAZR01000044.1_pt1 | contig 186419 bp, 151 predicted proteins | sample 329461 | NCBI WGS metagenome assembly LAZR01 (sample SAMN03002196, study PRJNA259156) | marine sediment metagenome | biome: sea floor; feature: Hydrothermal impacted sediments; material: marine sediment; isolation source: Loki non-amplified sample from Loki's castle hydrothermal vent sediment ...
TTACCATCATAGATATTTCACCACAAATTGCACAAGTCTTTTCACTTCGTTTAGTAATACCAATTCCACGTTCTTCTTTTTTTACTAATTCAAATACCATGATTATAAATCGTCTTTTAATTGTTTCTTCTGCTTCATTTCTCATAATGGTTACATTGGTTATGTTTACTGGTTTACCATCTATCATTTTACTCATATCAGTTTCACCTTGTATATCTTTTCTAATAATTTTGGTATTTCTATTGGCCAATCATATTTAAAGTCCGTGTCTTCATCTTTTGCCCATTCTATAGTTTTGGCTAGTCCATCTTTAAGTGTTGTAGGACATTTATACATTAAAGTTTCCATTAAACTAACATCACAATAGGTATGGTCTATATCTTTCTTCCTTTTTGGTAAATAAGTCATTAAAGGCAATGGTTTTGGAAATAATGACCGAACAATGTTAGCCATTTCTTTAACTGAATGTATAAAATTAGAACCTATGTTAATTGGTTTATTAATAAGTTCATCATATTCTATCACTTCAACAATCAGACTTTTTATATCTTCTACATAGGTAAAGGCTCTTGTCTGTGAACCATCTCCAAATATGGTTATCGGTTCCCCTTTCATACATTTATTTATAAATATTTGTGTTGCCCCTTTATAAGGATTGTCAAGCCGTAACCTGGGGCCATAGGTGTTATTAAACCTAATAATATATGGTTTTATCATACCTAGTTCATAATAAACTCTTAAATATTCCTCAAATGCAAGTTTGGAAACACTATAAGGGTCATCTGGTATACGTGGATGAGTTTCTGGTATTGGAAGTTTTTGAGGTTTTCCATAGACCAAGACGGAACTAGGAAAAACAAATTTCTCTACACCATGTATTACAGATAAATCTGCTACATTTTTAGTGCCACCAATGTTTATTTTAATGGCCTCATAAGAATTGTATTCCATTAACGGAACATGCTTGTATGCTGCAGCATGAAATACCACATTTGGTTTATGCTCACCAAATAACGCATTCATTCTATTTTTATCCCTAATATCTGTTACGATGGGAATAAAATTATGAAATCCGTTTTGCTTTAATTCTTGTTGTAAATCATAAAGCGCTGACTCCGCTGAATCAAGAACAATTAATGATTTATATGAATAATTACAAATTTGACGTACAATTTCACTACCAATTGATCCCGCACCACCAGTCACTAATATTGACTTATTCATCAATTCCATAGCAATTTTGCTGTTTTTTATAGTAATAGGTGCCCGATCCAGTAAATCTTCAATTTGTACTTGTTTAATCTGAGAGACTTTTAGTTCTCCATTAATCCAATCTTCAATTGGCGGCACAATTTTAACTATTATAGGTAGATCAACGAGACCCTCTACAGTTTTACGTAATTTCGCTGAATCTATATTCTGAATTGAAAATATAATTTCTGAAATATTATTCTTTACTATGAAAGCTTCTGTCAAAGATTTTCTTGCAAATACAGGAACTCCATTTATATTCTTACCAATTTTTTTTACGTCCCTATCTATAAACCCAACCACTTTATATCTGCTTTTAGAATGGTTTGTAATTGCACCACGGGTTAGCACCCCTGATTCACCTGCCCCATAAATCAACACATGTTTATTTACTTTTAAATTGCCGTTCATTCGATTGTACATCGATTTAAACGCAAATCTAGAAGCGGTTAACACAACAAATGTTATCAAACTATTAATGATAATAATAGATAATGGAACAGTAAAAGAATTTATAAAACTAATTTGCCTATTACCAATCACTATAAATATCAAAATGATACTTGACAAGCATACCGCGTTAAAAATATTATATACATCTCTAACACCAGTGTGGCGAACAACACCTTTATAGGAGCCTACCACTAGAAAAGAAATTAATGCTGTTAAAATTACAAGTGGTAATTGGACTAATAAATTCTTAACATCAAAATTAAAGGTAAGATTGAACCTAATTAAGTAAGACAACACAAATGAAAAACCAACAGTAAGTAGATCGATACATAAAACAAGCCATTTAGAGGCATAGCGCTGTGAACTATAAGTTAAATATTTTAGAATCATAACATTACTTTTTTTATACAATCCGTAACTCGTTCTAAATCTGTCAAACTAAGATTACTACCACTAGGCAGGCATAGTCCACGTGCAAATAAAGATTCAGAAGTTCCGTCTGTAAAGTTTTTATATTCAGTAAAAATTGGCTGCATATGAAGAGGTTTCCATAGCGGTCTAGATTCTATATTCTCTTCAAGCAAAGCTAATCTAATTAATTCTCGAATTTCGAATGAAGGAGTCAGTATACAACTCAACCATCTATTAGAATAAAACCCTTCCGGTTCGTCTAGAAATTCAATTTCCTTAATTGAGCCCAACTTATTTTCATAAAATTCATAATTACTTCTACGAGCATTTACTCGGTCTTGTAAAACCTCCATTTGACCCCGACCAATACCTGCCAAAACATTACTCATTCGGTAATTGTAACCTACGTTAGAATGTTGATAGTGAGGAGCATCATCTCTTGCCTGGGTAGCTAAAAATATGGCTTTATCTCTAAATAATTTGTTCTTAGACACCAATGCACCGCCACCTGATGTTGTTATAATTTTATTGCCATTAAAAGAAAGCACTCCAATATCTCCAAAAGTCCCACAAGCCTTGTTCATACAAGTACTACCCAAAGCTTCTGCACTATCTTCCAAAACTGGAATACTATATTCGTTGGCAACACTTTTTATAGCTTCCACATTATACGGCATACCATATAGATGTACGGCAATAATAGCTTTAGGTGCTCCTTTTTCTAAAATTCTATTTTCAATTGCCTTTCTTAAAAGTGAGGGAGACATATTCCAAGTATCTTTTTCACTATCTACAAAAACAGGCGTAGCACCCAAATACATAATAGGATTAGCTGATGCCGAAAAAGTAAAACTTTGACAAAGCACCTCGTCACCTTTTTCAACTCCTAAAAGTTGCAACCCTAAATGAATGGCGGCAGTTCCAGAGCTTAAAGCAGCAACATGCACCCCATCTCCCAAATTTTCAGTAATAGCATGCTCAAAGGCATTAACGTTAGGACCCAAGGGGGCTATCCAATTAGTATCAAAGGCTTCATTGACATAATCTTGTTCTGACCCCCCCATGTGAGGAGATGACAGCCATATTTTTTCCTTCGTTTCTATCACTTTAAACTTTTAAATATTTTAGTAAATGTACATCAAGTAATATGTAAACTTAAATTGTAATATCATATTTCGTTTAATCCCAAAAATAAATCGTTTAACTACTTTTAACAATCCATTTATAGTGAAATTCTTCCTTTCACCTTAAGAATTTAGGTTCATATTACTTCAATTTAGATTCCAATCGAAAAACTTTCACAATTCAAGTATTAAACATTCTACTTAAAATGCCGATTATAAATTAAAATACATACTATCTAAAACTTCAAATCATCAATAGATTTAAAATTGAATTTAACTTAATTTTGTACTCATTTAAAAATATAATATAATCTGATATTTTTTAAAATAATACCTTATACTATAATTTTCGATAGTATAACGGAACAACTTACACCTTATTATAAGTGCTAAAATCTTTATGATCTCTTTTGTACAAATCGTCAGAAGGCAAAGATTTAAAATATTCATAAGTCTTTTTCATACCTTCTTCCCTTAAAACTTTTGGCTCCCATTTTAAAATCTCTTTTGCCTTAGAAATATCTGGTTGACGCTGCATAGGATCATCTTGAGGTAATGGCTTATATATAATTTTTTGCTTCGTACCTGTTAATTTAATAATCTCTTCTGCAAAATCTTTAATAGTAATTTCATAAGGATTACCAATATTTACAGGCATATCATAATCACTTAATAACAATCTATAAATACCTTCCACCTCATCATCTACATAACAAAATGATCTTGTTTGATCTCCCTTTCCAAAAACAGTTAAATCTTCACCCCTTAGTGCCTGTCCGATAAAAGCTGGTATTACTCGACCATCATTTAATCGCATTCTAGGTCCATACGTATTAAAGATTCTAACAATTCTAGTTTCCACACCATGAAACCTATTGTATGCCATTGTTATAGACTCCATAAAACGTTTTGCTTCATCATACACGCCACGTGGTCCTATCGTATTTACATTACCATAATACTCCTCTGTTTGAGGATGCACTAAAGGATCGCCATAAATTTCAGATGTAGATGCAATTAAAATTCTAGCATTCTTCTCTTTCGCTAAACCTAAAAGATTATGTGTGCCTAGAGCACCCACCTTAAGTGTTTGAATAGGTATTTTTAAATAATCAATAGGACTCGCTGGTGAAGCAAAATGCAATATATAATCTAAATCTCCCGATATATGTACGAATTTAGTAACATCATGATGAAAAAACTCAAACTGTTCTAGGTGGAACAAATGTTCCAAATTCCTAATATCACCTGTAATTAAATTATCCATAGCTATCACGTGGTAGCCTTCCTTTATAAAACGGTCGCAGAGATGTGATCCCAAAAATCCAGCCCCACCGGTAATCAAAACTTTTTTCAAAATATTATTATTTTAAGTTTTACGAAGATAGATCAATGAAAGGAACGATAAAAAAGGAATACATTAAATACTTTAAACTTCAAGAAAACTAGATGAAATCATAATAAATTGACAAAATAGCTGTTCACATTGTGGAAGGTTATATTACTAACCGATGTAATGCACATTAAACAGGCTTATAACAGCCATTTATAAAGAAACATTAAAACTATTATATAGACTCTTTAATCGACTAAATAATACTTATTAATTTATCTTTGCAAATTTTGCATAAGATTCAAATACAAAACATGAGAAAAATTACTAATATATGCTGTATAGGTGCGGGTTACGTAGGTGGTCCGACCATGTCTGTTATAGCAAGTCAATGCCCAGATATTAAAGTTACTGTTGTAGATATTAATCAGGACAGAATTAATAGTTGGAATGATGAAAATTTAGACAACCTACCTATATATGAACCAGGTTTAAAAGAAATTGTTGGTAAAGCAAGAAATAAAAACCTGTTTTTTTCTACCGAGGTCGACAAAGCTATAGACGAGGCTCAAATTATCTTTATTTCCGTAAATACGCCAACTAAAACCTACGGCAAAGGAAAAGGTCAAGCTGCAGATTTAAAATTTGTAGAGCTTTGTGCAAGAAATATTGCCAAAGTAGCCAAAGACGACAAAATTGTCGTTGAAAAATCTACCCTACCTGTTCGTACCGCAAGTGCCATTAAAAGTATTTTACAACATACGGGGAACCAAGTAAATTTTGAAATATTATCTAATCCAGAATTTTTGGCTGAAGGTACAGCTATAGAGGATCTTTTAAATGCAGATAGAGTTTTAATTGGTGGCGATGACACCCCTTCTGGCCAAGAAGCTAAAGACACATTAAGTTCAATATATGAACAATGGTTACCTAAAGAGCGTGTATTACAAACCAACGTATGGTCTTCTGAACTTTCTAAATTGGTTGCCAATGCATTTTTAGCACAACGTGTTTCTTCAATTAACACCATTTCTGCATTATGCGAAAAGACAGACGCAAACATACAAGAAATCTCTAGGGCCATTGGTTATGATAGCAGAATTGGATCTAAATTCTTAAATGCTTCTGTTGGTTTTGGTGGTTCTTGTTTTCAAAAAGATATACTAAATTTAGTGTATATAGCACAATCTTATGGCCTTACCGAAGTAGCCGATTATTGGGAACAGGTTATCATAGCAAACGATTATCAAAAAAGTCGTTTTGCAGAACATATGATTTCATCATTGTACAATACTATTTCTGGCAAAAAAATTGTTCTTTACGGATGGGCTTTTAAAAAGGACACCAACGACACTAGAGAATCTCCAGCAATAGCTGTAGCTGATGCTTTGTTAGAAGAGCAAGCTGAAATATTAGTCTACGACCCTAAGGTTTCTGCCGAACGCATTTATGCCGATCTTGATTATTTAAATACAAGGTCTCCGGAAGAAAACAGAAGATTATTAAAAGTAACAAATGATCCTATAGAAGCAACTGCAAAGGCTCATGCAATAGCTATTTTGACAGAATGGGACGAGTTCAAGACTTACGATTGGGCTACCATATATAAAAATATGTTAAAACCGGCATTTGTTTTTGATGGAAGACGCTTATTAGATACCAATACAATGAATTCTTTAGGCTTTAATTATTATAAAATTGGGCAGTCATGAAAATTTTAGTAACAGGCGCTGCTGGGTTCATTGGTTTTTTTGTCGCAAAATCTCTTTTAAATCAAGGGCACACCGTAGTTGGTTTAGATAATATTAATGATTACTATGACATTAACCTCAAGTATGACCGATTAAAAGAACTAGGCATTGAAAAAAACGATGCTGAAATTTTCAACAATCTAGCATCTAGTTCAACCTATGAAAAATTTTCTTTTATACGATTAGCATTGGAAGATCGTGAAAATCTTCCTTTATTATTCAAAGCGCAAGCATTCGACAAAATTTGCAATTTGGCAGCTCAAGCCGGTGTTCGCTATAGTATAGAAAATCCTGAGGTTTATGTGGATAGTAATATAGTAGGGTTTTTAAATATTTTGGAATGCTGCCGTAACTACAAAATCAAACACTTAATATATGCTAGTAGTTCTAGCGTTTATGGGCTGAATGAAAAAATTCCATTTGAAACTAGTGACGCCGTAGACCATCCTATTAGCCTTTATGCTGCAACTAAGAAAAGTAACGAACTTATGGCGCATACCTATGCCCATTTGTACGGGTTTAAGACCACAGGATTACGTTTCTTTACCGTATACGGTCCATGGGGAAGACCAGACATGGCTATGTTTTTATTTACAGATGCCATAGTTAACAACAAACCAATTAAGGTCTTTAACAATGGCAAATTAGAACGCGACTTTACTTACATTGATGATATTACAGAAGGTGTTGTTAGGATTATTCAGAAACCTTTAGCAAAAGAAATAGATAAAAATAATCTATTTAAAATTTACAATATTGGGAATAGTAAATCTGTGAAACTTATGGATTTCATTACTGCGATAGAAGAAAGTTTAGGTATCGAAGCAAAAAAAGACATGTACCCTATGCAACCTGGTGATGTTGAAAAAACTTGGGCAAATGTAGATGATTTAATTACAGATTATGACTACAGACCTAATACCTCAATAAAAAGTGGGGTTCAACGTTTTGTAGATTGGTATAAAGAATACTATACTCCTTAACAAAAAATATAAATTCAAAAGCATCATTAACTAAGATTTTTCAAAATCAATGATTTGCAAATACTTTTACGCATGTCATTACCCGTTATTTAACATATAATTAAATCTTTACAATTTTTTATCAACCTAATGAACTCATACAACCTCAATTCTAATTTTCACATTTTGGTCACAGGTGGCGCTGGCTTTATTGGCTCCAATCTTTGCACTGCCTTACTACAAAATGGAAATCAGGTTACCTGCTTAGATAACTTTGCAACAGGAAAGCATGAAAACCTAGCTACTTTAACTAATAATCCAAAATTCACTTTAATTGAAGGTGATATTAGAAATTTAACCGACTGTAAAAAAGCATGTGAGGGAGTGGATTATATTTTACACCAGGCCGCGTTAGGCTCAGTACCAAGATCTATAAATGATCCCATCACCAGTAATGATGTAAATGTATCCGGATTTCTTAATATGTTAACAGCAGCACGTGATGCGAATGTAAAACGTTTTATATATGCAGCAAGTTCATCTACTTATGGGGATTCAACCAACATGCCAAAAGTAGAAGATATTATTGGTAAACCCCTCTCCCCTTACGCCATCACCAAATATGTAAATGAATTATATGCCGATGTATTCAGTAAAACCTACGGAATAGAAACAATTGGCTTACGCTATTTTAATGTTTTTGGGAGAAAACAAGATCCAAATGGTGCTTATGCGGCCGTTATTCCAAAATTTGTAATGCAACTGATGAAGCACGAATCTCCTGTTATTAACGGTGATGGTTCTTTCTCAAGAGATTTCACCTATATAGACAATGTTATTCAAATGAACATTAGAGCCATAGTATCGGGCAACCAAGATGCTATGAATACCGTATATAATACCGCTTATGGTGAACGTACAGATTTAAATGAACTCACAACACTTTTAAAAGAGTATTTAGGAGCATATGACCCAAAAATTAAAGATGTTAAAAATATATATGGTCCTACAAGAGCTGGAGACGTGCCACATTCTTTAGCTTCTGTTGACAAAGCAAAAAAATTACTAAATTACGCCCCACAATTCGATATTAAAACCGGTCTTAAGGAGGCCGTAAAATGGTATTGGGAGAATTTGAAGTAAAAATAAGAGTGAGTAAATAAGTTATAGTTACTGAGCGTAGCCGAAGTAAAAAAATAATGGTTGCTGAACGCAACCTAAGTAAAGAATATGAAAGATATAAAGATTGCTGTTATTGGTTTGGGCTATGTAGGCTTACCATTAGCTAGATTATTTGCCACCAAATATCCTGTAATAGGTTTTGATATTAATACTGAGCGTATTGAGGAGCTTACAAAAGGACATGACAGTACATTAGAAGTAGAAGATGATATTTTACAAGGTGTACTTAGAAATGGTCCAAAAATGGAGACTGGTTTATTTTGTAGTAACCAATTGGCTGATATAGCAGATTGCAACTATTATATTGTTACAGTACCTACACCTGTAGACAGCACGAACAGACCTATTTTAACGCCTTTATATAAAGCTTCAGAAACCGTAAGCCAAGTATTAAAAAAGGGTGACACTGTAATTTATGAATCTACTGTCTATCCAGGGGTTACAGAAGACGAATGTATACCGGTTTTAGAAAAAGAAAGTGGTCTAGTTTATAATAAAGACTTTTTTGCAGGGTACTCTCCAGAACGTATCAATCCAGGAGATAAAGAACATACTGTAGAAAAAATTCTTAAAGTCACCTCTGGATCAACTCCTGAAGTAGGTAAAAAGGTAGATGCATTATATGCATCTGTAATTACGGCAGGAACGCATTTAGCCCCAACGATTAAAGTTGCAGAAGCAGCAAAGGTTATTGAAAATTCGCAACGTGATATCAATATTGCATTTGTAAATGAATTAGCTAAGATTTTCAACCTTATGGGTATCGACACTCATGATGTTTTAGAAGCTGCCGGTACCAAATGGAATTTCCTTCCTTTCAAACCAGGTTTAGTAGGTGGTCATTGTATTGGTGTTGACCCTTATTATTTAGCTCAAAAAGCGCAAGAATTTGGCTATCATCCAGAAATAATATTAGCCGGCAGACGTATGAACGACACTATGGGTAAATATGTGTCTTCTGAAATTATAAAATTAATGGTTCAAAGGGACATTAAGATAAAGGGTAGCAACATACTCGTATTAGGTATTACATTTAAAGAAAACTGTCCTGATGTTAGAAATACTAAAGCAGTTGATGTGATTAGTAATCTTACTTCTTATGGAACTAATGTAACAATATACGACCCATGGGCCTCGGCAAAGCAAGTGGCTCATGAATATAATATGGAGATAATTAAAGAATTACCTACTGAGAAATTTGATGCCATTGTTTTAACCGTAGCTCACAACGAATTTTTAGAAATTGAACTAAAGAGCTTACTTAAACCAGAAGGTATTTTATACGACGTTAAGGGCATTCTTAAAAAAGATGTAGACGGTAGACTATAAACAAAATATTTTTAAAAAAATATAAGGCTTGTATGAATCAAAATATTCATACAAGCCTTTTTTATTTTCCGTAAATAAATTAAAATTTATTAATTGTTTTTTTTGCGTTAAACAAATAACTAATAGAATCAATAAAAACGACCCAACTCTTAATAGGATGTTAACAAAAGTTGTATTTGGTCGAATATGTATGAAAAAAAGTGTATTTCATCGATCAATAACATCCAATCAACCTAGAAACTTCGTAACCTAAGGGTTGTAAATAATAAAATAATAACTACTTAAGGTATTTACCTTTAATCGATTAACTCAATTTTTAAAAATAAAAAATCATTTATAGCGTTGAATTGAAGATACCCCAATGCATAGAATGCATTTCATCGAAAAAAACGGTTATTTCATCGACTCTTAAAATTATTGGATTATTATTGCAACCCAAATAGTATTTTTTTTAATTCAAAAGCAATTTACCTACTTATGTCAAAGTTCCAAAGTTTCACTTCAAAATTGACCGCGTCAATTTTCGCTGTTTTCTTTCTATTTTCTTGCAGTAAAGATGCCGACCTTTTATCCGAATACGTCATTAATAAAGACGATGGCTTACAGAGTTTAGTCTTACTTACAAATGATAGTTTTTACATGGCACCTGGTGAGGATACTATTTTAATGGATGTTTTAAATAATGATAATTTTAGTGAAAATTCTAATGTAACCATTATAAATACTTCATCTCCGCTTAATGGTATTGTTACTATTAATAACGACAATACGTTAACTTACAAGGCAGGGACTGAATCTACACCTGTTGAAACAACAACTCCAGAGGAAACAACAACTCCAGAGGAAACAACAACTCCAGAGGAAACAACAACTCCAGAGGAAACAACAACTCCAGAGGAAGATACATTTACATATACTGCAGAAGTAGTAGATGAAGAAACGGGAGAGACTACCAAAGAAGAAGCTACAGTAACCATATCCACAACACCTATAATAACTGAAATGGGAGATCTTTTGGCTTTTCCTGGTGCAGAAGGTTTTGCTAAGTATGCTACAGGTGGTAGAGGCGGAAAAGTTTTACATGTCACTAATTTAAATGATAGTGGGGCCGGTAGTTTGAGAGAAGCTTTCAATACAACAGGACCAAGAACTATAGTTTTCGACGTAGGTGGTGATATATTTCTTGAGAGCAACTTGACAATTTGGGAAGAAAGAGGTGGTGCTTCTGGAGATTTAACAATCGCAGGTGAAACTGCTCCATTTCCTGGAATAACACTTAGAAATAAAGGAATTCAAATACATAACTCCAATGTTATTATAAAATACATAACTATTAGACTAAATGAAGTCAGAGATACAGAGAATACATGGGATTGCATTAGAATACGAAATTGGGGTACAGGAGATAACTATATTGAAAATTTTATGTTTGACCATCTAAGTTTAAGTCATGGTGATGATGAAATTTTCAACCCAAATGGTCACGCTACTGACTCCAATTATGGTACCAGAAAAATTACTATGCAAAACTGTACAGTAGGAAAGCCAAATACCGAATATAATGTTTTGGTAGGTACTTATGTTTATGATATTTCATTTATAAATAATTATTTCCATAACTCCGCTGACAGAAGTGTGCTATTTGGTTATGGCTGGAACAAGGAAACCAGTGAATTCATAAATAACATTGTTTATGGCTATAATTATGGAACAACCATTGCTTATGGAACTATTACAGATGTTATAGGAAACTTATACAAACCTTATCCATGGCGGGGACAAAAAAATGCTATTGGTTACGGACCTAATGTATATAACAACCCTAATGGTATCGAAAGTAATGGATCATTATTCACAAGTGATAATTTTGTAATGGAAAATGACGCTATACTTTATGATGGTAATGCAAAGTCATTTTCAAAAAACAATAGAGTTTTAACAAATAGCTTGAAAAATTCATGGGCAAATACACCATCTGAAATTGAAAATTTAGTTATGAAATCAGTTGGTAATAGTTTGTATAGAGATGAGTTAGATCAAGAGTATATAAATAATTATTTTGATGGGACTGGTGATTGGAATATTGATCCTATTCCTAATAAAACATCTACAAAGAGAGAGAGCAATTACGATACTGATTTTGATGGGATGGCTGATGAATGGGAACTAATTAGATTTGGAAATCTCAATCATGATTCTCAGGAAGATGAAAATTCTGATGGATATACTAACTTGGAAGAATTCCTGTATTCTCTGACTAATACTGATTAAAAAAAATACCCAATTTTCAAATCTTACCTCCTGTAATTAATGCCTTACAAGCATTAACTACAGGAGGTTTTTTTTATACACTATTAATCAATTTAAAAAAATTTAAAACTGGTTGAAAAACTAAAATCGATTAAATATGTATTTACAACCTTTAATTTCAAGTAGAAAATTGTTAACTGATTATATTTGTCAAATGCTTTAATAATTTGGCTACATCTTTTCGATATAAATATTAAATTAAATATGCTTTTATGAAAATTGATTTTTTAATTAATTCTCTTGGTGGAGGTGGTGCAGAAAGAGTAATGACAACACTGGCTAATGGCTTCTCAAAAAAACATGCTATACGATTAATTACTTTTAACAAAGGCAAAGATTTTAATTTAGATAAAGAAATTAAATCAATAGACTTACATGAGGGTAAAATAAAAAATCATACAGTTCGTTCTATATTAAATTTATACAATTATTATAAGTACAAAAATAATAGACCAGATATTCTAATTTCTTTTCTACCTCCAAACAATCTAATTGCAATCATTATTGCAAGGTTCTTAGGTATTAAAGTAATTATTTCAGAACATACTAATCATACAGCAAAATTTGGTAAAAAAACAGAATTAATTCAAAAACTATCTTATCGTTTCTCAAATGCCCTTACGGTACTTACTACTTTCGATAAAGTACATTTTGAAAGACTTGGTGCAAATGTTTGCGTTATGCCTAACCCGTTAAATTTACCAACAGAAATAGAACCTTTATATAAAAGGGAAAAAACAATTTTAATTGTTGGTGCTTTAAACAGATACGAAAGCAAAGGTTTTGATTCTTTAATAAAAATAATAGCGCCAATTTTAAAAAAGAATAAAAGCTGGAAACTAATAATTGCAGGTGGTGGAGATCAAGGACTATTTATATTAAAAAATCTTACTGCCGAATTAGACATACAAAGCCAAGTTATCTTTAAAGGATTTTGTAAAAATATTAATGAATTAATGCAAACCTCTCAAATATTTGTACTCCCATCTAAATTTGAAGGCTTACCAATGGGCTTAATGGAAGCACTATCAAATGGAATGGCATGTATTGCTTATAATTGCCCTTCCGGTCCTGAGGATTTAATTGATAATAATATTAATGGGCTATTAATTAAAGATCAAGATACCATTTTAATGTCTGAAGGAATTTCAAAATTAATAAATGAAAAAGAACTCAGAAATAAATTGGCAGATAATGCACCAAACTCTATGATCGATTATAGCTTAGAGAATATTTTAGATCGATGGGATGCTTTAATAAAATCAGTAATTAAAAATGATTGAAAAAATTGATAATACGCCAAAAAACAAAAAATCCTTATCAGTAGTTCGCTATTTTATATTAGCATTAATCTTATTGTATATTCCTGGATTTACCTTAACATATTTTAATGGAACACTTTCTTCAATCTTTAGCTATTTATCCTACGGACTTATTTTAATCTATACAATTTATCATGGAAAAAGCGGCAATAATTACTGGATGATTATTATCGGTTTACTTTATTTTTTAATAGGTAGCGTTGTTAACCAGGAGTATATGCCTGAAATAAAATATTTTACAATTATAATGATTAAATATTTTATAATCATTATTGGAGGTTATGAAGTTATGAAACGTACCAGTTCAAAAGAAATGTGGTTTTTTATGCTCTTAGGAGCATTATCGATATTAGGCAACATGTTTCTGTTCAATGATCCAAAAGCTGATTATGGCAGGTACAGTGGATTTTATTTAGACCCAAACAATGGTGGTTTAATTTGCATTATGGGATACGCCTTATCTTTTGCAATGCCAAAAAAAATTAGATTTATTGGCAAGCTATTATTCACAATATTAGGTCTTTTTACTTTTTCTAGAACCTTTATTGTAACCTGGCTTATCATAAACGTTTTATCAATTCGATTGGATATAAAAAATGCTAAGATGTTATTTGCAGGATTTGCAATTTTAAGCACACTAGTTATTTATAATGAATTTTTACCAGTCAAAAATGCTCGATTAGAACAAATTGGTGCAATAATCTCAAGTGACAATGATAGTAGTAGCCCCAATAAAATTAATAAAGACTCGAGATGGGACACTTGGAAAAGATACTTTCCTGCTCTATCCGATAAACCAATTTTTGGTAATGGCTATATGGCTTTTGATGGTAATGGAGTTGCACCTCCCGTAGGTGTACATAATACATATCTATTAATTTGGGGAGAATCTGGTATTTTTCCAATTTTAATTTTCATTTATTATTTAATAACATTGTTTAAATATGGTATCTATTATTTTAAAGACATACCTTTTTCATTGATGATGTTAATATCATTGACGTTATTTCTAATGACTAATCATAATTTTTTTAATACCGACTATTCATTGTTATTAATCTTATGGATAGACATACAATTGAAAAATAAGAAAGACAAATTATCAAAAGAACTAAATTTTACTTAACCTGCATTAATGTTAAAAACTAAACTTACTGAGCTAGTAAAAAATATATTTAAAAAACAGTCCCAATTAGTAACCAATATAATTATTGTTGGTAGTGTTTCGCTCGCTGTTAAAGGAGTTAGTTTTTATAAAGAACTTCTAATTGCAGAAAATTATGGAGTATCGGAATTATTAGATACATTTTTAATTGCTGTTCTAATCCCCACTTTCATCCAAAATGTTTTCATAAATGCCTATGGTTCAGTATTCATACCGAATTATTTATTAGAAAAAAAAAATAATGAAAATACTGGGGCATTTCAAAGCTCAAGTTTTTTAATAACCATTGGCATAGGTCTGTTAATGATATTAGTGACTTATTTATTTTTAGACTTTTATTTAGAATTTTTATTCCCAGGGCATGAAACCACATACTATCAATTAATAAAAATACAATTATGGATTATATTGCCCAGTATGCTATTTTGGGCTATTACGTCATTAATATCTGGTCTATTAATGACAAACGATGAATTTTTATATTCTTCGCTTAACGCCATATTCATACCGATTATAACCATATTTTTTTTATTTTTTTATCGTGATAATCTTCAGGAAAAAACCTTAGCGGTTGGTATACTGGTTGGTAGTATAATCAGCACCTTTTACATGGTATTTATTGGTTTTCGTAAAAAGCTAATTACAATAAAAAAACCTGATTTTAAAAATGCGAATATTCAATTACTACTTAAACAAATGCCCGCTAAAATATCCTCAGGTTTAATTAATGGTGTTAATCCCATGGTTGATCAGTATTTTTCAGCACAAATGGCTATTGGAGCAATTGCTGCATTGAATTATGGCTATAAAATACCTATGGTAATTATTAGCCTTGTTGGAGGTCCTATCGGTAGCACAATTCTACCTCATTTTTCAAAAATTGCAGCTGAGAATAGTGAAAAGGCATACCAAGAACTTAAAAAAATTCTTCATATTGGTCTAATCTCCATGAGTGGAGTAACCATAATTTTAATTTTCTTATCGGAATTCATAATTATTATGTTTTTTCAACGAGGTGCTTTTACCCAAGATGATACAAGTCTAGTTTATGTTATACAACAGATGTATTTTATTCAAATACCTTTTTATATTGTAGGCATAGTAATGAATTCATATTTAACGGCAGTAAACAAAAATAATTTTCTTGTTATTTCATCCATATTAAGCATGACTCTCAATATTATCCTTAATTATACGTTAATAGAATTATTAGGAATTAAAGGTTTGGCTTTGGCTACATCTTTAGTCTCATTTATAAATTCATTTGTAATCTATATCTATATTAGAAAGCAGTATTCAATAAAAAACAATGTTTAGTATAATAACACCAACCTATAATAGAGCACATACTTTATTTAGAGTATATGATTCTTTAATTTCACAAACAGATGTAGATTTCGAATGGATAATAATTGATGATGCAAGTACTGACGGTACAATGAATTTGGTTGAAACATGGAAATTACAGTGTAGTAAATTTAAAATTTCATACTTCAAACTTCCTATTAACAAAGGCAAACCAAATGCAATTAATTTCGGATTGGATTATTGTTCAAGACCTATAACAATTATCGCAGATAGTGATGATAGTTTTGATAAAAACACTATTTCAGATTTAAAAACAATTTGGAATAAAGTTAATCAAACTTTAAATAGTGAAAAAATCGCTACTATATGGACGTTAGTTACAAATGAAAATGGTCAATTAGCAGGTGAGCAATTTCCATATAATTTCTGGCAAGTTAATTTTAAAGATAGAGTATTAAATAGAAAACAAATGGTTGCTGGCGAAAAATGGCATAGTTGGCGTACTGAAGTTTTAAAAAAATATAAAATGCTTCATAGTGAACATTCATTTGTTGGCGAAGGTGCAAGCTGGAATCAAATTAACAAAGATTATGACTTCCTATGTATTAATATAATTCATAGAACATATTACAAAAGTATGGACGGTTTAATTCAAAAAGAGAAATCTAGATTAGAATTAGAAAAATTGAAATTTTATTATTCTTATTATCAACTTTATAAAACTTCTAATTATGATATATTGAAGTACCCATTTTACAAAAAATATGCATTTGAATATTTAAAATCACTTTTCTATTATAAAAAAAGGGATTTATCCCTTGGTATAGTAAAGACATTAATCCTTATTTTCCCAGCTTCTCTTAGTATTCCTTCGAAAATTAAAAGTTATTTAATTTTAAAAAATAACTAAAGCTTACCAGAACTTTTTAATTAAAAAATTCAATCAATATTATTTTAAAAAATACTCAATGAAAAATAAATATATAAATAAAATATATGAGTATATTTTACCTAATATATCAACCAAAGTTCTAATCAAATTTAAATTTTTTTGGCACTTCGGTTATTCTATAAACTTAAGAAATCCCAAAACATTAAATGAAAAAATAAATTGGTTGAAGTTAAATGACCGGTCACAATTGCATACTCAATGTTCCGACAAATTTTTAGTACGTGATTATATTAAACATAAAATTGGAGAAAAATATTTAGTTCCACTATATTTTCAGACCAAATTAGCTGAAGAAATCATTCCGGAAAACTTACCCGATGAACCACATATTATAAAAACAAATCATGATAGTGGTGGAGGTATTTTTGTCAGAGATAAATCTAAAATAGATTGGTCTAAGGTACAAAAGCAACTCCATACACGTTTAGGTATAAATTATTATCCTAGGTCAAGAGAATGGCAATATAAAAATATTGAACCAAGAATTATTGTGGAGAAACTTCTTGAAGATAAAAATGGAAATATTCCTTTTGATTATAAGGTACATTGTTTTAATGGTAGAGTAAGGATGATAAGTGTTGATATGGGTAGAGGTACCGACCAACATTATAGAAATTGGTATAATACTGATTGGGAACGAGAAAAGTTCAAATGGTCTTCACCAAAGGAAAATGGAAAAAATACTGACCCAAGCGATCAAGATTTAAAAAAACCAAAAACTTTAAAAGAAATGATTAGACTCTCAGAGCTTCTTGCAAAACCTTTCAAATACGTTAGGATTGATTGGTATGATGTCGATGAAGTTCTATATTTTGGTGAAATAACTTTTCATCATGATGGTGGGTTTAGGCCAATTTTGCCGAAAACATGGGATATCACTTTAGGTTCAGAGCTGGAATTACCAATCATAGCAATAAACAAATCTTAATTGAACTAAATATACTGCATTTTTTATATGAAAATTGATTTAGTAATTGGAAGTTTGAGGAGCGGTGGTGCAGAAAGGGTGGTTAGCACACTTGCTAATTACTTTGCTAGCCAAGGTCATGAAGTACGGTTATTTACATTTAAAAACGGTAAAGACAAATATGAGCTTGATTCTAAAATAAAACGAATAAAATTTCATAGAGACATCTCAATCTTTAACTATACATTAGTTCGGGCATTTTATTATTTATTAAAATTTTATTGTAAAAAGAGTAATAGACCCAATGTGATTAGTGCACATATAGGTTTAATGGGGCTACCCACAATTCCAATAGCAAAATTGTACAATATAAAAATAGTTATTTCCGAACATATTAGCCACACGAATACTCCGATGAACATTCAAAGAAAATTTCTTTGGAATTTCCTGTACCGCTTTGCCGATGCTATTACTATTTTAACCAAATATGATTTGCCTTTTTTTAAAAAAAAGAACAAAAATGTAAATATCATGTATAATCCCAATTCTTTTAGTCCCTTAAATGTTCAAACTAAAAAAAGACTAAAACAAATCATCTCTGTGGGTAATTTAGACAGATATAATCATAAGGGTTTTGATAACTTGTTAGATATCGCTTACGAAATCAAGAAAAAATATCCTTTTTGGAAATTTCAAATAATTGGAGAAGGTACATTTGGAAAAAAGTTTTTAGAAGATAAAATTAATAGATTAAACTTAGTTGATACTGTTTTTTTAATTGGATATAAATCGGATGTTGATGATATACTTCGCAACTCATCTATTTATGTCTTAAGTTCCCGATATGAAGGTTTACCGATGGGGCTAATAGAGGCAGCTTCTCAGGGTGTTGCTTGTATAGCTTATGATTGTATTTCAGGCCCATCAGACATCATTGAAAATAGGGTAAATGGTATCCTAATAAAAAATCAAGACCATGAGCTCATGACTGCAGGTATAATTGAATTAATAGAAGATGAAAAATTTAGAGAAAGTCTTGGATGGAATGCTACTAAATCTAGTGATAATTTTTCATTACAAAAAATTGGCCTTCAATGGGAAAAGTTATTTATTTCCATTCAAAAATAAAATAATAATTACATCTAAAACCTTTTTATAATTATACCAATAATTCCGTTTGAAAAAAAATTAACCTTTATGTCAATTAAGCAAACCTTTTACAAAATTATTAATTTTATTAAGTATAAAAGAGCCATTTTTGTTTACAACAAAAAAATAAATAACATACTTCTCAAAACAAAAATTAAGAATTTAAGAAATAAAGAAAAGTTAACAATTAAAAATAAATTTAATGCTTTAGGCTTTAAGAATATTTCTTTAAAATGGCATCAATTTTATTGTCATGTATATGGTAAAATACTTACTGAGTTTATACCTGAGTCGCTATATTATACCCAAATAGAAGGATCTCTCAATAGGTCGATAATGTTTCCCGCGATGGAAGATAAAAATCTTTTAGATTACTTTTTATCCAAAGACTTGCTCCCAGAAGTAGTAGTGAAAAATATTAACGGTTTTTTTTATGTGAATGACACACAAACTAACCTGAAAATTGCTGCAGAAAAATGCTTGGAGTATGACCAATTGGTTATAAAACCCACTATTGGTACCGCCGGTGGTTTTGGCGTAAAAAAAATAGAGTTATTAACTAAAAAAGATGGATTTACCTATTTGAAAGAACTTTTTGCTCAATATAAATCTGATTTCAATCTTCAAGTCATCCTTCAACAGCATGAGGCTATAGAAAAGCTTAACAAAAGCTCTATTAATACTCTAAGAATTATGTCTTATATGAATAACCAAGGTGTTCATATTCTTTCTTCTGTAATAAGGATAGGACGCATGGGATCTTTTACTGACAATATGACTATGGGCGGTATCGGTTGTGGGATAGATGGCTTCGGCAAACTTAAAAAATTTGCTTATGATAGTTTTGGCGCTTCATTTGAAAAATCGGATTGCGGAGTTACTTTCAATCAGTATCAAATTCCATTATACGATAGCATTCTAGAAATTATAAAAACTTCACATAAAAAATTACCCTATTTTAAGCTAATTTCATGGGATGTTATGATTACCGTAGATTCAAAAATTAAAATCGTTGAATATAATACCCTAGGTCAAGATATTAATTTACATCAATTGGTAAACGGGCCTTTGTTTGGTAACTATTTTGATGAAATCATGGAAATTACTCGTAATCATGATTTTCTCACGGAAGCTATGAAGTATGGGAAATAGTCTCGTAGTATTTCAATTAATCTTGAACTTATTACATAGATAATAAACTTAGCAATTCTATTATGTATAATTTAAAAAATAAATAAGATAAAATGGGGAAAACACAAAAAATTTCCATTTTTATATATTCCATGTCAGGTGGCGGAGCTGAACGGGTAATGTCTTACCTTCTACCCTATTTACAGGCTAAAAACTATGAGGTAGTTTTAGTGCTTATGAATACTAAAATTGTCTATCCGAGTATTGAAAATATACGTATTCATTATTTAGAAAAATCTGAAGTAGTTGAACCTGGCTTAGTTAAATTCTTAAAATTACCGTGGTTAGCTTGGAAATATGCCCGTTTTTTAAAGAAAGAAAGAATAACACACTCATTTAGTCTGTTAACAAGACCGTGTTATATAAACATTATGGCTCGTTGGTTTACAAGCCATCCGTATAAACTTATGGTCAGTGAACGTAATTATCCTAGTTTGCAATATGGCTATAATGACAATCAAAGTAAAATAAATAGTTTTTTAGTAAAAAAACTATATCCGAAAGCAGACTTGATTATTAGTAATGCAAAAGCGAGCGCTGAAGATTTAATAGCTAATTTTAATGTATCACGAGAAAAAACAGGTGTTATTTATAATCCTATAGATTTAGAGAAGATTGATGGAATTGTACCAAATAACTCTCTATTTAATTCTAGTCATGTAAATCTTGTTAGTGTAGGACGATTACAGTTGGTAAAGAATCATCAACTTATGATTGAGGCAATTGCTCCTTTTAAAAACGTTAGACTTTATATTTTTGGTGAAGGCGAGCTCCGTGAAGATTTAGAAGCACAAATAGACAATTTAGGCATATCAGAAAGAGTATTTTTAATGGGCTTCGAGAGTAACCCATTTCAGTATTTAAAAGCTGCAGATATTTTTGTTTTTAGTTCTAACCATGAAGGTTTCCCCAATGTAATAATGGAAGCTATGGCATGTGGTCTTCCTATAATTACAACAAATTGCAAATCTGGACCAGATGAAATTATGGAACTAAACGAAACTAAATCTGATGATATTATGATCACAGATTATGGACTTCTTAGTCCTGTGGGTAATGCACACTTATTGCAAAAAAGTATAAATTATTGCTTAGAGCATCCTGAATACTTAGCCCAATGTAGAGTCAACGTAAAGAAACGAATTCAAGATTTTAAACGAGAACCTATTTTAGAATTATACACCTCTCACATTTTATCATAAAATATGTCTTCAGTTAAACCCTATAAATCCAAAAAAAAAATAATTAGAACGGCCGCCGTACCAGGTTCGTTGTATGGATTATTAACTGGTCAACTTCGGTTTTTAAATCAACATTATGAAGTAATTGGTGTAGCTTCTGAAGGAGCTATTATGGAAATAGTTGCTCAGCGCGAAGGTATACGAACAGAATCTATAAATATAGAGCGCTCCATTAGCCCCTTTAAAGACTTAATTTCATTATTTAAACTGTACAGGTTTTTTGTTAAAGAAAAACCAATGATGGTACACTCAATTACCCCTAAAGCTGGTCTACTAAGTATGATAGCCGCATATTTTGCCAGGGTTCCCGTTAGAGCTCATACTTTCACAGGTTTAATATTCCCTACGCAAACCGGCTTTTTAAAAAAATTACTACTCTTATTTGACAAGGTTATTTGTGCATTTGCCACCAACGTTTACCCAGAAGGTAATGGCGTAAAAAATGATTTAACACATTATAATGTCACCAAAAAACCATTAACAGTAATAGCAAATGGCAACGTAAATGGTAAGGACCTTAGTTTCTTTGACCCCCTACTATTCCCTAAAGAATCTACAAAATCTGAAAAGAACAAACTTGGCATTTCTGAAGACGATTTTGTTTTCATTTTCATAGGAAGGTTAGTGAACGATAAAGGTATTAACGAATTAGTTCATTCTTTTTCCCAACTTAGTAAAAAGCGATCTGCAATTAAATTGATTCTTGTGGGATCCCACGAGGGCGAAACAGATGTTTTACCCAGTAGCACATGGGATTTACTGAATACTGAAAAAAATATAATTTGGGTAGGAAAAAAAGATGATATCAGACCTTATCTATCCATGGCAAACGCCCTTGTTTTCCCTAGCTATCGTGAAGGGTTCCCTAATGTAGTACTAGAGGCAGGTGCAATGGGTCTACCTGCCTTGGTAACGGATATTAACGGAAGTAATGAAATTATTGTACATGGCAAGAATGGATATATTGTACCGTCGAAAGACGAACAGGCACTTCTAGAAGCTATGACCCTATTTGTAGAGGATTCGCAGTTAGTATTGAATATGGCGCAGCATGCAAGACCTATGATAGCCGACCGTTATGAACAAAGCTTCGTTTGGGATTCCCTATTAGAAGAATACAAACGTATAGAGCATAAGAATTCTTAAATTTATAGTTTTCAATAAAAAAGAATTTAGCTCTTTAATCTTGATTAAAAGTACTTGGTCTATTTACCACCTTTTAGAAATCTATTAATATGTAATTTAGCGTCCTAATCATAGATAATTATATGTATACTAGATTTTTTAAAGGTTTATTTGATATTTCAATAGCGGCATTAGTGCTTTTGGCATTTAGCCCTATATTTTTAATCATCTGGGTTTCGTTGTCTATCGCAAACAATGGTAGCGCCTTCTTTTATCAACAAAGACCTGGAAAAGATAAAAGAATCTTTAAAATTATCAAGTTCAAATCAATGAACGATAAAAAAGATAAAGAAGGGAATCTTCTCCCAGACTTTAAGCGTATGACCGCAATTGGTAAATTTATAAGAAATACTTCTCTTGATGAACTACCTCAATTACTTAATGTCTTAAAGGGCGATATGAGCCTTATAGGACCTAGACCATTATTGGTCTCTTACCTACCTTTATACAGTGAAGAACAAAATAAACGACATTTAGTGAAGCCTGGCATAACAGGTTGGGCTCAAGTTAATGGTAGAAATACTATTTCTTGGGATAAAAAATTTGAATACGATGTTTGGTATGTAAATCATATTTCCTTTGCCCTTGATATGAAAATATTCTTCATGACGCTACAAAAAGTAATTAAAAGAGCTGACATTTCCGCATCGGATAATACTACCATGGAAAGATTCGTTGGAAATGAAAAAGCTAATCTCTAGCTTTATCAGGTTGACCCAATAATAATACCTGTATAGGTCACGTTATACTATCGCATAGTAAATTGTGAAAATGAAAACAGTAATGATTTTAGGGGGTGCCAAGGGTGTTGGCAAAGAAATATTGAAGTCCTGTATTGAAAAGGGATACAATGTTGCCTTCAGTGGTAGAGATGCTACTATAGCAAATCAACTTATTAAATCTTTAAATGCAGAAAATAAGCTCTATTTTCATGAATTAGACCTTAATAATATAGATGAAATTGAGAATTTTTATCTGGAAACTATTAAGCGTTATAAAAAAATAGATTCTTTAATATTGTACGCTGGCATAACACCCGTCTCTTCAATATTAGATACGGAAGAAGAAGTTTTTGATAGTGTATTCAATATTAATCTAAAAGCTCCTTATTTCCTTTTAAAACACGTTCTAAAATCCATGAAGGACCACAAATCTGGTTCTATAGTTTTCTTTGGTTCTGCACATATGGACTATGGTCAAATAGATAGAGCTGCTTATGCGCTAACCAAAAGTTCGCTAAATACATTATCCACTCATATTGCTCATCATTACGCAAAATATGGGATTAGATCCAACTATTTGGTTATGGGCTGGACAAATACAGAGGGTGAACTTGAGTTGAGAAAGAAAGAAGGAGTTAGCGAAAAGGATTTACAACAAAAAGCCTCTGGTATTTTACCAATGGGACGAATGTTAAATACTTTTGACCCCGTACCTGCTGTAATGTATTTTATATCTGATCAGTCAGCAATGACTACTGGTTCAATCATGAGAATTACTGGAGGAGAGTATATATAGTTGTCATTTATGATTGATTCATTAATATTTCATTCTAATTCTGAGCTTCTAGAGGGACCTATATTCGATAAAGATAATAATCATCTTTATTTTGTATCTATTTTAGACTACTTAGTTTATTATTATAACCCACACACAAAAGAAGTTCTCAGCATAAAACTAGATTCCCCTGTTAGTTGCATTTATTTACTTGGGTATAAAAAAGTCTTAGCTGCATCTAAAAATGGTTTTATCGAAATTGATTTTAACACGTTAGAGAAGAAATTTGTATTTCAATTAGGTATAGATGATTTAATTAGATATAATGACGGAATAAAAGATCCAATAGGAAGATTTATTATTGGAACTATGGGGTATCCCGAGGTTAAAAAAAATGTAGGAAAGGTTTTTTCTTATTTTAAAGGAGAATCTAAAATAATTATAGAAAATACAACTATTTCTAATGGTCTAGCTTTCTCTTTAGATAATAAATATCTCTATTTTATTGACACACCGACTAAAAAAGTGGCTAAGTATTCTTATGATTTAAAAACTGGAGAATTAAAATTTGAATCATACGTTATTGAACTAAAGGGCTCTGGGAGTCCTGATGGAATGTGTATTGATAGCGAGGGAATGTTATGGATTGCCGAATGGGGAGGCGGAAGCGTTTCTCAATGGAATCCAATGAGCGGATTAAAACTTAGGGAATTAAAACTACCCTGTGATAATGTTACGTCTTGCTGTTTTGACAATCATTCTAACTTATATGTTACAACTGCAAAATCTGAATCTAAAGATGATATTTACGGTGGTGGTTTGTTCTACCTTGAATTAAATAAAATTTAAATCTATGAGCACTGTTAAAATTAGTGTAATCGTTCCAATTTTTCGAATAGAAAAATATTTACCTAAATGTATTGACAGCCTATTAAATCAGTCTTTTATGGACTTTGAGTTAATTTTGGTAGATGATGGTAGTCCTGATAATTGCCCTGAAATTTGTGATGATTTTGCAAAAGCAGACTCGCGAATCAAAGTTCTTCATAAAAAAAATGGTGGTCTTGTAAGTGCAAGAAAAGAAGGTTTAAAAAATGCTATTGGCACCTATGTAACATTTGTAGATGGTGATGATTGGGTAGATAAATTTTATCTAGACATTTTATATAACCTTGCTGAGGCAAATGATGCCGATCTTGTTGTAACTGGTCATTTTAGAGAATTTGACGGAAAGATTGAAACTATAAAGCCAAAAATGGTTGGGGTATATGATGAAAAGGAGTTAAAATCCCTAATTCTACCGAATGCCATATACAATGGGGAGTTTTGTGAACATGGAATATCTACATATGTATGGAACAAGCTTTTTAAAAGAGAATTGCTTTCTACAGTTCTTTTTGATGTACCAAATGAAATTGTTATGGGAGAAGATGCTGCTATTACCTTCTCTTATTTAACGATATCCAAAAGTCTTGTAATAAGTAGCACTCCTCTTTATTATTATAGACAACGACATGATTCTATTGTAAAATCTGTAGAAAACCCTAAAATAGAATATTATAGATTAGGGTTACTAATGAATTACCTGCAAACTAAATTGCAAAACTCATTAGATGAAAAGAATATTAAAGAACAGATAACTTATTATTTGTACTCCCAAATATTAGTTAGATCCGGAGGATTAATTTATGATGAAGAGGGAAACTTGATTTTTAATCCTTTTTTAAATATTAAATCCAAATCTAAAGTAATCATCTATAGTTCTGGGTCTTTTGGTCAACATATACTTTCAACTAATATTAAAAATAATTTCTTCAAAGTTATTGAATGGATAGATATTGATTATCATGAATTGAATATCGGTGAAAATTTTGTAAAACCTATTAGTTCCATAGCCAATGTAGAATATGACTACCTAATAATAGCTACTATAAACCCAACATATTATAATGATATTAAAAAAGAGTTGAGCTTAGTAGGCGTTGATGAGAAAAAAATAGTAAAAATCAATACTGATATAAACGAAATCACCAAACTACTAAGTCAATTAGGGTTTGATAACAATTTTATATTTCAAAAAAAATAAATTTTATTGAAATTAACCAACATTATTATAACTACGATTTTATAAAAAATAAGGTTTTACCTATGAAAAAACTAATAATATTAGGAGGAAATCCTGAAACAGCAATTTTGGTTGATATAGCAATTTCAATGGGCATTTACACTATTGTTGTTGACCCTAACCCAGATGCACCAGCAAAAAAAAATGCATCTGAAACTTACGATATAGATGGTTTTGAGGTTGACAAAATTGTTCAACTAGCAAAAGACCTAAATGTTGACGCCGTTTTGGTAGGTGTAGCTGATATTTTGGTTAAACCTTATGGAGAAATTTGCGAAAAGCTAAATATGCCTACATATGCTAATAAAGAAGCAATTGAAGCTTTTTGCAGCAAAGATGGATTTAAAAAATATTGCGAAAAATTCGATATACAAGATATACCTGGCACCTATCTTGATAATAATTCAAGTATAGAAAAACCAGAAAATATCGCCTACCCTTTAATGATTAAACCAGTTGACAATGGTGGCGGTGTTGGTATGAAAATTTGTAGAGATGATAAAGATTTTCAAGAATCTGTAAAAACTGCATTAAAATTCTCTAAGAAAGGAGTCGTTCTAGTAGAAAAATACATGGAATGTGATGATATGGCTGTCTATTATACGTTTAGAAATGGCATTCCATATCTTTCAGCTACCTATGATAGAATAACAACTAAAATACAAGGAGATTTTAGTCCGGTTGGTATCGGAGCAATTTACCCTTCTAAAAACACAGATTTATTTGTTAAAAAAATACACCCGAAACTTAGTGATTTTTTCAAAAAATTAAATATTCAAAATGGTGTACTTAACCTCCAGTTCTTTGTAGAAAATGATGTTTTTTATGCCTATGATCCAGGGTTTCGATTACAGGGTGAAGCACCGCATATTCATTTATCTCATATTAATGGTTTCGATCATAGAAAAATGCTTATAAATTTTGCATTTACCGGTGTTTTAGGAGATGATGATTTTCCTGAAAAGAACGACTACATGTTTAAAGGAAAAAAAGCATGTACCATTTGGGTACTTTTAAAAGCAGGAACTATTAAATCTATTAAAGGAATATCTGAAATTAAGGCTGATGAAAATGTCATTTTTGTTTTAGATAGATTTAAGGAAGGTGATGTCGTTAAAAATGAATGGTTAGGAACTGAGAGACAGGTTTTTTCTCGTATATATGTTGTAGCTGATTCAATTGAAGAGTTGAATTCCAAAATGTCTGAATTTAAAGACAAGCTAGTTATTACTGATAATTCTGGAAAAGATATGATATTAACTTGGCCAGAAACTATTATTTCAGAAAACTACCTATAAAATAAACAGATAGAATTAATTAACGATATAAAAATATGGATAATAAAACTGCCGTTATTACTGGTGGATCTAGAAATATAGGATTAGCAATTGCAGAGAAATTTTACACTCTTGGTTACAATGTAGCTATTCTAAGTGTTTCAGAAAATAGTGCTAAAAAAGCTGCAAAAAATATTGACAATACGGGGAACAATGTAATAGGATACAGATGTGATGTTACAGATGTATCATCTGTTGAAGAAACACTTGCGAATATAAATTCACACTTCGGTGGAATAGATATACTTGTAAATAGTGCTGGTATTTTGGATATGGCCAGCATAGAAGAAACTTCTATTGAGGAATGGGATAATGTTATGGCCGTTAATCTTAGAGGTACGTTTACAATGATTCAAAAATCAATTAAATATTTGGAAAAAAGTAAAGCTCCAAGGATAATTAATTTATCATCCAATGCAGGAAGAATGGGTGGCTTTGAAAATGGCTTGGCATATAGTGCATCTAAAGGTGGAATTATAGCTTTGACCTATGGTTTGGCCAGAAGACTTGCTAAACAAAGAATTACCGTGAACTGTATTGCACCGGGAACTATTGAATCTGATATGTCTGCCGCACGTAGTCCAGAAGTATTAAAAAAATTAAAAGAAAGATTTCCTCTAGAAAGATTTGGAACACCAAAAGAAGTTGCCGCTGCAGCTTGCTATTTTGCAAGTGATGATGCTGGGTTTACCACTGGCTCTGTTCTAGATGTCAATGGAGGATTATTCATGGGATAAAAATAAAAAATATGAAATCAAATATATTAGAATCGTTTAGTTTAAAAGGCAAAAAAGCTATTGTAGTTGGCGGTGCAGGGGATCTTGGAAAAGCAATGGTCGAAGCAATATCGCAAGCTGGTGCACATACTGTAGTAATAGACTTTGACCATAGAGTTTTCGACATTTGTGAAAAATTTACAAATGACGGACTAAAAGTCAACCCAATTAAGGCCGATGTTAGTAAAATATCGGAAATCAAAGAATCTTATGAATCTGCCTTAGATATATTAGGAGGAAAAGTAGATATACTTATTAACTCCGCAGGTATTCAAAGAAGATATCCTAGTGAGGATTTCCCAGATGAAGAATGGAGTAAAGTAATAGCAATCAATCTTGATGCAACCTTCTACTATTGTAAACATGTTGGAAACAATATGATAAAAAATGGTGGAGGTAAAATCATCAACATTGCATCATTAATGAGTTTTCTTGGAGGAATTACCATACCGGCTTATGCTGCTTCTAAAGGCGGTGTTAGCCAATTAACTAAAGCACTTTCAAATGATTGGGCGGCTAAGGGAATTTGTGTTAATGCAATAGCTCCTGGTTATATGGACACGCAGCTTAATGTCGCATTAATAAATGATAAGAAAAGAACTGAAGAAGTTTTCAATAGAGTTCCTATGAAAAGATGGGGTAATGGAGAAGATTTAAAAGGATTGACTGTTTTCTTATGTTCTTCTGCTAGTGATTATATTACAGGAACAGTTATACCTGTAGATGGAGGATATTTAGGAAGATAACCTAAACTTTTATATTGAAAATTGTAATAGTAGATTTTAAAAAACAAAGTAATTAACCCGATTAAAATGTTACAAAACAATTTTATTAGGTAAGAAATATGGTTTTGATAATTTTACATGATTATCAAATAAATAGTAAAAGCTTAAGGTAAAGGTTTTACTGTTTTGAATTTAATAAGAATCATACTTTACAACTGTCATTTTTAACGAAAAAAAATAATTTAAATAAGCAATGAAATTTAGCATAATTATTCCTCTTTATAACAAGGAAAAATATATTGAGCGCTGCTTAGAAAGCTTACTTTGCCAAGGTTTAAAACCTGATGAATACGAAGTCATAATTGTTGACGACGGCTCAAAAGATTCTGGCGCACTAGTGGTTAAAAATTATGCAAAGAAAAATACTTTTGTAAATATTAAATTAATTATTCAAAAAAACCAAGGACCTAGTGCAGCCAGAAATAACGGTTTAATTAAAGCTATAGGGGAATATATATATTTTTTAGATGCCGATGATTATTTAGCACCTAATGCTTTGGAATGCCTTTTTAATTTAAGTCAGCAAAATAACATTGAACTATTAGAATTTGATAGTGAGTATATAAATGAAGGGGCACAACCAAATTTTTCAAAACTAGACACTGAAAACTTAGCATTACAAGTAACTGATGGGAAAGATTATATTGCTAAATATGGCTTAAGAAATTCAGCCTGTTTTTATGTTATTAAAAGGAGGTTCCTTTTAGATAGTAATATAACTTTTCTTGAAGACATGCGAGCATATGAAGATATGATTTTCACTTCGAGTGTTTTTTTAAAAGCTAGTAGTGTTTCTAAGGTAAACCTTGATGCTCATAGATATGTTAAGGTTGCCGGGTCTATCGTAACTAGTAAAGATTCCAAAAAAAACCTAGAATTTATTCAAGGTATGGTTAAAGCTGTAGTAGAATTTAATGATTTGATCAAGAATTACAAGAGCTCAACAAATGATACTACTAAAGTTATAAACAGATTAAAAGACAAACAGCAGGCTGTTGTTTTTGCTTTAATTATTCGTGCATATAAATACCGTCTTGACCCAAAAGTCTTTAATACTATTCTGAACAAAATGAAAACCTTAGAGGTATATCCTATAACTTTAAACATGGATGGTACCAATAATTATATTCGTCTTTTTATGAACAATAAAAACTGTGTTCTCCTAGGTTTAAAAGTTATGAGAATACTGAAATTTCTTTAAAATTAATAAACATAATAAGCAACAGTAAATAACTACTTAATGCTTAAACATTTAAATAACTAAATATGATTTGCTTCCTTGTACCTGTAAAAAGTAAGAAACTATCTTCTGATTGGGAAAAATTCAGTGAATTGGTTACACGAAGTCTTAAATCAATTAACGGGCAAAAAGATAGAGATTTTCAAATAGTTGTAGCTTGTCATGAGCTACCTGCAAAAAAATTTGAGCATCCACAAATACATTATGTTCAAGTTGATTTTGACGTACCTCAATTAAGTAATAAAGATTGGGAAAAAGATAGACAACTAAAAGAAAGTGATAAAGCTAACAAAATTAAATTTGCATATGATTATGCAATAGCCAACTTTAATGTTGACTATTTTATGGTTGTAGACTCTGATGATTGTATTCACAACGGTATTAGTAAATATGTAAATTCAAGATTAAAAAATAATATACCAGGATGGTACATTAATAAAGGCTACTTCTATACAGAAGGTAGTAAATTCGCTTTTATGATTCGCAGCAATTTTAATGTTAGGTGTGGTACTTGTATAATCATTAAAAAAGAATTATTTCCCCAAGTACTACAACAAGAGCCATATCTATACTACTTTCATGAAAAAATAGAACTAGAAGATAACTTATCATTGATACCTTACCCAAAACCTGCTGCACTATACAGTATGGCCAATGGTGAAAATCATTATATGTCACAATCTAAAATGATGAATTTGGTTAAGCAAACGAAATTATTTACAATGGAACATATCAAAAGTCTTTACTCGAAAATCTCAAGATATAGACCCACATTTATAGGTAGTCGGTTCAAAAAAACATTTACTTTTTATAAAATATCCTAGATTATTATTTAATACAAAATGCATCTATTTTCTGAGATTTTTTGCTAAATAATTTTTCTATGTATCTATATTCGATAACTATTTTAAGAGCAATTGCAATAATATTAATTGTAGGGTCTCATTGTCATAGTATTTCTAACATTATACCAAGTAACTTTATTCATCGCTTATTAATAAATATAACAGCGGGTGGAACAGTGGTTTTTGTATTCTTATCAGGTTTCTTATTCCATCACGTTTTTTATCTAAAAAAAAGAATAAATATTTTTTTAAAAAAACGAGTTGGGCGACTATTAATTCCGTATTTAATATTATCTATTATACCAATAGCATACAAGATTTATTCTCAACCAAATTTTTGGTCTAGCTATATTCACCATGAGGAAACGGGTATTTTGAATGAATATATTTTTCCGATTTTCCTTTTTCTAATTGGTGGCGATCATCTTGTAGCATATTGGTATATTTCCTTTGCCATTCTGTTGTTTTTATGTTATCCTTTGCACACCATGTTTATTAAGGCCAATTACAAGGTTCAAATCTTAATATTGGCAATCACTTTATCAATTTCACTCATAGTTCAGAGACCTCCTCCTTTAAGTTTATTAAGTATACAATCCCTTGTATACTTTACTCCTGTTTATCTATTTGGTATTTACTGTTCCATATATAAAGAAAGGATATATTCCTTTTTCAGGGCTAAAGAATACCTATTTTTAATTCCCTTTCTTCTTATTTTATTATTACAAACCTATTTTGGAATTGAAGGGAATGCCGAAAAATTTTATTTCTCCTACGAAGGAATAGATTCTATTCTACCTCAGAAAATCTTTCTTTGTCTTTTTTTAATAGTTTGGCTACATCGTTTTGAAGGTTCAAGCAATAAATATGTTTTGCTGTTAGCAAATACAAGTTTTGCTATATATTTTCTACATGGCTACGTTTTGAGGCTTCTTTATATTATAAAAGGACATCTAGAAATAGAACAATTTTCGCAACCGATTTTAGTCTTTTTTATTAGTCTAATCGTACTCCTTTTAATTAGTACATTAATAGCAATAGTTATTAAAAGAGTTTTTAAAAACAATTCATCCTACATAACAGGATATTAATTAACGTCGGTTCAATCTAACAACCAAGCCAAACATTTATCCTAGGTATTACCGAGGTTCTTTCCTTAGAAAAATTGTGTATATCACGCCAATACGAACACTAAAAATTTACCTTAGTAGGGCAAACACCTATGCATTGGTTAAGATGTTGAGTATTGGGCAACTGATACTAGTATGGACTTGGCGCAGCCTGAAACACAAAAACGGATACATTTTTCAGGTTAATAACTACATAGCGTTCTACTGCAAGCTGAAAAAAATCAGGCAAAACAATAATTAACATAAACTCTGAAATTTCAGAGAAGATGCCTTCAATAATTTATCAACATCGCAAGAAACAAGCGGCATGTTCTTACCTAAGAAAAATTAAGATTTTAAACAAAAGGGATAGAATAATCATTTACCCATTTATCCTATTTATATTTCACCTTCACAGTAATCGGCAACAATTCCCAAATCAACCTAATTATCTGTACGCTTCCTAAAAAAGAATTTTAATTAAAAAAATACAATTAATATAAATCAATAGACAGTATTTAAGTCATTTAGGATAGTATTGTGCATTTCAACGATTTTTTTAATTTATTCTGGTATTTGATAGACCAAAAAGATACTTTCGTCGTAAATAAGTCACAACTTGTCGTTAATATCTCTTCCCCAAATTTAACAGACAATTACTTATAATTGATTCCTATAATAGAATTACAAATAATAATCTTTAACTATTTATTAATAACTCCACTAAACACTAATTATGAAATTAAAAATTACTCTACTTTTTTTATTGCAAGCATTTTGCTTTCAACAGATCTACGCTCAATGTAGCGGAGTTGATTTTGAAGAACAGAATGGTATTGCTATTCTAGAAACAGAATCAAAAGTATCAGGCAGCTGGAAAAAAGAATCTATCTCTGGCTCCACTGCAGGCTCTGCTATCACATATAGAGGAAGTAACTATTTTGGTTCTCCTGGAAATTCAACAATAACCTATAAAGTTAGAATAAATTCATCAGGAACATATCGATTTATTTGGCGTAATAAAATTAGTGTTATAGCTAGTAGTAACGCAAGTACAGAACATAATGACTCATGGTTAAAAATTAAAGCCTCTAACTTTTTTGGTCAAAAAGGTAGTAGTAAGATATACCCTAAGGGATCTGGTAAAACACCAAATCCCGAAGGAGCTAGTTCAGGTGGCTGGTTTAAAGTATACACTAATTCTATAGACTGGAGCTGGAGTACATTTACGAGTGACTTTAACGGGCACGGCGTTTACGCTACATTTAATAGCCCTGGGGTGTATGATATTCAAGTTTCGGCAAGATCAAATGGACATTCAATAGACAGAATGGTTCTTTATAAAGAAGGTAGTTATTCAGCAAATCAAGCTGAAAGTTTATCGAGATCAGCAACTTCTTGTTCTGGTAGTACACCAACACCTACACCAACCCCAACAACGAATGAAGCTCCTACTGTAAATATAACTAGTCCAAGTAATGGGCAAACCATTACAAGTGGCAGTTCAGTTACCGTACAATTATCTTCAAGTGATCCAGATGGCAATATTACTAGCCATGAACTTTCTGTAAATAATAGCTTAGTTGATACTGATGGTGTAAACTACAGCCCTTATACTTTAACTAATATTCAACCAGGTAGTTATGTGATTTCTGCAAAAGTAACAGATAGCAATGGCGCATCTGATACTAGTACTGTAAACATAACTGTAACTGGTGGTGGCACTACTAATCCAGAGCCAGAACCAACTCCTCCAACATCTAATGATGCTCCAACAGTAAATATTTCTAACCTAAATGATGGCCAAATTATCGCTGCTGGATCAAATGTTTCTGTTGCTGTTAATTCTAGTGACTCAGATGGTAGTGTGGTAAAACATCAAGTTTTTGTTAATGATGTTTTAGTAGATACAGATGGTGCTAATTACACTCCTCATATTATAGAAGGAATTAGTACTGGTAATTACTCTATTAGAGCTACTGTAACGGATAACTCAGGTGAAACAACTTCTGATACTGTTATAATAACTGTGAATAACGATGATGAACCTACTACAAATCCGACACCTCCTACATCAAGTTCTGATCCAGCCGTAAACATTACAAACCTTACTAATGGTCAAAGTTTTACTGCCGGTTCTGATGTTTCTGTAAGTTTAAGTGCATCTGATGCTGATGGTAGCGTTGTAAAATATCAAATTTATGTAAATGATGTTTTAGTTGACACGGACGGTACTAATTACACTCCATACGTTATTAGCAACATTAGCAATGGTAATTATGAAATTAAAGCTACTGTTACAGATGATGACAATAACACGAATTCCGCAGTTGTAAATATTGTTGTAGGATCTTCTACGACTCCTACTCCTCCAACATCTGGGAACCAAGCACCAACGGTTCAAATTACTACACTTAGTGAAGGGCAAGTTATACAGGTAGGACAAGAAGTTTTAGTTGACGTAATTGCAAATGATAATGATGGTAGTATTATTAAATATCAGGTTTATATTGATGGAAATTTAGTTGACACAGATGGTGATGTGTATACTTCTCATCCTTTTCAAGAACCTATATCAGGAAATTACCAAGTTGAGGTAGTAGTTACAGATAATGACGGTGCTACAGGTTCAGATATTGTAAATGTTTCTGTAGGTTCAGGTTCTACTCCAACAACACCAACCACACCAACAACTCCTTCTTTAACATTAAACTTGATTGATGCAATATCTAATGTTAATATTGGTACGTTATCAAATGGATTGGTTTTAAGTTCTTCAAATACACAAAACGTAAATGTTAGGGCAAATGTACCTTCTGAAGCGAAAAGTGTTTTATTTGTGCTTTCTGGAGAGCAAAATGAAACTAGATATGAAAATGTAGCACCATATGCTTTATATGGAGATGTAGACGGTGATTATATTGCTGCAAATTTTTCTAATGGATCTTACACCTTAAAAGTATCGGCATATTCAAATACTAATGGTAGCGGAACTCTTATTGCTACAGAGACCATAAATTTCAGTGTTGGTTCAATTACTAATAAAACCGCATATGCTTTTCCTAACCCTGTTCAAGCAGATGGTAAGGTTTCTGTACGTTTACCAAAAGGTAATGGCGGCAACTACGAGTACACAGTTTCAAACGCAATGGGTATTCAGTTAGAAAAAGGTACTTTCAAAGCTGGTCAATCTGAGACAGATGTGAATCTTGAATTATCTAATATAGGAAGACAAACTAAAGGTGTTTACTATTTAAGTATATCAAAAGATGGTTCGAATCAAATTATTCCACTTTTAAGAAAATAATATAATTAATTAAGATTTAAAGGTCGGTTACTAATATAGTAACCGACTTTTTTAGGTTTTAGGAGATTCTAAAATATAAACTGGGTCTATTTTTTAATAAGGAATAACATTGTTAAATCAGAAAATAAATAGAAGTCCTAATCATTATGGGCACTTACCTACTTAATATGGTAATAACATAGTAGATTGTTAATTCTGCTATGAAAACTCTTGTAGTATTTTATATTGAAATAACTATTTTTACAATAACAGGCGGCAACGACTAATTTAAAAGAATATAATAATCTATAATTTAGATGATTACTACAAATATTAACTTTGGAATTTGTTTTAGAAGTTTGTTTTATTCTATTATAAACAAAACTTCCAACTTATAAAAGGATGAAAAAAGGATTAATTTTATTACTGACGATAACCACTTTTTTATCATGTGGTGTTGATTTGGATATACTTGAAAACACAGCCAGTATAATTCCTGACGATGGCTTTAATATATTATTACAATTTCCTGAAAATGATTCGGAAATCACTGAAGGAATTATAGTTTCCTCAACAGAAAGTGAGTTAATTTTTAAGTGGTCTGATAAGGATGATAGCAATAACAGTCCGTACACTGTATATCTTATTAATAATTCCAATAATGACACAATTGCATATGAGAGCCTTGAAAAGGAATCTATAATTGTCATTCAAAGAGATGAATCATATTCATGGTTTGTTACTGGAATTTCAGATAGCGAAAGTGATACTTGGTCTTTTTATAATGCTGGTCCTATTGTAGATTTATCGATTCCTCTACCTGCCACTGCTATTTCACCCGTAACAGGTGCATCAATTTCGCAAACAAGTACTACTGTTAATTTGATTTGGAAATCTGAAGATGCAGATGACGATATCATAGCTCATGATCTTTATTTTGGTGAAACTGAAGACCCTGAAATTTATGCTGAAGATATAACAGGAACAAGATTTAATGATATACCTATAGAAGCAGGGAAGGTCTATTATTGGAAGGTAATTACAAAGGATAGCGCCGAAAATGAATCTATCTCCCCTATTTTTACTTTTAGTGTCGGTTAACTTTAGATTCATAAATTCTACAAAAACATAAAAGCCCGATAGATTGTTCATCTACCGGACTTTTATAAAAATGTATTCTTTTTAGAATTCCATAATCATAAACTCTGATCGTCTGTTTACTGCATGTTTCTCTTCAGGACAGTATGTATTGTCATCACATTCATTTAACAACTGACTTTCTCCATAAGCTTCTGTTGTCAGCTTATCGGCAGATATACCCTTAGACATTAAATAGTCTTTAGTTTTATCGACCCTTCGTTGAGATAACCAATCGTTATACTTAGATGTTCCTCGAGAATCTGTATGGGAAGTTATCTTTAATGTTAATGTCGGAATCTCTTCTAATACCTGTGCCAAAGAATCTAAAACTTTTTTAGATGAAATATTTACTACTGATGAATTTAAACCAAAATAAACATTTCCTAGATTCTCAATTCTTGACTTAATTTCTAATTTACGCTTATTAATAGCATCTACTTTTGCTTTCTCAGAAGCAGCCAATGCATCTTCTTCTTTTTGTTTTTTAAGTCTTTCTGCCAATAATGCTTCGTCTTTTAAACGATTAACTTCATTGATAGAATCGTTTTGACGTTGCTTTTCTTTTTCTATAGCGGCTAACAGCTCTAACTTTTCTTCTCCTCGTTTAGAAAGTCCTTTTTCGATTCCAAATTGATAAACCACTCCCGCTGCATGCTGTATGTGGTTTGTAGCACCTTCACCTTGACTCATAGCCCATTTACCTGTAGAACTAAAATCTAATCCCCATCTATCTGAAAACCATGTTCTAAAACCTACAACTGCATTATAAGTTCCCCTACCCTTATTATTAGCATCTGTATAACCAGCACCAATACCTACGTACGGATCAAACCAACCAGTTTCGCCAATTATCTTATTAATATCGTATGTAACCCTACCATCAAAACCAAAATAACTAACATTCTCTGTAATAACCTCAGAATCAATAATATTACCTTCCTTGTATTGATTATAGGTACCTATGGCCTCTAAACCTAAACCACTTTTAAAGTATCTACCAATACTTACTCTTGATGGAAATGGAACAATATTCCATTCTTCACCGACATTAAAGATTCCGTCAAAAACGTTACCTGAATCATCTACTGCATTTAAACCAATACCGAAAATCCATGAGCTTTGTACAATACTATCCTTTGCCGTTATTTGAAGTTCATCTTGGGCAAATGTTACGGACGATACCATGAGAAAAAATAATAAACTAAAAATTTTAGTCGTTTTCATAATATAAAATTTGGGTTATAAAATGTAAAATTAGTTGAAGAAAAGGTAGTTGACAAATAATTACTTTATACAGCAATTAAAATCGATTGATAGTTGAATGTAGAATATTTATCGATTAATTACTTTTGAATTTTTAATTTTTTAGAACTTAGTGGTAACTTATAAATACTAAATGGACTTACTACAAGGTTAGATGCTTTTTTAGAATTAAGCTTTTGTACTTGTAAAAAATCTTCTTTTTCGCTCAACTCTAAACTGGCATAATTTGATGCAGAAGTATCTCCACACCATACAAGAATCATTTCTGTAGTAAAATCTATAGATGGAGGAGTTAATCCTGGTTTTCTTGTTCGGTTAATTCTACCGTAGAAAGCATTTAATTCTTTCTTGTTTTTGATTAGAATATATTCTTCTTGTTCAAAACCACTGTAATTTTCATTTAAGATAAGCTCCATACCTATAACATTAGAATCCTGTAAATTACTTTGAGCAATACTTTTACAAGAATTCAATTGAACTATCACCAATAGAAAAAAACAAATAAAATATTTAAACATTTTTAAATCTTCCTTTATAGGCTCTTTCATAAACTTCTTCATAAAGCGGAACGACTTTCTGAATATCAAAGCGCTGTGCCTCTTTTAAGGCATTAAGTTTAAACCTTTCTAATACCTTGTCATTCTTTAATATAGTAATTGCCTTAGCAGCCATATCATTAATATCACCAACATCACTTAAAAAACCACTTACTCCTTCTGTATTAACTTCTGGAATTCCACCTGCATTACTAGAAATAACCGGTACTTTATTAATCATAGCTTCTAATGCAGCAAGTCCAAAACTTTCTGACTCTGATGGTAAAAGAAATAAATCTGAGAAGCATAAAATTTTATCAATTTCATTACTATTACCTAAGAATATAACCTTATCGGATATACCTAATTCTTCGCACAAACGTTCTGCTCCTTCTTTTTCTGGTCCTTCACCTACCATAATAAGTTTTGAAGGAATTTCTAATTGAATTTTACTAAAAATCTTAATAACATCAGGTATACGCTTCACCTTTCTAAAGTTACTAATATGAGTAACTATACGTTCACCTTCTGTCGCCATATTAGACCGTTGACAATCAGTAAAAGATGTACTATATTTTTTTGCGTCTATAAAATTAGGAATAACCTCTATATCTCCATGAATATCAAAAGTTTCTAAAGTACCTTTCTTTAAACTTGCTGATACTGAAGTGACAACATCTGATTGATTTATACTAAAAGTAACCGCTGGTTTATAAAAAGGATGTTTACCTACTAAAGTAATATCAGTACCATGTAATGTTGTAATCATTGGCACGTAAATACCTTCTTCTTCTAGCATTTTCTTAGCCATATAACCTGCATATGCATGAGGTATGGCATAATGTACATGTAATAAATCTATTTTATGAAGTTTTATAGTATCTACTAATTTACTTGACAAAGCAAGCTCATAAGGTTGGTAATGAAAGAGTGGGTATTCTGGCACATGAACTTCATGAAAGAATATTTTATTGCTTAGCAGCTCTAATCGTACAGGTTGCTTATACGTTATAAAATGAATTTCATGACCTCTGTTAGCCAAAGCTATTCCTAATTCTGTTGCGACAACACCACTACCTCCAAAGGTAGGGTAACATACTATTGCTATTTTCATTATAACAAAACTAACTTTTTTAATTCAGAATTGAATCGTATATAGCCTGTTGAATTCTAGTTCTTAACCCAGATTTAACTAAAAGTGTGTTTGATGCAGATGGATATGTTCTATTGGATAAAAAGACATATACAATTTCTTCTTCTGGATCGGCCCAAGTATATGTACCTGTAAAACCACTATGTCCAAAACTTTTTCGTGAAACACAACCACAAGTGGGCCCACTATGCTGTAATTGAGGTTTATCAAAACCTACTCCCCTACGTACATTGTTTTCACAAAAATAGCAGGTATTGAATTTCTTTACCGTTCTAGAATCAAAAAATTTTGTACCACCGTAGTAACCGTCTTGAAGGTACATTTGCATAATCTTAGCAATATCATTTGAGTTACTAAAGAGTCCGGCATGACCGCCTACTCCGGCTTGCATTGCCGCACCCATATCATGCACATAACCTTGCACAGTACCATATCTATAATAATCATCTTCCTCAGAAGGTACTATCATCTTTTTCTCGAACTTTTCTAAAGGATTATAAGTTGTATGATCGGCACCTAATCTACTATACAGAAAACTATTGGCTAAACCATCTAGCCTTTGATTATAACTATCTTCAATCACTTTTTTCATAACATAATACGGCACATCGCTATAACGGTATCTGTTAGATTTCAAATCTTGTCTTCCTATTCTATTATATATAGAATCTTGGTATGCATCTGTCAAGTATAAGTTATCATACACTTTGGTAGAAAACCCTGGTAAAGGTGAATTTCTATAAAATTCGCCAGAAGGTTTTTTATTCTCATCTAAGGTTCTAATATAAAAAGGAATCCATGCTGGTAACCGTCCATAATGAGACAACGCTTTTAAAACAGTAACATTCTTAATTTCTGTATTGGAATAATTTGGAACCAGTTCTTCAAAAGTATTATTAAGTCCTATTCTTCCTTCCTCCTCCATCTTCATTACCATAGGTAATGTGGCTAATATCTTTGTTAAAGATGCTAAGTCATATATATAATCGTTGGTGATATTTTCTTTTGAATCATATGTAGGCTTCCCAAAGCCTTTTCGGTAAATAACCTTTCCTTTTCTAGCTACTAAAACTTGGGCACCCGGAAACATTAAACTATCCAAACCGTTATTCATTAATTCATCTATTCGCTCTAATCCTTTAGAACTCATACCAACACGTTCTGGTATGCTATAACCTAATCTACTTAAAGATTTAACCTTAACACCCGTCTGTACGGGAAAATCTGGATGCGCACTAACAGGTAATTTACCGGTTGCACTTACTGCACCAAATAAAATTTCGGCAGTCTTCTCTTGCGCAATCGCACTGTTTTGGTAAGACATAACTACAGCATCTATGCTACTGAAAGAAGTTATATCTGATAATGCATAAGGTTTTGAAAATACACATAGTATTAGATTGGAGGTTCTCTCATTACCGATTTCTTGTAACCAATTTAATTCTTTGGTTGAAAATTTATAAGATTTCCAAGGACTCTCATTATTCGTATGATGACCTACTATAACTAGATTGAATTCTTTTAATTTAATTTTCAGCGAATTAATATCATTTGCCTCGACCACAGTAACATTCGCATAGTTTTTCAAGCCATTTACAAATGCCTCATTTTCAGAACTACCCATTTTCACATAGGCAATTTTTTTATTGTCAAGATTTTTGATAGAAAGTAAATCTAATTTATTCTTTACAACGGTAATGGCATTTTCAATAGCTTGCTCATAAATAATATCATCTTCAAGACTATTTAAATCTTCATACAAATTCTCTAAACGAATTGGTTTGTACTTATGTAAACCTGCTTTGTATTTTGCCATTAATATTTTCTTGACCGAATAAGCTAAGCGTTCTTCAGATAGCTTACCCATGTCATATGCTTTAGATAACTTTTCTTTGGCACTAACAATATTCTCTGGCATTAATAGCATATCGTTACCTGCCATAAACGCTGCAAGTTCTACACTACCATCTTTACCTGTCGTAGAAACACCCTTCATATTAAGGGCGTCAGTAAATATTAAACCCTCGTAACCTAAATCTTCTTTTAAAATTCCGGTTATAATTTGTTCTGATAATGAAGATGGCAAACCTTTCTTCATTTCTAGAGATGGCACTTCTAAATGAGCTACCATAATACTACTTAAACCAGAACTAATTAATTTCTTAAATGGATAAAGCTCCAAACTATCCAACCTTTTTCTTGAGAATGGTATTACCGGTAAATTATGGTGTGAGTCTACTTCTGTATCACCATGACCTGGAAAATGTTTACCGTTAGCCAAAACACCAGCGCTTTCCATTCCTCTAGCGAAGGCAGTACCTTTATCAACGACATTATCTCTATTCTCACCAAAAGAACGATTACCAATTATAGGATTCTTCGGATTGGTATTAATATCTAAATCTGGAGCAAAATTAATTTGGACACCCAATCGTTTTGCATGTTTACCAATTTGATACCCTACTTTTTCTACAATTGAATTATCTTGAATAGCCCCTAAGGTCATATTCCACGGAAATGCATAAGTAGAATCTAAACGCATGGAAAGTCCCCACTCGGCGTCCATTCCAATTAACAAGGGAATTTTTGAAGCTGATTGATAGTTATTCGTAAGCTTGGCCTGCATGACAGGACCACCTTTAGAAAATATAACACCACCCAAATTCTCTTGAACTATCAAATTTTTAATTTGATCGGTAGCCTGTTTGCTTTGGTTAGAAGCTACACTAACCATAAATAGCTGACCTAGCTTTTGATCTAAGCTCATTTGAGCATATTGACCATCCACCCAAACTTGCTGAGCAATACTGTCTTTGGTCACTAAAGGGTTTTGAGCAATTGCATTTGTACAGCAAAATAACCCACAAATAAGAATAAAAATATAGCGCATAGGAATATATGTACTGAGATAACAATTATGGGTTGAAATTATTGCATTTCATCGATAAAACCCAATAAATTCTGATACTTAAGAAGATTTTATGTTAAAGGAAACGAGCGTGCCAGCTCTCTGAAGCAGGAACTTCCCAGTGCTCAAGATACTCCCCTTTATTGGTAACCAGATTGTTGAACACAATTGTATTCTTAGAAACAGCCTTTTGCTTTGCCATCGCTTTAAAATCTAACAAACTTTTATAGGCAACAAATTCACCTTGCTTATAAGAAACGTTCATTTTATCTAATAACAGTACATTGTATTTCTTTTCGAGAGCTTGTATAAAATGTACCGAGGCATCTATAGAACAGCCTGTAGCTCCTTGAGTACTTTGATCAAGTGCAATAACGATAAAGCGCTTATACTTTATTTCATACCCAGCATTTAAATCATTACCATGTGCGGTCCATGAAGTTAGAAAAGCATCTAAATCTGAGCTTATTTCTTCCATTTCACTTTCGGAAAATGAACGGCTACATTGATAAATCCAAACTCTTGCGGTTTCAGGTAATGTATTAAATTCTACTAGCAAATTTTATTGTTTTTAATATTATAAATCTTCTGCAGTTGCTATCATTTCAGCAATATCCATTACTTCAACAGCATCTTCCTTTTCTTTGTTCTTAACCCCATCTGTCATCATTGTATTACAAAAAGGACAACCTGCGGCAATAATATCTGGTTTCGTTTCTAAAGCTTGTTCTGTACGCTCAATATTAACATCCTTATCACCTTTCTCCGGCTCTTTGAACATTTGCGCACCACCAGCGCCACAACATAGACCTTTTTGCTTACAGTTTTTCATTTCTACCAGCTCAGCATCCAGTTTTCTAATTAAATCTCTAGGAGCTTCATAAACACCGTTTGCCCTACCTAAATAACATGGGTCATGAAATGTAATGCGTTTACCTTTAAAAGCTCCGCCTTCCATTGATATTCTTCCTTCGGTAAGTAACTGCTTTAAAAATTGTGTATGGTGAACTACTTCATAATTTCCACCCAACCCAGGATACTCATTTTTAATTGTATTAAAACAATGTGGACAAGCTGTAACAATCTTCTTTATTTCATATGCATTTAGCACCTCTATGTTCGTCACTGCCTGCATCTGAAACAAGAATTCATTTCCCGCTCTTTTTGCAGGATCTCCGGTACAACTTTCTTCTGTTCCTAAAACTGCAAAAGATACATTTGCTTTGTTCAAGATCTTAACAAAAGCTTTCGTAATCTTCTTTGCTCTATCATCAAAACTACCGGCACAACCTACCCAAAACAAAACTTCAGGTACGGTCCCCGACGCAAAAAATTCTGCCATTGTAGGCACTTTTAATTCACTTGCCATATCTATCTTTAAGATTCTTTACTCCAATTTAAACGGTCCATTTGGTTAAATGGCCAAGGTGCTCCATTATTCTCAATATTACCCATCATGTTATTCAAATCTGTAGGAGCAGCAGATTGTTCCATTACCAAATATTGTCTCATATCCATAATTATGGATAAAGGGTCAATACTAATTGGGCAAGCTTCAACACATGCATTACAAGATGTACATGCCCACAATTCTTCCGGAGATATATAATCGTTTAATAATTGCTTGCCATCATCTTTAAACTCACCATTATTCTCTTCAATTATTTTGCCTACTTCCTCCAATCGATCACGTGTATCCATCATTATCTTACGAGGAGATAATTTTTTCCCTGTTTGGTTTGCAGGACACTCACTAGTACAACGACCACATTCGGTGCAGGTATAGGCATTCATAAGTTGAACCCAACTTAAATCTTGTACGTCTGATGCTCCAAACTTATCTGGTACAACAGCATCTTCTGCTGGTTCCGCATATGGGTCTGCATCTGGATCCATCATCATACGAACTTCATCCGTTACAGATTGTAAATTTCTAAACTGTCCTTTTGGTGTTAGCTTCCCATAGTATGTATTTGGAAAGGCCAAAAGAATATGTAAATGCTTTGAGTAATATAAATAGTTAAGGAAAAACAAAATCCCGGCAATATGTGCCCACCAAGCAGTACGTTCTATAACCATTAATGTAGATACAGATATGTTCTCAAACAATGGAGCTATTAAACTGCTTATAGGAAATGATCCTGCAGCAACATAATGATCCGCCCCCATTTGTTGTAACTGATAATCTGCTGCATTCATGGTCAAGAACAACGTCATTAATACCAATTCTATATAAAGAATTAGATTTCCATCGTTTTTAGGCCATCCTTCCATTTCGGGCTTAAAGAATCGTTTGAGTTTGATTACGTTTCTTCTAATCCAAAAAATGACAACAGCAACAATTACTAAAAAGGCTAAAATTTCAAAAGAACCTATTAAAAAATCATATACCGGTCCTAAAACCGCAAATAATCTATGGGTACCAAAAATACCATCTAAAATTATTTCTAAAACTTCGATATTAATAATGACAAAACCTATGTATACAATGATATGTAATGCACCGGCAATTGGACGTACAACCATTTTAGATTGCCCAAGAGCAATCTTTGCCATGTTTTTCCAACGTTGCGGTTTATTATCAGTTAAGGAGGCTTCTTTACCCAAGAATATATTGCGCCTTAACTTTGAAATATTCTTTACAAAAAAACCAACACCTACTACTAGTAGGATTATGAAAATAATATTAGGGAGATATTGCATATAAATTAATCTTCTTTATTCTCTATAGAACTTGCAGCCGGATCTTCTTCTGGAACTTCATAATCTTTCTGCTTCTTACCAAAAACTGAAACATTTACATATCTCTTTGGGTTTAAACGAAAATCTTGAAGTAGTAAGTCTAACTCTCGTGATGCATTATTCAAATTAGTATACATTTCCTTATCATTCATTAGCAAACCTAATGTTCCATCTCCATTTTCAATTTTCTCGGTTACCTTATCTAAACTTGCCATAGTAGATTCTAAACTTGCTAACGTTCTTCCAAGACCCGCAGAATTTAAAGAATCTGAAAGCTTTGCGAAATTAGCCGTAAGCTTTTCAAAATTTTCGAATGAACTGTCTAGCTTTTCTTTATTAGTTCCTAGAACAGAATTTAAGGATAAGGCTGTATTATTTAAATTTGATATTAGAACATTTAAACCTCCAATAACTTCTTTAAGTTCTTTCTTAGTTTTTTCGTCTAAAACAGAGTTTACATTTACCAATACAGAATCTGCTCCTGAAATTGCAGATTCTACTTTACGAACTAACGGATTTAACTTTTGCTGAGCCAAATCTGTAATACCAGGTCTTGTCTCCGTACGCAATGTATCGCCAGATTGAGCTTCTACTTGATCAAAAACTGGTTTGATCTGTAAGCCTTTACCTCCAATAATACCTGTGTCGTATAATTCTACCGTACTGCCTTTTGAAAACTTGAAGTCATTACCGACAGTAAAAGTCACCAATAAATTTCCTTTCTCATCTAAAAACTTGATATCATTGACTTTACCAACACTGAAACCGTTTATTGAAACGGTTGTTCCAGATTGCAACCCGCCAACATTTGGGTAAATAGCGTAGAACGTTTTACTGTTATCAAAAATTGGAGTCGACTTCAAATAGCTGAATCCCATGATGAACAGTAATATGCCACCAATAACAATAATACCTGTTTTTAATTCTCTAGATAGTTTCAAGAAATTATATTTTTAGTATACTCAAAATTATGAATAATATTTACACTTTATGGAGTAAATTCAGAAACCTCGTCTATTGCTTCTTGAATTGGAATTCTCTCACCTAATTTATATGCAACAATATACGCAGAAGTATAGCCTTTTTCTTTAGCTTGAGTTTGCATCATTTTAGCCTCCCTAAATGACCTTGTCTCTCCAAACATATAACGATATAGATTTTTATATGGTTCTTGAGAAAGATTAGAAAGGCCTTTAAAATTACTTGGATTAAGAGCTACATTTTTACTGCTAGCCATTAATTGAATTTTAAAAACAATAGATTTTGCAACTTCATTGGCATCGATAGCCTCTTTCACCTTAACCGCAGGAACTTCCACTACTTCTTTAACCTCTTCAACTTTAGGCGGAATTTTAATGATTTCTGGCTTCTTTACTTCAACAACTTTTTCTTCAACTGCCTCCGCTATAATTTCTTTTTTCTCTTCTGCTTTTTCTACTATTTCTTCCTTAATTGGAGGTGCCTTAGGCTTGGTTACAGTAGTCTTTACATTCTGCACAGTAGGTTTAACACCTTCCTTATAATGTAAGATTGCTTTCGCAATGGCATCACCCATATCATTCTGTCCTTTAGTAGAATTCAAATAAGCCCCCTCATCTTTATTCGTTAAAAAACCAGTTTCTACAAGTACACTAGGCATAAAGGTTTGGTGCAAAACTATAAAACCTGCTTGCTTAACTTTTCTGTCCGTTCTTTTAAGCTTATTTGAAAAGTTATCTTGGATCATGGTTGCCAACGCAACACTTTGATCTAAAAATTCTTCTTGCATAATCGTAAGACCAATAACAGATTCTGGCGAATTAATATCGTAATCTGCATATCTATTTTCGTAGTTATCCTCTAAGTAGATAACAGAGTTTTCTTTCTTTGCTATTTCAAAGTTCTGTTTATTAGCATGAAGACCTAATACAAAAGTACCGGCTCCATGAGCATCTGAAGTGTGAGAATCGCAATGAACCGAAACAAACAAATCTGCATTTGCCTTATTAGCTACCTCTCCTCTAACATATAAATCTATGAACGTATCATCTTTACGCGTGTAAATCACTTTAATATCTTGGTTTTTAGAAAGTATCTCTCCTACCTTCAAAACTATGTTAAGAGCTATTTTTTTCTCTAAATAACCATTGCCTAAGTTACCTGGATCATGACCACCATGCCCAGCATCTAAAACAACAATAAAAGGATCATCTGATTTTATTTCTTCATCAGAAACGGAAAAAGACAGTAGTAATAACGCTGTTATTGAAACTAATGCAATGCTAAGGACTTTTATTTTCATATGTGTTAGGGATTATATCGCCCTGATTATGGTTAAATTTATTGTAAGACCCTACATAGGGATTAAAAAATATATGTAAGTTTGACATCTTAAAGAACGGCTCATTGGACCGCCAAACCTTTACAAAAATAGGATATATAGCCTTGCAATCAAACAAACAATACTTACTTTTCCTATTCATGGTTTTTGCCGGTGCTTTTTCTGCTATCGGTCAAGAAGGTAAAATTACGCCTCTTAATATAACTGCGGAAAGAGATTCAATAATCGCGCCATTATTCCCGCCAGCGGCTTTAAAAGGCGCAATTGCAACAGATTCCCTAGCCGCCGATTCTCTTAATCAAAAGCCGCCATTGTTATTAGATAAAATAACATATAAAGCAAAGGATTATGTAAAACTGAGCCAAAAAGAAAATAAAATATATCTCTACAACGAAGCAGAAATCTATTATCAAGATACCGAACTTAAGGCTGGTATCATCATCATGGACTACATTAAAAATGAAGTTTATGCTGGTAGAATGGTAGACTCTTTAGGTAATTATTCCCAACTACCTTATTTTAAACAAGGCACAAATATTGTTATTCCAGATTCTATTCGATTTAATTTCGACACACAGAAGGCTTTAATTTGGAATTCAAGAACAGAGCAACAAGCTGCAGCAGGTGCTTTAGGTAGTGATGCCATGAAAGTATATGCAGAGATTACTAAAAAAGAAAATGACTCTGTTTATTTTCTAAGCGAAGGTAAGCTTACAACATCGACGGATACTATAAACCCAGATTATTACATTCGAGTAAGAAAGGCAAAATTTGTACCTAAGAAAAAGGTTATTGCAGGTTTTAGTAATTTATATATTGCAGACGTACCTACACCTATTGCAATGCCATTTGCATATTTTCCACTTTCTCAAGGTAGATCTGCAGGTATTTTAATGCCCTCTTTTGGTAACGACCCAGACACCGGCTATTTTCTTCAAGACATGGGCTATTATGTACCATTAGGTGATTATGCGGATGTCACCCTTTCTGGAGATTTTTATACGAATGGTAGTTATGCTTTTAGAACAGCCTCCATTTATACAAAGCGATATAAATATCGAGGTAATGTGAACTTACGATTCGAAAATCAAGTTAATAGTCAAAAAGGATTTAGCGATTATAGTTTATCACGTAATTATAATATTCAATTTTCACATTCACAGGATACTAAATCAAGTCCTAATTCAAGGTTTTCTGCATCTGTAAACTTAGGTAGTAGTGAGTACTATAGAAATTCATTACAACAACGAAATTTACCCAACACACAGAACAATACGTTATCATCTTCTATTTCATACTCAAAAACACTTCCTAATTATCCGTCGGTGAATATGAGTTTAACCGCTACACATTCACAACTGACTTCAGCCACAGCTACCGAATCCGACACCGATAACATAACGATGACCTTGCCTACTTTTCAGGCTAGTGTAGAGCGTATTTATCCTTTCGTAAAAAGAGATGGTATTAAAAAAGGTATTATTGATAATATCAATTTTCAGTATAGTGTAAATGCACAAAATAGGCTAACCACTAATGATGAAGATTTCTTAACCACTAAAATGTTTGACAATGCCCGTGCAGGTGCCAGTCATAGCATACCCCTTGCTACCAATTTTAAAGTAGCTAAGTTTTTTAGCGTAAGTGTAGGTGGTAATTATGAAGATGTATGGTCTTTAGAAACCTATAATAGAAGTTATGATGATGAAACGCAAGAAGTTGTTATAGATACTATAAATGGTTTTGACCGCTACAACACCTACAATTTTAGTGCAAGTATTGGTACTACTCTTTATGGAACATTTGAATTAGGAGAAGACAAAAAAATTCAAGCAATTAGGCATACCATGAGACCATCTATAAGCTATGGCTACGCCCCATCTTTTGAACAATTTTACGATGAATACTTAGGCGAAGATGAAGTTGAAGTACAATACAGCCGTTTTACAGGAACATTAAATGGAGCTCCGTCCTTAGGGAAATCAAACAGTCTAAGTTTCTCTTTGGCAAATACTTTAGAAGCAAAGGTAAAAGACAAAGATTCTACCAAAATAGAACCTAAGAAAATATCGTTACTAAGCAATTTTAATATTTCAACAGGATATAATTTTGAATCTGACTCCCTACGCTTAAACCCTCTAAGTATAAATGGAGGTACTAATATTCTTGACAATAAAATGTCCATAAATTTCTCTGCTGGTTTAGATCCTTATGCCATAGACAACAATGGAACTAGAATAAATACTTTCAATATTGATAATGGTGGTAGTCTCTTTAGACTTACAAGAGCGAACGCCAACGTTTCGTACTCTATAAGCAGTGAAATGTTCGGTAAGAAAGACGACAAAGGTAGAGACGAAGAAGAAGATGATGATCCATTTGATTATGTAGCTCAAAGTGGCGGTAGAGATGATGATCTTTTTGGTAGGGCAGATGATTTCAATTCCAACCCTGTTAGAAGAGACGAAAAGGATTCTGATGTTGAAAACCCCATTTTCGGAACAAAAATTCCTTGGAACTTAAGATTGGCATACTCCGCTAACTATAGTAACTCTGCTCGACAAAGTGAATTCAGCAGTCATTCCCTTATGTTCTCTGGTGATATTGAATTAGCACCAAGATGGTCTGTAGGTGGTTCTTCTGGTTACGATTTTAAAAACCAAGGTTTCACGTTAACCCAATTACGTTTTCAACGAGATCTAAAAAGTTTTACCATGCGTTTTAACTGGACACCATTTGGGACATACAAAAGATGGTATTTCTTTATTGGTATAGATTCTTCTATTCTTAAAGATCTTAAATGGGAAAACAGAAGTCAAAACTAATCCCTAAATTTTAAACAACATGAAAAAAGTAATAAATACAGAGAACGCTCCTGCTCCTATAGGACCATATAATCAAGCAATTTTAAGCAATGGAACTTTGTACATTTCAGGTCAAATTCCTTTAAATCCTAAAAGTGGCGAATTAGTTTCTGGAGACATTAAATTAGAAACCAAGCAGTCTATGGAAAATTTAAAGGCCATTTTAACCGAAGCTGAAATGACCTTTGAAAATGTTGTTAAGTCGTCTATCTTTCTAAGTGACATGAATCAGTTCACCGATGTAAACGAAATATATGCTTCTTATTTTAATGCTGAAACAGCACCTGCAAGAGAAACAGTAGAGGTTGCAAATTTACCGAAATTTGTAAATGTTGAAATCTCTATGATTGCTGTAAAATAAAGTTTACATGTTGGCACGGTGAAAATCGACTAGACCTTCAATAGGTCTTTGTCTAATAACACCCACTATTAAATCATTTCTAAGCAATACAGATGTTAATTCATCTCTTAGATAATGAGCAATACTACCCACAAAATTGATTGGAACTTTAGTTGCCAATTCAAATTGCATAACATAGTTATTTATAAACTGCTGAAAACCTTTATCAATAACACCTTTAGCATACGGGTGCTCTTTGTTTTCAATTAGAAACCTAGCAAATGTTGCCAAATAAGTATTTGGATTAGGCTGCTTGTATAAGTTTTCTTTTATAACATCGGCATCCAAATCGTGCTGCTTGGCAAACTTATGAGCTAAATCGGCAGGCATTTTATGGAAATAATAATCACGTATCAATTTACGTCCGAAGAAGTTACCGCTACCATCATCCATAGGTATATAGCCTAATGATGTTACTTTCTGAAAAAGTTGATTTCCATCATAATAACTACAGTTAGAGCCTGTACCTAAAATACAAACGATACCTTGATGACCAACTTTTGTTGTAGCAAATATGGCAGCATAAGTATCTTCTTTTACATCTGCTTTTGCATTGGGAAAGAAGTCTTTGAAAATACCTTTCAAGAACAATTTCATGCGATCTGTTCCACAACCTGCACCATAGAAATAAAGGTGAGATACCTTTTCTCTATTTTTAGAAAGCTCAAAATTATTCGCTAGGCGATCTTCGATAACATCTTTTGTCAACACCTCTGGACTTAAACCTAACGTTTGCGTCAAAAAGAGTTGTTCGCCATTTTCATTCAAAGCAATCCAATCTGACTTGGTTGCACCACTATCTACTATTAAAATCATATACCGAATGTCTTTAAAAAATAAACCTGAAAATAAGGAAAAAAAGCCTCATTTTCAGGATATATCTTTGTTATACTAAAATGATGGTTATAAAGTATTAACGTGTTGCATTAAGTCTACCATTTTATTGGAGAAACCAGCTTCGTTATCATACCAAGAAATTAACTTGAAGAAAGTAGAGTTTAATTCGATACAAGCACCTGCATCAAAAATACTCGTTCTAGGGTCGCCAATAAAATCTTGAGAAACAACGTTCTCTTCTGTATAACCTAAAACACCTTTTAATTCACCTTCAGAAGCTGCTTTAAAAACTTTTTTAATCTCTTCTAAAGAAGTTTCTTTTTTAACTTTCACTGTTAAATCTACTACAGAAACATCAGCAGTTGGCACTCTAAAGGCCATACCAGTTAGTTTCCCTTTCAATGAAGGAATAACTTTAGTTACCGCTACAGCAGCACCTGTAGATGCAGGTATAATATTTAACATTGCACTTCTACCACCTCTCCAGTCTTTTCTAGAAGGACCATCAACAGTCATTTGCGTTGCAGTAGTTGCATGTACTGTTGTCATTAACGCTTCTTCAATTCCAAAGTTATCATTAACAACTTTAGCTAAAGGCGCTAAACAGTTTGTAGTACAAGATGCATTAGAAACTATAGTATCCGTTGCTTTAACATCTTTGTGGTTTACACCCACTACGAACATTGGAGCATCTTTAGAAGGAGCAGAAATTACAACTTTTTTAGTACCACCATCAATATGATATTGAGCAGTTTCTAAAGTTGTAAAAATACCAGTACATTCAGCAACAGTTGTAGCACCTACTTCATCCCACTTACAATTCTTAGGATCTCTTTCTGCAGTAATACGTACAGTTTTACCGTTTACGATCAAGTGACCATCTTTTACATCAACAGTACCATCGAATTTACCGTGTACTGAATCGTATTTTAAAAGATAAGCCAAATGCTCTACATCTAACAAGTCATTGATAGCTACTACATCAACATCACCACGTTTTACAGTTGTTCTGAAGACTAATCTACCTATTCTACCGAATCCGTTTATTCCTATTTTCAAATTTGACATTTTCTCTATTTTTATATTTAATATTATGTAGTCATTATTTCTGAAACTCTAATAAGTTCCTTATCAATCTTGGTATGCCCTTTGATTGCCTTATTTATAGGCGTTAATGTTAACTTGTTGTCTTGAATACCAACCATAAGGTTAGTTTTCCCCTCTAACAAAGCTTCCACGGCCTTTACTCCCATTCTACTTGCTAGTACGCGATCATAACAAGAAGGAGCCCCTCCTCTTTGCATATGCCCTAATACAGACACACGAACATCATAAATTGGTAAATGTTCTTCAACGTATTCTTTTAGTTCAAATACATTCTTACCAGATTTATCACCTTCGGCAACGATTACAATACTAGAAGATTTACCAGATTCCTTACTTCTCTTTAAAGATTCAAGCAACCTATCCAAACCTAAGTTCTCTTCCGGAATCAAAATTTCTTCCGCACCTGCACCAATACCAGCATTTAATGCAATATGGCCAACATCCCTCCCCATAACTTCTACAAAGAAAAGTCTGTTATGAGAACTAGCTGTATCTCTAATTTTATCAATACATTCCACCACTGTATTTAAAGCGGTATCAAAACCTAAGGTAAATGTGGTTCCAAAAATATCGTTATCAATAGTACCAGGTATACCTATAACTGGAAAATTATATTCTCTATTAAATATCATGGCACCAGTAAAACTACCGTCACCTCCAATTACTACAAATGCATCTATACCTGCTTCTAGCAACTGCTCATGCGCTGTTTTTCTACCTTCTGGGGTTCTAAAATCATCGCAACGGGCAGACTTAAGTATTGTACCACCTTTGTTAATTATATTATTTACACTACGGGCGTCCATAGGTTTAAAGTCGCCCTCGATCATACCTTGATAACCTCTATAGATTCCAACACAATCCACCTTCAAGTAGGCACACGTACGAACAACTGATCTTATGGCAGCATTCATGCCCGGAGAATCACCTCCTGAAGTCAATACTGCTATTTTTTTTATTTCTGAAGACATTGAAAAATTTAAGCCAACGAAAGTAAGAAATCTTATGCTAAAAAGGAATAAAGATCAGTCGCATTTTAAGAAAAAATCAACGAAAAGGATTTCGTGCTAACACATTCCAACTTAAACTCTTAAAGTTGTTTGTTAATTAACAAAAAATAGATGATTACCTGTTAATTTATTGATTTTGGCTTATCGTAAAAACGTATTAAACTATCATTACCCATTACAGAAGAGGGGTTTTCAATTTCTTTTACAGGTAGGGGCTCTACTTTTTCAATCGGCTTTGTTGCCAGTATTTTTCGAAAAAGCTCTCTGAAGTTATTAAAATCTACTTCGTAAGATAAACCAGCCCCTTGTGTAGACCCTTGTTGATCGGATAAATATGCCTGAATCTCACTCTGTCTACTAAAGAAATTAGCACTCAACGTACCTTCTTCATTCAACAAAATTTGTATTTCAAAATCACCAGCCACCAATGTTTCACTCGATGCACCAACCGGAACCCCGACTTTACCGTTAAATAAAATTCTATCTGAAATTTGTGTTGAAACCGTAACACCTATACGGTCATCGGTTTCTATATCTGCAGACCTATCTAGTATACCTTGCTCATAGGACAATCCTAGATTAAACTTATCATTACCACCGCTTAAAATAGAATTTAATATACTGGAAGCACTTTGCACCAAGTTACCCGTAATTGCTTGCTGGTTAATTCCGCTTTGAGAATTCACGAATGTACCTTGTGCCAATAGAAAAATAGCATTCTTCTCTTCTACTGTTGGATCTTGCAATCTATATTCTAGCTCTGATTTTACAATTGAATTAGTACCCGGAAAGTCAATTCCAAAATCAATATCAGGACTTTGTAGCTGCCCTGTTAAACTTATAATTACATCTGTTGGAATTCTACGTGTAAAACCAGCATCATCAAGCAACGGTGCTGGGTTAGCATTTAAAGAATATACAGCTTCCATATCAAGAATAGCTTCTAAAGGTTTTTGGTCCCAATTAATAGTTCCACCAGGTTCCACTTTAAACTTCTTATCTATGATACCACCAAATTTATAATTGAACTCACCTGTAACCACAACATAATCTCCATACATTTCAAACTTTCCGTTTGTGTTTATCTGTATCAAAATAATACCTACACCTGTACCTTTTAAGGCACTACCAGTTTTGGTATCTGTTACAATTTCAATTTCGGCATCTGGTGTAACATCAAGGTTAAATTCTAGCTCTAACCCTTGATAATCTTTTAATTGACGCTGACCTTCTTTTCTTTTCTTATCATTCTTTTCTATAAAATTGATAAATGAATAGTCACCTAAACTAGCCACATCGCTTAAAGGAATTTTTAATGAAGTTCCTTTAGCGGTTGCACCATCAACTGTAATATTTAAAGCAGTAGTTGGACCATAAATACGCCCTGTCCCGTTTAAATATCCTGTTCCGTAATATAAATCGCCCTCTTTAAATTCGGTATTGAGAATTAAGAATCGGTCATTTTTAGTATCTACATTTAAATCTAACACCCAATCTTTAAAGAAACTATGGGTTATAGTACCATCTAAATTTGCTCGAGTACCTTTAGCTACATCTTCCAAAGCTATATTTTCAAAATCGAATGTCTGATTTTTAAGTATTACCCTTGATCTTGGTGCAAAACCATAATCTACGTTTAAATAAGGCACGGCAATACCAGCATTATCTAAAGTAAGAAGTCCGTCAAAGCTAGGGTTATCCACATTACCCTGTATTCTCACCCTACCATCAATATCTCCTCTAATACGGTCAATAACACCCTCCCCTAGCGGACTAAAGGGTTCTAAACCAAAATTATTAAAGTTCGCTATTAAGTCTGCCCTAGGCACATCTCCTTTATTCTCTATACTACCTACTACACTGAATTTTTCAACATCATTATCTGACAATTGAGAATTAACTTGAAACTCTGACAAATCTTTATTACCAATAATACTAATGGCTAAATCTCCAAGAGGAATATCATTGATTCCAAACTTTTCTATATTCAAATTAGAGGATGGCAAATAAATACCATCTTTCTGCAAAACATTTAAAGTCCCATTTACCTCTCCTTGCAACTTAAGACTATCAATGACTGGTGTTATTTTATCTAAAGAGACTATTTTAAATTGCAACTGAAGATCCTTATAGGTGGAATCTGCCAATTGACCTTTTAAACGAATTTGCTCTTTTTCTTCATTATTCATTACAATTTCCTGTATTGTAATGCTGTCTAATGCCCTATTTAAAATAACCTTGTTCTTGGTATCGCCATCCTTATTCAAAACCCATTTATTGCCCTTGAAATTAACGTCTGACGTTTTTAGACCAATGACAGATTTATTATCTTTATTGAACGTATGGTAGAAATTCAGGTTATAAGAATCATTAAAACCGCTCCCTCCTTTAAACTCCGACCTAAAGAACAGCGTATCTTTTAAGGTAGTGTTAATAAGGTTAAAATCTTTGAAATTATAATACGGCGTATCTAACTCCCCAACAGAAACGAAGGTATTAAACAGCGGATTTTTATTATCAATTCTAACTTCTATATTATCTGCAGCAGTACCGAAAGCTTCTATGCTTGGAGATTCGAAATTTAGCTTAAAGTCCCCTTCATCTGCTACAATATTTCCTTTTATAAAAGTATTTGGGTCGAACCGAACTTCTGGAAAAAAAACATCAACAATCTTATTATAAATTTTAAAATTAAAAGAAAGGCTTTGTCCGTCAGAAATTTCAAAAGGCCTGTAGTTTGTATAAATACTACCCAATGAGTTTTGCACAAGTTTACCCAATTCGCGCACTTTAAAATTACCTTTCATAAAACCGGTAATAATATCAGGAGAATTAATATTTATAGTACGTGCCCGTTCACTATCAAAACTAGAGGTTACGGCAAAATCTTCAAAATAATAGGTGTCATTTACGTTTTGATAACTTGTTTGGGTAAAATTAATATCACCCACAATATTATCTAAAGTAGTACCCGTAATATCCATACTAACATTCCCTTTAAATACAGAAACGCTATCGTTAATAAAATTCAATTTTTTTAAATCGGCATAATCTACAGATGCAATAAAGTTGAAGTTATTTCTAGCTTCAGCAACATTTGCAAGCCCTTTAAAATCAAATTTAAAATTCTCATCATTACTAACTAAAGAGCCATCAAACAACTGGTCTTTAATAATACCAGAAACCCGTAAATCTTGATAATTGTAATTATTAAACTCTATGGAGTAAATCTGTCCAATTACCTCTGTATTCAACTTTTCTTTAACGAAACCCTTTCCTTCTACATTAAAATCTAAAGTAGTTTTTCCTAGATTTTTATTCTCCGCAAAATCACCTAAATCAAAATCTATTAAAGAAATGAAGCCCTTGTAAGTGGCATTGTCAATGTTGTTGAAATCACTCAAAACAATATCGGCATAACTACTACCTACGGCGGTATTCAGGTTCACTTTAGCATCTACAGAAGAGTTTGTAATAAAAGCATTACCACGTATCGTAAACTGGCCTAATTTACTAAAAGAGGAGGGTAGCGAATTACCTATTAAATTAGGCAACAATGCATTCAATTGATAATAACTACTGGTAACATTTTTCATTTCAGCATTTAAGCTGAAAGGCTTTTGTTTACTGAATAAGTTTTTAAAATTAAAATCTCCACGAATACCTGTATCATCAGAAAACAAAAAGAGATTATCGGTATTCAAATCATTTAATACACCGTTGACATTTGCATTAAAGGTCACTTCTTTTCCTTTACCAAATTCATTATAAAGCAAATTGATTTCGTCAAATGCTACTTTAGATTCTTTAAAATCTGCGACAACATTTACTTTATTCAAAAAGTCTTTAAAATCTTCACGGTTATAATTAAACACTAGATTTCCATCTAAAGCTGAAAGTGGCGTTTCTATCTTCAAAGAATCAAAACGCATTTGCTGTTTCGTGTACTTAAAATTAGTTGCTAACCTATCTACTTTTAGTCCACGGTTACTAAAAAAAGACATTTCTTGAATATCTGTTGATACTTCAGGTCCCAGTATTAAAAAATCTGCAGCGTTGATATTAAGGCTGTCAAAATTTAAAACAGTCGTCTTTTCTAAATTTTCATCGATGTACTTAAACTTACTTTTTTGAATTTCTACATAAGAAGAAGACAATCTAAATGGCGGGGTGCCCGGCGCCCTTGGTTTACCATTATCAAGTTTATCTACAAAAACCTCTAAATTGGTATTCGTTTCCCCGAAATAGGTTTTAAGTTTAAAATTTAATTCGTCTACAGAAATATCACCAAACTCCAAATTACCCTGTGCCAAATTTCCAATACTTAAAATGGAAGTTTTAAGCTCGTTAACATAGAAGAGTGTATCTTTTTTATAATCTTCTATAAAGACACCTTCTAAACCGGTATTCCAAGAAATTAATGAAATTTTTAATCGATCGATATTAATATGAGTACCATATTGATCGTTAATTTTTTTCGTAGCAAACTGTGCCAATAAGGTTTGCACCATTGGCAATGAAAAAATGATGGTCCCTAAAACACATATCAGCAAAAGCACCAATAATGTTCTAACCAATATTTTTCTCAGTTTTTTGATAGGTCTTTATGTTTTACCTTTGTTATTCAAATTTTATTCCAAAAATGTTGGAACACGAAACAATATATATACTTGCTATAGAATCTTCTTGCGATGACACTTCTGCGGCAGTTTTAATGAACGATAAAGTGCTCAGCAATGTTGTGGCTACCCAGGCTATTCACAAAGAATATGGCGGGGTTGTACCTGAACTGGCTTCAAGAGCACATCAACAAAATATAGTCCCCGTCGTTCATCAAGCCATAGCCAAAGCAAATATCGATAAAAAACAATTATCAGCCATAGCATTTACACGCGGACCTGGACTAATGGGTTCTTTATTAGTAGGTACTTCATTTGCAAAATCTTTATCGTTAGGCCTGTGCATACCTCTTATTGAAGTTAACCATATGAAAGCCCACATTTTGGCTCATTTTATAAACGATCAGACCATGAAGGCGCCTTCATTTCCTTTTTTGGCTTTGACCATAAGTGGTGGGCATACCCAAATTGTTCAAGTGAACGATTTCTTTGATATGAAAATCATTGGGCAAACCTTAGACGATGCCGTTGGTGAAGCTTTTGACAAGAGTGCTAAAATTTTAGGGCTACCCTACCCTGGCGGACCATTAATAGATAAATATGCCGCAACCGGAGACCCTCTTAAATTTGAGTTTCCTATACCGAATGTTAAAGAATTAGATTTTAGTTTTAGCGGGTTAAAAACTAATATTCTTTATTTTATTCAAAGAAAAACAAAGGAAGATCCTGATTTTATCACAAATAATTTAGAGGATATTTGTGCATCAATTCAATATACTATAATTACCATATTGATGAAAAAGCTCAAAAAAGCGGTTAAGCAAACTGGTATAAAAGAAATTGCAATTGGTGGTGGTGTTTCTGCTAATTCTGGCATTAGACAAACCTTAATAGAAGCCCAAACCAAATACGGTTGGAAAACATACATTCCAAAATTTGAATATTGTACAGATAATGCTGCTATGATAGGCATTGTAGGGTATCACAAATACAAAAATGAATCTTTTTCCAATCAAGATATTACAGCTAAAGCCAGATATGTAATTTCTTGATTTAAACGAAAAATTTTATGCAACTATTTTACAATCCTAACATACAAGCCACAGATTCTTCATTCATTTTTGACAGTAATGAAAGTAAGCACATCATAAAGGTATTGAGAAAAAAAAATGGTGATGAATTGTGGATTACCAATGGTAATGGTTATTTGTTTGAAGCTAAAATAATTGATGACACCATTAAGAAATGTGAGGTTGAGCTTATTTCTTCTAAAAAGACACATGCTAAATCTCATTGGCTACACATGGTTGTTGCACCTACAAAAATGAATGATCGTTTTGAGTGGTTTTTGGAAAAAGCAACCGAAATAGGTATAGATGAAATAACTCCTATAATTTGTGATAGATCTGAGCGCAAAGTATTAAAGTTAGACCGTATGCATAGGGTGTTAGAATCTGCCATGAAACAATCTCTACAAACATATTTACCAAAATTAAATGAACCAGTTAGCATTTCTGATTTCTTAGAAAAACCTGTTTCTGGACTGCAATTTATTGCTCATTGCGAAGATAGCGAGCGTCACGAGCTAAAAAGAAGGGTTGTCGCCGATAAGGATGTTACCATTTTAATTGGTCCGGAAGGTGATTTTTCGCCGAATGAAATTAACAATGCCCTAGCTAAAGGTTATGCACCAGTAGCCATGGGTACAACAAGATTGAGAACAGAAACAGCAGCTATTGTAGCTTGTACAATTGTAGCCTCCATTAATAATGGGTAATATTAAATAGTTGTTTTAACCGCCCCGATAATATTTGATTTATCATTTTCTACCAAAAGCATTAACGTAACCTTTTCATCTCTTTTAACAGAATTAGGAATTCTAATAAAACCTGAAGCTCTTTTATTTACAATGTTTATTTCCTTTTCAGCAATTACAATATTGGAATTTGTTAAGGTTCTTTGCCTATTCTCTCCCCTTTTCACCTCTGTAACTCTTTCGTTCAACAACAAGATTGCGCGCACCGTATTATTATCCGTTTTGCCTTTAATCTCATAATTAAAATTAATTTTAGCACCCTCTCTATTCAATTCTCTAAAAATCAATTCATTTACTACATTATTTCCTGAATATTTATCTATCGAACCTTTTACTTTAGCTCTATTAGACCCAACAAAATGCTCTTTACCATTGACTACTAATTGCGGCGTATAATTACCTGGATAATTAAACTTTCTATTGTAATTAGATTGCTTATCTGTAAATTCTTTTTTACTGAAAGGGTCTGCCCAACCAATGTAATTCCAATAATCAACGTGATAGCTAAGTACAAATACATTTTCAGGGTACTCGTTTTTAACCTCATTCAACAGTATGTCTGCTGGTGGACAACTTGAACAGCCTTGCGATGTAAAAAGTTCAAGAACCACTATTCCCTTATCTTCATTTTCCAAGAAATTTGAAGAAAAAGCATCCTCAACTTTATTATCTTTACTTGGTACTGATTGTATAAAGGACATTAACGAAAGTCCTGCACTAAGAAAAATGATTAATATGAACTTCTTTGTAAACATAAAAGTGAATTTAGATATTCTATTATTCGAACTAAAATGAAAAAACTTACAATACTTCTTGTCGTAATACAATCTTTTTGGTCCTTTCAAATTTTTGCTCAAGAAATAGCAATCTTGAAATATCAAGGTGGTGGTGATTGGTATGCCAACCCTACGGCTTTACCCAATTTAATAAAGTTCTGTAATAACAATATAGGTACAACCTTATCCCCTAAACCAGAAACTGTAGAAGTTGGCAATAGTTCAATTTTTCAATATCCATTTCTACATATGACCGGACATGGTAATGTTGTGTTCTCAGATGAAGAATTAGAGAACTTAAGAAACTATCTTCTTTCTGGCGGTTTTTTACATATCGATGACAATTATGGTATGAAACCATATATTACCAGAGAAATAAAAAGACTATTTCCTGAAACAACTTTAGAAGAATTAGGCGCTGAACATCCTTTATTTACAAATAGCTATTCTTTCCCAAAAGGATTACCAAAAATTCATGAACACGATGGGCAACGCCCGCAGGCGTTCGCCATTTCCCACAACAATAGAATTGTATTATTATTTACCTCTGAATCGGATTTAGGTGATGGCTGGGAAGATCCAACAGTACATAACGATACTCCCGAAATAAGAGAAAAAGCATTACAAATGGGTGCAAATATTATAACCTACGCCTTTAAAAATTAACCAATGACTTCAAAGACAATTTCACAAGGTATTTTACGGGCCATAGGTGTTATAGTAGGTATTGTTATTTTAATTTATTTCCTCTACACTATACAGTCCGTTTTGGCCTATTTAGCCATCGCAGCAGTAGTTGCATTAATTGGAAGTCCGTTAGTCCGTTTTTTTAGGTTAAAACTTAAATTACCAAATATACTTGCCGTCATTATTACTATGCTTATGATGGTTGGGATTTTAGCCGGTATTATTGCACTTTTCATTCCATTGTTATCCGAACAAAGCAAAAACTTATCACTACTTGACATTGACGAATTACAAACAAGCTTAAACACGCTGTACCATCAAATCACCAACTATTTAGGTCTTTCGTCACATATTGTTGAGGATGTTATTGATGATGCCCGTCTAGAAAAAAATATTTTAGAAGGATTGGATATTGGTTTTATTCCAAACTTTTTAAATTCCTTCTTAAATGTGCTTAGCACAGCAAGTATTAGCTTGTTCTCAGTTCTATTCATTTCCTTTTTCTTCTTAAAAGACAGTAAGTTATTTGAACATGGGCTTCTAATTTTTATTCCGAAAACAAAAAAGGCAGGAACTACCAATTCATTAGTAAAGATCAATGGATTGCTATCTAGATATTTTGTTGGTTTGTTGCTTCAAATTTTTATTCTTTTTGTAATTTATACTATTGTACTTTTAATAGTAGGTATTGAAAACGCAGTTGTCATTGCCTTTCTTTGCGCTCTATTTAACATTATTCCATATATAGGTCCAATTATAGGTGGTGTTATAATGCTAACACTTACAATGACCAGTAATTTAGGTTCTAACTTCAGTGAAGTTATTCTTCCAAAAACCGGTTATGTTTTTTTAGGGCTGTTATTTGGACAATTGGTAGACAACTTCTTCTCGCAACCATTCATATTTTCTAATAGTGTAAAATCTCATCCTTTAGAAATATTCTTAGTAATCATAATTGCCGGCTTATTGTTCGGGGTTGTAGGTATGATTGTTGCCGTACCTGGATACACAGCTATTAAGGTTATATTAAAGGAATTTTTATCAGACAATCAGATAGTAAAATCTTTGACCCATAATCTCTAGAACATTGGTGAATTTTGAAATACTTTCTAGCCAAGTACAACAGTTTATCAATGATAATCTGAATACGGACATCCATAAAATTCTATTATCAAAATCGAAATTTGCAGAAGTCACTTCTAAAGAGTTAGTAGAACAAATTGAATCTAAAGTCAAATCAAAATCCAAACTGCCCACTTGGTTTGTTACAGATAATATTTATTACCCTAACAAGCTTAACCTTTCTCAAACTTCTTCAGAGATAACAGCAAACTACAAAACATCACTCGTTACTGGTAAAACCATAATTGATATTACAGCTGGCTTTGGTGTTGATTGCTTTGCCTTTAGCAAAAAGTTTGAACATGTATTTCATATTGAAAAGAATAATGAATTATCTAAAATCGCCGCTCATAACTTTAAACAATTAGACAGAGCCAATATAGAATGTTATTCTTCTGACGGATTAGCTTTTCTAAAAAAAAGCACTAAAATTTTTGATTGGATATATATTGATCCGTCTAGAAGGGATAAGGATAATAAAAAAGTTTTCTTTCTATCTGACTGCGAACCGGATGTTACGACCCAATTGAATTTTTTATTTTCAAAAACTTCAAATATTCTAATTAAAACAGGTCCCTTACTAGATTTAAAAGTTGGTTTAAGAGAATTAAAGAATGTAAAGGAAATTCATATTATTGCTATTAATAATGATGTAAAGGAAGTTCTTTGGATATTAGAAAAGGAGTATAAATTAGAACCTCTAATTAAAACACTTAATTTCAAATCTGATACCTTACAGCAATTCAGTTTTAAATTAAGAGAAGAACAAAATGCCATAGCTTCATATTCCCAACCGCTGACCTATATATATGAACCAAATGCCGCTATTTTAAAATCTGGCTCATTTCAATATTTAGCTAAGCATTACAATCTTCACAAAATACACCCCAATTCGCACCTTTATACTTCTGATCAATTAATTGATTTTCCTGGTCGTATTTTCAAAGTAGAAAACATATATGACTATTCTAAAAAATCATTCAAAAAATCAGGCATAAAAAAAGCAAACATTACTACTAGAAATTTCCCAGATTCCGTTATTAATATTAGAAGAAAACTAGGTATTAAAGACGGTGGTGAGAGTTATCTATTCTGCACTACAAACATCAATGATAATTATCTCATTATTTCCTGTTCACAGATCTTTTAAGTACTAAAAAAGACCTGTTTGAATACAAATACATCTTGTCTTTGTTCAAATCTACGAATGGAAATAACGAAATACTACAACGTTATATATTACCTTTTAACGTAATTTTTATCTACATAATAAACCAAAGATGTTAAAATTTTAACTTGACAATATGAAAATTTGAGTAGACCTAAATTATTGATACCTTAATGATTACGTCTATAAACACAGATTATTACATTAACAATGATCCACACTAGTATTATTGGGCTCATAATTTAACGCTATTGAATTATCGGTATTTGAACTAAAATTGCTATTATTATACCGGATTTTGATTTTTTTAACATTTAACTACTGCAACTATAAATTTTAAAAGGTCAAATTCTACACAATTAATTTAAACTAACAAACAACAATGATTATGAGTCAAAAACGTGATTACACGTTGATGAAATCCAGAAAAAGGTCTTCCTTTATTAAGTCTGGCGTTTTATCAATGCTTGTTTGCTTAGGAGCCCAATTGGCCCAAGCAAATGAAGACACAAGTACTTCAAACGAAGTTGAAGTAAAAATACTTCAATCTACTATTACCGGAACCGTTCTTGATGACTCTGGCCAACCATTACCTGGTGCCAATGTCGTAGAAAAAGGTACTACTAATGGTACACAAACAGATTTTGATGGTAACTATAGCTTAAATGTAAATGATGGTGCTACATTAGTATTTAGCTATATAGGATTTAAAAGCACTCAAATTGCCGTAAACGGCCAATCAAACGTTAATGCAACTTTAGCTGAAGATGCTGCTGCACTTGACGAAGTTATTGTACTTGGGTACTCAACTCAAACAAGAGGAGATTTAACTGGCTCAGTAGCATCTGTAGATGTATCTGAAGCAACCAAAGCACCAGTTGTAAATGCAGCTTCTGCATTACAAGGTCGTGTAAGTGGTGTTACTGTAGTACAAAATGCAACTCCAGGTAGCCCTCCAAAAATTAACATTCGTGGATTTGGTACTAGTAACAATACCAATCCATTGTTTATTATAGATGGTCTACAAACAGATGACCCGTTTGTATTAAATAGTATCAACCCTAACGACATTGATCAAATGAACGTTTTAAAGGATGGTGCTGCTGCTATTTATGGTGCAAGAGCATCTAACGGGGTAGTAATTATTACAACTAAAGGTGGTGGTTACAACATGGATAAGCCAATTGTATCTGTTGATACGTACACTGGTTTTTCTTCTGTAGCAAATGTTCCTGAACTTTTAAATGCACAACAATTAGGTGATGTGTTATTTCAAAGTGCTGCTAACGACGGTACAACTTTTGACCATCCACAATATGGTAATGGATCATCTGCAGTTGTTCCTTCTTCATTAAATGGATATACAAGAGTAGTTTCTTATGACCCTATTACTAGAGGTCCTGCTTCTGCTTCTGTTAACCCTAATGGTACAGATTGGATTGATGCTATTACAAGAACAGCAATTATTCAAAGTGTTGCGTTTTCTGTAGCAAACGGTGAAGAGAACAGTAAGTACTCTCTTTCTGCAAACTACCTTAATAACCCAGGTAACCTTTTAAACACAGAATATAAAATTGGACAAATCCGTTTAAATTCTGAATTTAAAATTGGTGATAAAATACGTATTGGAGAGCACTTTAGTACTGCTTACAGCAATTCTAAAGGAGGTAATGGTGCACAATATGAAGAAGCTGTTAGAAGTAGCCCATTAATTCCTTTATATGATGACAATGGTAATTTTGCAGGTACAGGTGCCCAAGGTACAGGTAACTCTAGAAGTCCATTAGCACAATTAGGAAGACAAAGTGACAACTTCAACAAGACTATTAGAATTTTAGGTGATGTTTATTTATCTGCTCAACTAATGGACGGTCTTACATTTAAAACCACAGTTGGTGGTACTATCAACTCGTTTAATACACGTAGTTTTACTGCATTAGACCCAGAGCATAGTGAGCCATTAGGTACTAATACACTAAGAGAAACGAATCAAGATGGTTATTCTTGGACATTTACAAATACATTGAACTACAAAAAAACGTTCAACAACAGTAAAATTGATGCATTAGCAGGTATTGAATCTGTGGAAGATGGTGTTAAAGGAAAAACAATTAGCCGTAATGGTTTCTTGTTCGAAACACCAGATTTTTACTTATTAAATAACGGTAGTGGTACTCCTAATGTTGATAATGCCTTCGACGCAACAACCTCTCTTTATTCTTTGTTTGGTTCGGCAACATACTCTTATGGTGACAAGTATTTTGTTACAGGTACATTACGTAATGATACTTCTTCTCGTTTCACAGGAGATAACAAAAGCGCAACTTTCCCGTCTGTTAGCGCAGGTTGGGTAGTTAGTAAAGAAGATTTTATTTCTTCTGATTCAGCTTTAAGTTGGTTTAAATTCAAAGGTTCTTGGGGTCAATTAGGTAATCAATCTTTACCGGCAAGTAACCCTACTATTAACATCTCTTCTCTTAATGAAGGTCTTGCTAATTATGCAATTGACGGTAACTCTATAGCAACAGGGGCTATTTTATCTTCTGTAGGTAACCCAAATTTAAAATGGGAAACCAGTGAAGCAATCAATGCAGGTGTTGAATTAGGTTTTTTCAACGATAAGTTAAATGTTGATTTTGAATGGTTCAAAATAAAAACTAAAGATTTAATTACTCAAGATAATAGCTTGATAAGTACTACTGCTATTGATGCTGGTGCACCTTTCGTAAATGCAGGAAATGTAGAAAACACTGGTTTTGATGTTACGCTACGTTATAAAGATGAAACAACATCTGGCTTTAAATATGGTGTTGACTTAAACTTCTCTCACTACAAAAACGAAGTAACCGATTGGATCAGTGAATTTCAAGTTGGTGATGAAGGTTTCCGTGGTGGTGCGGTTTCTAGAACACAAGTTGGTGAAGCAATTTCAACTTTCTATGGTAGAGAAGTTATTGGCTTTACAGATGAAGGTAGATTTGAATATAGAGATATTAACGGTGACAATGTAATTGATGATAATGATAGAACTTTCATTGGTTCCCCTCACCCAGATTTTACTTATGGTTTAAACTTTAACCTAGGTTATAAATCTTTCGATTTATCATTGTTCTTACAAGGATCACAAGGAAACGATATTTACAACTACACTAAAATCTTTACAGATTTCCCAACTTTCGTAGATGGTAACCGTAGTGTAAGAGTATTAGATTCTTGGACACCTACAAACACTAATGCTACTTTACCAGCATTGAGTAACTCTATACAAAACAGTGAAACACAACCAAATTCATACTTTGTTGAAGATGGTTCTTACTTACGTCTTAAAAACATACAATTAGGTTATGCTTTCTCTGACAAAATTGCCAACACAATTGGCTTAGATTCTTTTAGAGTTTACGTACAAGGCACAAATTTACTTACCCTTACTGGATATGACGGATTTGATCCTGAAATCATCTCATCAGTAACTGGTAATAACCTAACAATAGGTGTAGACAGTCAGGTTGTTCCACAATCTAGAATTCTTACACTTGGATTTAATTTAAAATTGTAAAAAAATGAAAAAGAAATTAATTTATTTATTCTCACTATTCGCTGCTATAAGCGCATGTAGTGATGACTTTACAGAGCAGCCCGCAGTTGGTGCTCTTAGTGATGCCGCAGTACAAAATGAAGAAGGTGTAGAATTACTTTTAATTGGTGCATATTCGACATTAGACGGTATACGTAACAACTTAGCAGGAAACGGTTTTGCTGCAAGTGGAGATAACTGGTGGTTCGATGTTTTAGCTGATGATGCTCACAAAGGTAGTACCGATGGTGATCAAGCTGAACTTTTTGAAATGGAAACCTACAATTGGACAACAGCCAACCCTTATGTTTTAGGAAAATGGTCGTCAACTTTTGCTGGTATTAACCGTGCAAATGCAGTTATTGCATTAATAGCAACAATTGAAGGTGCTGATTTAACTGGAAAACTTGCTGAAGCTCGTTTTTTACGTGGTCATTTTAATTTTGAATTACAAAGAATCTACGGAAATGTACCTTACATTTCTGAAGAGAACTATGCTAATACAGAATTTAACCAACCTAATTCAGGTCCTATCTGGGATCAAATTGAAGCAGATCTTCAGTTTGCAATTGACAACTTACCTGCAACACAAGCACAATCAGGTAGACCAACTTCTTGGGCCGCTAAAGCTTACTTAGGTAAAGTTCATTTACAACAATCTGAATGGGCTGCTGCTTTTGATTTATTTGAAGAAGTGATCAATGACGGTCCTTACTCTTTAAATCCTGAGTTTGTTGCTAATTTTGAAAGTGCAGGAGAAAATAGCTCTGAAGCTATATTTGCAATTCAATTTACTGCTGATGATGGTCAATCATTAAATGGAAACATCGGTGGGGTATTAAACTTCCCTAACCCAGGTCCTTTTGGTTCTTGTTGTGGTTTTTACCAACCATCTCAAGATTTAGTTAATGCTTTTCAAACAGATGGATCAGGTCTTCCTTTATTGGATACTTTTAATGATACTGATGTAGCAAATGACTATGGTCTTGAAGACGCTGATGCATTTACAACCCATACTGGACCATTAGATCCTAGGTTAGATTATACAGTAGGTAGAAGAGGTATTGATTATAACCGTTATGGTACTTTCCCTGGTCACTCTTGGATTCGTGCAACTTTCGCAGATATTTCAGGTCCTTATTTACCAGCTAAAAATGTTTACCAATCAGGTGATACCGACAACCAAGGTACAGGTGCATGGGGTCAGCAACACGCTGGTATTAACTATCATATAATTCGTTATGCTGATGTTTTATTAATGGGAGCTGAAGCTGCTCTTGAAACTGATGATTTAGCTTCTGCCCTAACATGGACAAATTTAGTTCGTAATAGAGCTAAAAACATGAGCTATATTCAAAACGAAGCTGGTAGTGCAGATGCTGCAAACTATCAAATTGAACCTTATGCTTCTTTTGCTAGTAAAGATTTCGCTAGAAAAGCAGTTCGTCATGAGCGTCGTTTAGAGCTTAGTATGGAAGGTCACCGTTTGTTTGACCTTAGAAGATGGGGTAACGCTGCAAGTGTAATGAATGAATACATTGCAAATGAAAGCCGTACAATACCTAACTTTGGTACTAAAGCTAAAACTGTTGAAGCAAAACATAATGTATTGCCTATTCCTTTAACTGCTATCGATTTAAGTGGTGGAATTTTACAACAAAATGATGGTTTCTAGTCAATAGAATTATTATTACTTAAAAGCAGGACATTTTTCAATGTCCTGCTTTTTTTTTGAACAAAACTCAAAAACTAGAAACTCAAATTATATAGTGGTCGAAGAACTAAATAGTAAATTATAGTAGCATCGTTTATTACTAGATACAAATATTTATATAAAATAATAAACAAGTTAAATCTTTAAGTAAGTACACAACTACTTATGATATTCAGTACAAAAACACTATTTTGGTACTACAAAAACGCAGACGAACATCTGTACATCAAAGACATTTTAATACAATATTTTCTTTTCAATAAACGCTCTACAAATTGAATATTTCTACACGATTAAATAGCACTAAATACACAATTATGCGAATCCTTACGGCTATAGGAATAACTATACTTACAATCAGTATTTTTTCTTGTAATCAGCAAAGTCCAACTCTTTTTAAAATTGTACCATCTTCCGAATCTGGTATTAATTTCAACAACAAAATCGTGGAAACTGACAGCTTTAATATTCTTACAAGTGAATATATATTTAATGGTGGTGGTGTAGCTATTGGAGACTTTAACAATGATAATAAGCCAGATATATTTTTTAGTGGTAACCAAGTAACAAATAAACTATACTTAAACCAGGGAGATTTTAAATTTAAAGATGTCTCTAAAGAATCTGGTATTGAAGCCTTAAATAAATGGAACACAGGTATTGCCTTGGCTGACATAAACAATGATGGATTTTTAGACATTTATGTCTGTTCTGCGATGTTGAATAGCGATGTGGAAAAGAATAACATTTTATATATTAATCAAGGTTTAAATAAAGATGGCGTACCTACATTTATAGATAAGGCAAGCGAATTTGGAGTTGAAGAATCAGGAAATAGCATGGGTGCTACTTTCTTTGATTATAATAAAGATGGTCTTTTAGATCTATATGTTTTAAATAATGTTGACATCCATGTTTTACCATCTAATTTCAGAAAAAAAATTACAGATGGCACGGCACTAAGTAATGACAATTTATATAAAAACAATGGAGATGGTACTTTTACAGATGTAACTATAGAGGCAGGTATAACGATAGAAGGCTACGGCTTAGGTCTTTCGATTGCAGATTTAAACTATGATGGTTGGCCAGACATATATGTTAGTAATGATTACCTATCAAATGACATTCTATATATTAACAACCAAGATGGCACATTTTCAAATAAGATAAAAGAGAGCATTAAACACCAAAGTAAGTTCTCTATGGGTAATGATATTTCTGACTTCAATAATGATGGTTATCTAGATATTATAACCCTAGACATGTTAGGTGAAACTAATGAAAGATTAAAAACAACTATTTCTGGTCACAAGTATACCGAGTACATTTTAAATGAACGTTTTGATTATGAATATCAGCATACGAGAAATATGCTACAAAAAGGTAATGGTAAAAACGTGCCGTTTAGCGAAATAGGCCTAATGGCAGGTGTATCAAAAACTGATTGGAGCTGGTCTCCCCTATTCGCCGATATGGATAACGATGGTTATCAAGATTTACTCATAACAAATGGTTTCCCAAGAGACATAACAGACTTAGACTTTGGAGATTTCAAATTCAATGTCAGTAGATACCTAAGTCCTGCCCAAATTTTAGACTCTATTCCTAAAATAAAAATTCCAAACTATGCATTTAAGAATAATAAAAACAATCAGTTTACAGACACTAGCGCAGATTGGGGTATTGGCATCCCCTCCTTCTCTAATGGTGCAGCATTTGCTGATTTAGACAATGATGGTGATTTAGATTATATCGTAAACAATATCAATGATGAAGCTCTTATTTTTCAAAACAATACTGACTTAAATGATGGCGAACATAATTACCTAAGTCTAAACTTAAAAGATGCTGCTTCGAAGTCATTAAAAACCGGCGCCAAAATAGTTTTAAGGTTTAATGACAATACATTTCAATATCATGAACACCACACTTATAGAGGATATATGTCAACTATTGAAGATGTGGCCCACTTTGGATTAGGTAATAAAAAACAAGTAAAATCTATCGAGATTCTATGGGCCGATAATAAATTTCAAAAGTTGACAAATGTTGAGAGCAATCAAAAATTAACGCTAAAATATGAAGATGCAATTTCTATACCTTTAGATGATTTGAGTTTTCCATTTGTAACAAAAAATGAAAAAACTATTTTCAAGGAAATTTCTAACGATATCGGAATTACATACTTACATAAAGAAAATGACATAGTAGATTATAATATTCAACGAACTATACCACATAAATTAACCCAAAATGGACCAGTTACTGCTGTTGGTGATATTAATGGAGATGGTACAGAAGATTTTATAATAGGGAGTTCTACAGGTATGTCTCCACAATTATTTTTTCAGGACCAAGAAGGTAAATTTACGCAACAAGCATTGTTTTCAGATGATGAAAATATAAAGTATGAAGAAGAAAGTATTGCCTTATTCGATTTAGAAAACGACGGAGATTTAGATATGTATTTAGTTTCCGGCAGTAATGAATTTAACCTAGAAAGCGTATACTATACTGACAGGTTACTAGTAAATGATGGTAAGGGGAATTTCACGGTTTCAATTGGTATAATGCCAAATATTAGCGCAAGTGGATCAGTTGTTACAATCTCAGATTTTGATAAAGACGGATTCGTTGACCTTTTTATTGGAGGCAGAACGCCATATTCAAAATACCCTAGTCCAGAAAGAAGCTTCTTATTGAAAAATGAAAATGGTGTTTTAAAAGATGTTACAAAAAATATGGCACCAGACTTACAGAACTTAGGAATGGTTACCGATGCTGTTTGGGCAGATATTGATTTAGATGGTAATAACGACTTGGTTGTAATTGGTGAATTTATGCCAATTACTATTTTTAAAAATAATATTACAGGTTTTAAAAAATTAGACAAAACTGGGGTTGAAATGCTTTCCGGTTGGTGGGAGAGTATTGCAAAAACTGACATAGACAATGATGGTGATATAGATTTTATAGTAACCAATGTTGGTATGAACAATTTCTATCAACCATCTACAGAAAGACCGGTTACAGTAATCGCTAAAGATTTTGACAACAATGGCACTATAGACCCCGTAATGTTTGCATATTTTAAGGACAGTTTTAATAACCCTAACTATAAATCTTTCCCAGTAAATTTTTGGGGAGATTTAAATGGTCAAAGCCCAATATTTAGAGCAAAATTCAACACTTTTAAATCATATTCAAAAGCTACTATATCCAGTCTATTCAATGATGAAGAATTAGAAGGATCAACCAAGTTAATTGGAAACTTTGATAAGAGTATAGTTTTGGAGAATAACGGTGATGGTTCGTTTAACTACAAACCACTTCCAATAGAAGCACAAGTTGCCCCAATTAATGGTATTGCAACGTTGGATTATAACAATGATGGCAATGAAGATATATTGTTGGTAGGTAATGATTTTGGAAATGAAGTCTTTATAGGACGATATGACGCCTTCAACGGCTTATTATTAGAGAATAATGGCAAAGGTGATTTTAAAACTATATCTACTCTAAAGAGCGGATTTTTAGTGCCAGGAGATTCAAAAAGCATATCCACAGTTAAAAGTAGTAAAGAGAATTATCCATATTATATCGTTACTCAAAACAGAGACTCCGTTCGGGTATTTCAGAAGAACTAAAACTGCAATTATTTTAAAGAAATCGGCTGGCACATTTTAGAAATATGCCAGCCGATTTCCGTTTATCAAAAAAGGCTCTACCTTACTAAAACAAATACTACTCCCATAATTAACAAAAGCAAAAAAAATTTAACATAAACACCTCTAATTGTATTCTTTAACAATTAAAAAAGAAGAGAATAGGAATGAGAAACTTCCAATTCTTACGACAGACAACACTTGAAAATCGACAAGTAACACCTGTCACCACATAAGTGTATTTTTCTTAAAAATTTAGCATTTCTACTGGTTATTTGATATAATATTAACTAATATTATAGAAATATTATGTAATTCTTAACGCACATTAAGAATTGATAATAATTCAACAATTAACTAAACAACCACTTATTATGAATCAAAGATTAGATTTTAAATCAGTGAAATCCAAAGGACGATCATCATTCCTAAGCAACGGATTTCTACTGATTTTAGCTTGTATTTGCACGCAAGAAATCGTAGCAAATGAAAAATTAACAACTTCTAAAGAAGTAAAACTAACAATTGTTCAAAATACCGTCACAGGAACGGTTTCAGATGAAATGGGACCCTTACCAGGGGCTAGTGTACTTGTAAAAGGAACAACTAACGGTACCCAAACCGATTTTGATGGGAATTACACTATTGATACACCAAGTAATGCGACACTAGTGATTAGCTACATTGGCTTTAAAACCATGGAGGTTGCTATTGACAATCAAACAACTATTAGCGTTACACTTCAAGAAGATGCCAGTAAATTGGATGAAGTTGTAGTTACCGGCTATGGTACACAAGCTAAAAAAGATTTGACTGGGGCAGTAAGTGTAGTTGACACAGACGACCTTTTAGCCATTCCGGCAACAACGTTCGCCCAACAACTTCAAGGTAGAGCTGCTGGTGTAAACATTGTAAATGATGCAAGAGCTGGTGGTGAAGCTACCGTTCGTATTAGAGGTTTTGGTACCTTAGGAAACAATGATCCTTTATATATCATTGACGGAGTTCCTTCTCAAAGGCAATCTAACCTAAACCCAAATGACATAGAATCATTACAGGTTTTAAAAGATGCCTCTGCCGCATCTATTTACGGCTCAAGAGCTGCAAATGGGGTTATTATCATTACCACAAAAAAAGGTAAAATGGGTAAACCACAAATCACCTATAATACCTTTTATGGAATACAATCTGCCGCTGAAGACGTTGACGCTTTAAACGCAGCAGATTTAGGTGAATATTTGTATTTAGCTGACTTATATGCTGGTGTTACACCAAGTCATGGTCAATATAGTTATGGACCAAATGGAGAAGTAACTATTCCAGATTTTGTTTTTCCAAGTGGAGCAAGTGCAGGTGATGTAGGTACCGACCCAAGTTTATATTCATTAACGCCAGAAAATATCTATGCAATTACAGAATCAGCAGATACTAATTGGTGGGATGCTATAACACGTTCTGCTCCTATAATGAGTCATAATCTTTCTGCCTCTGGTGCAACTGAAAATGCACGCTATGCTTTTAGTTTAAACTATTTTGAGCAATCAGAAATTATTAAGTTTTCTGATTACAATAGAGTTTCCATTAGAGCAAATACAGAATTTAAAGCGCTAAATCAAAAATTAACCTTGGGTGAAAATTTTACTGCATCTTTTGAGAACAAAAAAGGTGTTGTAAATAATTTCGATGAACAAGGTCCTGTTCAGGGATCATATAAGCACCATCCACTTTTACCTATTTATGATATTGCTGGTAATTTTGCAGGAAGTAGAGGCGCCAACTTGGGTAACAATTTTAACCCTTTTGCAAGCTTATCTAGAAACCAAGATGATCGTACTTATGGGTTACGTTTATTAGGTAATGTATTTGCAAATTATGACATTACGCCTAATATTAGTGTTCGTTCTAGTTTTGGTTTAGATAGTAGAGTTGAAAGAAATAGAGATATAGGTAGACCACAGCCAGAATATGTAGAAGGTAATTTTATCAATAGTTCTACAGCTCGTGAGCAATATGAATATCAATGGACTTGGACGAATACTGTAAGTTATTCTAAAACATTTAACGAGAAGCATAATTTCGCTGCGTATGTTGGTGTTGAATCTATTCAACAATTTGAAGAGCGTTTCGAAGCTTCACGTCAACGTTTTAAATTTGAAACCAATAATATTATTAGTTATTTAGATTTAGGAGATGCTACCACCGCAAGTAACCGTGGTTTTGTATGGCAAGATTATTCTTTATGGTCTCAATTCGGAAAATTAAACTACGATTACGACGGTAAATACCTTGCGCAAGTTACCCTAAGAAATGATTCTTCTTCTAGATTTCAACAAGCAGCAAATAGTGCAGTTTTTCCAGCATTTAGTTTAGGTTGGAGAGCATCTGACGAAAGCTTTATGGATGATGTTGATTGGATAAATGACTTAAAACTTAGATATGGTTGGGGACAAACAGGTAACCAGCAAATTGGGGATTATAATGCCTATACTACCTTCCGTTCAGATATTAACACAGGCGGTTACCCAATAGATGGCAGCACAGGATCACCAACTATAGGATTCTCTACTCAAGCTTTCGGTAACCCGAATGCTAAATGGGAAACGACAACACAAGGTAACTTTGGTATAGATGCCGTTATGTTCGACAATAAAGTAAATTTCAACTTGGATATTTATAGCCGTACAACAGCTGATATGTTGATTGAGGTTCCTCCAACATATACTGCAGGTCAAGCAACCGTACCTTCATTTAACGTTGGTGAATTAGTAAATAAAGGTCTTGACTTAGGATTAGGTTATAGTGATGAAAAAGGTGACTTTGGTTATAGTGTAAATGTAAACTGGTCAACTTATGATAATGAAGTAACTGAATTAGGTGGTGAGAACATTCGTATTTTTGGACGAAGTGAAAGAATTCCTGCCCTATCAATAACTCAAGAAGGTTTACCTGTTTCTTCCTTTTACGGATTTAAAACTTTAGGTCTTTTCCAATCTCAGGCAGAAGCAGATGCTTGGGCTCCTTATGGTGATTACAACGCACCTGGTAAATTTAAAATTGAAGATATAAATAATGATGGTGAAATAAACGATGATGACCGTACGGTAATAGGTACACCTCACCCAGACTTCACTTATGGCATAAACATAAACCTTACTTATAAAAACCTAGCGCTTAATGTGTTCGGTAATGGATCTCAAGGTAATGATGTGTTTAACTATACTCGTTATTTTGCAGATTTCAACACCTTCCAAGGTAATAAGTCAACAAGAGCACTTTATGATGCATGGCAACCAACAAATCCTCAATCTGACCCTTCTACATGGGTAGCTGCTAATCCAAATGCTACTACTCCAATAATGGATCGTAATGATGCTGTTAGTAGTCGTCCTTCATCTTACTTCATTGAAGATGCTTCGTTTTTCCGTTTGAAAAACATACAGCTTACTTATAATTTTGATAAAAAAATATTAGAATCTATTGGCGGCATTGCTAATGCTAATATTTATGTTCAAGGTCAAAACTTGGTTACGTTTACTAAATACACAGGGCTTAACCCAGAAGTACAATTAAGTAATACTGATGATTCAAGAAGAAACCTAACCTTAGGTTATGATGGTGGTGGTTTACCTGTAGCCCGTACATTCACTTTAGGTTTAAATGTAACTTTAAAATAATTTGAAAATGCTAATTAAATATATCATGAAAAAGAGAAATTGGATTTATATATCCTCATTAATTACAGCACTCCTTTTTGTTGTTGCATGTAGTGATGAGTTTTTAGACAGACAGCCCGAAGGTCAATTTAGTGAGGCAGACGTGGCAACTCCAGATGGTGTTGAAAACTTACTTATCGGTACATATAATATGGTACCAGGTGGTGGTCTTGAAGGACAAACATGGCATAATGATATTCATAGTTGGGTCTTCAACATAGCTTCTGATGATGCCTTAAAAGGTACAGATGCTGGGGATCAACCAGAACAATCATTTATTGAAGCCTATGACTTCCAGTCATTTAATGTTCACATACGGGATAAATGGAGAGGTTTATACAAAGGTGTAGCTAATGCCAACATTACATTAACAACACTTGCCGCTGTAGAAGAAGGTATATCTGATGAAAGAAGAGCTCAAGTAATTGCTGAGGCTAGATTTTTAAGAGGATTATTTCATTTTGAAGCAAGAAAAATGTGGAGATCACCGGTTTATGTTGATGACACAAATTTTCAATTAAATGATCTTGAAAGCACCAAAATTCCAAATGACAGAGAAATTTGGCCATTAATCGAGGCTGATTTTGAGGCAGCGATTGCCGTATTACCAACCACACAAGGTGATGTTGGTAGACCAACAAAATGGGCAGCTAAAGCATTTTTAGCAAAAGCAAAAATGTACCAAGGATGGGATGAAGCAGGTAATGCAAATACGACTAAATTAGGTGAAGCAAAGGTTATTCTAGATGACATTATTGATAATGGTCCATTCATATTAATGGATAAATTTGAAGATAACTTCAAAGTTGGAACCCGAAACAATACAGAATCAATTTTTGAAGTACAGTATGCAATTAGTAGTGCAGCAGATGGCGCTTCTAATAGAGGTATTGGATTAGCTCATCCATATACTGACCCTTGGGGATGCTGTGGGTTTTATCAGGCTTCTCAGAACTTAGTTAATGCTTATAAAACTGAAGATGGATTACCAATGCTGGACACTTTCAATGATTCTAACGTTCCGTTTGAAACTGATGAAACTACCACATTATCTACCTATGCAGGTACATTAGATCCAAGACTGGATCATTCTGTTGGTAGACCAGGTATTTTATACAAAGGCTTTAAAATTTACCAAACTGATTTTGTGCGTGATTTAACGTACGCTGGTCCTTTCTTTTCAATGAAGCATGTGGCCGAGCCAGAAGCTTTTGGTCAAGGTGGCTGGGGTAATCTTTCTGCCAACAATTATAGAATCATGAGATTAGATATGATTTACTTATGGTTAGCAGAGGCTGAAGTTGAATTAGGAGACTTAGAAAGAGCTAGAGAGTTAGTGAATGAAATACGAACAAGAGCGGCTAACCCTGCTGGTTTTGTACCAAGTGCAACACAAGGCGCGGAACGTAATGACTTTACTATTATTGAAGGAACTCCTGCAGCTAATTATGATATAGCAACCTATGATGATGCATGGACAGATCCAGCAGTAGCAAGAAAAGCGGTACGATTTGAGACTCGATTAGAGTTTGCATTAGAAGGACACCGTTTATTTGATCTTCAACGTTGGGGAATCGCTGCAGAAACACTTAATGCTTATATAGCTAGTGAGTCTCAACAAAGAAGTTATTTACAGGGTAGATCATTTGTAGAAGGTAAGAACGAGTTCTTTCCTATTCCTATTGAAGCTATTGACAGATCAGCTATCGATGGGCAGCCTACACTAACACAAGATCCTGCTTATTAAAGTATAAATAGTATTGTTAATTGTTAGTTGCATAAAGAGTGGTTAAAAAAGTTTTAACCACTCTTTATATTTTTATATATTACCAGAATTATTCATAAATACCAATGAGATGTGTTCTTATATAAACAGGTATCTCATTTGTTCCATCTTCTGCTTTTAACTTCATAACTTCAGAAGGCACTAATGGCATATGACAGCTAATACAATTTTGAGATGCATTATGCTCTTGCACCTCAATTACATTATTTATAGTACCAACATCATGGCACGATAGACATTTAGTATTAAATATACCAGCATTACCTCTCTGATTTTCATGAGGATTATGGCATGTAATACAGTCCATTGTCGGTGAGTTTACAAAACACGAACTTTCACTCAACAGTCCCATTTGATTTCCATGGACGTCCAATTTGGTTTTTGAATTTACATTTCTAAAATTTCTAGAATACAAAGACAACGTGTCACCTGCAATAAATGAAAATGGATTTCCTGTAATTTGTTGGGCCTGTAAACCAGAATGACAAACTGCACAAGCATCTAAACGTTGCTGCCTATTATATTTTTTAAAATCATCTATAAACTTCCCTACTAATGCATCAGGGTTTTGGCGATGATATTTTAAGTGATTCTCAGAAGGTCCATGACAACGTTCACAGTCTATACCTAACATTATTCTTTCCCTATCATAAGATTTACTTACGCTAGATTCTTCTTTATGCTGGGCAAAGGTTACATGGCATTTTAAACAATTATCATCAACCTTTCTATTTAATGCACTTTCGGGAAAATTAGGACTATTTACCCAAGAATCCGTGGGTTGAAAATAAGAAGCTTGTAATTGATATAAATCATTCCCTTTCCAATGAAGATGGCTTTGTCCTTTTACCCCTGAGCCAATAACAATATCAATTTTTGACTTTACGACTTCTGTAGTTTTATACTTAACATTTGATAATTGAAAATAATCTTCTTCATCCACAACCATTTTCAATCGAACACTCCCTAAATCTAATTCATTAGAATCTGGACTAAAATTCCCTTTAATAGATCCCTTTTTAGGGTAAAATGAAGTATTAAAATGAGCAGTTTCTAGATGTGTCCTATATATATCTGCATGACACTCAAAACAAGTTTGTGACCCTACATAATTAGCGCCATTGTAATGAGAGGCTACTATTTCGGGCTCAAGGTATTCTGAAATTTTTATAGAATTTTTTACATACCAAAAAAGATAAATCAACAATAAGCCAAGAATACTTAATATGATATATTTTACATTTTTGCTATTATTCATTTCTTAACCCTATAATTATTTTAACTCTTGATTCATGAACCAATCATACAAAGCATCAGTTTCATAAGCTTTTATCCATGAGCTATGCCCAACATTCGGATACTTTGTAAATATAACCTCGTATCCCATTTCTTTTAATTTCGCGACCATAGTTTCCGATTCAGAGATAGGAATAGATTTATCTTTCTCCCCATGAAAAACCCATATAGGCATATCCCTATTGATCCAAGAAGCATACGGTAAAGGCGTCATGCCACAAACAACAGCCATTGCTGCGAAAGTATCTGGGTATTGCACTGCCAATTCCCATGCGGCACCACCTCCCCTGCTCAATCCTGTTAAATATATTCTGCGTTTATCTATTCTGTTATTATCTACAATAGAATCTAACAATTGTTTTACAGCCCTTGTATTCCACCATTTTTTTGCATTAGGATTTTGAGGTGCTAGTATTAAAAATGGAAACTTTTTACCCTGTACGATGAGCTTGGGCGGTCCGTTTCTTTTTACGGTAACCAAACTATCGCCAGATTCACCTCCACCATGCAAAAACAATAAAATCGGAAAATCTTTATCTGGTTCTTCTTGGTAATCTTCTGGGTAGTATAAGTAATAGGCAAGATTCTCTTTTACATTGGTTTCCATTTCTGAATCTATCAGAATTGGTTTTACCTGAGATGCGCAACTTTGAAAAATAATTAGTAAAATAATATAAACAATAGACCTCATCATTGAAAGCAAAATTTTCAACCAAATGTACCCTAAAAACAAGTTCTTTTGAAGTTAAAGTACCTTTAGATCAATTCCTGTTTAAAAAGTTAAACAAATAAGAATTTAGTAAAACAAAAAAGGAGATGCAAATTGCATCTCCTTTTTTAAAAATTTATTCTTTCTTTATCTATATAGCGTAAAGTGTCCTACATACTTAATTGCATTACTATTCGCATTAACTACATACCAGTAATCTCCTGTCGGCACTTCTTTACTTTCGTAAGTACCATCCCAACCGCTTACCTCATCTAATACGGCTACTACTCTACCGTAACGGTCATAAATTCTAACTTCAACGCCATCAAAAAGATCTCTATTTTTTGGTGACCAAATATCATTTAAATTATCACCATCCGGAGTAAAGAAATTAGGGAATTCTAACATTCCTGTAAATTCAAATGGCACACTATGTTCTAGCTCACAACCTCTAGCATCTCTTACACGAACATTTACTAATCCACTTTCATTGGTTGTAAAAATTGTCTCGTCTCCAAAAGATTGACCATTGAAAAAGAATTCATATTCACCATAACCACCATCTGCAGAAGCAGAAACTTCGTTAGGTCCGGTTTTATCAACAACCAAACTTAAAGGTTCATACCCCTCTATACTAAACTCTACGCTATTTGTACAACCATTTTCATGATAGATATATACAATGTGATCACCTGCCGGTAAATCTCCCCAAACATACTCGTCTGTAGCATTTGCCGTAATAGCATCGGTTGGATCAATTGGATCAAGTGCAAACATTAACTCAGACAACAAATTATCATTTACTAATTGAATCGTTGTTGTACTGGTAGGGAAAATACCTTCACAACCATATTGAACTTGTGGATTTGCAGTTAAATCAACCCCTATATCTATAGTGAACAATTCTGTAGCGGTACACATATTAACATCTTGAATATAAATAATGTAAGATGCGCCACCTTGTAAGTCTTCAAGAATTTCTCCAGTATAAGGAGCGAATGTAGCCGTACCAGTTTCATCTACGGGATCAACCATTTCAATTTTATACTCAAAGTATGGTGTAGGGTTTACAGTTGCATCATCGAAAGGAGTACCTCCAACAACATCAAAAACAACAGTACCATTGTTAGCACCAATACATAATTCTGGAGTGGTATCTATATTTATAACTTGAATTAGATCAGGCTCTTCAACTGTGATAAAATCTTTCTCAAAACAACCATTATCGTCCTTAATTAATATTTCATAAGTACCCGCTGCCAAATCTTCAAAAGTATAAGTACCAGGATTATCAGAATCATTAAAGAAGTCATTAAAGTTAGGGGCAATTGCAAATTGAATTAACCCTTCGCCACCAGCACTTACAGAAACTGTAATAGAACCGTCTTCTTCACCGTTACAAGTAACGTTGGTTGGTTCAGCATCAAAAATAATTGGATCAGGTCTTACAATTTCAAACGGACCACCTATACTCATACAAGTAGCGCCACTAGTTACAGCGATATAATATTGTGTTTCTTCTGGAAGACCCTCAAAAGTACCATTATCCTGTGGACCTCTTACAAGAGTTGCCGTAGCTACAGGATTAAATGCATCTACAGGATCACCTATATATAAGTAGAACAAATCTTCACCTACACCACCACCAACAAATGATTCTATTCTACCATCCAATTCAGAAGCACATGAAATATCATCTATTAAATTTGTAAATAAGGTAACATCTGTAGCATCTGTCATCGTAATACCATTAGATCGAATTGCCGGACAAGCACCTGCTCCATTTACCTTTCTTACATCAAACTGATACGTAATACCCTGAATTCCAGTAATAGTAACCGAATTTCCAGTCATTGGAACATAAGCACCAATAGTTACTCCGTTCTCAACTCTTAAGTATTCATATGTAAATAGAGGATCAGGGTTCTCAACTGTCATTCTCATTTCACCATCGCCGCCACAACCAGGTACTCTAGTCTGTACTAATACTGGTTGAATTGGTGGTGGTGGATCTACAAAGTAAGCATCGGTTACAAATGAACATCCGAAACTAGAAGATACTTCTATTGCATACCAACCAGCACTAATATAACCACCACTGTCACCAATGAAAGTTGGGGTATTCTGCAATCCACTTTCAGATACAATATCTGTATTATCATTACTATTCAAGTATAACAATGTATAGTTATAACCTGCACCTGCAAAACCTCCACTTGCACCAGCAGTAGCTGTTATAGCGTCTCCAGATGAAGTATCATAAGCTTCAAGTACCGCATTATTACCATTAGGGCAATCTAAACTTTGTGGCTCTCTAATACCAGCAATTATCTGTGGAACTTCTTCCAACTCAATTTCTATAGTATTTGTACAACCTTCAACATCTCTAACCTCAACTTCATAGAATCCAAAAGATAAGCCGGTAAATTCATTATCAATTGAGAATGCTGCAACCTCAGATGTATAACTAGTACCACCATCGGTACTCATTAACAATCTATATTCGTATGGCGTGGTATCCCAACCGCCTGTGCCGATAGCAACAATTTCTCCTGTATCGTTTGTACAACTAACATTTCCAATAGAATCTGCTATCACTACTAGTGGACCATTTGGGGTTCTAATATTGGTAACATTACTAGTTCCTGAACAAAATGGTATATCAACAGAAACAACATCAACAATTAAATTACCACCAGGCAAATTATTAATACGTGCCTCGTCTCCATTAATATCTGGGAAATCACTTGTATTGAATGTACCGGAAGCCAATGGTGTAGACCTAGTGTCATCAGTTGCCTCATAGACAGCATAATTGAACTCACCTACATAATCACCAACGGTTATAAACAATGCACCATCATTGCCAGGCACTGCACAACTAACTGGTTTTGCTTCACTAATTAAAGCTGTAGGCACTATTGGTGTATTTACAGTATGTACTGGCATTGGATATGTACAACCAACCGTATTATCTGTTATTTCAAATAAGTAATCACCTACATCAGACAAGTAAACATCCACATAGTTATTACCAGAGGAATTAGTTACAGGAGCCACTGGAGTAACAGAAACAGTATTTACTGTAAAATCACTTGTTCCACTAACCTCTATACGTACACGCTCATCATCTCTACAATTTAAAATATCAACCTCAACAATAGTCGGTATAACATCTGTTGGTTCATTAATTGTTGGCACATTAAAAGTTGTTTGACAACCATTGCCATCTATCGCATAAACCGTAATGTTTTGAGGCGAACCATTATCAATTATTTCAAATGTATTACCTGTTTGATAATTTTCAAATCCAGTAATGCTATACTGATAACCAGAACCAATTGTACCAGCATCAACCACACTTACTGTGATAATAGTTGAACTGTAACGGTTTGCGCCAGGTTCACAAGCAAAATCTGGAGCACTAGCAGTAATACTAAATGCATCGGGATTATCTATTGTATGAACTGCAGATAAAACTTCACAGTTACGAGCAGTTACCACTTGAACTTGATAGTTACCAGCAGGCAAACTAGAAAATGCACCTGTTGTGTTTCTATCTTGCTCCGCAGATGTCGTTAAGTTATTTAAAATATAAGTTATAGGTGTGTCCTGTGATGTAAATGGAACAGCAGCATTAGCCGGACCAACAACAACTTCTACAGAACCATCATTTTCATCTCTACAACTAATATCTATTGCCTCTTCAGAAATAATAACTGGTTGTGCAGCTTGATTAAGTATGATATTTATCACCCTAGTTTCACAGAAACCAGCACCATCGTTCACTATATTATCTGTAATTAAAACTTCATAAGTTCCTGGTGTCAACCCTGTGAATATCGGATCATTAGTTTGGGTAATAGGACCTACTGAATTTGAGTTATAATCCGTTCCTGATAGTTCATAATCAAAATCTCCACTACCACCGTTAGTACTTATTGTTATAACACCATCAGCATCATTACAAGTACTGTCTGTAGAAAATTCTCCTGTAGCAGATAAAAAGTCATACACTGTGGCAGTACCTTGACTAGTACAACCATTAGCATCGACCACATCAACCACATAATCCCCAGGGCTACTAACGATATATGTATATTCCCAAAAACCACCTACTATCGTCGGTAATTGTTCATCACCTCCTAAAGTAAATCTTGGCGTATTTATAGTATTAGGCACTCTTACAGTAATATCAAAAGCAGTAGATGTAGGATCACACTGATTTACAACTGTAAAATCTGGTACTGCTAAATCTGGATCTAGAGATATAATAGTAGCAATATCAAATGACGTACAACCACTTGCATCTCTTACATATACATCATAAGTACCATCAGCTGCCGAAAACGTTGTATCGGTTGTCCAACCTGAAGGAGCTACACCTGTAACCATAAAGGCAAATTCATATGGTCCGCCAGAACCACCTCTACCTTGTACGGTTACTTGACCAAATGCATTACAATTTGCAGGAACCTCTTGTAAAATATCAATATCCGGTAAATTTTGATCTATAACAACCGAATCGGCATCTGTACAATCATCAGTTAAATTAGTTACCAATATTTGGTAGTTACCTGGTAATTCAGGGTAAGTATCATTATAAGGTAAACCTGTTGTTGTAACCGACGGTTCTAATGTAATTCTTGAACCATCCGCATCATTGATCAACTCGATCATTAAATTATCACCTATTGTGTAGCCCGTTATTTCATATGCTATCTCTCCATTTCTATTTACATCACATGCACCCGGAGTAGAACTAGCCGTAACATCTAATGTTGAAGGTGCGTCTATTGGTGGAATTTCTTGTTCATAAGTACATAATGAAACCATATCCATAACCACGACAGTATAGGCTACTCCATATTGAATACCATCATCAGTATTACTGAACGTATGATCATTAAAAGCTGGTAGATTATTTAAAACATCAAAACTAGGGTTATCTAATAATCTAATCTCATATGAACCTGATCCACCACTAACACTTACCGAATACGTAAAGGTGCTATCATCACAAATAGTAGGTGCTGGTGGTGGTATAGGTGTTATCACTACCTCATTAGATGTAATGGTCACCGTATCAATATCGGTACACCCATTAGCATCAATTGTAATCACCGTGTAATCTCCCGTTACTAAAAGTGGATCTAAAATTTGTATTGGAAAAGCATTCTGATTTTCTACACGTGTAATTTCTACTCCTGTATTGTCCTCTATTATAAATGTATAATCAGGGGTTCCATCAGTTACAGCATCAATATTGACACCACCACTAACTGGTCCACTACCACCACAAGTTGCCGGAACTTCGGTAACAATTGTTGCTGGCGGTGGAGTAGTATCTAAAACAATATCAAAAGTATCTACAACTGTTTCGCAACCTCTAGCATCTCTTACCAAGTAAGAATAAGTTCCTACCGTTAAGTTTGAGTACACAGTTTCTGAAGCCCATCCATTACCATTAAAATTAACTTCATATGGTGGCACACCACTTGTCGCATCTGGTGTTATAGTAACCGCACCATTATTTGTAGAACTACAACTTACAGGTCTAGCTACGTAAGATGCAGCCGCAATATTCTGTGGTGGGTTTAAAGTAATAGAAACAGACTGCGCTACACAACCACTACTAGTCGTATTATTATCAGTAATTCTGAAAACATAATCTCCAGGTGTAGCAGTATCATGGAAAAAATTATCAGAAGTTAATGGAATTGCAGCACCAAAAGTTGCTCCACCATCCTCACTAACTTCGTATTGTTTTGCTCCTGCACCAGAAGTATAACCACCATTAACACTAACACTTATTCTACCAGGTGCTCCTCCACATGGTATTTCAGTTACTATACTCGTATTAACCCTTAATTGAGGTGCAATCGTAATAGGAAGACTATCAGAACAGTCATTTCCATCAACTACTTCAATTGTATAATTACCAGGCGCAAGACCCGTAAAAGAAGCACTAGCCTGTAATGTTCCTCCGTTAATTCTATATTGGTGTGTTCCTATAGCTGCTGTACCTGCTGTAGAAGTTATTGCAACCGTTGCACCTGTGCCTGCCACATAACAAAAATCTGAAGCTGGACCGTCCAATGAAATACCTGGCGCATCAATACGATTTAAATCGAATGAAAACGTATCTGTACATCCCTCAGCATCTTCAACTGTTAATGTGTATGTTCCGGCTGCAGAAAGATTACTAAATGTTCTTCCAGATTTAGGGCCAACTTGTGGACCTACCGGTGGAGTTAATGTATATCTGAATGCACCCCAGCCACCAGTTGCATTTGCTCTAACAGCACCTAAATTGCCATTTGCACAACTCATTGCCGTAACTGTACTTGTAGACAAATCTAAGACTGGTGCATCTTGAATATCAAATGAAGTGGTATCTGTACAACCAGTATCAGCATCTGTTACTGTAATGGTATATGTACCAACGCCCGATGAAGGTAAAACTACCTCACTTGTACTTTGAGGACCTCCAGTAAATAATCCTCCGTTAATATCGTAAGTATAGTTATTTGCAAATCCGTCAATAATAAAAGTACCAGTACCATCTGTTTCACCATTACAAACTCTTAAATCTCCGCCAGACTTTACACGAACACGAATAGAACTTATAACTATGGGTCTAAATCCTTCAGTATATGAACAACCGTTTACATCTGTAATTTGAAAAATATACGCCTGAGAAGTTAGTAACCCAATAAACGTGTCATTATTTCCATTGTCAAAATAAGCAGGGCTAATAATTTCATATCTATTAATCGCTGCATTACCTGTCGGTGTTAACTGAACATCTGAAGTTCCTGCCGCGCAACTAATATTACTCTGAGTAAAATCTAAATTAGTAGGTGGATCAACATCCAAAATTTCTATAGCGGTTAGTTCTAAACGGCATCCGCCTGCATCACGTATAATAGGTGTATATGTTCCCGCCGCTAAATCTGTATAAGAAGTCGTCGCTGTAAAGTTTACACCGTCAATACTAAATACATAACCACTTCCAGAACCTCCTGAAAATGGACCAACAAAATCAATTTGACCTCCGTTCGTACTAGCTCCAGCGCATGTAACATCAGAAACTTTATTAGCCGAACCTGTTAAAGACCCAACCGTATCTACCGTTACAGAAGACAAATCTAAAGTACATTCAAAACCACCTTGTTGGTATCTTACTTCAATATCATTATAAGTACCTGCAGCTACTGAAATTTGAGGAGTACTCACCCATGGTTCAGAAGCATTTTCTCGGTAAGAAATATTATAACCTCTACCATTATTAATAGTAAATTCTAATTTTGCACCACCATTACTACAAGTACCGTCTATACCTGCAACAGTAATATCTGGTGGTAATAAATCTTCAACATCAGAAGAAGCATTAATAATACAACCATTACTATCTGTAATAACAAAATCATATGTTCCTGCAGATGATACCGTATATGTAGTTGTACCTGAATCTGTAGACGCATCTCCAAATGAAGGTTGCACTGTTCCGCCATTAACTGTAAAAGTATAAGGGGCAGAACCACCTGTAGTATTTAATGTAATATCTACACTAGAAATATCTGAACACCCAAAACTATTATTAACTTCAGTTGAGGCATCTAAAGCAGAAGCCCCAGCACCTATAGTTAAAGGATTTCCACTTGTATCTACAGTTTGTCTTGGAGCGCTAATTCCATTTAAAGGATCCCCCTTACATTGTTGCGTCTCTACTTGAACAGTATACGTACCAAATCCTACAGCTGAAAAAGTGTAAGGATTAGTTGCTATATATGCTGTAAATTCTTGAGCAACACCACTAGAGTTTAATAAGGTATATTTATAAGGACCAGGAACATTAGAAGCGGTTACCGTTATGCTTCCTGTATCACCACTACATAATGCATCTGTAAAAGTTGCAGCTATTTCTATCTCTTTTTCTTCAATAACTATAGGCTCATAAGGATACTCGCATGTATTAGCTGTATTCTTCAACCTTGCCTTAACATTATATGTACCAGGAGCTAGACCAGAGAATATTGCAGCTTGCCAAGTTGTACCGCCATCAATACTAAATTCGTAAGCACTAGATAAGTTAGTAATTTGAATTCTACCATCTACACCACAGATATAATCTTGTTTCACATAAGTTTGCGTAATTGTACTTTTCTTTACTTTAAAGTAATATGGTTGTCCGTCTACCATAACTCGGTATTCAGCACCTGTAGTTGCAGGAACCGAACTAGCATCTAACGAAAATGTTTGTCCATTATGAATTTCAGTATAACAAGAACCTGTATTCGGACATTCAGTATTTACATTTGGTGTACAAGAACCTCCCAATACTTGCCATGAAACTGAACCATAAGTACCGCCAGATAAACTTATAATACGATCATCGAAATCTCCACATAAATTGAATCGTGCAATTGTGAATCCGTTATCGTTACAAGTTTCGGTGGCGTCTGCACCAACAATGATAGTTGAAAACATTGCCGAAGCAGCTAAGTTAGACTTTCGTTCAACTATTACTTCTTTTTCTAAGTTGGGTTGATTTTTGGTAGAAATCGAAACAGCTTTTTCGATTACATGAGCCACCTCTTCGTATAAAGTAGTTACTTTAGAGTTGGCTAGAGCCGTAGTACCTATAACTGAAATTACAATCAGAAAAAGTACATACAGCGTATACCGCTGTTGTTTTGGGAGCATAGGTTAAGATTCGTTTTAAGAACAATACCGATTTGGGATCTTTACTGTTCTTTGGTGTAATTTTTTATACTTATATTTTATCTTTTAAATAATCATGTGTTCTATAACATAATTCTAACGCCCGTATATGAAAAATAGTATTACCATAGCGCTTTTATTCGTTGTATCGCTAAATTATTCTTGCGCACAAAATACTGAAAATAAAGCAATTACACCAAAAGAATCGGTTTTATCAACTGAGTTGTTCGTCGATGAGCTACAGATTCCATGGGGGTTTACCTTCCTTCCAGATAAAAGTATTATAATAACTGAAAAGGAAGGAAAATTGATTCATTTTAGAAATGGAAAAAAGACGATTATCGGTAATGTTCCAGAAGTATATAGTCGAGGTCAAGGCGGATTATTAGATATTGAAATTCACCCTAATTATCAGGAAAACGGATTTATTTACCTCTCCTATGCATCAACCGAAGGAGATGAAAAAGGAGGGCACACTGCAATAATGAGGGCGAAATTGAAGAATAATTCATTGATCGAAAAAGAAGTCTTGTACAAAGCAGTACCAAATACGACTAAAGGACAACATTTTGGTTCAAGAGTTGTCTTTGATAATAGCGGTTATCTTTACTTCTCTATCGGTGAACGTGGAGATAGGGATATTAACCCACAAGACCTAAAAAGAGACGGTGGTAAAATATATCGTTTACATGATGATGGTCGCATTCCAAAAGACAATCCGTTTATAGATGTAAATGGTGCCAAGACTGCTATTTACAGTTACGGACACCGAAATCCTCAAGGGCTAATCAAACACCCCTTAACCGGAGAAATCTGGGATAATGAACACGGACCACGAGGAGGTGATGAAATTAATATTATAAAAAAAGGAGGTAATTATGGGTGGCCATTAGTTACTTACGGTATTAATTATGGTGGTACTCCAATCACCGATAAAACAGAAATGAAAGGTATGGAACAGCCAATTCATTATTGGGTGCCTTCTATTGCACCAAGCGGAATGACATATGTAACTGGGAACAAATATAAAAATTGGAAAGGAAGCCTATTGGTAGGTTCCTTAGCTTTTCAATATTTAGAAAGATTAGAATTAGACGGAACAAAAGTTATAGCTCGCGAAAAATTAATGGAGGGATTAGGTAGAGTTCGTGCAGTTAAAGAAGGTCCTGACGGTCTTATCTACGTAGCCGTTGAAGGAAAAGGTATTTACAAATTAATTCCTAAAAAGTAAGCTTATAAAAAAACGCCAGCTTCCTTAAAAATTGGAGTTACAGGCGTTTTTTTTTAGTATTCTTAATTCTTTATAAAGAATTTCAACTTATACTCTACCGGCATCTATTGCTAATTTTACAGATCCGTGTTCTTTCAACAATGCTTCGGCTTCGGCATATTCTATATTTAAACCTTCCATAATATAGCGAGTACCTCGATCAACCAACTTATCGTTGCTTAATTGCATATTCACCATCTTATTCCCTTTCACTCTGCCAATCTTAATCATTAAAGCTGTAGAAATCATATTCAAAACCAATTTTTGCGAAGTACCACTTTTCATTCTGGTACTACCGGTAAGAAATTCTGGTCCTACATTAATTTCTATAGGAATATCAGCAATTCTGGCGATAGGCGCACCAGGGTTATTTGTGATTGCAGCAGTTAAAATTCCTGCTTTCTTAGCATCTTCCAAGCCACCTATAACATATGGTGTACTACCAGACGCCGCGATACCTACCACAACATCATTATCATTTATATCATGTTCTTTCAAATCAACCCATGCTTGTGCAGTCGCATCTTCAGCATTTTCTACTGCCTTTCTAATTGCTGTATCGCCACCAGCAATTATACCAATAACACGTTCATGAGGCATACCAAAGGTTGGCGGAATTTCTGAGGCATCTAAAACCCCCAATCGACCACTTGTACCTGCGCCAATATAAAATAATCTTCCTCCTTTATTAAAACGCTCTGCTAAAGCATCAACAAGTTTAGTCACTTGAGGAATCGTTTTTTCTACTGCATCAGCTACTTTTTTATCCTCCTCATTCATTTTTTGTAGAATGGTCTGGGTATCCATCAACTCTAAGTTGTCATGATCAGACGGAGTTTCTGTAATTTTCTTATAATCCATTTTTAACTATATAATTTTAATATCTAGATTTTTAAAAGCTTTCAGTAATTGATTATCGGGTTTTAATTCAGTAATCATTGTATTAATAGAATTTATATCACAAGTTTTATAGCGATGTTGAGAATTGAGTTTCTCAGAAATAGACAAAAGCACAGTTTTCTTTGAAGCTTTTATTACCGCTTTTTTTATTTGAACAATATCCCAATCGAACTCTGTTAAACCATATGTAGCATCAACATAGCCAGTACCTATAAAACTATAATCGAAACGTATTTCAGAAATATGATGAATAGCATTCGCTCCGATAGAAATTTGAGCTTCTTTTGAAATCTGACCTCCAATAGAAATAACATTGATATTGGCTTTATGAGAAAGTTCCATAGCCACAGGTAAACTTATAGTAAAACAGGTAAGGTTTAAATTTTCAGGTATAATTCTGGCAAGCTCCATACAGGTAGTACCTCCGTCCAAAAAAATAACGGCACCATCTCGCAATATACTTACAGCCTTAAGTGCAATTGCAGCTTTATCTTCTAACCTATATATATTGGTGTTTTTGGCACTGTTGGTCATGTACCCCATAGAAATCGCTCCACCATGAACTTTACGTAGTTTATTCTCCGCATCTAACTCCTTTACATCTCTCCTTATAGTGTCTATTGACACATCTAAAGCTTCCGCAATATCTGTAATAAGAATTCTATTATGCAGATCAACTTCGCTTAAAATAGTCTGTTGACGTTCTTCTTTTAACATTTAAAAGCAACTTTTACACTTGTGAATAACACAAAGATAGCGAATTTTACATCATGCTGTTTTATGACGTTAATGTAATATAAACATAAATTAAAGATTAATTAACGGCACAATACAGCATAATTTATTGCAAAAAACAGCAAACAACAAAAATAACGCATATATTTGCATGAATTAAAATCAAAAATTCTACCATAGACTTATGAAAAATGCCGTAAAAAACTCCAAAATCGACATAACCCACAAACCCATTGGTCAGTTCGAAGAAACAAGATTTGAAAAAATTCACAATGTAATTTTTCAAGATTCTAACGAAGCTTCAATTCAAGTTGCTCATGAAATAGCAACTTTAATTAAAAAGAGACAAGGTCAAAAAAGAGATTGTGTCTTAGGTTTAGCCACTGGATCTTCACCAATTAGAGTCTATGAAGAATTGGTACGTATGCATAAAGAAGAAGGTCTTAGCTTTAAGAATGTAGTTACCTTCAATTTGGATGAGTACTTACCGATGGAGCCAAATAACATTCAAAGTTATTTCTACTTCATGCATGAGCATCTTTTTAATCATGTAGATATTCCTGAAAAAAATATTCATATTCCAGATGGCACCGTAAGTATCGAAAAAACAACCGCTTATTGTTTAGGTTACGAAAGAAAAATTAAAGAATACGGCGGACTAGATTTTCAATTATTAGGAATTGGTAGAACAGGTCACGTAGGTTTCAATGAACCAGGATCTCACTTTAATTCAGGAACTCGAGTTATTACTTTAGATCATATTACACGTGTAGATGCCGCTCCATCATTTTTAGGAATCGATAACGTACCTAGAAAAGCAATTACCATGGGTATTTCTACGGTAAGAAAGGCAAAGCGTATCGTTTTATTAGGTTGGGGTCAAAATAAAGCGAACATTATAAAGAAAACAATTGAAGGTGAAATTTCTTCACACGTACCTGCAACTTATCTACAGCAACATGATAACTGTACTTTTGTATTGGACACAGGTGCAGGAAGCGAATTAACAAGAAACAAAACTCCATGGTTAGTTGATGCATGTGAATGGACCGAAGAGTTAAGATCAAAAGCCATAGTTTGGCTTTGTGAAAATACTGGTAAAACCATTTTAAGCTTAACAGATAAAGATTATAATGACAATGGAATGGCGGATCTTCTTGCAACAGAAGATGCTTATGACCTAAATATTAAAATGTTTAATAAACTGCAACATACCATTACAGGGTGGCCTGGTGGTAAACCAAATGCAGATGACACTCATAGGCCAGAACGAGCAACACCTGCCAAAAAACGCGTAATCATATTTAGTCCTCACCCAGATGATGATGTAATATCTATGGGCGGTACTTTTGACAGATTAGTGGAACAAGGTCATGATGTCCATATCGTTTACCAAACTTCTGGAAACATTGCGGTTTCTGATACCGATGCAAGAAAATATGCAGAGATAGCAATGCAGATAAATCCATCTGATGCGGCTAAAAACATCATTGAATCAATTTCTGAAAAGAACGAAACCCGTATAGATTCGCCTGAGGTTAGAAACTTAAAAGGAAAAATTAGACGAGGAGAATCATATGCCGCTACAAGATATATGGGTCTACAAGATGAAAATGTACATTTCTTAGACTTGCCTTTTTACGAAACAGGTACTATCAAGAAAAAGAATTTATCTGATGCCGATATAAAAATCGTAGTAGATATCATCAAGAAAATTAAACCACATCAAATTTATGCAGCTGGAGATTTAGCAGATCCACACGGCACGCACAAAGTATGCTTAGATGCTATTTTCGCTGCTTGTGATGAGATAAAATCAGAAGACTTCATGAAAGATTGCTGGTTATGGTTGTATAGAGGTGCTTGGCACGAGTGGGATATCAATGAAATTGAAATGGCTGTTCCAATGAGTCCTGGGCAAGTACTCAAAAAACGATATGCAATTTTCTGTCACCAATCTCAAAAAGATGGTGTAATGTTTCAAGGAGATGATTCTAGAGAGTTTTGGATGCGTGCAGAAGAAAGGAATCGTGATACAGCTAACAAATACAAAGCTATGGGCTTATCCTCATATGCTGCAATGGAGGCCTTTGTAAGACATAAATTTAACTAACAACTAAATTGAATTAAAAGGCCTATTTTTAATATAAAAATAGGCCTTTTTACTATTTATGACAAAACAACTCACGCTTCTCGTTCTAGTACTACTTTTTAATTCTTGCGGAATTTTAAAATCTTACGAAAAACATCCTAAAAGAGAATTTAGAGGTGTATGGATTGCTACTGTGGTCAATATCGATTGGCCTAAAAACGGCAATGACACTTCAGAAAAACAAAAAGCAGATTATCTAAAGATTCTAGATTTTTATGAAAAGGAAAATTACAACGCAGTAATTGTACAAGTTCGTGCTGCTGGTGATGCCTTTTACGATTCTGAATTTGCACCATGGTCCAGGTTTTTAACAGGAGAAGAAGGTACACCACCAAAATGGAATACAGACGTTCTTGAATGGATGATATCTGAAGCTCATTTACGTGGCATGGAATTTCATGCATGGTTGAATCCTTACAGAGCTACTTTTGATGAGAATTTCGAAGTACTGGCAGAAACTCATGATTATTGCACGCACCCAGAATGGATAGTGCATTATGGTAAAAAGAATTACTACAACCCTGGGTTGCCTGAAGTTCAAAAACATTTTTCCAACATCATTAGTGAATTAGTAACTAACTACGATATAGATGCTGTTCATTTTGATGATTATTTTTATCCATACAAAATAAAAGATGCCATTTTCAATGATACTTTAGCATTTGAAACTTATGCTAAAAATAACCAGAATATAGATGATTGGCGACGAAGCAATATAGATTCTTTGGTAAAGCAATCTCATGAAACCATTAAATCTATTAAACCATGGGTACAGTTCGGCATTAGTCCGTTCGGAGTCTGGAAAAATAATTCTACAGACCCAAAAGGTTCTGATACTAAAGCAGGACAAACCACATATGAAGATTTATACGCAGACCCATTATTATGGATGGAGAAAGGTTGGATAGATTACCTGGCTCCTCAAGTATATTGGAGTATGGATTTACCGGTTGCTTCGCATAGAAAAATTATAGACTGGTGGTCAAAAAACAATTTTAACACCAACCTTTATGTTGGTAACGGTCCTTATAAAATTAGAAATAACAGTGACGAAGCTTGGAATGATAGTAAAGAGCTACCAATGCAGTTAGAACTAGCCCGAGAAACTCCACAGATACAAGGTAATATTATGTTCAGCGCAAAATCTTTAATGACCGAAAAAGATGATGTTGTAGAATTTATACACAAGAAATATTACAAACTTCCTGCATTAAACCCTATATCTTCTTTAGCAAAGAATCATAGCACAGAAAAACCTCATCTTATAAATGCGACTCAAGAAGCCGATGAAGTGGTATTAGAATTTGATGATTTAAAAAATATGCGTTATATGCTTATATATTCCGCCGGCAGAAGGGTGAAAGAAGAATATCCTATTAAAAAATTAGAGTCTAAAATTTTAATAAATACCAACACAAATTCAATTCGCATATCTAATTCAGAATTTAAGAAAACATTTTACAGTATTAGTTTTATTGATTTATATGCAGCGGAAACAAAAGCAACGGTAATTAACTTAAAGAATATTCCTTAAAATGGTTCAAAAAGACAAAGGAGCTTGGGCGTGGGTACCTGTTCTATATTTCACACAAGGCCTACCGTATGTACTGGTTGTCACTGTATCTGTAATTATGTACAAAAAACTAGGTGTCAGCAACGAAGATATTGGTCTTTATACTAGTCTTCTGTATTTACCATGGGTTTTAAAACCTTTATGGAGTCCGTTCGTAGATTTAAAAAGTACCAAACGTAAATGGTTTTTAGCAATGCAATTGTTAATAGCGATTTCACTATTAGGGGTTGGTTTAACGTTACCAACCAATATGTTTTTCATATCATCATTAGCTTGTTTTTGGATGGCTGCTTTTGCCTCTGCCACAAACGATATAGCATCAGACGGTTATTATATGCTGGGCTTGACAGAAAAAAAGCAATCTTTCTTCGTAGGTATGCGAAGTACATTTTACAGACTAGCTATGGTTACCGGCGAGGGATTAATTGTTGTATTGGCTGGCTTCTTAGAAAACAAATATGGAGACAATACCAAAGCCTGGAGTATAACCATGTCCACAGCAGCTTTTCTAATGTTGATAATGACTGTAGCAAACTTTTTTGTTACTCCAAAATACGAATCTGAAAACATAGAGAATAAGGAAAAGCCTGCTGGGTTTCTTGAAGTGTTTTCATCATTTTTTAAAAAACCAGGTATTGGTATTGCCTTGGCTTTTATATTAACCTATCGTTTAGGGGAATCGCAACTGGTAAAAATGGCTTCACCGTTTTTATTGGATACTCCTGACAAAGGAGGGCTAGGGTATTCTACAGAACAATTGGGAACTATTTTTGGCACTGCAGGTGTGATTTTTCTTTCTATTGGAGGAATTTTAGGAGGTGTATTAATTTCGAGGGACGGATTAAAAAAATGGATGCTACCTATGGTTCTTTCCTTGAATTTACCCAATATTCTATACGCAGTTTTAGCCGTAACCGATACTACTAATGTATATGCAGTTACTGCAACCGTAATATTTGAAAAATTTGGATATGGATTCGGCTTTGCAGCTTTCTTGATGTACCTCATTTATATAGCAGATGGCAAGTCTAAAACATCACATTACGCCATTGCAACAGGTTTTATGGCACTAGGTATGATGCTACCAGGTATGATTAGTGGTTACATACAACAATATTTAGGCTATGACGGCTTTTTTGTTTGGGTAGTCATTGCTGCACTACCTGCATTATTTTTATTAAAATTCATTTCTTATCCGGCAGATTTCGGTAAAAAAACAACAGTTCCCAATGAATAATAGTATACCTACAAAAGAAGCTATAGAAAAGCTTTCGCTATCTGAAAAAGTTGGACAACTTTTTATGCCTGCAGCTTTTATAAACGATACAGAGGAAGAAATACAACAGCTTGAAAAACTGATTTCAGAACAACATGTTGGCGGACTCTGTTTTTTTCATTCCAGAGCAAGTGCCGCTACTAATTTTGAAGGCAAGAAAAAAATAATAGTTAATGAGAATAGTTTTGAAACATTAAAAAATCTAATTAAGAGATATCAAAAAGCAGCTACCTACCCCCTATTAATTTCTATTGATGCGGAGTGGGGATTAGCTATGCGCATAGAGAACACTCCACAATACCCTTATGCTATTACTTTAGGAGCTAACACTAATAATGTTGATTTAGTTTATGAAGTTGGAAAACAAATAGCCAAAGATTGTAAGGCTGCAGGTATACATTGGAATCTTTCTCCCGTTGTTGATATCAATATAAATCCGAATAACCCTGTAATTGGCTATCGCTCTTTTGGTGATGACAAGCACAATGTGGTCGCTATGGCAACTGCATATGTAAAAGGCACACAAAGCGAAGGTGTACTTACAAGCATAAAACATTTTCCCGGTCATGGAGATACGGCAACAGATTCTCATTTAGGGCTACCGGTTATAGAAAAAAGCAAAGCAGAACTTTTAAAAAATGAATTATACCCTTTTCGAAAATTAGTCGAAGAAGGTGTTGATTCCGTAATGGCAGGACATCTTTCTGTACCATCATTAACATCTAATTCTAAATTACCATCCAGCATCAATAAAGATATTATTACTGGAGTTTTACGAAATGAAATGGGTTTTGACGGTGTTATCATTTCCGATGCATTAAATATGCATGCAGTTTCTAAAAACTATCCTATAAAAGGAGAATTAGAATGGTTAGCATTTAATGCTGGAAACGATGTTTTATGTTTTGCAGAGCATATTGAAGAAGGCATTCAGTTGATTTTAAAAAATGCATCCGAAACTCAAATCAATAAAAGTCTTGAGCGTATTTGGAAGTTAAAAGAAAAAGCAATTAAAGAAGAAGGTTCATTTCAAGAATTGACAGACCCAAGTTCTCTGAACAGAAAAATTGCAGAACGATCACTTACCATACATCATGGTAACGCTGTCGATATTGCAAAATTCAAAGCCACTGATTTCTGTACCTTAACAATAAAGCGTTTTGGGACAGAACAAACCATCAAAGAAATTTTAGACAACATTGTTGAAATGAGAAATGAAGTTAAAGATGAGACTGAAATCTTGTTACTCCTAACTCCTCCTCAAATAAAACCAACTAATAATTTCGGTTTTCTTAAAGAAGAAATAAACTTTGTTAATGAGCTTATAACTTCTAAAAATGTCGTTTTCTATCATTACGGAAATCCGTATGCATTAAAATATTTCAATACAGATAAAACTACCGCTACTGTAATTGCTTATCAGAACTTTAAGGAATTTCAAGATGTGGCAACAGAACATTTTTTAGGCACATTTGAAGCAGTCGGAAAATTACCTTTTAAACTTGGGAAAAGCCTATGAATCATAATGGATGGCTAAGAGTTTTTGCAATTATTATCTCTTACTTTATTGTAGTTGGACTATTTCAGGTTGCTGGTGCTTTCATTGTTGGCATACCAATTGACGACCCTGATTACAATAGTACCACCGGTCAATATCTTATCATGACTGCTTTTTCATTTTTAGGAACTTTCCTTTTAGTCTGGCTTTTTATGAAATTTTTAGACGAAGAAAAATTTATAGAAGTAGGGCTTCAAATTAAAAATAGAAAAATTGATATAATAATAGGCGTAATACTAGGTTTGGCTATAATGTTTCTAGCATACTTAGGTTTATCGTTATCTCACGAAATAGTATTTAATAAATTGATTTTTAATTTTTCTGAACTAGTCTATACTACTTTACTTTTTATACTAGTCGCAGTTTTAGAAGAAGTATTATTTAGAGGCTATATTTTAAAAAACTTAATGCTTTCTTTTAATAAATATATTGCGTTAATAGTATCTTCTGCCCTGTTTGCCTTAATGCATGGAGCTAACCCAAACATTAGTTCGTTCAGCTTACTTGGTTTATTCTTAGCGGGTATGGCATTAGGTGTTTCTTACATTTACACCAAAAATCTATGGTATCCCATTGCCTTTCATTTCAGCTGGAACCTTTTTCAATCATTGCTCGGATTTAACGTAAGTGGTCAAGATATTTACTCCATTATTGAATTTACTATACCAGTAACCAATAAAATTAATGGAGGCGAATTTGGCTTTGAAGGATCAATTTTTTCACTAATTACAGAATTGTCATTAGTGTTTTTAATCATGTATTATTACCAAGTACAACAGAAAAAACAACCTATCGCAAATGAAAATATATAAAATTATTGGTTTAATGTCAGGAACATCTTTAGATGGTCTAGACCTAGCCTATTGCCACATTTGGGAAAAGAAAGGAATATGGGAATTTGAAATCAAAGAAACCAAAAGCATTGGGTATTCTTCTGAAATGATGAATACATTAAAGAATGCAATTAGCCTATCCGCCGAAAAACTTATTGAACTTCACAATACTTACGGTACATGGCTTGGCGAACAAGCTTTGACATTTATAAACAAAAATAAATTAGAGGTAGATTATATTGCAAGTCATGGTCACACTACACATCATCGTCCAGAAATGGGGTTTACTTTTCAAGTGGGTTCAGGACAACATTTAGCAAATGTATGTGGCATAAAAGTAATTGCTGATTTTAGAACAAATGACATAGCCCTTGGTGGGCAAGGCGCACCATTAGTTCCTATAGGAGATCGCATATTTTTTAGCAAGTATGATTATTGTTTAAATCTTGGTGGTATTAGTAACATATCTTTTGACGTGAAAGACAAAAGAATAGCTTATGATATTGGTTTGGCAAATATGATTCTAAACTATATTACCAGAAAAGTAGATTTAGAGTATGACGAAGACGGTAAACTTGCACGTAGTGGTAAAGTAAATACTAAAATGCTAGAACGGTTAAACGGTCTTCAATATTATATATTACCTCATCCCAAATCTATTGGTTATGAATGGTTTTTGGCAGAAGTAGTCCCTATCGTTGAAGAAACAGATGATACTATAGAAAATTTGCTCCATACCGGCATACACCATATATGTGATAAAATAGCACAGCAGATTCAACTAAATTTCAAAAATAACAAGCAGCAATTACTAGTTACTGGCGGCGGCGCACTTAACTCGTTCTTGATAGAAACATTACAACAAAAATTGGGTGAAACCACGAAAGTGGTGATACCAGAAAAAATTATCATTGAATTTAAAGAGGCCTTGGTATTTGCATTGATGGGTGTATTAAGAGTCGAGCAATTAACAAATGTACTTTCATCTGTTACAGGGGCAAAAAAAGATTCTTCGAGTGGAGTATTGTTCGTACCGAATTGAACTTTTTTACCTAATTTACTTGATAATCTAGATTTGAGCACCCGGAGGTTTTCCTCTGTTTTAAAATAATTTTATTTGAATTTGCCTTTGGTGAATTATAAGGATATTCACTTTACTAAAATCGGAACAGAAATGTCAGAAAAACAAAAGAAAGCAACCGCTTACTGGAAAGAAAATGTCAGGTATCTATTTATACTTTTAGTTATTTGGTTTGTTGTATCATTTGGGGCTGGTATTCTATTTAAAGACGCATTGGATGCTATTAAAATTGGAGGCTTCAAATTAGGATTTTGGTTTGCACAACAAGGATCTATTTATGTTTTTGTTATTTTAATTTTTGTTTATGTAAGACTCATGAACAAGCTGGATAAAAAATACGGCTACAACGAATAACACAACAACCATCAACCACCAAAAAACCACAACATGAGTGTTCAAACTTGGACTTATATTTTAGTAGGGATCACTTTCGCCCTTTATATCGGAATTGCTATTTATTCTAGGGCCGGATCCACAAAAGACTTTTACGTTGCCGGCGGAGGTGTTTCACCTCTAGCGAACGGCATGGCAACGGCAGCAGATTGGATGTCCGCAGCATCTTTCATCTCCATGGCAGGTATTATTTCTTTTGCCGGTTATGATGGATCTGTATACTTAATGGGCTGGACAGGAGGCTATGTTTTATTAGCCCTGTTACTGGCTCCTTACTTACGCAAATTCGGCAAGTTCACTGTGCCTGATTTTATTGGGGATCGTTACTATTCCAAAACAGCGCGTATAGTTGCGGTTATTTGTGCACTAATTGTTTCTTTCACTTACGTTGCAGGGCAAATGCGCGGTGTAGGTGTGGTTTTTTCAAGATTCCTTCAGGTAGACATTGATACAGGTGTTATCATAGGTATGATCATTGTATTATTCTATGCCGTTTTAGGCGGAATGAAAGGCATCACTTATACACAAGTTGCTCAGTATTGTGTATTAATTTTTGCTTTTATGGTACCGGCCATATTTATTTCTATACAAATGACCGGAAATCCTATTCCACAGTTAGGCATGGGATCAACACTTAATGATGGCTCTGGAACTTTTTTATTGGATAAGTTAGACGGACTCTCCACAGAATTAGGATTCAACGAATATACGGATGGATCAAAATCTATTACTGATGTTTTCGCCATAACACTAGCCTTAATGGTTGGTACTGCAGGTTTGCCTCATGTTATCGTTCGTTTCTTTACTGTTAAAAAAGTTAAGGATGCTCGTAAGTCTGCTGGATTAGCATTATTGTTAATAGCTATTTTATATACAACTGCGCCGGCTGTTTCTGTATTTGCAAAGACTAATTTAATCAACACAGTAAGTAATGAAGAATATGCTAACATGCCTGTTTGGTTTAAGAATTGGGAAGAAACGGGATTATTAGCTTTTGATGATAAAAATGAGGATGGAAAAATTCAATATGTAGCTGATAAAAACAAGAATGAACTTACCATAGATAATGACATAATGGTATTGGCTAATCCAGAAATTGCAGATTTACCAGCTTGGGTAATAGCCTTAGTAGCTGCTGGCGGACTTGCAGCAGCACTTTCTACCGCAGCCGGACTTCTATTGGTAATTTCCGCATCTGTTTCCCATGATTTAGTTAAAAAAGTTTTTAAACCAAATATTTCAGATAAGTCAGAGCTATGGGTAGCTAGAGGTGCGGCAACAGTTGCTGTAGTTATTGCAGGTTATTTTGGCATTAATCCGCCAGGCTTTGTCGCAGCCGTTGTAGCTTTGGCTTTTGGTTTAGCAGCTGCATCATTTTTTCCTGCCATTGTTCTAGGTATATTTTATAAGAAAATGAATAAAGAAGGAGCCATTAGCGGTATGGTAGTAGGTATTATACTTATGCTATTCTACATGACCAAATTTAAATTTGGTTGGTTTGGTGGTGGCACCGAAGCAGATTGGTGGTTTGGAATATCTCCAGAAGGGTTTGGTAGTATCGCCATGATCGCTAACTTTATAGTAGCAATTATTGTATTACAATTTACCCCAGAACCACCAGAGGATGTTCAAGAAATTGTAGAAAATATAAGAATACCTAGTGGTGCGGGTGAAGCCACGGGACATTAGAAAAAACAAATCAACATTTATCAACAACCAAAAGGCAGCAACACCTTTTGCATATTAAATTAGCGCATACCATGAGTAATTACCACATTAAACATTTGGAGGAATATTATCAAGTCTATCGAAAATCGGTTCGTAATCCTGAAGCGTTTTGGGAAGAAATTGCCGAAGAGCATTTCGTTTGGCGCAAGCGGTGGGACAATGTTCTAAGTTGGGATTTTAAGAAACCTGAAATAAAATGGTTCGAAGGTGCTAAACTAAATATTACCGAAAACTGTTTAGATCGTCATTTACCAACAAGAGGAGATAAAACGGCAATCATATTCGAACCTAACGACCCAAAGGAAGAAGCACTTCATATCACGTATAGGCAGTTGCATGAGCGTGTTTGTCGCATGGCAAATGTGTTATTGGATCATGGCGTAAAGAAAGGTGACCGTGTTTGCATTTACCTACCAATGATTCCCGAGCTTTCCGTAGCCCTATTGGCATGCGCTCGTATTGGAGCAATTCATTCCGTAGTATTTGCAGGTTTTTCTTCAAATGCAGTAGCTACACGAATTAATGACTCCGATTGTAAACTTGTTATCACATCAGACGGTTCGTTTCGTGGAAACAAATCAATTGATCTTAAGGGAATTGTTGACAAAGCTTTAGAAGGTTGTCCAGGCGTTGAAAATGTTTTGGTAATTAAACGTACAGGAGTTGATATTTCAATGGAAGCAGGTAGAGATAAATGGTTACAGCCATTGTTAGAAGAAGCCTATGCAGATTGTGTTGCCGAGATTATGGATGCTGAAGACCCTTTGTTTATTCTATACACCTCAGGTTCTACCGGCACCCCAAAAGGAATGGTACATACTACCGCAGGTTATATGGTTTATACCGCTTATACTTTTAAAAACGTATTTCAATATAAAGAACATGATGTGTATTGGTGCACTGCCGATATAGGCTGGATAACTGGTCACTCTTATATTGTTTACGGACCATTAGCGAATGGAGCAACTACATTAATGTTTGAAGGCGTACCTTCTTATCCAGATTTTGGTCGTTTTTGGGATGTAATTGAAAAACATAAAGTAAATCAGTTTTACACTGCTCCAACAGCTATTAGAGCTTTAGCTAAAGAAAATTTAGAATACGTTGAAAAGCATGACCTTTCAAGTTTAAAAGTTTTGGGTTCTGTGGGCGAACCTATTAATGAAGAAGCATGGCATTGGTATAATAACAATGTAGGTAAAAAGAACAGCCCAATAGTTGATACATGGTGGCAAACGGAAACTGGCGGAATTATGATTACCCCAATACCATACGTAACCCCAACCACTCCAACTTATGCTACTCTACCATTTATAGGAATTCAACCAGCACTTATGGATGAGAATGCCAAAGAAATTAAGGGCAATCAAGTTGATGGTCGTTTATGTATAAAATTCCCTTGGCCATCGATTGCAAGAACTATCTGGGGCAATCATGACCGGTATAGGGAAACTTATTTTTCTGCATATGAGAATATGTACTTTACGGGTGATGGCGCTCTTAGAGATGCTGTTGGTTATTACAGAATTACGGGTCGTGTTGATGATGTCATTATTGTATCTGGTCATAATTTAGGAACAGCTCCAATAGAAGATTCTATAAATGAGCACCCTGCAGTAGCAGAATCTGCTATTGTAGGTTTCCCACATGATGTAAAAGGAAATGCACTTTATGGATATGTTATTTTAAAGGAAGTAGGAGAAAGCAGAGATCGCGAAAATCTAAGAAAAGAAATCAACCAACAGATTACCGAACACGTTGGTCCTATTGCCAAACTAGACAAAATTCAATTTGTAACCGGATTGCCTAAAACACGTAGTGGAAAAATAATGCGTAGAATTCTACGTAAAATCGCCAGTAACGACACCAGTAATTTAGGTGACACAAGCACATTACTGAATCCGGAGGTTGTTCAAGAAATTATGGATAACTCACTATAATTCATCCTTCGATAAAATAATATCTATTATTTATCAAAATTCACCAAGCCTAATATAACTGGAACTTGGTGAATTTTTATTTTATACGAGAAGTAGATAATTGAATATCTGACGTAGACCAACTTTCTCTTCTTTCCCTTTCAATCTCCTTGACCATCTTTTGATCATCAAGTTTCTCATAAGCCAGTTTTAAACCATGCAGCGCCCATCCATTTTTGGGCAATCGAACTAAATCTACTTCATAAGTAGCAATTGCATCTTTATATAACTCTGCTTCAATTTGAATTGCACCTAAATAATGACGTACGGAAAAAAACCAATCTGGTGGCTCGTTATAATTCAAACTATCTTCTAATACTATAGCTTCTTTTAATAATATTATACTTTCTTGGTATTTGAATTCTTTAGCCAATATCTCAGCTTTCAGAACCCGTTTCGCTATCTGGATCAAAACATCTACAGAATTAATTTCCCAAATAGATATTTCTTTCAAACCATCATCTTCTGCAATTACCTCTAATGAACGCAATTCTTTTTTAGCATTTTCCATCTCGTTCAATCCTAAAAAAGCCATTCCTCGTGCATAATTTAAAACTGCCGTAGGGTATTTTAAAGAAGGTACTTCATTTTGCATTTTTAATATTTCGTTCCACTTCCCAAATTTCACATTTACATAATATGGGATTGTATAAAAATGTTGTAGCGTACCCCAACCAGGCTCTTTCATTAATATTTTACTAGAGTGTTTAGCTACATTTGTTGAAGCTTTTATAGCCCATTCGCTATTCCCTTCTAAAGTTGCTGTGGCAGACATAAAATGGTAATTATGCGGAAAATAGGTAAGAGGATATGCACCTTGAGCATTGCAAGCATCTATATAGCTACTGTCTACAGTGATAGCACGCATGTTTGATAATGTCCCTTTATGATAATCGCCTGTTCTAATATAAACGTGAGATGGCATATGTATGAGATGTCCTGCTCCAGGTACCAAATCATCATCAAAAATCTGAGCACTTTTAAGCGCATCTTCTGGATTAAGAGATGCTTCTAACACATGTATGTTTAGGTGGTGTGCTCCTGGATGCTTAGAGTCAATAACCATTGCTTCATCTATAACAGACATTATTTCAGTAGTCCACTCTTTGGGATTACCACTTTTACCCCAAAGGTCCCATGGATGCATATCCATTATAGATTCTGCAAACAATGTTGCTACATTAGCGTCATTAGGGTAGTTTCTATAAACCTGACGTAATGCATTTGAATATTCTAAATCTAGCTCACCCCTATCCACAACCGGAAATTGCACATATCTTTTGGATAGTGCATTAATTAGAGCCCTCTCTTTCTGAGATACATCACCCTTAGATAATACAACAGCTTTTTGAACTGCCGTATATGCTCTTTCATAATTATCTGGCTCCATTCCTGCATTATAATTAGGACCCAAAACATAAGCAAATTCCCAATATGCCATTGCACAATTTGGATCTAACTTAGTTGCATAATAAAAAGAACGAGCGCCTTCTGCATGATTAAAACCATACGCTAAAACCAATCCTTGATTTACATATTTCTGAGCTAAACTATTCTTTGTCGTTACAGGAAATTCCAGTACATCTAGACCATTTATAATAGGCGCTATATTATCAGACTTATACCATTCAAAATCAGTGGTAATAGGGGCACAAGCTATAAAAGGGCGATTAGAAATATCAATTGAATTCCTGTTATTCTTACATCCCAATATTGTACATAAAAAAATGAATATAAGGATACAACTATTTTTCATGGCTGATAATTCTAGTTATTTATGATAAATATCACAAATACAATATAACCATAAAACATTGTATACTAAACATTTAGCATATACACAGTTCCAAATGATGTGTATATGGTACAAACCACCAAGAAGTAAATAACTAATTTTTATGTTTGATTAGAAAATGCATAATTATTCGCAAATAACGGTCGTGTTTTAAAAATCATAAACAATGCAACTGAAATAAGACCGCAGACTCCTAAACCAGCAAAGAGCGCCCAAACAGAGTCCTCAATAAAACTACCCACAAAAATAGAAATCGGGATAGACAGAATCGTTGAAATAAAACCTGTTATCGCTGCACCTATACCAGCAATATGACCTATAGGCTCCATCGCAATAGACCTCATATTTCCCCAAATAAAACCTAAGCATAAAAACTGAAGCGAAAGAAATATTAGTAAGATAGTAATACTAGGATCTTTAGAATTAAGAAACAACAAGCTATAGGATAAGGCTATTACAGTAAAGGCTACAAGTGCAGCAAAAGACAAATTCCGCATCCCAAAACGCAGCACCAATGTTCCGTTCATTAAAGTTGAAAAGCCAACGGATAGTGCTAGCCCTGCAAATACATAAGGAAATGTTTCCGTTAAGCCATAAAGCTCTTCAAACACATGTTGTGCAGAACTTAAATAAACAAGAAAAGAACCTGTAATTAGTCCTGATATCATAGTGCAAGAAACTGTCTCCTTATACTTTAGTATTTCTTTTGTGCCTTTAACAAATACATGGAATGAAAAAGGAACTTTATATTCTGGTTTCAATGTTTCAACTTGTCTTTTATAAAACCAAATACCTACTACCAAAGCAAAAAACAATTGCAAATAGAAAATACCTTGCCACCCCGTAAAGCCCAATACTGCTTTACCAATTGCTGGTGCTACAACAGGAACCAAAATAAAGAACGCTGTTACAAATGACATTATTTTTGCCATATAATCTCCGCTATAAGTGTCACGAATAATCGAAATACTTATTGTTCTAGGCGCAGACAACCCGATACCTTGCAACACACGCCCAACAAGCATTATTTCTAAACTTGGAGCAAATAAGCAAATTATGCTGGCCACTAAAAAAACCGTAAAACCTAAGTAAACAATTGGTTTTCTACCAAGACTATCTGACAGGGGTCCAAAAAATAACTGCCCTACTCCCAAGCCTAAAAAAATCATGGTTACCAACAATTGATTTTTAGTAGGGTCCAAACTATTTATTGCTATCCCAATATCTGCCATTGCTGGTAAAATAGCGTCAATAGTTAACGCAACAATAGACATTAATGAAGCCATTAAGGCAACAAATTCAAAGTTCGGCTTTACCTGTTCATTCTGCATCCTGCAAAAATAAGGCTTAACAATTCAAGCCATGTTATTAAAAGTTGATTTTTGAGTTTATGCTTTTTTGAAATTCAAATATGTACTTTTGCAATAAATTGTAATGTATGCTGATTATTGGTATTGCCGGTGGAACAGGTTGTGGAAAAACTACAGTAGTAAATCAAATTATAAATGAATTACCTAATGAAGAAGTTGGGGTGATTTCACAAGATTCTTACTATAACGATCTTTCGCACTTATCATTAGATGAAAGAAGAAAAACCAATTTTGACCACCCAAGTTCTATCGATTTTGCTTTACTTGAACAACACCTGATAGCCCTTAGGAATGGAGAATCTATAGAACAGCCTGTATATTCTTTTCTTGAATGTAATAGAACAGCAAAAACAGTATTAACGCACCCAACAAAAGTAATAATCGTAGAAGGTATTCTTATCATGACCAATTCGGCCATTAGAAAAATGTTCGATATTAAAATTTTCGTACACGCAGATACCGATGAGCGACTTATTAGAAGACTTAAAAGAGATGTTAACGAGAGAGGTTGGGATTTAGATGAAACTATTGAAAAATACCAATCTATCATAAAGCCAATGCATGAACAATTCATTGAACCTACTAAAGAATATGCAGATATTATAATACCTAATAACAAATACAATACAGTAGCAGTTGAGATAGTTAAGAGTATTATCAACGAAAAACTAATGCAAGAATAATGGCTTTCAAAGATTTGAAACAAAAGAAATGGTTTAAAATCATGACCAATATGTATGTATTGGTCTTGTCCGTTTTTGTTGTGTGGATGCTTTTTTTTGACACCAATTCCTTATTGATTCATTTAGAACTTAGAAAAGAGATAAAGAAACTTGAAAAAACGCAAGATTTCTTAAAAGATGAGATTGCCCGGGATAAAAAAATTATCAAAAAGTTGTCTGATGAGGACGAACTTGAACGTTTTGCCCGTGAAGAATACTACCTCAAAAAAAAGAACGAAGAAATTTATCTTATTGAATACGAAGACAGTTTAAAACTAAAGGATAGAGAATAGTTTTCATATCATTTTAATAAGTTTATCACTTTTAATATACTAAGTTATAAACGAGCTTCTAACCATTTCATAATTAAAAGTTTAACGCTTTATTAATGAAAACACTAAGCTTATTCACTTAGTGTTAACAAAAAGCTTTCATTAGCCTCATAAATAATTGTATTTTTACCACCTAACTTACTTTGAACATGGGCAAGATTATTGCTATAGCCAATCAAAAAGGCGGTGTAGGTAAAACTACAACTACAGTCAACTTAGCCGCCTCGCTAGGTGTATTGGAAAAAAAGGTATTACTAATAGATGCAGACCCACAGGCGAATGCCACTTCTGGGTTAGGTATAGATGTCGATGGCGTTGAATTAGGTTCCTACCAACTTATGGAACATACTAAAACTGCTAGAGAGACAATTATCCCTACAACATCACCTAATGTAGACCTTATTCCTGCGCATATTGACCTTGTTGCCATTGAAATTGAATTGGTAGATAAGGATGAGCGTGAGTACATGATGAAAAAGGCTATTATAGACCTTAAAAACGATTATGACTATATCTTAATCGATTGTGCACCATCATTAGGACTTTTGACCTTAAATGCGCTAACTGCAGCAGATTCAGTAATTATCCCTATCCAATGTGAGTATTTCGCATTAGAAGGATTAGGTAAATTATTAAACACCATTAAAAGCGTTCAAAAATTACATAATGCCGATTTAGATATTGAAGGCATGTTATTAACGATGTACGATTCTAGATTACGACTATCTAACCAAGTAGTTGACGAGGTAAGAAAGCATTTTGGAGATATGGTTTTTGATACTGTAATTCAACGTAATGTTAGATTAAGTGAAGCTCCAAGTTACGGAGAAAGCATTATCAAGTATGATGCTGCCAGCAAAGGGGCAACAAACTATTTGAACATGGCTAATGAAATAGTCAAAAAAAATAAGCAGACGGTTTAGTATGGCAAAAGCGACAAAAAAACAAGCTTTAGGTAGAGGACTTTCGGCTCTTTTAAAAGATCCGGAAAATGATATAAATACGGCATCAGATAAGAATGCAGATAAAGTTGTTGGTAATATAATTGAATTGGATCTAGATCATATAGAGGTTAATCCGTTTCAACCTCGTTCCAATTTCAATGATGAACACATTAAAGAATTAGCCACTTCTATTAGAGAACTTGGTGTAATTCAACCTATTACAGTTAGAAAATTAGGCTTTAACGAATTTCAACTTGTTTCTGGTGAAAGAAGATATCGTGCTTCTAAATTACTAGGTTTAGATACCATACCAGCGTATATACGTATCGCTAATGACCAAGAGTCTTTAGAAATGGCGTTGGTTGAAAATATACAAAGACAAGATTTAGACCCAATTGAAATTGCGCTTTCTTACCAACGTCTTATAGATGAAATAAATCTTACTCAAGAAAAACTGAGTGAACGTGTGGGTAAAAAAAGATCTACAATTGCAAACTATTTACGTTTGTTGAAATTAGATCCAATCATCCAGACCGGCATGCGTGACGGCTTTTTAAGTATGGGGCATGGTAGAGCTTTGGTCAACATTGACAAAAAACAAGACCAAATTTCTCTTTACGAAAAAATAATTTTCGACAATCTTTCTGTTAGGGATACTGAAAGTGCTGTCAAAGCATATCATGCTGATGACTTACCTACAGAAGAAATAACAAAGCCAGTTCAAAAAGAAGCTTCTGTTTTTGTTCGAAAGGGTATTAAAGAATTAACCGATGCATTATCGGTAAAAGTGGATATAAAATCTGCGGATAATACCAGAGGAAAAATAACCATACCATTTAAGTCTCAAGAAGAATTTGACCGTATCAAAAAATTGATAACAGGTGCGTAGCTATCTTACATTATTTAGTACACTATTATTATTTATAAATATCACCTTTTCTCAAGAGGAACAGGATTCTATTCCCAAAACCGAAAAAGATAGCATACAGGCTGATCTTGCCAAAAAAGGTGTTATAATCAAAGACTCTGTTTCATTTAAAAAGGTTAAAGAAGAATTTAACCCATTAGCCCCAAGTAAAGCTGCTTTCTATTCTGCTATTTTACCTGGTATGGGTCAAATTTACAATAAACGATACTGGAAAGCTCCAATTGCATGGGGGCTTGTAGGTGGTAGTGCATATATGTACGCCTGGAACAATAATCAATATCAAAGTTTTAGAACTGCTTTTAAAAGGAGACAAGCTGGTTTTACCGATGACGAATATTATGACTTAGAAGGTGATAATGCTGTTGGCGATGACCCAGATTTAGATACAGATGATTTGGAGTATCAACAAGAACGCTATCAAAGTGATCGCGATCTTTGGCTTGTTGTAGCTATAGGCATGTATGCGCTAAACATAGTTGATGCTAACGTAGACGCACACTTAAAACAATTCAACATTGACGACGATCTTAGTATAGACTTTCAACCTTATTTTGATTACAACCAAGTAACCAATAGCCCAAACTACGGCATGGCATTAACTATTAAATTTTAAGAATGAGAATCGCACTTTTCGGATACGGAAAAATGGGTCAGATGATTGAGCAAATTGCAATAAATCGCGGTCATGAAATTGTAGCCAAAATTGATGAGAACACCCAAAACATTGATTTCAATTCAATGGATGTCGCCATAGACTTTAGTATGCCAGAAGCAGCTTTCGGGAATATAACAAAATGCTTAAATAATAATGTACCAGTTATTTCGGGCACTACAGGTTGGTTGGATAAATACGAAGATGCAATTACCTTATGTAATGATAAAAAAGGTGCATTTATATACGCCTCAAACTTTAGCTTGGGAGTAAATATTTTTTTTGAACTAAATAACTATTTAGCTAAGATGATGCAGAATCTTCCAGAATACAAAGTGTCACTAGAAGAAATTCATCACACTCAAAAATTAGATGCCCCAAGTGGTACGGCCATTACACTAGCAGAAGGCGTTATTGCTAATTCTAATTACAGCGAATGGAAATTAGATAATTCATCTGATACTAGTTTACCAATAACCTCTAAAAGAATTGGCAAGGTACCAGGAACACACTCTGTTGCATATGACAGTGTTGTTGACAGCATTTCTATTAAGCACACTGCTAATAATAGAGAAGGATTTGCTTTAGGTGCTGTTACTGCAGCGGAGTGGATTATTGGCAAATCGGGAGTTTTCACAATGCGAGATGTGTTAAACCTAGGTTAAAAACGTAACAAATAGCAATCTAAAAGACTGATGGATTATTGATGTTATAATCAGCATCAAAAATTCATTCTATTTCAACAAAAAAATATATAACATGAACGGCACTCAATGGATTATTTTTATTCTCATTGTACAAGTAATACATTTCTTAGGTACTTGGAAACTTTACGTAAAAGCAGGTAGAAAAGCTTGGGAAGCAGCTATACCAGTTTACAACGCTATAGTTTTAATGCAAATTATTAATAGACCAAAATGGTGGACAATACTATTATTCATTCCTATTATTAATTTATTGATGTTTCCGGTGATATGGGTAGAAACTATTAGAAGTTTTGGAAGAAATAGCAGACTAGAAACGTGGATAGTTGTTTTAACTCTAGGTTTTTACATCTATTATGTAAATTATGCACTAGAAGTAAACTATATTGAGGATAGATCTTTGCACCCTAAAACAGCTACAGGAGAATGGGTGAGTTCAATTTTATTTGCTGTAGTTGCCGCTACATTGGTGCATACTTATTTCATACAACCTTATGTTATACCAACTGGATCATTAGAACGCACTCTAAGAGTGGGAGATTTTCTTTTTGTAAGTAAGTTCCATTACGGCGCTAGAACACCAATGACAACTGTTGCCGCTCCCATGGTACATGATACAATCCCAGTGCTTGGAGTTCCATCTTATTTAAAAAAACCACAACTACCTTATTTTAGGCTGCCTGGCTTCACAAAAGTAGAAAGAAATGATATTGTTGTTTTTAGCTGGCCAGCAGATACGGTACGTGTTTTCTTCAAAAAAGAAAAAGGTGTAGACAAACCAATTGACAAAAAATCTAACTACGTTAAACGTTGTGTAGGTGTCCCTGGAGATTCATTAGAAGTACGCGATGGTTATGTTTTCATAAACGGTAAGCAATTAGAATTACCTAAAAGTGCAAAACCGCAATTGGACTATAACGTTTATAGTGCAAAAGGTGTTTCATCCCGAACTTTTGAAGAATTGGGTATTAGCGATTTCACAAGAAAATATTTATCAAGTCCTTTAAATCAAGAACAAGTAAATGGTATCAGAAGTTACATTTTAGGTTTCAACCAGACAGAAAATGGGCAGATTGAATTGTTTACTAAAGGAAGTGGAATTCCTACCAAATTGATATCTAGATATAGATTATCACTAAAAGAAATTACAGATCGCCAGCGAACAGTTGCATTGACTGCAGACATGGTCAATGCGCTAAGAAATAATCCAAGTATAGATTCTGTAGTCCAAAATGTTGAAGAAAAAGGAAGAAGAGGAATCAATTTATTTCCTCAAAGTCCAGATTACCCATGGAACTATAGTCAGATGGGTCCTATATACATTCCTCAAAAAGGAGCTACTGTTGACTTAAACCTTAAAGTGCTGCCACTTTACAAAAAGATTATAAGAGAATACGAAAAAAATGAAATCTCAGTAACAGGTAATCAAATTAGCATAAATGGAAAACCTGCAACTAGCTATACTTTTAAACAAGATTATTTCTGGATGATGGGTGACAATAGAGATCACTCAGAAGATAGTAGAGCTTGGGGTTATGTACCTGAGAACCATATTGTAGGTACCCCTATTTTTATATGGATGAGTTTTGACAACTTTACTGAAGGCATTAGCAATTGGAGACCTAGATGGAATAGAATATTCACCACGGTTAACGGTGATGGAGAACCACAATCTTATTTCAAATACTTCCTAATATTTCTTGGGGCATATTTCGTTGGTAATTGGTTTTGGAAACGCAAAAAAGAAAAAAAATAAACCGATGAAACTAATTCATCCCTCTTATTTTCCGAACATTACTACGTTCAGTTATATTCTGCACCACCCAATTTGTTGGGAGGTACATGATAATTATCAAAAACAGACTTTTAGAAACAGAACTTATATCTCCAATGATAGAGGTAAACACATTTTAAGTATACCGATAATTCATGTTGGAACATCCAATGGAAGACAAAAATATGAGGATGTCCTAATTGATAATTCATATCCTTGGCAAAGACAACATTGGCGTACTTTACAAACTGCATATAGAACATCTCCTTTTTTTGAATTTTATGAAGACGATTTAAAACATCTTTATAACAAACCTTACGAGAGATTGTTAGATTTCAATTTAAAGGGCATAGAAACCATTTTTGAATGTTTACAACTGGAAATGCCTTCTGCCAAATCGAATCATTTTGAAGTCACCCCTGAGAAAAATGAGGATTTCAGATTTTTAATAAGTGCTAAATTAAAGCATCCATTAAATATAGAACCATATACACAGGTATTCGGAGACCGTCATGGCTTTATCCCTAATTTAAGCATATTAGATCTACTCTTTAATCTTGGACCTAACACGGTAGATTATTTAAATCACGAGTTTATCACCCCATCTAATGGTTAGATTTATTGCACATTATGGAATACACTTTTTGGTTCCCATTATTATTGCAGTATACTTCTATAAAGAGAATAAATTTTGGGTCGCGATAATACTTTTATCAGGGATTATAATTGATTTGGACCATCTTTTAGCTACACCATTGTTTGACCCTAACCGATGTAGTATAAATTTCCACCCGCTTCACTCGTACTGGGCGATCTCCTTTTATGTCCTATTATTTTCAGTTAAAAAAACTAGGATATTCGGCTTGGCATTGCTCATTCATATTTTAGCAGATACTGTAGATTGCCTGTTTATTCGTTAGTGATTTTAAAAGTTGCCATAATAGGTTCATGATCAGAAATGTTGATTTTATAATTCTTGTGAGACAAGAACTCAATTGAAGGATCAGCCAAAATCATATCTATCCTAAAAGGAAATTTCCAAAATTTTATAGTTTCGCCATAGCCATGTCCGGCTTTTAAAAAGCTATCATTTAAATCACCTTTGATATTAAAATAAACTTTGGAAAACTGAGTATTATTAAAATCCCCACTTACTACAACCGGATAAGGGCTATCATTTATATGCTGCCTTACAATGTCAGATTGTCTTTGTTGCTTGGCAAATGAATCCCTTAAGCGAACAAATAGTTTATCAGAACGTTCTTTTTTGAAATAACCCGGTCTTATACTAAGAGATTGTAAATGTAAATTATATATGCGAATAGTATCATTTTTATATAAAATATCCACATACACACCACCGTTAAAAGTATCGGGAAAATCTAATACACCATCGTTAATAATTTTAAATTTAGAATATATAGCTAAATCCTTACCTGTTAAATCCTTTTTTATTTCAAATTTATTAGCCAAGTATGGATAGTTTTTTAACATCTCCTTCTTAACATAATTTGGTTGAAACTCTTGAAAACAAATAACATCAGGATTCTCACTTTTAACAAATTCAATAATTTGAGGTGCCGTGTTAGTTTCCCAATCACCATGGTTTCTACCATGAAAACCTAAAACATTATAGCTAAGCAAGGATATGGAATCTGAATCATTCCCATTCTTTGTGCTACCGTTAAACCCTATGAAAGTACCTAGTGTAATATACCCATAAACCAATATAGAAAGGGACAACAACATATAAATCTTTTTTCGCAATAACCAATACAAGAAAAATAACATATTGGCTATAACCAATGCAGGCACAGTTAGACTAACAAATGCTAAACTAGCAGAAGAGGTGTAAGGAACAATACAAGCCAAGAATAAACTGAAAGCTAAAATCATATTTAGAAATAACATGATTTTTTTAAAAAAAGACATTTTACCCATTATAGTTAATTTTCTTTTCCTGCTTTAAATAAAAAGTCTTTTTCAATCTTAGAAAGACTTTCGTATCCCGATTTGCTTATTTTATCTAAAATAGCATCAATCTTTTTCTGATGTGTTTTCTTATCATAATCCGCGGCAGAATTAGCCGCACTAGACTTAGCTTTTTTCTTATAAACCGTTTTCATTGAAGCCTTTTTTTCCGAACCTCTAAAAAGGTTTACTATACTATCCATAAAGTTTGAAAAACCTGAACCTATATCATTTCCTTTAGTCAATTGGCTGGCATACAAATACCCTAAAAAAGCACCTCCTAAATGAGCTAAATGTCCGCCAGAATTACTTAATGGTAGTTGTATTAAATCGCTAAGCACAAGAACAGCTCCTACAATCCAAAGTTTTACATTAAAAAAAACAACCCTAACTTCTTGATTAGGTAAATAAGTACAAATAAAAATTAATAACGCACTAGCTCCGGCAGATGCACCAATTAAATAGGCACTTGTATTAAAAAAGGCAGGAAATATATTATAGCCTAAAGTAAAAAACAACCCGCCTGATATTACTCCTAGTATATATACATTTAGAAATCGTTTCGCATCAAATAGATTTAGAAAAATACGACCAACAAAATAAATCATTAGCATATTCCAAAACAAGTGTCCAATTCCACCATGAAAAAATGAATAAGTAACAATTGACCAAGGCTGAAATACAATATCCACAATATCATTCGGCAATTCGAACCATTGTACAATACTGTTTTTAGGTATTCCCAATAAAAAAGGAACCAAAGCATTGATGATAAAAACTACTACATTAACGGCAATTAGCTTCTCTGCAATGTTTAACCTACTAAACTGATATTTTAAATCTGGTTGAGCCATATTTTAGTTCCACCTATTTTTATTAAACTGATTTTTTTTCCAGTACCACATCATTAAGAAACCGAAAAGTGCTCCTCCGACATGTGCAAAATGCGCAATTCCCTGTCCAAATAAACTGTAACCCGTTACTCCCGAGAACAAGTCTAAAGCAATTAAAACAGGTATAAAGAATTTTGCCTTTATAGGCACAGGTAAGAAAATAAGAAATAATTCGCTCTCTGGATAAGACATACCGTAAGCAACTAAAATACCATAAATGGCACCAGAGGCACCCACTACAGGTGTATTGAACGCCGATAAGAAATTATCAATGGTAGATTGACCAGCGATCTTATACCATTCTGTATAATACTGTCCGCTATTTATAATTTCAAGGATATTACTCTCAGACAAGCCAGCATCTAACAAAGCGCTCATACCGGCATTGTAATAGTAATAATTAACTCCAATATGAATTAAAGCAGCACCTAAGCCCGCAGATATATAGAAAAATAAAAACTTATTTCTACCCCACATACGTTCTAACGGAGTTCCAAAAGCCCACAACGCGTACATATTAAAAAGTATATGCATAAACCCACCATGCATGAACATATGTGTTAAAATTTGCCAAAGTTGAAAATGGTCGTTTTTTGGAAAGTAGAGGGAAAACCACTCGTACATTTGCTCGCCATACATTTGTGTAGCTACAAAAAACAGCACATTAATAATAAGTAAGTGCTTGATTGTTTCTGTTAATCTTCCCATTTATATAAATTTTCGTTCAATATCATTTTCAGTAATGGTAATGTATACTTTTTTGTTAAACGGGCTTAAGGTAGTTTCCTTACAGGCAAATAAATCATTTACCAACTTTACCTGAGAAAACTCGTCTAAGGACTCTCCTGTCTTCACAGACAACGTTTTCGCTAATGTCTTAGCCAACATATCACTTTGAGAGAAACTATCGCCAGGCACTTCTTGTTGAAAATCTGATATTAGTTGCTCCATAATCATTTGCACTTCACTCTCCGCAACTAAAACAGGTACGCCTTTTATCTCTACACCTTCTTCTGTCAACTCCCCAAAAACAAAACCTACCGTGCATAGATTTTCTTTAATTTCTTTTAAAATATGTATTTCACTGGGTGAAAAAGATAACATTAGCGGAAAAAGTAATTGCTGACTTACAGCCTCTTTAATGGTAATGTTTTTTAAGAAATTTTCATAGAGTACACGTTGGTGCGCCCTACTCTGATTAATTACTACCATACCAGATTTTATCGTGGTAATAATATATTTTTTTCGCAATTGAAAAGTGGTAGTGGTATGATCTACCGCTTCCTTCTCTCCATCAAAAATACTACTATTTACAACTTCCGACTCGAACTCTAGGTGACTTGCATTAGTATCACCTGAAGTTTCTAATCCAGAATATAAACTTTCCCAACCATCAACTTTTGGTTTTGAATAACTACCACTCGAATTTCCTTTTGATGGTTGCGTAGTCTCGAAAGGATTGAAAGAAGAGTCTACCACAACTTGTGGCACACCTACTTGTCTATTTTTATAGGAATAGGGCGTATCTAAATTCTGATCTTGTTCAAAATCTAGAGCTGGCACTACATTGAATTGCCCTAAGCTATGCTTTACCGTTGATTTAAGCATAGCATACAATGTATGCTCATCATCAAACTTCACTTCTGTTTTAGTTGGATGTATATTAATATCAATTGTAGCAGGATCAACTTCTAAGTTCAAGAAATAACCAGGATGTGTTCCTGGACGTATAACCCCCTCAAAAGCCCCTAATATAGCATGATGTAAGTACGGACTTTTTATAAATCTATTATTGGCGAAGAAAAATTGTTCGCCTCTACTCTTTTTTGCAAATTCTGGTTTTTGAATATATCCAGAAATTTTTACAACCTGAGTTTCTTCTTCAACAGGAACTAATTTCTCATCTGTCTTTCTACCAAAAATTTGCACAATACGTTTTCTAAAGTCATTACCTGGCAATTGAAAAACGTCACTACCGTTATTATAAAAATTAAAAGCTACCTGAGGATGTGCCAATGAGATTCTATGAAACTCATCTGCGATATGACGGTATTCTACTTGATCCGATTTTAAAAAATTACGTCTTGCAGGAATATTAAAAAATAGATTTTTAACAAGCATTGAAGTTCCCTTAGGCGCAACAACCACCTCTTGAGTAACTATTTTACTACCTTCTATCTTAATTTTGGTTCCAATATCATCATCTTCGGTTTTGGTCAACATCTCTACATGGGCAATAGCGGCAATAGAAGCAAGAGCTTCTCCTCTAAAACCTTTGGTATGTAAATTGAATAAATCTTCTGCTTTCTGAATTTTAGAAGTTGCATGGCGTTCAAAGCTTAGCCTTGCATCTGTACCGCTCATACCCTTACCGTTATCAACTACTTGAATTAGTGTTTTACCACCATCCTTTATAATAAGCTGAATTTCAGTTGCACCGGCATCAATAGCATTCTCCATTAATTCTTTTACAACAGAAGATGGGCGCTGTACCACTTCGCCCGCAGCAATTTGATTTGCCACATGGTCAGGTAATAATCTAATAATATCAGCCATTATGAAGTAAAGAAAATTGAGAGGTCAAAATCAATAATGTAAAGAAAAATAAGAACCAAAACAGCAACTATAACAATCATTCTAATCTTTAAGTTGCGATCTCCCTTTCTTTTGGAGTCTTCTATAGCACTGTTAAGTTTTCTTTTTAAACCTCGAGATGTATTTAAAGTGCTACGAAATTGGTCGAATTTAGGCTCCATTTTAAATGGATTGCCTTTTCCCTTGCCATCATAATATCTAGGATTATATTCAAATGACCTATTTTTTCGTAACCGTGTTATTTTGCTTAACATCCCCATAACTCCAAAGTTACTTAAAATAGAAAAACAGGGCATGTTACGAATGCCAAAATTTGTTAACAGCTTAAATTACCAACTCGAAATTTAAGCTTTAGGAAAAAAATTGAAAAGAATAGAAGGAGTTTTAACTGCCTAAAACAGCCATTTTAATAGCAGCGATTGCAGCTTCAGTACCTTTATTACCATGTTTACCTCCACTACGGTCAATGGATTGCTGTATATTATTATCAGTAAGTACACAGAAAATAACCGGTACGTTTGTAATAACATTCAAATCCTTTATACCTTGAGCTGTAGCCTCACACACAAAATCAAAATGCTTTGTTTCCCCCTGTATAACGCTACCAATGGCTATAACGGCATCAATCTTATGAGTTTCAATCATTTTTTTTGAACCAAAAGTAAGTTCAAAACTACCAGGTACATTCCACCTTAAAATATCGGATTCTTGTGCACCACAATCTAATAAAGCATCTATTGCGCCAGAGTACAAACCCTCTGTAATTTCAGAATTCCATTCTGAAACAACAATCCCAAACCGAAGTCCGTTCGCGTTTGGGATTGTTGTTTTATCGTAAGCAGATAAATTTTTATTTACTGTTGCCATTATTCACCACTTTTGGCCATGCCTATAAATGCATCTATAGAACTGGCATTTTCTGATTTTGGAAACTCATCTTTAATTCTCTGGAAAAAACCTAAAGCTTTATCCTTATCTCCCATTTCTAAAGAAGTAACACCTGCTTTATACAAGAATTTAGGAGCTGTATATTCATTTCCACTATGTTTTACCGCAGCTTCATAATAACCTAATGCATCAGACTCTTGACCTAATTGCATAAAAGCATCACCTAAACCACCTTTAGCCAAAGCACCAAGAACGGCATCTTCAGAACTAAAATCTTCTAGATAAGTAATAGCTTCTTGGTAGTTGTTCATATTCAAATATGACATACCAGCACCGTAGTTAGCTAAATTAGCAGCTTTTGTACCGCTATACTCTTCAATAATATCTAAAAAGCCATATTTGCCTTCAGCCCCTTCTAGAGCTAAAGTAAATAATGAGTCTTTAGCAACTGTAGTAGCTAATGCTTGGTCAAAATATTGTTGCGGGTAGTACATCTCATTTGCTGCACTAGCTTCCTTTGGTTTCACTACAAATTGGTTATACGCTAAATAGCCTAAAACGCTGATAGCTATAACCCCAATGGCACCTAAAATGTAATTCTGATTCTTAGAAACCCACTCTTCTGACCTAGAAGCTCCTTCGTCTAAAGAACTAAACACCTCAGCTGTTGTGCTTTCCTGTTCTTCAAATTCTTGCTTTTCAGCCTTTGTTTCAGGTTTAAATCCTCTTTTCTTATATGTTGCCATTTCTAAATTTATTGATCGCGCAAAAATAATGGTTTTATTGAAATCGCAAAGTGTATTTATTCGTTATTTTTGGATATTTTAAGGGAGATACCATCCTGCCCAATCCAAAATCCAATATTTTTAATGCTTCTGAGACAATTATCATTGATTAATTACAAAAATTTTGAGTCTAAAGAACTTATGTTCGATGCTAAGATAAATTGTTTTGTTGGCGATAACGGAATTGGAAAAACAAATATTTTAGACTCTATTTATCACCTGTCTTTCGGCAAAAGCTATTTTAACCCAGTATCATCTCAAAACATTCGTCATGGATCAGACTTTTTTGTAATAGATGGAACATTTGAAAAAGAGGATAGGGAAGAAAAAATTGTTTGTAGCTTAAAAAAGAACAATAAAAAAATTATTAAACGAAACGGAAAAGCATATGACCGTTTTGCAGATCATATTGGTCTTTTACCTCTAGTTATTATTTCACCTGCAGACAGAGACCTTATTATTGAAGGAAGTGAGACTCGTAGAAAATTCATTGATGGTGTCATTTCACAATCGGATAAAAGTTATTTGCAAAACCTTATCAATTATAATAAGGTTGTTTCTCAAAGAAACGCGCTGTTAAAATATTTTGCCGCTAATAGAACTTTCAACAAAGATACTTTAGCAGTGTATAATGAGCAGATGAATACTTACGGAACTGAAATTTTTAAAAAAAGAACTTCTTTCTTAGAAGCCTTTATTCCTATTTTTCAAGAACAGTATAAGTCTATCACTGGTAATACCGAAGATGTATCTCTCTCTTACGATAGTAAATTGAAAGACTTTGACCTAGTAACGCTTTTAAACAAAAATCTAGATAAAGACCGTGCGTTACAATACACAAGTGTAGGTGTACATAAAGATGACTTAAGTTTTGAAATCAGCAACTACCCCATTAAGAAGTTTGGAAGTCAAGGTCAGCAAAAGTCATTTTTAATCGCTTTGAAATTTGCGCAGTTTCATTTTATGAAATCGCAAAGCGGCACTACCCCTATTTTAATTTTAGATGATATTTTCGATAAGCTTGATGAGCATCGGGTATCGCACATTATAACTTTAGTGAACAATGAAAATTTTGGACAGATTTTTATTAGCGACACACATGCCGATAGAACGGAAAGTATTGTTAAAAAAATTCATCAATCCTATAAAATATTTAAATTGTAACTATGAAAAAGATTTTTATAATCTGCTCGATATTTCTTATCTCTTGTAATTCAAAGATTGACAAGAAACAATTACACCTATTAAATGGGTACTGGGAAATAAAAGAAGTAACTTTTAAAGATGGAGCAAAAAAAGAGTATTCCATAAATAGTACGGTAGATTACATTAAGCTGGATTCCCTAAGTGGATTTAGAAAAAAAGTAGAACCTAAATTCAATGGTACCTTTGAAACATCTAATGACGCGGAACCTTTTCGAATAAGAATTTCGAATGATTCCATTTATATGAGTTACAACAATGACAATAATACTTGGGAAGAAGTGCTTATTAAACTCTCTGAAGAAAGTTTTACAGTTAAAAACAACCAAGGTTTAATTTATCAATATAAAAGATTTGAACCTATAAACATAAATCCATAATGGCAAGGCAAAACAATGAAAACACTTCTATGAAAGATGCTCTTTCTGCTTTTATTCAAAAGAATAAACTAGAAAAAGGCATAGACAAAGTAGATGCAAGAGCTGCATGGGCAAAACTTATGGGGAACGGTGTAAACAATTACACCACAGAAATTGAATTAAAGTTCGACACCCTTTATATATCATTAAGCTCTTCTGTATTACGCGAAGAATTAAGTTTAGGGAAATCAAAAATTGTACGAATGATTAATGAAGAAATAGGAAAGGAAGTAGTTAAAAAACTAGTTTTGAGATAAACAGCATTGATATTAAAACAAAAAAAAGCCAGTTCTAAAGAACTGGCTTTTTTAATATATTATAAAAAAAGTCTTAGTAGATTTCTCTACCTGCAAAATGGAACGAACCTTCAATAGCGGCATTCTCATCGCTATCAGAACCATGTACTGCATTCTCACCAATACTAGTAGCAAACATTTTACGAATAGTACCTTCAGCTGCATCCGCAGGGTTGGTAGCACCGATTAATGCTCTAAAATCTTCAACAGCATTTTCTTTCTCTAAGATAGCCGCTACAATTGTACCGCTTGTCATGAATTCAACTAATTCACCGAAGAAAGGACGTTCTCTATGTACACCATAAAATTCTTGTGCATCTCTTAAGCTCAATTGTGTATATTTCATCGCTACGATTTTAAAACCAGCAGCAGTAATTTTTTCTAAAATAGCCCCAATATGTCCGTTTTTAACGGCATCTGGTTTAATCATTGTAAACGTTCTATTCGTACTCATATCTTAATTTTTGCGCAAAAATACGTTTTTATACATATCTCACAACTATTCGTAGACTTGTTCTAATTTCTCTAACACTATTCCGTTATCTCCAACTATTTTAAAATCAACCTTTTTAGCATTGAAATTAAATTCTAGAATTCCGAAACTTTCGGTAAAAATCACCTCGCCTACTCTATATTTATTAGGCTCTCCACTAAAACCATTGTAGGCATGTGTAAGTCCGCTACTAGTAAAATCTATTAAAGGATAATTCACCCCCTTTAAACTGGTTTTTGAAAATTCAGAAATATGACGATCTCCAGATAATACTATTACACCCTCTGCATTAGAACCTTCTATGATGGTTGCCAACTTATCGACTTCGTGCGGAAAATTACCCCAACCTTCAAATCCATGTTCGTCAGACAAGTATTGAATACTACTGACAATAATATTAAAATCTGATTTTGATGTATTTAATTCATTCTCTAACCATGCCCACTGTACATCGCCTAGAATAGTTCCTTCTCCATATTCATTTGGCTTAATTCGTTTGTTGGTTTCGGTGTCGGGAGTCAACTGTGTTCTAAAATACCGTGTATCGAGAATTATAATAGTAATAGAATGTTTTCCCACATTATACTTCTTTGAATTATACACCCCTTGCCTTTTACGTAACGGACTATCTTCTTGCACATTCATGAAATTCAAAAATTCTTGCTGACTGGCATCTTTAGATTTAAATTCTACTCCACCATCATTCAATCCGTAATCGTGATCATCCCAAGTACCCAAAATATCCGTAGATTCTAAAAGCTTTTTATATTCAGACTGTTGCTTTTGCTCATTATACATTTCCCTTAACGCTTCCATATCATCAGTGTCGGCGTAAATATTATCACCACCCCAAACCCAAACATCAGGATTCGTATTTAAAATATCATCCCATAAAAGATTAGGAAGGTCTACTCTATTACAAGAGCCAAAAGCAAGAACAAAATCAGCATTCGACATCTCACTTGCAACATATTTTTTTTTCGATGAGCAAGACGCCAATAAGAGTATAAAAAATAAAAAGTATGTGCTTTTCATATCGTAAAATTAAGTCTTGGTAAAATTAAGGCATTCGATTTTAAGCCTATATTATTAAATTGTATCTTTGCCGCCATGAATTTAGAGCACCTAAACACGCTAAAAAAGTTACTTTCTTCACCTAAGAAAATAGTAATTATCCCACATAAAAATCCAGATGGAGATGCTATCGGATCTACATTAGCCTTATGGCATTACTTAGTAAACAATGGCCATACAGCCAGTATCGTTGCACCAAATGATTTTCCTAAATTTTTAAAATGGATGCCAGGTGCAGATAAAATTTTAAATTTCGAAAAGGAAAATTCGCAATCAAAAACATGCATTAACAATGCAGATATTATTTTTACATTAGACTTTAATCACCTAGGTCGTGTTGGTCAAATGAGTGATATACTAGCAGCGGCAAAAGCTACTTTTGTTATGGTAGATCACCACCAAGAACCATCTGATTATGCTGAAATCATGTATTCGGATGTACACATGAGTTCTACTTGCGAGATGGTATATGTACTTATCAACCAATTAGGTGATGAGAATAGTATAACCTCAGAAATGGCTAATTGTATTTATACTGGTATAATGACAGATACCGGTTCTTTTAAATTTGCAGCTACTACAAGTAATACACACAGAGTTATAGCCGATTTAATGGACAAAGGTGCAGAAGGCACAGAAATTCATCATCGTATATATGACACCAATTCTCCAAGCAGACTACATTTATTGGGTTGCGCCTTAAAGAATATGGTCATATTAGAAGAATATTCAACGGCATACATTACAATGAGCCAAGACGAATTAGACACTTACAACTATCAAAAAGGGGATACAGAAGGTTTTGTGAACTACGGCTTAACTTTAGACGGAATTAAATTTGCAGTAATATTTATAGAAAACAAGGAAGAAGGAATTTATAAAATATCCTTTAGATCTGTTGGTGAATTTTCAGTGAATGATTTTGCAAGAAAACATTTTCATGGTGGCGGACACACAAATGCAGCTGGCGGAAAAAGTGATGACGCTATAGAAGAGACTATTGCATATTTCACTTCATTATTACCTTTGTACAAGAATCAATTACAATCATGAGATTAGTTTTATTTTTATTTCTAGCGGTATTGATAACAAGCTGTGATGGACCTGAACCAAGGAAACCTATTCAAACAAAAAGTGGTAGTTTTTTTAAGGCATCTATTGAAAGAAGCCGTAAACTATTAGAAGCAGAAGAAGGTAAAATTCAATCAATTATAGAATTAGACTCGTTAAAACATTACTCTCACAGTAATTCTGGCTCATGGTATCATTATTTAAATGTAAACGAAGAAAGTAATTACACACCTAAAACAGGTGATTTAGTAGTATTCAATTACGATATTTTAACCTTGGATAATGATACTATCTATTCTAAAGAAGATATTGGCGTTGTTACTTATAAAGTTGACAAACAAGAAATTTTTCTGGGTCTTCGAGATGCTGTTAAGATGTTAAAAGAAAATGAGCGAGCGACCTTCCTTTTTCCTTCATCAATAGCCTTTGGTTATCATGGTGACGAAAATAAGATTGGAAGCAATATTCCTCTTAAAGCAACGATTACAATTTTACAAATAGAAAAACAAGAAGAGAATACAGTAAATTAAAATGACCATTATGATTAAAAAAATGTACTTGCTTGCAGTTATCGGTTTACTAATAACCAGCTGTAAAACTAGCAAAAGAGCCGATCTAGGAGACGGTTTATTCGCCGACATCAAAACATCTAAAGGCGACATAATAGTTCGTTTAGAGCAAGGTAAGACTCCGGTTACTGTTGCTAACTTTATTTCTTTGGCAGAAGGCACAAATACTTTTGTTAGTGAAGAATACAAAGGGAAAAAATATTACGACGGATTAACATTTCACAGAATTATGAAGGATTTCATGATTCAAGGTGGAGATCCTTTGGGACAGGGAACTGGAAACCCTGGCTATAAATTCATGGATGAATTTAATGATTCTTTAGTGCATGACAAGAAAGGTATTCTTTCTATGGCCAATTCTGGACCAACAACTAACGGTAGTCAGTTCTTTATTACTCATAAAGAAACACCTTGGTTAAATAACAAGCATACTGTTTTTGGTGAAGTAATAGAAGGTATGGACGTTCTTGATTCTATAGCAAACGTAAAAGTAGGTGCAGGTAACAAGCCAGTAGAACCAATTACTATGACAACCGTAGAAATTATTCGTAATGGTAAAGAAGCTCGTAAGTTTGATGCTGTAAAGGTAATGACCGATTACTTTGATGGCGAAGAAGACAGACTTGCTGCCATTGAAAAAGAAAAAGCAGAAAAACTTGAAGCTGTTAATAAAATCAAGGAAGAGTTTGCTTCTTCTGTTGAAGTCCAAAAAGCAAAAGCTACTGCTTTACCTTCTGGACTTAAAGTGTTAACTATAGAAAACGGAGACGGTGAAAAACCTAAAGTTGGTCAAAAAGTAAATGTAATGTACGCAGGCTATTTAATGGATGGTACATTGTTTGACAGTAACTACGAGGAAATTGCTCAGAAATATGGTGCATTTGATATAAAGAGACAACAAGGTGGTGGTTATATGCCAGTACCAATGGATTATACTCCAGAATCTCGTTTAATAGCAGGATTTAGAGAAGGGCTTTTGACTATGAAAGTTGGCGATAAAGTTCGTTTGTTCATTCCTTCTCATTTAGGTTACGGTCCACAAGGTGGAGGTCCAATTCCTCCAGATGCAGATTTAATTTTTGATTTAGAAATCACAGGTATTACACAATAAAATAAGTATGTAAAGCTATAATTGTTAACCTTAAAATAAGAACATCATGTTTAAAAAATTTGGGGTAACGATTATAGTTTTTCTTTTTTCAAGTATCATACTTTCTTGCGGTACTTCAAATACAGAAAGTACGGATCCGGTAGTAGCAATAGAAACTCCTGTTGAAGAAATTCCCACTACCCCAACAAACCCTAATACTGATGACACCGTTGTATCCTTACACGGACAATTGCATATAGAGGGCACTAAAATTCTAGACCAAAATAATAATGAAGTTCAACTGAGAGGCATGTCCTTTTTTTGGAGCCAATGGATAGGTGAATATTACACATCCGATACGGTAACTTGGTTAAAAGAAGACTGGCAATGTACAATTGTACGTGCCGCAATGGCTGTTGAAGATTCTGAAGGTTATATAACCAATCCCGAAACAGAAAAAAATAAAGTATTTACAATTATTGATGCCGCAATTGCAGAGGGCATATATGTAATTGTAGATTGGCATAGTCATCATGCGGAAGATTATGAAGAACAAGCAAAAGCCTTTTTCTCTGAAGTAGCACAGAAGTACGGAAATCAACCCAACATTATTTATGAAATCTATAACGAGCCTTTAGATGTTTCATGGGATAATGTTCTAAAACCATATCATGAAGCTGTGCTAGGGGAAATAAGAAAATATGACCCAGATAATATAGTGGTTTGTGGCACTAGAAATTGGTCTCAAAATGTAGATGATGTTATTGGCAATGAAATTGATGATGACAATGTAGCCTACACCCTGCACTATTATGCCACAACACATAAACAAGAATTACGTGATACTGCACAAGAAGCATTAGATAATAACATTGCTCTATTTGTTACTGAATTTGGAACTACCGATGCGTCTGGCGATGGCTTTATCGATGTTCAAGAAGCCAATACGTGGTGGGCATTTTTAGATGCAAACAAAATATCTTGGTGTAACTGGTCTATAGCGGATAAAGAAGAAAGTTCTGCGGCGCTTTTACCAAACTCAAGCACTATTGGCAACTGGAATGCTAGTGACCTTACCCAAAGCGGAACTATGGTTCGCGAAGAGCTTAAAAGCAAAAATCCCCAGTTTTAATACTGAGGATTTTCAATTAAAATGAGCTTTTTATTTTAATTGGTATTCTTTAAAATCTCTAAAAGTAAATTCCAAAATTTCTGAACCGAAGAAATACTTACACGTTCATCTGGTGAATGTGCGCCTAAAATTGTAGGTCCAAAACTTACCATATCAATATTCGGATAATTCTGTCCTAATATACCACACTCCAAACCTGCGTGACAAGCAACCACCCTCGGCTCTTCTTGAAATAAGTTTACATAGGTATTCTTTGCTATGGTAAGTATTTCAGAATTAGGGTTAGGGTTCCACCCAGGGTATGCACCACTAAACTCCACATCGAATCCACTTAATTCAAAAGCAGAGCGTAAAGAATTTGCCAAGTCTAGTTTTGCTGTATCTACAGATGACCTTGTTAAGCAACCAACAGAAATTTTTCCATTTTTAACTTCAATCTTAGCTACATTATTAGAGGTTTCCACTAAATCATGAATTGCACCACTCATAGCGTAAACGCCATTGTGGGCAGCATAAACAGCTTTAATAAATTTCTCTTGAGCACCAAGTCCCATAACTTTCTTTGCCGGTTTAACATCGGTCAACTCAATTACCAAATTAGGCTCTTGAACACTTAATTCTGCTTTTAATTGTTCAGATAGCTTATTGATTTTCTTCATGAATTTATCGGCATGCTTTCTACCAATATTCAGTTTACAAACACTTTCTCTAGGTATAGCATTACGTAAACTACCTCCATTCAAAGAACTAATACGCACATTATAATCCAGACCTAAGAAAAGTAAACGGTTCATGATTTTATTGGCATTACCTCTGCCTCTATGAATATCCATCCCACTATGTCCACCAGTCAAACCTTTTACGGTAATCTCAATTCCTGCATCACCATGACTTCCATCCTTTTCATTGTACTTTCTAGTAGCAGTTACATCTATACCACCTGCACAACCTATATCTATTTCATCATCTTCCTCAGTATCCAAATTTAAAAGTATCTCACCTTTCAAAACACCTGCTTTTAATTCAAAAGCTCCTGTCATACCTGTTTCTTCATCAATGGTAAACAAAGCTTCAAGCGCAGGGTGAGGTATAGAATCACTTTCTAAAAGTGCCATTATAGCAGCTACTCCCATACCATTATCCGCACCCAATGTAGTGCCTTTGGCTTTTACCCAATCCTCATCAACGAACATTTCTATTCCCTGAGTATCAAAATCAAATACAGTATCTGCATTTTTCTGATGAACCATATCTAAATGACTCTGCAGAGTTATCATTTTTTTACTTTCCATGCCTTTTGTAGAAGGCTTTCTTATGATAACATTACCTATTTCATCAGAAAAAGTTTCTAACCCAAGTTTATTACCAAACTCCAACATAAAACTAATTACCCTTTCTTCTTTTTTAGAAGGTCTAGGTACCGCATTAAGTTTAGAGAAATTTGACCAAACCAGTGTTGGTTCTAATTTATTAATATCCATACTATTCTTTTCAAGGTTAGTGCCTACAAAAATACTGATAGAAAAAGGATTTCGCTATTTTTGAGATAATGAAGATATCTTTTAAAAACGCCATTACTATTTCTTTAATTCCCCAAATTATAATTGTGAAATGGTTAGGCACGCGTACAGAATTGGTTGAACAATATTACAGTACAGGTATATACCCTATTATATCAAAGTTTTTTAGACTTCTTTTTGGCTGGGTTCCTTTCTCAATTGGCGATATTCTTTACTTCTTGTTAATTATTCTTGCATCTGTTTATTTAGTAATAAGACGAAAAAATATTTGGCAGAACAAACTCCAATTCTTACAAAATATAGGCATGATACTTTCAGTTGCCTATTTTACATTTCATTTAGCGTGGGGTATGAATTATTACAGAGAGCCTTTATCCCAAAAGTTAGGATTAGTGCCAAATAAAGATTATCAAGATTTAGTAGAATTCACGGAACGGTTGATTCAAAAAACAAATGAATCACAAGTTATCATTACAAAAGACTCTACTTTACCCGTAAAAATTCCATATTCTCAAAAGGAAATTTTTAATAAAACGATTCAAGGTTATGACCATTTAAAAACTATTCATCCTTTTCTGGCTTATGATCGACCAAGTATCAAAAAATCATTGTTCAGTACCGGATTAACGTATATGGGTTACGCCGGATACTTAAATCCCTTTACCAATGAAGCTCAAGTAAATGACCTGCTTCCAAACTTCAGGTTTCCATTTGTTGCTGGTCATGAAGTAGGTCATCAATTAGGTTACTCCGCAGAAAATGAAACAAACTTTATTGGCTACTTGGTTACTTCTAATAATGAAGATCAATATTTTAAATACTCGGCTTATGCATATGCATTAGGTTATTGTCTAAATGATATACGACGTGCAAATACAGAAGATTTTGACCGAATAATGCTAAAATTAAATCCAGGAGTAAAGAGTAATTTTCAAGAAATGGCAATTTTCTGGAACTCGTATGAAAACCCAATGGAACCAGTTTTTAAATCTATTTTTGACACATTTCTAAAAGCGAATAACCAAACCGAAGGCATAAGAAGTTACAATGCTGTGGTCTTATTTTTAGTTGCTTATCATAAAAATCATCCGTTATAAAAGTTTAGAACTTCGTGATCCAAATAAGATATAACACACCTTACTTTAAAATTTTAAGAAAAAAATGACTATTCTTAATTACTGTATTAAGAACTGTTAAACAAAAGTGAAAGAGACCTATTTTACTATGGATTCCCAGTATTTTTAAAAGACTAATTCAAACCAAACATAATGAAAAAACTATTTTTTGCGCTATGCCTACTTGGGTGTGGCACATTCTTAACTGCACAAGACTATTTCCCTGAAAATGCAGGAGTAAAAGTCAACAACAATAATTATACGGCTTTTACCAATGCGAAGATCTTTGTTACCCCAACTCAAATTATTGAAAAGGGTACTTTATTAATTCAACACGGTAAAGTAGTTAGCGCATCTAGCTCAGTAAACATTCCTAAAAATACTGTTGTTATCGATTTGCAAGGCAAATCTATCTATCCATCTTTTATCGATGTTTACTCCAAATTTGGCGTAGAACAAGCTAAAAAGAAACCAGGAAGCGGTAGGTCTGCTGAATATGAACCTTCAAGAGAAGGTTATTATTGGAACGACCATATTATGCCAGAAACCAAGGCAATTGAAAAATTCACTTATAATGATAAAGAAGCAAAGGTTTTACGTGAAGCAGGCTTTGGTGTTGTAAACTCTCACTTACAAGACGGTATTGCCAGAGGTATAGGAGTTCTAATCGCATTAAATGGAAACGGAACCAATGCCAATAGAATACTAGACGATCGTTCTGCCCAATATTTTTCATTGACTAAAAGTATTGCTAAAGGGCAATCTTACCCAGGTTCATTAATGGGAACATTAGCTTTATTGAGACAGATGTATAGCGATGCCGATTGGTATGCAAAAGGAAGTGCCACTACTACAGATTTATCTTTAGAGGCATTGAACGCGAACAAGAACTTAGTGCAAATATTTGAAGCTAAAGATAAATCTCACGATTTACGTGCCGATAAAATTGGCGATGCAAATGGTATTCAATACACCATATTAGGTGGTGGAAATGAATTTGAGCGTATAGAAGAAATCAAAGCTACCAATGCAAAATACATTTTACCTATTAACTTCCCTGATGCATATGATGTTTCTAACCCTTATGCGGTTAGTTACGTATCCTTACAAGATATGCGTTACTGGAACCAGGCTCCAACCAACCCAAAAATATTAGCCGAAAATGGGATTCAGTTTTCCCTTACTACACATGATTTAAAATCTCCTGCCAAGTTCAAGGAAAAATTAATGAAAGCCATTGAATACGGACTTTCATCTACTAAGGCATTAGAAGCATTGACCACGGTTCCTGCTTCAATCTTAGGAAAATCGAACGAAATAGGCTCTTTAAAGACTGGTTCAATTGCTAACTTCTTGATTACTTCAGGTGATGTTTTCGATAAATCTACCACTCTGTATGAGAACTGGGTTCAGGGAACAAAAAGTGTTGTTAATTCAATGGATTCGAAAGACATTCGGGGTGATTACAATTTAACCGTGCAAGGCAAAACATATGATTTTTCTATTACAGGAGAAATCTCAAAACCAACTATCGAAGTAAAACAAGACACTACTAAATTAAGCTCTAAAATTGCTTACGACGCTAATTGGGTTACTATGTCGTTTGCAACGGATAAAGGAGAGAAGACTTATCGAATGATTGGAGCTGTTACAAAGGCATCGGACAATCTTTCTGGTCGTTTGGTATTACCAGATGGTACAGAATCTCAATTTACTGCTACCAAGTCAAAATCGTTCACTAAAAAAGAAGACGAAAAAGACAAATCGGATGAGGGCGTTAAAATAATACCTGTTACTTTCCCTAATGTGGGTTACGGATTTGCATCTAAACCAAAAGCACAAAATACATTATTTAAAAATGCTACAGTTTGGACAAGCGAAGAAGCCGGTAATTTAGAAAATACCGATGTACTTGTAAAAAATGGCAAAATTGTTAAAATAGGAAAAGACTTAAGTGCTGGCGGAGCAACTGTAATTGATGCGACTGGTAAGCATTTAACTGCTGGTATTATAGATGAACACAGCCATATAGCCGCCTTGGCAGTTAATGAAGCAGGACAAAATAGTTCTGCAGAAGTAAAAATGGAGGATGTTGTTGACCCAGAACACATGGGTATTTATCATTCACTTGCAGGTGGGGTAACTTCACTACAATTACTACATGGCTCAGCAAACCCTATTGGTGGTAGATCGGCAATCTTAAAATTAAAATGGGGAGAAGAAGCAGACGGGTTAATTTATGAAAACTCTCCTAAGTTTATAAAATTTGCTTTGGGTGAGAATGTAAAGCAAAGTAATTGGGGTAGCTTTTCTCGTTTTCCACAAACACGTATGGGTGTTGAACAGATGTACATGAATTACTTTCAACGAGCCAAAGAATATGACACTAAAAAGAAAAATGGAGAGCCTTACCGTTATGATGAAGAAATGGAAGTCTTGGCAGAAATCATAAACGGAGAGCGTTTTATATCATGTCATTCTTATGTACAGAGCGAGATTAATATGATGATGAAAGTTGCAGAACATTTCGGTTTCAGAATTAATACGTTCACCCACATTTTAGAGGGCTATAAAGTTGCCGATAAAATGGTAGAACATGGTGTTGGTGCTGGTACGTTCAGTGACTGGTGGGCATATAAATTTGAAGTTAATGATGCAATACCTTACAATGCTGCTATCATGCAAAAACAAGGTGTTATCACTGCAATTAACAGTGATGATAGAGAAATGATCAGAAGATTGAATCAAGAAGCTGCAAAAACCATAAAATATGGTGGTATGACAGAATTAGAAGCTTGGAAAATGGTTACCATCAATCCTGCTAAATTATTGCATTTAGACAACCGTGTCGGCAGTATAAAAGAAGGTAAGGATGCCGATTTGGTTTTATGGTCCGGCAGTCCATTATCTATATATTCAAAAGCTGAAAAAACTATGATTGAAGGTGTCACCTATTTTGATTTAGAAACAGATAAGAAAAACCGTGAGACCATAAAAAAGGAAAGAAACGAGTTGGTTACCATGATGCTTAAAGAAAAAAGCGGTGGCAAGAAAACTCAAGAACCAAAGCAAAGTGTAAAAAGAGATTTCACTTGCGAGAGTCTTTAATCTTATAACCAACGCTACGTATCTAAATATATAAAAGATTTAAAATGAAAAAATTAATAACCTTAGTTATAACCCTTGGTTTTATTATACCAACCATAGGCCAACAAACACCAGGACCTAAGCAAACGGAAGCTATTACCATAGAAGGCGCTACTGCACATTTGGGTAATGGAGAAGTTATAGAAAGCTCCCTAATTATGTTCGAAGATGGGAAAATCACTTTCGTGGGAGATTCTAAAATGAGAATTGCCAGAAAAGGAAAGGTAATAGATGCTACAGGAAAGCATGTTTATCCGGGATTTATAGCTCCTGCAAAAACTTTAGGATTGGTAGAAATCGATGCTGTAAGAGCATCAAATGATGAAGATGAAATAGGTGATTTCATTCCGCATGTTAGAAGTTTAATCGCTTACAATGCTGAATCTAAAGTTGTAGAAAGTATGCGTCCTAATGGGGTTTTAATCGCTCAGATTGCTCCTACCGGTGGTCGTATTTCAGGTACATCAAGCATTGTACAATTTGATGCATGGAACTGGGAAGATGCAGCTATTAAAGTTGATGATGGTGTTCATTTAAACTGGCCAAGTACTTTTAAGCAAGGTCGTTGGTGGGCTGGTGAAGATTCAGGTTACCACCCAAACAAAGATTACAGCGATCAAATTGAAGAAGTAACTACATTCTTTAAGAATGCTGCAGCATACGGCAAATCCACTCCTAAAGAGGTGAACCCAGCTTTTGCAGCAATGCAAGGTGTATTCGACGGTAGTCAAAAATTATATGTGCATGCCGATGATGAAAAACAAATTATAGATGCTATCAACACTTTAAAAAGTAATGGCGCTAAAGAAGTTGTATTAATCGGCGGTTACCATGCGTACAAAATTCCTGAATTTTTAAAGAGCAACAACATCCCTGTTTTAGTACAGTACACACATAACCTACCTGTTTTTGATGATGATGATTATGATCTACCTTATAAATTACCAAAATTATTGGTGGATGCAGGCTTATTAGTAGGGATACAAAATTCAAATGCGGAAAACTTTCAAACTAGAAATTTACCATTTTATGCTGGTCAAGCAGCTCAGCAAGGTTTGGATAAAGAAACTGCAGTACAACTGTTAACTGGCAACACCGCAAAAATTTTAGGCATAGATGACCTTTATGGTACTTTAGAAAATGGTAAAAGTGCTACCCTATTTATTTCAGAAGGCGATGCACTTGAGATGTCAGGAAATCAATTGACACATGTATTCATTGACGGAAGGTTAGTTTCTCTAGAAACACACCAAACTGAATTATGGAAACGTTACATGGGTAAATACGAAGGAAAATAAAAACCCAATTTGATATATAAAAGAGGCTGTCTACAGATGTAGACAGCCTCTTTTTATGTTTTTTGACTTATTTACTTTTTCGCTAATATAAAACCAAGATATGCCATTGGCATATATGCCACGATTATATCCAAAGCAGTGAACCACATTGGTCCGCCTAGTAATACAATATTTATAGTACCTCCTATCAAGAAAAATAAACCTACTATTAACGCCACGAGCATTTTTCTAGTTGCTGCAATTTTAGCAGCGACAAAGGCGCCTACCAAAGTACCCAAGGCATGAGCTAGAAAAGGAAAAATAAAGTTTTTGGGTTCAAATAAATGCATAGTAGCCTTCAACCCTTCCATTGTTGTTATATCTCCGCCTTCTGGTGGTGGAATAATGGAACCACTTACCATAATAATTAGCATATTTACAACACTACCAACAATTAGTCCGGCTACGACTGCCAAAATATTCTTTACTATCGGATTCATATAGAAAAATTTAATTGGTTATTATCTAGTCCTTATAAATGGTACACTTTCACCCGCTTCGTAAATATCATCTCTTGGTTCTAAGCATATAAAACCATCAGCTTTTGTTAAACTGGTTAAATCTCCAGAACCATTTTCATCAACTGGCACTGCCCAAAGCTTACCATCTTTTACAACTGAACTTACTTGGATAAATCTGGTTAAGGGATGTGCAATTGTTAACGCTACGTTTAGTTTAATATACGATTTATCTAATACAATGCCCCAAGAGGTGTATAGCCATGGTAAAAAATAAAGATAATAATTTGCAAATGTTGAAACGGGGTTTCCTGGGAAAGAGAAAATAACCGTTTGTGATTTTTGGTGGATACCAAACCAAAATGGTTTACCCGGTCTTTGAGCAACTCTATGAAATACGTTCTCAACACTTAAAGACTCCATGACTTCTGGAATAAAATCGAACTTACCTTTAGATACACCACCACTTAACAAAAGCACGTCGTTCTCTACAAGTGCCTTTTGTAATTCACGTTTAATAACTTCCTTATCATCTAATAGATGTAGTGTATTAGCGTTAATTGAAGCATTTAATAAAGCCGCTTCAATAGTTAACATATTTGATTTACGTATTTGATGCGGCTTGGGTAACATATCAACTTCTACTAATTCGTTACCGGTAGCTATTGTACATACTTTTGGATTACCCTTAACCTTCACCAATGCTTTCCCAACCGTAGCCATCACCCCTATTTCTGCAGGTGTAATTTTTGTACCCTTGAAAAGTAGCAATGCACCTTCTTTCTCATCGCTACCTTGATAATGTATATTCTGACCTTTAGTAACTTTCTTATTTAATGTAGCCAATCCGTTTTCAATAGAAATATGCTCATACATGATCACTGTATCACAATTTTCAGGCACAACGGCACCAGTCATTACTTCTAGACAATGACGTTTATTGTTCAAAACTTGTTGTACAACACCAGCAGCAGCCTCGCCTTCAATGACAAAAGAATATTCAGAATTTACTAAATCTGAATATTGCACAGCTATACCATCTTTGGTGGCACGATCAAAAGGCGGAAAGTCTCGATCGGCATAAATATCTTCTGCTAAAATCCTATTAAGACTTTTTAAAAGCGGTACTTGTTCAACCCCTAAATCTAAAGGGTGACTTAAAACTTTTTGAAAAGCTTCTTTAAATGAAATCATAGTTTTAAAGGTAAAACTATTTCAATATATACGCTTTAGAATTGTATAAATAGTAATCGTAAGCTTAAAACAAACCCAGACCATTTACCAACAAAACTCTAATACCGACAACAAACACAAGTAATGCGGTCACCCTTTTTATACCGTTTGCAGATAATTTTTTTAAGCTGATGCGAATACCTAACTGACCACCAAGTAAAACGGCTATGACCAAGCAAATTGTTTCTCGCCATGGTAGTGATAATGAGCCACTGGTTATTAATCCAAACAACCCAGATACTGAATTTACTAAAATAAAGAAACTGGCTAGAGCTGCTATTTTTATGGCTTTATTCCATCTTAAATGATTTAAAATAGGAGCCAAGAAAATTCCCCCACCTATACCTACTAGTCCAGATAAGAATCCGATTCCAGCTCCTAAAACATAACTAATAGCTTTAGGGTACTTCTGTATTTCTTTTTTAGATTTATTCAAATTTAAGGTCTGGACAGCTAAAAACAATGCCGATAAAATAAGTGAACATCCTAAAATGATAAAGAAAACTGTTTCCTTTAACCGGAATGTTGCTCCAATATATGCCAATGGAATACTTATCAAAACAAAAGGTAAGAAGTCCTTTAATTTTGCATGTCCATTTTTAAAATATAGATATGTACTGCCCGATACTACCACTAAGTTACACACTAACGCAATTGATCGAATAACAAAAAAACTACTCAAAAAAAGCGTCAATAAAGCAAGGTAGCTAGAGCCACCACCAAAACCAACAGAAGAATAAAGGGTAGCAATTAAAAAGAACCCAATACACAATAATATAAGTTGCTCAATTGGTATCAACATAGTTTTTCATCTGGTTCATACCTCCCGAAATATTTATAAAATCTTTCCCTGGAAATAATTCTTGTAATTTATTAATCGCTTTTTTACTGCGAACACCAGACTGGCAAATAATGTAAACCGAAGCCTCCATATTAACCTCAGCAGTCCTATTTCCCAATTCAGCTAAAGGAATATGTTTGGATTCTTTTAAATATTGGCTCTTAAATTCCTTATTGGTTCTTACATCAATTAATTCAATAGACTGTGTAGAAAGTAGTAATTGAAGTTCATAAGCATTTATTGATTTTAAAGGAAGCTCACAATCAAATTCATAACTAGAAGCTAAGGTCTTAATTTCATTATTACCTAGCTGCAACTTAAATTTGATTCGTTGTGTACGTTGGGTCAGTGTGTCAAAAAGCAATAAAATGCCCGATAGCACTTCTCCTATTCCTGCAATAATCTTTACAACTTCTAATGCCTGTAGATTACCAATAATACCCGGTAAAATTCCAAGTACACCATTTTCATTACAATTAGGCACCGCGTCTGCTTGTGGCATTGTAGGGAACAAACAACGATATGTTGGTCCGCCTTGATAATTAAACACACTTACTTGACCTTCAAAAGCATGTAATGCCCCATAAACAAATGGCTTATTCTCAATTACACAAGTATCATTAATTAAATATCTAGTAGGGAAATTATCTGTAGCATCAACAATTACATCATATTCTTTAATAATATCAAGAGCATTAGTGACCGTTAAATAGATTTGATATGTTTTTATTTGAGTACTAGAATTTTGACGTAAAAGTTGATTTTTAGCAGCAATTACTTTAGGAGTGCCAACCATATCTTCTGAATACAACACTTGACGATGTAAATTAGATAACGAAACTACATCAGCATCTACGATACCTAAAGTACCCACTCCCATCGCATTTAAGTAGGTTAAAACAGGAACTCCTAATCCGCCAGCACCAATCACAAGCACTTTGGCTTGGCTAAGCTTTTGCTGTCCTTCAATTCCAAAACCGTTTAAAATCGTTTGTCTTTGATAACGTTCTTCGTTCATGGGGCTATTTTTAATAGCGCTTCTTTATATTCTGCCTTAGAATTTGCATTTAGTAGCACTTCCTTATATTCTGGGAACACCAAATTTACATCGGCATTGATCAAAAATTTTCTTGGACAAGAACCATTGCCTGCTTCTAAATAAGCTATAGATTGTTTAAGTGCTTCTGGCTCCCAAATGGCGCAAAGTGGCTCAGGTAATGGGTTATTTGCATCTGCAAACGCACTTGCTATCTTCCCCGTATTTCTAGCAGCGATTAATTCTTGTAGTGCCTTTTTATCCATCAATGGCAAATCGCATGCTAACACTAACCAAGCCGCTTCAGGATGTGCAATATGCGCCGATAACAAGCCATTATATGGACCTCTAAAATCATCCTTATCAATTATAGTATTGAAAGAATTTGGAATCTCTCTCTCTTGATCTTGTCGAATACTAAGAAATGTTTGCTCGCATACTTTGTTCAACAAATGATATAAATGTTCGCGTTGGGGTAGATTATGATAAGTTATTAAACCCTTATCCTCTCCCATCCTCGTGCTTTTACCTCCCGAAAGCACTAATCCGTATAACTTAGCGTTGGAAATCATTCTTTCCTCCTGTTTTTTGTTCTAATTGAATTGCACCAATAACTATATCCTGAGAAAGTGCTTTACACATATCGTAAATGGTTAATGCAGCTATTGAAACGCCAGTTAAAGCTTCCATCTCCACACCTGTTTTCTCATTACACTTGACAGTACATGTAATTTGAAAAGCATCTACACTTGGTTCTATTTCTACATTAATTTTCGAAAGGTTTATTTGGTGACATAAAGGAATTAGTTCTGCCGTTTTCTTCACTCCTTGTATGCCTGCAATAACAGCGGTTTGTACGATACTTCCCTTTTTGCCAACAAAATCTTGATCCGACAAGGATTTAAATACTTCTGAAGGAAACTTAATAGTTCCACTAGCAATGGCAGTGCGAACTGAAGCTACCTTTTGAGAAACATCTACCATAGTAGCATTACCCGATTCATCTATGTGTGATAATTTTTTCTGCATTACCCTCCTATTGAAGTCATTGAATTACTAAATACATCTTTATATTTTTCTTGTGCTTCAAAACCGGTTTTAGCCCTGTTACCAACAGCCTTTAAAATTTGTTCTTTGATATTTTCCTCTACATTATCCTTTCTCATTATATCTCTTAAATTCATACTTGCTTTGGCATATAAGCAAGTAATAACATCACCTGTTGCCGAAATTCGTAACCGGTTACAGCTACCACAAAAAGTTCTACTAAAAGATGGAATTACCCCAAAAGTTCCTTTAAAGCCTGGTATTTTATAATTTATTGAAGTAGATGTCTTTGGTGATTCTAATTTATAATACTCAGGATGTGCATTTCTAATGTGTTCAAGAATGGTCTTAAAATCCCATTTTATAGTTTGGAATTTTTTAGAACCGCCGTTGAAAGGCATTTCTTCAAGAAAACGCACAGACACATTGTAGTGCTTTGTAAGCTCTAACATCGGTATAATATCCTCCGTATTTTGACCTTCTAATGCTATAAAATTAATACGAACATTAAAGCCTTCGGTAATTAAACGAATGATATTGTTATATACAACATCATATTCATTACGTCGTGTAATACGTTCAAAAGTCTCTCGATTAATAGCATCCATACTCACATTGATGTTCTTAATCCCTAATTCCTTCAATTCATCAATATACGGTCCTATAAGTGTTGCATTAGTAGTCATTGAGATATCATCTAGACCTTCTAATTTTGATAAGCTACGCAACAGAACCATAAGGTCTTTACGAACAAAAGGTTCGCCTCCAGTGATTCTTATTTTGTCAATGCCCTGAGCAACTACAATTTCACTCAATTTTACCAACTCATCGATGGTAAACAGTTTGTCATTTTTCGCAAAATTGATGCCTTCCTCAGGCATACAATAATTACAACGCAGATTACAACGATCCGTAACCGCCAACCTCAGGTAATTAATTGCTCTATTATGATTATCTATTAACATTTATTTTATTAAAATTCAAAAATCAAGCTCAGGAACAATGTGCTTTGATTTAATTCTCACCCTTAATCTTTTACATCAGAATTACTACTACCCCAAATTTATGGATGTGCAGAAACCCAAACAGATTTATTTTTAAACTTCTCTTTTTTCCAAATGGGAACAGTTTCCTTCAAGGTATCGATTAAAAACCGACAGGCTTCAAAACAAGCATCTCTATGTGCAGATGATGCTCCTACAATAACAACGGGTTCTTCAACACCTTTTTCACCTACAGCATGTCTTATAAGCACTTTGTTCAAAGACCATTTTGCTAAAGCTTCATCCGCAATTTTACTCATTTCTTTCAGAGCCATGGCTTCGTATGTTTCGAATTCCAACGCTATTACTTCTTCGTTGTTTGTAAACTCACGAACAGCACCAACGAAAACACAAATTCCGCCACTATTAGCGTCGCTTAATTCGGCATACACCTTAGCGGTATCTATAACGTCAACAATCTCTACTACTTTCTTCATTAGCCTCCGCTTACTGGTGGTATTATTGCTATTTCTTCATTACCTTTCAATAGTACACTATCATCAGCATATTCACTATTGACTGCTACCGCCAATGAATTTAATTTTGAAAATTCGGGATAGCTTTCAATAAGTTGTTTCTTTAAAGAAGCAACACTAGTAGGTTGTAATTCATTAGAAAAACTAATTTCAGAACTCCCCACAATATCTTTTGTAATGCCAAAAAAAAGTACATTCATAATCATCTAAAATTAGATAAATTCCAAGTTACTTATAAAAAACAAGGTGCCATAAAAATGGCACCTATTTTAAAATAATTATATGATTTTGAAAATACTTCTACTCTACAATTACTGCATTGTCAGGTTTAGAATAAAAATCCATTGGCATAGCTTCTTTAGATAAACTAGCATTTTCAAAATTTACCGTTTTAGCAGCTCCTTTTAAAACACCTTTTTCAACTTTATGCCATGTTATAGCTTTAGGCAACAATACCTCATCGACCTTTACCCATTCTCCGTAATTTATCCAATTGATTTTTGTTGATGGCTCTCCACTAAAATAAGTCATGGTATACCCTAACCATTTCATCTCATATGTTTTTGCATCATAATGAATATAATATTCATCTGTAGAAGATGCACCTACGCCACTATTATAAGTGATTTTATAACCTGGATACGAAACACCATCATACTCTAATGCGCTAACTTCTTCATATTTAATACCGTCATCCGACAATACAAATGGCATAGCATAGAAGTAAAACATTAAGTTGTGATAGAACTTAGGCTTACCTTCATAATCACCAGTATTATCCAATAACCAAACATCACTACCGTTATAACCAAGTGTATACGCTGGTGTTGAAATTTTCTCTATTCTTTTATGAAGATCAACCGTTTGAATCTCGTTGAATTCGCTATTTGGCATTTCAAAATTCAAGGTTTGGTAGCTTTTCCAAACATTTAATCCTCCGTGAGCTTCAAACACTTTATTTAAATCAGTTGGATATTTATCTAAATTCACCTGTGCAACTACTTCCTTTGCAGCTTCAGTAATTATTTCTTTTTTAGGAGCATCTTTACATGAAAAAACAGCTAAGGCTAAAACTAAAAGGTAAAATTTATTCATAATTTAAATTACTTATTTATTATTTTTTGAAACCGCTTAGTCGAGAAACTATATGAGACTTACTAATTTGACTTATTTTTGCATCACATGCAAGTAACCAAACATATTAGCAGTACCCAAAACTCTTTAATAAAGAAAGTTTTATTATTAAAAGAAAAATCTAGGGAACGTAAAAAAACAGGTCTTTTTGTTCTGGAAGGATTACGTGAATTGCAAATTGCTTATAACGGTTTATATGAGATAGAAACAGTTTTATATTGTGATGACATCATAGATAATTCTGAAAGCAATACTATTTTAAAATCGATTAATGCAGACAAACATATATCTGTAAGTTTAGATGTCTATAAAAAAATAGCCTACCGAGATACCACCGAAGGAGTTATAGCTATAGTAAAAGGTAAAGACCACCAGCTTTCAAGTTTAAGTTTCGACACAAAAAATCCTTTAGTTCTAATTGCCGAAGCGCCAGAAAAACCTGGTAATATCGGAGCATTATTACGAACGGCAGATGCTGCCAATTTAGACGCAGTGCTTATTGCCAACCCAAAAACAGATTTATACAACCCAAATATAATTCGGTCTAGTGTGGGCTGTGTTTTTTCCAGAACTATTAAAATGGGGAGCACAACAGAAATCATTTCCTATTTAAATAAAGAAGGGTTTAATATATTTTGCGCAGCACTTTCTGCTTCTAAAGATTATACTACTGTAGATTTTAAAGAACCAACAGCAATCGTAGTAGGAACCGAGCATTCTGGATTAAGTGAAGAGTGGTTAGATAATGCTACCCAAAACATTATTATACCAATGGAAGGTGAGATAGATTCTATGAACGTTTCGGTATCTGCGGCAATACTTATCTTTGAAGCCAAGCGTCAACGTAAATTAAACAACTAAGACATATACTTTTTTTATTGAAATTTCCGTTTGGAACTACACTATATGGATAAAACACTAGTCTTTTATTGCATTCTTTTTATTCTAATTGGAGAATTCATACTTGCAACGGTAATGAACTACTTAAACGCAAAACGTTTTAAAGACCCAATACCTAAAGACCTTAGCGATGTTTACAATACAGAAGAGTATGTAAAATCGCAAGATTACAAACTAACCAATTATAAGTTCGGCATTTTCACGTCAATATTTTCATTGATACTAATTCTTCTGTTTTTATTTTTTGACGGATTTGCTTGGGTAGATAATATTGCCCAAAGCCAAAGCGAAAACATCATTATACAAGCACTAGTTTTCTTTGGTATTATTATGATTGGAAGCGATATCTTAAACATTCCGTTTTCATATTACCAGACATTTGTAATCGAAGAAAAATTCGGTTTTAATAAAACATCTAAATCCACCTTTTTTGTAGACAAACTAAAGCAATGGACCATGACAGTTGTCGTTGGCGGAAGCATTTTATCATTGGTGATTTGGTTTTTTCAATGGGCAGGAACCAACTTTTGGCTCTACACTTGGGCACTTGTTGCAGTATTTACTTTGTTCATGAATCTATTCTACAGCAAGTTAATTGTACCGTTGTTCAACAAGCAAGAACCTTTAGAAGCCGGCAGTCTAAAAGAAAAAATTGAAAATTACGCAGCCCAAGTAGGATTCGATTTACAAAACATTTTTGTCATAAATGGATCTAAACGCTCTACAAAAGCCAATGCCTATTTTTCAGGATTTGGAAAGGAAAAAAGAGTGACATTATATGACACCTTAATCAATGATTTAGATGAGGAAGAAATTGTTGCAGTTTTAGCCCATGAAATAGGGCACTATAAGAAAAAGCACATCATTTTTAATTTAACAACTTCAATTCTTTTGACAGGACTTATGTTGTTAATTCTATCTTTATTCATCAATAATCCAGAAGTTTCGTTGGCAATCGGTGTAGACAGACCAAGTTTTCATGCTGCCTTAATAGGCTTTGGTATACTATATAGTCCTATTTCAGAAATTACGGGACTATTAATGAATCATTTTTCTAGAAAATTTGAATACCAAGCAGATGACTATGCAAAGAACACTTATGCAGCCTTACCATTGGTAACATCTCTTAAAAAGCTATCAAAAAACAGTCTTAGCAACTTAACTCCGCATCCGGCATATGTTTTCATGCATTATTCCCATCCACCTTTAATCGACCGTATACGTAATTTAAAGGCATAATTTTTGTTGCTCATCATATAAGATTATCTTATTTTTAATCTAGTATGACACAGGCAGCAATAGAAGAGGAAAATAAGCTTATAGCTCACGAGTACAAAGAATTATTGCGTATTAGCTACCAAACCCTAACGGATGAGGATAAGAAACTAATACGTAGTGCTTTTGAGATAGCTGTTGATGCGCATAAAACTCAACGTAGAAAATCTGGAGAAGCCTACATTTTTCATCCTATAGCGGTTGCAAAAATAGTAGCATCAGAAATTGGTTTAGATGCAGTATCCATTGCATCTGCCTTACTACATGATGTCGTTGAAGATACCGAGTATACCTTAGATGACATTGACCGCATGTTCGGTGAAACCGTTGCCCGTATTGTTGACGGACTCACCAAAATATCGCATTTAAAGAAAGACATGAATATCTCCCAACAAGCGGAGAACTTCAGAAAAATGTTATTGACCTTAAATGATGATGTACGTGTAATCATTATTAAAATTGCAGATCGATATCACAACATGCTTACCATGGATTCCATGCCAGAGCACAAGCAAGTGAAAATCGCTTCTGAGACTTTATACATTTATGCGCCTTTAGCACATAGAATAGGTCTTTACAACATTAAATCGGAGCTAGAGGACTTAAGTTTAAAATATACCGAGCCAGAAGTTTACAAGTCTATTAAAGACAAAATAGAAGACAGTAAAGAAGAGCAACAAGCTTATATTGATGCTTTCTCTGGAACCATTGATAATTCTCTTAAAAAAGAAGGGCTCAATTATACTATTAAAGGGAGGATGAAATCTATCTTCTCGATGCGTAAAAAGATGATTGCTCAAAATGTCACTTTTGAGGAAATCTATGACAAGTTCGCTATTCGAATCATCTATAAATCTGATGTACAGAACGAAAAATTTCTTGCATGGAAAATTTACTCCATAGTAACTGATCACTTCACCCCTAACCCAGTTAGATTACGTGATTGGATTTCGTCTCCAAAATCTACTGGATACGAAGCATTACATATTACCGTAATGGGACCTAAAGGAAAATGGGTAGAAGTACAGATTAGAAGTGAACGCATGCACGAAATTGCCGAAAAAGGATATGCAGCGCACTTTAAATATAAACATGGCAACCAAAAAGAACAAGGAATAGAAGTATGGTTGAACAAACTTCAAGAAGCATTAGAAAACGCAAATACCAATGCAGTCGATTTTGTTGAAGAATTTAAGCTCAACCTGTATTCTAAAGAAATATTTGTATTCACCCCTAAAGGAGAATTAAAATCTTTACCAAAAGGTGCTACACCTTTAGATTTTGCCTTTAGCATACATACCGAAGTAGGCATGCGCACAAGAGGTGCTAAAGTGAATGGTAAATTGGTACCATTAAACACAACATTATCTAGTGGAGACCAACTTGAAATTATCACTTCTGATCAAGCAAAACCTAATCAAAACTGGTTAGATTATGCTACCACGGCAAGAGCACGAGCTAAAATTAAATCTGTTTTAAGGGAAGAGAAGAAATCTGTTGCCGAAGATGGAAAAGAAATATTACGAAGAAAACTTAAGTCGCAAAAAATTTCGCTTAATGAAGATTCCATCAATAAAATGGTATCCTTCTTTAAACTTAAAACTAGTTTAGACTTGTTTTACAGAGTAGGCATTGGCTCTATTGACAATACCATGCTCAAAGATTTTGCCTCTTCTTACAGTAACGCATTCATTAGTTTCTTTAAGAACAGAATGCGAAAATCACCTACACAAGAAGATATCAATAAGGATGAAATTACATCTAAATACGATATGCTTGTTTTTGGCAAGGAAGAAGAAAAATTAGAATATAAACTTTCTCTTTGTTGTAATCCCATTCCAGGTGACGAGGTGTTTGGTTTCGTTAGTGTATCTGAAGGAATTAAAGTTCATAAGAAGAATTGTCCCAATGCAATTTCATTACAGTCTAATTATGCCTATCGCATTATTAGCGCCAAATGGATAGATTCTTCGCAACAAGAATACCAAGCGGACATAGTAATGACGGGTATTGACAACCTAGGTCTCGTAAGTGATATTACAGAGGTTATATCTGATATTATGCACGTTAATATGCGTAATTTAAATTTCAGTACCGATGGTGGAACCTTTAAAGGAAAAATTACTGTAGTGGTCAAAAATAAGGCTGTATTAAAAAAGCTAACCGATAATCTCATGAACATCAACGGTATTGATAAAGTTACACGTATTTAGAAAAAGGAAATTAAAATTTAACTGTACCTTTGTGTATTAATAAGTAAATATGTCTTCTGATAAAAATCAAGAAATTGTAAAAAACGTCTTCACTACCTTTTTGGAGGACAAAGGACATAGAAAAACACCTGAGCGCTACGCTATTCTTCAAGAAATCTACGTAAGTGATGAGCATTTTGATATAGAATCACTTTATATTAAAATGAAGAATAAAAATTATCGCGTTAGTAGGGCTACACTTTACAACACAATAGAGCTTCTTTTAGATTGTAAATTGGTTCGCAAGCACCAATTTGGTAAAAATCAGGCTCAATACGAAAAATCATATTTTGATCGCCAACACGATCACGTAATCTTAACCGATACCGGCGAAGTAATGGAATTTTGTGATCCACGTATACAATCCATAAAGCAAACTATAGAAGAAGTTTTTGATATAAAAATCAATACACACTCCCTTTATTTTTATGGGACTAAAAATACTCCTGCAAAAGATGCAGGCAAAAAAGAAATTAAATAGAACTAACCAGTATATAATATTTAGATGGCAGTAGATTTATTGTTAGGCCTACAATGGGGTGACGAAGGAAAAGGGAAAATTGTTGATGTATTAACTCAAGATTACGACATTATTGCTCGTTTTCAAGGTGGACCAAATGCTGGACACACTTTGGAATTCGACGGAATAAAACATGTTCTACACACTATCCCTTCAGGAATTTTTCATGAAAATGCAGTGAACGTAGTTGGTAATGGTGTTGTTATAGACCCAGTTATTTTCCAAAAAGAATTAGATGCTTTGAAGAAATTTAATTTAGATATAAAATCTAAATTATTCATTTCTAGAAAGGCACATTTAATTTTACCTACACATAGATTATTAGATGCCGCTTCGGAAGCATCTAAAGGAAAAGCTAAAATAGGTTCTACGCTAAAAGGTATTGGTCCTACTTATATGGACAAAACCGGTAGAAACGGTATGCGTATTGGAGATCTAGAATTAAGCGATTGGAAAGAAAAATATCGCAGTTTAGCCAATAAGCATGAAGCTATGATTAGTTTCTATGATGTGGACATTCAATATGATCTTGCCGAATTAGAGGCCGATTTCTTTAAAGCTGTAACCGAACTAAAGCAATTAACTTTTATTGACAGTGAAGAATATTTGTACCAAGCTCAAAAAGCAGGTAAAAAAATATTAGCTGAAGGAGCCCAAGGATCTTTATTAGATATTGATTTTGGAACATACCCATTTGTAACCTCATCTAATACAACTGCTGCTGGCGCTTGTACAGGTTTAGGTGTAGCACCAAATCAAATTGGTGATGTAAAAGGAATATTCAAGGCATATACTACTAGAGTTGGTAGCGGTCCTTTCCCTACTGAGCTATTTGATGAAGATGGTGAGACAATGGGACGTGTTGGAAATGAATTCGGCGCTACTACTGGTAGACCAAGACGTTGTGGATGGTTAGATTTAGTTGCTTTAAAATACGCAGTTCGTGTAAATGGAGTAACCGAACTAATGATGATGAAAGGTGATGTACTTAGCGGATTCAAAAAACTTAAAATTTGTACAGCTTATAACTATAAAGGAGAGCAGATAGAGCATTTTCCTTTTAATATTGAAGCAGAAAATGTTACTCCGGTATATTCAGAAATGGATGGTTGGAAAGAAGATTTAACTAAAATGACTTCTGCTGACCAATTACCAAAAGCACTTAATGAGTATATAGCTTTTCTAGAAAAAGAATTAGAAGTGCCAATTAAAATTGTTTCAGTAGGTCCAGACAGAACTCAAACAATTCTAAGGTAGACATTTAGCGACCAGAATAGGTTGTTCAACTTACAGGAATGGCGATATAGGGAAATACCTTTATCGCCATTCTTTTTTTTTGTATTTTCCATACTGTGTAAAATTTACATTTTCACAATTCAACAACAACTTAAATACAAATCAAATAATGAAAAAAACAACCTACACAACTCTTCTTTTATTTCTTGTTTTAGCTACGGCATGTAAAACAGAAAAAAAAGAAAAAGTTGAAGAGCAGGTCGCTAAAGAAAAAAAATCTGAAGGTGAGTGGATTACCTTGTTCGATGGCGAAACTACTAAAGGCTGGCGCGCATACAACGGAAAAGAATTACCTCCTGGATGGATTGCTAAGAACGGTGAACTACAATTTGACACAGAATTAGGAAAAGAACAGGATTACACCGGTGGAACGGACATCATATTTGGTGATGAAGAATTTGATAATTTTGAGCTGTATGTAGAATGGAAATTGCCAAAAGGTGGTAATAGCGGTATTTTTTATCATTTAAAAGAAGGATATGACAGTCCGCCAGAGGTATCTCCAGAATATCAATTAATCGATGATGAAAACTATGCAAGTATTCATGATTTAACCAATTACAATTTAAGCTTAGGATATACTGACAAGCCAGAAGAGCTTAAACCATTACAACAAACTGCTTCTGACTATGCTATGCATGCCGCAGATCCAGAAGGCAAGATATTACACCCAGTAGGTGAATGGAATACTACAAGAATTATTTTTACACCCGAGCAAGTTGAGCACTGGTTAAATGGCAAAAAAGTAGTGTCATTTATTCCATGGGACGAGGCCTGGTACGAAAAAAAGAACTCGGACAAATGGAAGAATAGCGAAGATTATGGTAAGTTTAAAACTGGCTTTATCGGTTTCCAAGACCATTCTAGTCCTATTTGGTTCCGCAACATAAAAATTAAAAAACTTTAACCACCACACCAATGAATAAAAGAGATTTTATAAAAAACGCAGCCGCATTGTCCACATTCGTATTATTACCATCTGGACTTTGGTCATGTAAGAAAGAGGAAAAAGTACTAACTAGACTTCGTACTGCACATATTGGTGTTGGTAACATGGGAGCTGAAGATTTAAAAGCAATTTCATCTCATGCCAAAGTTGATGTAACTGTATTATGTGATGTAGATGCAAATAATTTGGCAGCAGCAAAAGAGCTACATCCAAATGCAAAAACATATACCGATTACAGGGTAATGCTAAAAGAAATGGGCGATGAAATAGATGCTGTTGTAGTTTCTACACCAGATCATACACATGCACCAGCTTCAATGATGGCTATGGAAATGGATAAACCGGTTTATTGTCAAAAACCACTTACCCATTATGTATCTGAAGCTAGAGCAATGAACAAGCTAGCTGCAGAAAAAGGCTTGGTTACCCAAATGGGAATTCAAGTACATTCATTTTACGATTATAAATTAGCCACCTTATTAATACAATCAGGAATCATTGGAAAAGTACATACTGTACGTGCATGGTCTCCTAAAGATTGGGGATATGACGGGACGGAACCTACAGGATCAGATCCAATTCCAGAATCATTAGATTGGAATCTATGGTTGGGAACTTCAGCCGAAAGACCATACAAAGAAGGTTTCTATCACCCTGGAAATTGGAGAAAATTAGTTGACTATGGTTGTGGAACCTTAGGAGATATGGGTGTACATATATTTGATACACCATACAATGCCTTAAATCTACAAGTACCAAAAACCATTAAAAATGAATGTAGAGAACCAAACGGATTCGGTTTTCCGCAGAAAAATGTAGTGACCTATGAATTTCCGCAGACTGAATATACTGCAGAAACTTTAAAATGGGTTTGGTATGACGGTCCTGGTGCCCCAGATGATCATGAAGATTTAATATTACCGGGTGCAAAGAATATGACTTCTACTGAAGATACTTCTAAAGATTCTATGGAAGATAAAATGTCTTTAGATACCAAGACAGCTGGCGAAGGAACATTACCTGACCAAGGAGCAATGTTCATTGGTGAAAAGGGAAGATTATTGCTTCCGCACTTTATGCAACTACCACAGAAAATAGTAGATGGCGAATATGTAGATATTTCTGCAGAAATAGAAGCCGTAGAAAAAGCCAATAATATGGGTACCATAATTCGTAATTATGATACTGAAGGACCTAAACATTACCATCAATTTGTTGATGCATGCTTAGGCACAGATGAAACCACCGCACCTTTTTCATATGCGTCTAGACTAACGGAAACTATTTTGCTAGGAGTTATTGCCGGCAGGTTCCCAAATCAAGTTTTGCATTGGGACAGTGAAAATGCCAAGTTTGCTGAAGAAGAAGCAAATGCTTTTCTGGAGGGTGATTATAGAAATTTCTAAATCATTCTGTAAAATAACAAAAACCACTTTCGAGTGGTTTTTTTATATCTATATTTAAAGGTACCAACCTCAAACAACATACTCAATAATGACAAAAATCTTTACTTTACCATTTAGATTAGCCTTGCTATTCATTAGTATTATACTGATTTATAGTTGTACCGAAAACAAAGAACCGCTAATACAGATAACACCTCATTCTTCTATTGTTTTAATTGGAAATAATTTAGGCTCTAGAATGTTGAATTATGGGAGTCTAGAAACCGAATTACAACTTCGCTACCCTAACGATTCACTTATAATTAGAAATATGTGTGATGGTGTTGACACACCTGGTTTTAGACCGCATTCGGGCCGTGTTTCTCCTTGGGCTTTTCCAGGAGCAGAAAAATTTCAATCAGAACTAGCGCAAAATTCTGGTAGCGAAGGAATTTTTGAAACTCCAGATGAATGGCTAACACGCTTAGAAGCTGATGTCATTTTAGCCTTTTTCGGCTACAATGAATCTTTTGAAGGCGCGGCTGGATTGGATAATTACAAGTTGGAATTGGACGCATTCATAAAGTATTCTCTTAAACAAAAATATAATGGGTCTACCCCTCCACAACTGGTTATTGTTTCACCTATTGCTTTTGAAAACATATCCGACCATGTAGATGTGCCTAATGGTAATTTAGAGAATGAAAATCTCAAATTATATGCAGATGCAATGAGAGCTATATCTGCAAACAATAATGTTCCATTTATAGACGTATACAATCCTTCAAAAAAATGGTTTGAGAGTACTGAAACTGATTTCACTATAGATGGCTCTCAATTAAACAAAGACGGTTATGATAAGCTCGCTGAATTCTTGGCCGATCAACTTACTGGAAATGAAACTATAAAATCAGAAGAAAAAAGAGTCGCGGTAAACGAAGCTGTTAAAGAGAAGAATTTCCATTGGCACAACGATTTTAAAATTCCCAATGGCGTACATGTTTTTGGTAGACGACATGCTCCTTATGGTCCAGACAACTATCCCTTCGAAATAAAGAAAACAAGAGAACTTACTGCTATTAGAGATTCATCTATATGGGCAACTACATTAGGGAATTCATATGATATAAAATCAGCTGATGCACTCACAAGCAAACTACCCCCTGTAGAAACCAATTACAATTTAGGTGATGGTGAAGACATCACTCATTATAAATATGGTAAAGAAGCCATAGAGACCTTAACGGTACCAAAAGGTTATAAAGTAGAATTATTCGCCTCTGAAAAAGAATTTCCAAATCTGGCTAATCCTGCACAGATATCTTTTGATAATAAAGGTAGATTATGGGTCGCTACCCTGCCCTCTTATCCGCATTACAAACCTGGTGACCCAAAGCCAAATGACAAGATTATTATATTAGAAGATACCGACAATGATGGTAAGGCAGATAAAGAAACTGTCTTTGCCGATAAATTACACTTACCTATAGGATTTGAATTTACTCCGGAAGGAGTTTATGTAAGTCAAGGCACCAATTTGAAGCTTTACACTGACACCGATGGCGATGATAGAGCAGATAGAGTAGAGATTGTATTGAGTGGGTTCGATGATCACGATACACACCATGCCATATCTGCATTCTGTGCAGATCCATCAGGTGCATTTTATATGTCTGAAGGAGTTTTTCTACACACCAATGTTGAAACCTCATACGGACCAATCAGAGCTACCAATGGTGGATTTTACAGATACAATCCACAAAGAAAACACTTAGAACGCACGCTGCAGGTTCCTATTCCAAATCCGTGGGGAATAGCCTTTGACGAATGGGGACAAGATTTCTTTTTGCACACCTCAGGTCCAAAAGTAAACTGGATGATGCCAAGCTCGCTAAAACCAATTTACGGCATAGCATCTCCATTAACAGAAGAATTGGTTGAAGAGGCACACCGTGTTAGACCAACTTCAGGAATGGAATTTATATCAAGTAGCCATTTCCCAGATGAGGTACAAGGTGATATGCTATTAGCCAATTCTATCGGGTTCTTAGGTTTAAAACAGCACCAAATGATGGAAAGTGGTACAGGCTACACATCTAAACACAGACAAGATTTAATAACAAGTACCGATCCTAATTTTAGACCTGTTGAAATGGAAATTGCACCAGATGGATCTTTATATGTAGTCGATTGGCACAATGTCTTAATAGGTCATATGCAGCATAATGCCCGTGATCCGTTAAGAGATCACGTTCATGGTAGAATTTATAGAATCACCTACCCTTCTAGACCTTTGGTTGAACCCGCTAAAATTGACGGAGCTTCGATCGCACAATTATTTGAAAATTTAAAATTACCCGAATACAGAACACGTTATAGAACCCGTCGCGAATTACGAGGAAGAAATACCGATAAAGTTCTTAATTATCTAAATACTTGGGTTTCCAACTTAGATAAAAGCGATTCCAATTACGACCACAATCGCTTAGAAGCCTTATGGGTTTCATGGGGATTAAATAAAGTAGATGCACCACTTTTAGAAACCTTATTAAAATCTAAAGATCACAGAGTTCGCGCTGCAGTTGTTAGAGTAATTCGATATATGGGGCATCAATTGAACAACTCTCAAGATTTATTGAAAATTGCCGCAGCAGATAAACATGGCAGAGTTCGTTTAGAAGCTATTACAGCTGCATCATGGCTGCCAAAATCTGAAGGCATGGAAATATTGGAAGTTGCTAGAAAACATCCATTAGACGAATGGATGCAGGACTCCTTTAATTTTGCAGAAACAAGATTAACAGGTAAATTTTTAGAAGAAGCATCAGAGAAAATACTTGCCTCCCATTTAAAAGGCGATGATTTAGAAGTCTTTGCAAAAGGAAAGAAAATTTATGAAACCGAAGGGTATTGCATAACTTGTCACCAAGAAGCAGGTACGGGATTACAAAAAGCCGGCTACCCAACACTTGTGGGGCAAGAATGGGTTCTAGGTGATGAAGAACGGTTAATAAAATTAGCACTGCACGGACTTTACGGGCCAATGAACATAATGGGCAATCACTACGAAGGTCAAGTACCTATGATGGCTTTTAAAGGTCTTTTAAAAGATGATGAAATTGCAGCAGTTCTTACTTATGTTAGAAATTCCTTTGGCAATAAGGCATCAGTAATTCACCCCAATAAAGTAAAAGAGGTCAGAGAGGCAACTAAAGACCGTAACAGTTTTTATACACCAGACGAGTTGTTAGAAGAACATCCAATGAAATAAACAATCATAAAATTGATTATATGAAATTGAAATATATAGCACTACTCTTTTTAAGCATACTAACCGCATGCGGCGAAAAAGGAAAAGAGAAAAAAGAGACCGTTTTAGAAGAAGCTAAGGTTCCACATATTGTATTTGTTACAGGAGAAGAGGAATATCGTTCAGAAGAATCTTTTCCTATGTTAGCCAAGCTTGCAAAAAGAGAATTGGGCGCTAAGGTTACAGTTGTCTATTCAGTAGATAGTCTTGGTTATATTGACCCTAATAGAACAGACCATATTGCAGGGTTGGAAGCATTAGAAACTGCAGATTTAATGGTCGTATTTATGCGTTTTAGAAATCTTCCTAAAAACGAGCGTGATTACATTACTAACTATGTAGAATCTGGCAAACCTATGGTTGGCTTTAGAACTACCTCACATGCTTTTAAATATGATAACGATTCTACATTAGTTGAATATAATAATGCTTGGCCTGCAAAAGTTTTTGGTCAACAATGGATCACTCACCATGGTCATTTTGATGATGGCAAGTATCCTGTAACAAATATATCTATTAAAAAAGGTCAGACAGAGAATCCAATATTAAATGGATTTTCTGAATTTGAAGCATATTCATGGTTATATCATGTAGATGGTGGCGACTGGAAACTACAAGGAGATAGCGAGCCAATTTTAATGGGACATTCAACAAAATCTCAACATGAAATAAATGGTAAGTTAGATGAGTTTTCTTTGGATAACCCTGTAGCATGGACTAAAAGCTATACAGGTACATCAGGTAAAAAGGCTAGAGTTTTCTTTACAACACTCGGACATCCTTATGATTTAAAATTACCGGTAACGCGAAAAATAGCAATGAACGGAATTTATTGGGCCCTAGGAAAAGAAAACAGCATACCAGAAGACGGCGTTAATGTCACTCTAGACGAACCATTTCTACCTAACAATTCAGGATTCGGACAAAAATTTAAAAAGAATCGTAAACCAGAGCCTATACAGTAGTACTTTACTAAATGTATGCTAATAGTATTATGCGCTCTTTTAAAATGTTCTATTTTTGAAAAAAAAGTAGATTGAAAAACTTTTGCGTAACCATCTTGTTATTTTTCACTTTCTCATTATTAGGTATAGCCCAAGAAAAGAATGCTGAAGAAGGACCGAAACAAATTAATATTGTCTACGGTGCCAACTTCACTAAAAATGAGGTAGAATACCCAGGTGCATCTATCTTTAGTAAAGATGACCGCCAAGTACAATTTGAACACCAAGGTGCTGACCTGTGGTGCGATGTTGCCATTTATTATCAATTAGAGAACCGTTTAGAGGCTATTGGAAATGTCATTTTAAAGCAAGGGGATTCCGTAGAAATGACCAGTAAAAAAATCAACTATTTAGGTGATGTAAAATTGGCAAAAGCTTGGGGAAATGTAGTTCTTACAAATTCAGACATGACTTTAAGAACGGACACCCTGCGTTTAGACCGTGAAAAGCAAGAAGCATTTTACCAAGATAATGGCACGGTGGTAGATTCTGCAAATACATTGACGAGTAAAATTGGCAAGTATTTTATGGAACTTAAAAAATATCAATTTTTAGATAGCGTACATGTTCAAAATCCGAAATACACGGTAGACTCTGAGCAATTAGATTATTATACAACATCTAAGAATGCGTACATGTATGGTCCTTCTACCATTAATGGCGAGGCATATAAAATATATTGCGAGAGAGGTTTTTACGACACAAAAATTGAAAGCGGTTACGGAATTAAAAACACCCGAATAGATTACAACAATAGAATTATAGAAGGTGACAGCGTCTATTTTAACAAGGCAAAAGAGTTTGCTTCCGCTACCAATAATATTACCGTTACAGATACCATAAACAACGGAATAATTAGAGCTCATTATGCCGAAGTGTTCAAAGCCAAAGATTCTGTTTTTGCTACTAGAAGAGCCGTTTCTATTTCTGTACAAGAAAAAGATTCATTGTTTGTACATGGTGATACACTAATGGTAACTGGAAAACCAGAAGACAGAGTTTTAAGAGCATTTAGAAATGCTAAATTCTATAAGACAGATTTAAGTGGTAAATGTGATAGTATACATTCTGAGCAGAAAACAGGTATTACGCAATTGATTAGAAATCCAGTTATTTGGAACGGTGCCAATCAAATGACCGGTGATAGCATACACTTAAAATCAAATTTAGAAACTGAAAAATTAGATTCGTTAAAAGTGTTGAAAAATGCTTTCATCATTTCACTTGATAGTGTTAGTATGACCGGCTATAATCAGGCAAAAGGAATTAATTTGTTTGGTAAGTTTATAGAAAATGAGCTTAAACTTATTGACTTGGTTCAGAATACAGAAGTTGTATACTATATGTATAACGATGATGACGAATTAATAGGTATAGACAAAACTGTTTGTAGTAAGATTCGTATTACTATGTCAGATAATGATATAGAAGACCTCTCCTTTTACACAAACCCCGACGGAGATATTTTCCCTGAAAAAGATTTACCGAAAAACAGTAGAATTTTAAAAGGTTTTGTGTGGCGCGGCGATGAACGCATACTAACCAAAGAAGATATTTTTGATGAAGATGATAACAATTTAGAATTAGTTATTATTAATGGAATTGACAACCCTATAGATATTGATGCCGAAGAGTTGCAACGAAGTCAAAACGAATCTGACCCGATAAATAATATTCCTACACAAGGTAAAGCTACAGACCCTAAAACTTCTGTAAAGCCGAAAAAAGTGAAATAGAGATTTCACATGAGCAAAGACTTTTTAAAATACCAAGCACAAACTTCTCCATATCCATTAGGAATGGAGGTATCGCACGCTAGCGGAAGTTATATCTATGATACCAATGGCAATGCACATTTAGATTTTGTAGCAGGTGTGTCCGCATGTACACTTGGTCATTGTCATCCTAAAGTAGTTTCCGCAATAAAAGAACAGGTAGAAAAATATATGCATGTTATGGTGTATGGCGAATATGTCCAATCTCCCGCAACTACGTACACGAAATTATTAGCAGATAATTTACCAGAACCTTTAGAGGTAACTTATTTAGTAAATTCAGGTACAGAAGCTATAGAGGGTGCTTTAAAACTTGCACGGAGATATACAGGACGTTCAGAAATTATCGCAGCAAAATCTGCATATCATGGGAATACCATGGGCAGTTTAAGTCTTATGGATTTTGAAGAACGTAAAAGTGTATTCAGGCCTTTACTCCCAGATATCTATCATATAGAATTTAATAATGAGAAAGATTTAGAAAAAATAACTCACAAAACTGCTTGTGTAATACTTGAAACTATACAAGGGGGCGCTGGTTTTATACTTCCTAAAAATGGTTATTTAAAGAAAGTAAAAGAGCGTTGTAAAGAGATGGGCGCATTGTTAATTCTTGATGAAATACAGCCTGGTTTCGGTAGAACGGGTAAGTTATTCGCTTTTGCACACTTTGATTGTATTCCAGATATATTGGTGATTGGAAAGGGAATGGCATCTGGGTTGCCAGTTGGTGCTTTTACTTCTAGTAAAGAAATAATGCATACGTTAAGTGAAAACCCAAAGATGGGTCATATTACCACGTTTGGTGGAAACCCGGTAATCGCAGCTTCAAGTTTAGCAACCTTAGATGTATTATTAAATTCCTCATTAATTGAGGACACTTTAAAAAAGGAACTGCTTTTTAAGAAGCTATTAAAACATCCGAAGATAAAAGAAATTAGAGGTAGAGGATTAATGTTGGCTCTTATTATGGATTCACCAGAAACAGCCAATAAGTTAGTACTACACGCCAAAGACAAAAATCTAATCTTGTTTTGGTTATTGTTTGAAAATAGGGCTGTTCGTATATCACCACCTTTAACCATAACAGAAAAAGAGATTCAAGAAGGCTGTGAGATTATTTTAGCACTTCTTAATTCTTTGTAAATCAATGTTGTTAACTAATTTGTTAATAATATAGATAGCTATAATGGCTTAACCCCCGTACAAACGCTTACTTTTAAATTATCTAGTAAACCCAAAAAGTTCCTATGGCGTTAGAATCTAACGAGAGACCGGACAAGCCAATAACAAAATTCGAATCAATGTTAAAGACAGATGATGTCTATTTCTTTGATGCCGAAGATTTTGAAGATATTGTACACCATTATTTAAATCATGGTAAAATTTCTTTGGCTAAAAAAGGAATTAAGATTGGTCTGCAACAACACCCCGGTTCTATTGAATTAAAATTGCTTCAAGTTGAAGTCATGGTTTTTGAAAACCAAATGGATAAAGCTGAAGCGCTTTTAGATGAGCTTCAACTTTTAGACAACCACAATGAAGAAATTTATATTCAACGCGCAAATATTTATTCTAAGCTAGACAATCATGAAGGTGCAATAGCACTTCTTCAAAAGGCGTTAAGCATCACCAATAACAGCTTTGATATTTATAGTCTTTTAGGCATGGAGTATTTGTTCATGGACAACTTCAACGATGCCAAAGAAAGCTTCATGAAGTGCGTAGAGTTTGACGAGCAAGATTACTCATCGTTGTACAATGTTATCTATTGCTTTGAGTTTCTTGAAGATTATGAAGGTGCAATTATTTATTTGAACGGGTATTTAGAGAATAATCCTTATTGTGAGGTAGCTTGGCATCAACTAGGTAAACAGTACTACTATAAAGAAATGTACACCGAGGCATTATCTGCTTTTGATTTTGCTATTATCTCAGATGACACATTTATAGGCGCCTATTTTGAAAAAGGAAAAGTTCTTGAAAAATTAGGTCGACATAAAGAGGCTATCGAAAATTACGAGACTACAATTTCTATTGAAGACCCTACATCTCATGCATTTTTAAGAATAGGAAAATGCTACGAAAAGTTGAAGGATACTGAAATGGCAAAATACTATTTCTACCAGACTGTACACGAGGATCCTCAATTAGACAAGGGTTGGTTAGCTATTACAAATCTTTACTACAATAATAAGGATTATGAAAAAGCTGTGTTTTATATTAATAAGGCATTGAATATAGATGGAGAGAATCCGCAATATTGGAAAAAGTGTGCTAAAATTCATATGGCACTTAAAAACTATGACCAAGCCAATTTCGCATTCAAACAAGCAGTAGATTTAGGAAATTACGAATTGGAAACGTGGCTAAATTGGGCTGAGGTTGTGCATATTAATGGTGAACAAGCGGCAGCTGTTGAGATTTTATCTCAAGGAAGAGAATTTTATCCAGAGAGCTTAAAATTACTATACAGATCTGTTGGCTATCTTTTACTTGCAGAAGACCCTATTAACGCACGTATAATGTTGATGGATGCATTGAAAATTGATAAGAAGCAGAAAAAACTACATTTGTTCACAGAAAATTTTCCAAAATACGGCAAGTCTGAATGGACACAAGAAATTGTGAAAAAATACAATAAAACCTCGTAGAAAGGGTTCTACATTTCATGGAGAATAGAAAACTTAAAGATTATACTTTCATATCATTAAAAGGTATGGGAATGGGTATTGCCGAATTGGTTCCTGGAGTATCTGGCGGAACAATAGCCTTTGTAACAGGTATTTATGAAGAATTCATTACTTCTATCAACAATGTAAACCTAACCACCTTAAAAGTACTTAAACAAGAAGGTTTTAAAATGTTTTGGAAGAAATTAAACGGTAATTTTCTTTTGGCTTTGCTCATTGGAATGATGATCAGTATTTTCTCCCTATCCAAAGTAATTGCGTGGTTATTAGAAGATCACCCAATACCAACATGGTCATTCTTTTTTGGACTGGTATTGGCAAGTGTAATATTCGTAGCCAAGTCCATAAAAAAATGGAACATTTTAGCTATATTATTATTCATAATAGGCACAGCAAGTGCATTTTACATAACTACCCTACCCCCATCGGCTAGTTCTGGTAGTTTGCCTTTTATTTTCCTCTCTGGTGCCATAGCAATTTGCGCAATGGTTTTACCAGGTATTTCTGGATCATTTATATTAGTTTTATTAGGATCTTACAAAACAGTTCTAGAAGCCGTAAATGAAAAGGATTTTGGAATTATAGTCACCTTTGCCTTTGGTGCCGCCTTTGGTATTTTAAGTTTTGCTAGAGTTTTGAAATGGATGTTCACCAATTATAAAGACGCTACTCTTGCTGTATTAACTGGTTTTATTCTTGGTTCATTAAATAAAATATGGCCTTGGAAGAATATAATCGAGATTATTCAAATTGGAAAAAAAGAAATTATAATAGACGAAAATATCTCTCCATTCGCTTTTTCTGGAGATAATCAATTAACCTTTGCCATTGTTGCCGCTATCATCGGTTTTTCTCTTATTTTTATATTAGAAAAATCAGCTTCTAAGAAGTAAGCGAAAACATACATGAACCAACCCCGATCCCTTACCGATAAATTTTTCTTGGTCATTAAGGGTCTTTGCATGGGCACAGCCAATAAAGTACCTGGGGTCTCTGGGGGAATAGTTGCCTTTGTTGGTGGTTTTTACGAAGAGTTTATATATTCACTTCAAAAAGTAAATGCTAAAGCTTTTAAGCTCTTAATTAATGGTAGGTTTAAAAGTTTCTACCGTTATATTAATGGCTCTTTTTTAACCCTTCTTATATTTGGTATGCTAGTTAGTTATTTCAGCATATCAAAAGTTTTAGACTATTTTTTAGTTAAACGAGAACTATTTGTTTGGGCTACCTTTTTTGGTATGATTCTAGGCTCAATCTATTACATAGGTAAGGATTTCGATTACTGGAAAAAGAAAACATTTACTGCTGCAATTATTGGCTTAAGTGTTGGGGTCGCAATTAGTTTTCTTAACCCTGCAAAAGAAAACGACAATCTGTTATTCATCTTTTTATGCGGAATGATCAGTGTATCTGGCATGACCCTTCCAGGACTTTCAGGTTCCTTCATTTTAATATTATTAGGAAATTATGTACTACTACTAGTAGATTCGGTAAATGCCCTTTATGATACTTTTTCAGAAGTATTAGTAGGTGATTTCAGCTTCACCTCTAACATCGAGAGACTACATACCCTTAAAATTTTAGCAGTATTTACATTGGGATCAGCTACTGGTCTGGTTACCTTATCGCATTTACTGACCTTTGTATTAAAACATTATAAGCATGTAACAACTGCAATTATACTAGGATTTATAACTGGATCTCTAGGTGTGGTGTGGCCATGGAAGAAAACTATTTTCAAAACCGGATTTGACGGTGAATTGATTTTAGACACTAACGGAAAAAAAATAATAATGAACTACGAACGCTTTCTTCCAGATTTGACCACTGTAGAAAACTGGACAGCGATTTTCTTTATTATAATTGGTATTAGTATTTTGCTACTTTTAGATTGGTATGGAAAAAACAGAAAAACAGAAAGCTAATTTCGGCTTAGTAGGAAAAGATATTTCTTATTCATTTTCAAGAGGATATTTCAAAAAGAAATTTGAAGATATGGGGTTAAATAATCACTCATATCAAAATTTCGATTTGAAAAGTATTTCTGAATTCCCTTCCATCTTAGAAAAGACCTTAGATGTAAAAGGTCTAAATGTAACCATACCATATAAAGAAGAAGTAATTCCCTTTTTAGATAAAATAAATATTGCTGCTAAAAAAATTGGAGCAGTGAACACTATAAAGGTTACTAAAAATGGTTTAATTGGTTTTAATACCGATGCCTATGGTTTTAAAAAATCTATAGAACCTCACCTAAAAAAGCATCATAACAAAGCATTAATATTAGGTACAGGTGGTGCATCAAAAGCCATTGCTTTTGTTCTTGAAGAATTAGACATAGATTTTAGTTTTGTTTCTAGAAGTGGAAAAAATAACGGTTACACCTACCAAGACTTAACCGATGACATCATCATTGACCATACCTTAATAATCAACAGTTCACCTGTTGGCACATTCCCTAATATTGAAGAAAAGCCAGCAATACCGTATACCAAGATTACTAAAGAACATCTTTTGTTCGACCTTATTTACAATCCAGAAGAAACTGCATTTTTAGCAGCCGGAAAAGCAAATGGAGCTACTATTTGTAACGGGCATAAAATGCTAGAATTTCAAGCTGAAAAATCTTGGGAAATCTGGAATCAATAAATAACAGATACAATCCCCATTTTTTAAAGTGAATGTAAATTATAGATTTCAGCTAGCTTAGTCCTTTATAGGGTAACTAAAAAGAACAATCAATTCTTTGCCAGTCTTGGGGTTGTCACTATCTTGTAAGCATATAATTTAGGATTATGTCTGAGGATAAAAAACAAGAACTACCAGAAATTTCAATTGAAGAAAAAACTGTAACAGAAACTACTGAAAACACAGTTGATTCTCCAGAAATTTCAACAAAATTACAGCCAGAAGAATCAACTGACTCAAACGACGCTGCGGTAGAAGCTGATGTCATGGACGAAATTGATGATTCTAATGCTGAAGATGCTGAGGATACCGATACGGAAAAGAGACATGAAATTCCCATGCCAGACTACCATGAAATGAACATGGAGAATTTAGTAGGCGAATTACAACGCTTAGTGAAGAACGAAAAAGTTCAGGCAATAAGAAAACACGTAGACGCTATAAAAGACGAATTCAACCAAAAGTTTGATGAATTTTTAGAAGAAAAGAAGGAAGAGTTCATAGCTAGCGGTGGTAATGAAATAGATTTTAGATATAATTCTGTAGACAAAAGACAGTTTACCGAAGTATATTCTGAGTATAGAGACAAAAGAAATCAACATTACAAAAGCTTAGAAAAAAGTCATAAAGAAAATCTTGAATATAGGTTAGATCTTATTGAACAGTTAAAGGCATTGGTTAACGTTGAAGAGGACATAAATACCACATATAATAATTTTAAGGATATACAGGCAAAATGGCGTCATGCTGGTCCTATACCTCGTGCAGACTATAACAATGTATGGAAAACATACCACCACCACATTGAAATTTTCTATGACTTTTTAAATATCAACAGAGATTTAAGAGACTTAGATTTTAAGCATAATCTAGAGGAAAAAGGCAAAATAGTAGCTAGAGCAGAAGAATTATCTAAAGAACCAGACCTAAATAGAGCATTTAGAGAGTTACAAGTTTTACATAAAATTTGGAAAGAAGACTTAGGTCCCGTAGGTAAAGAGCACAGAGAAGAAATTTGGGGTCGTTTTAGCGCTGCAACCAAAATAATACACGAAAGAAGGCAAGATTATTTTAAAAATCTTGATAAAATAAAAGATGAGAATTTAGAGCGTAAGCATGCTATTATTGCTGAGATAAATACTCTTAGTGAAAATGTATCTAGTAACCATGGTACGCTTCAGCAACAGATTAAAAAATTAGAGGAACTTAGAGAAGCGTTTTTTAAAGCCGGTCAAGTACCCCAAAAAGTAAATTCTAAAACGTGGAATAGTTTCAAAGGAGCTGTACGTGCATTTAATCAAAACAAAAATGCATTCTACAAAAACCTTAAAAAAGACCAACAAGAAAACCTTGATAAGAAAAGAGCTTTATTAGAGATTGCTGTTTCAATAAAGGATAGTGAAGATTTTGATGCTGCAACTTCAGAAATGAAGCGAATTCAAGGACAGTGGAAAAAAATTGGTCACGTACCAAGAAAATACTCCGACAAGTTATGGAAAGAGTTTAAAACAGCTTGCAACCATTATTTTGACAGGTTAAACGCTCTTAAAAATGATGCTTTTAAGGAGGAAGAAGAAAGTTTCAAACAAAAAGAAGATTGTATCGATCGACTTAAAGCATTTGAACTAAGTGGAGATAAAAGCAAAGATTTAGCTTCGATTAAAAAATTCTCTGAAGAATGGAAAACTTATGGTAGAGTTCCCTTTAAAAAGAAGAACATCAATCAGAAATTCGATAAAATTATAGATGCCCTTTATCAAAAATTAGGCATTAGTAAACAAGAATCTGAATTGCTTAAATATGGTAACAAAATTCAACAGCTTACCGGTAATGATAATCAAGAACGTGCTATACAGAATGAGCGATCATTCATTAGAAAAAAGATAGAGGAAAGCAAAGACGAAATTAGACAGCTAGAAAATAACTTACAATTTTTCTCAAATGCTTCTGAGAGTAATCCTTTGGTACAAGACGTTATAAAAAGAGTTAATCAACACAAAGAATCATTGACTGCTTGGAAGGCTAAATTGAAAAAACTAAACATCTTAAAAAACAATTTGGTTAAAGATGAAGAAGAAGGTGAAAATGTTGAAGAACCTAAAATTGAAGAATAGTTTTAAAGATTAAAATGAGGTTCAATAAATAAAATGATTCGGTAAAAAATCGAGTCATTTTATTGAACACACAAGACATATAACAATAGTATACTTTGCATGTTACATATGTAAGAAAATACCTGCTTTTAAAAGATAGATGTTTTAGTCATACCTAATATATGTTGAAGCCAAAAATTCCACAAAACGAACAGCAAAGACTTAAGGCATTAAAAAGCTTTAATGTTCTTGATACTCTAGAAGAGCAAGAATACGATGCTATTACCCGTATCGCCGCAGATATTTGCAATACACCTATCGCACTGGTTTCTTTGATAGATGAAGATAGACAGTGGTTTAAATCTCACCATGGAATAGATGCTTCCGAAACTCCACGAGATTTAGCATTCTGCGCACATGCCGTTAACACACCAGATTCCTTATTATTGGTAAATGACGCCAATAAAGATGAACGCTTCTTTGATAACCCTTTAGTAACCGGTGGTCCGCAAGTACAGTTTTATGCTGGAGCTCCATTAAATACAAAAGAAGGTGAATCTATTGGAACGTTATGCGTAATTGACACAAAACCTAGAGCTGAATTTACAGAAAAACAGCAAGCCAGTTTAAAAGATTTAGCCAATCAGGTAATGGCGCAATTTGAGCTTAGAAGGCAAAATATTCAGCAGAAGCTTATAAACGAAGAATTACGTATTAAGAACAATCAACTAAAACATCTGTCATACCGTTTAGCACATGACATGAAAACTCCACTCTTAGGTATTAGCTCTATTGTTGGGTTTATAAAAGAGGACTATTCAGAATTTTATAAGGAGACAGAAATACCAAATTACTTAGGTATTATAGATAACAGGGTAGAATATATGGAGTCGTTAATTAATGGAATCATTAATTACAATGCTATTACAAATGCAGAGATAAATTTAGAGGATTTTGAAATCTCAAAAGAAATACAAACCATACTTGGACAACAGTCCGAAAGTAGCTTGGTAGAACTACAGTTAGATAATTGCTCTCATACCATAAATCATTCTTTAAATAGCTTTCGCCAAATATTAAGAGACTTAATATCTAACAGTATAAAATTCACCAATAAATCTAATATTGAAATCATAATCTCCTATAAAGAAGATGACGATTTTTATTACTTCACCTATGAAGATAACGGTCCGGGAATACCCGAACGTTATTGGGAGAAGGTTTTTGCTTTATTTGAAAAACTTGGCACTAAAGGTGCCAGTGATACAGGTATTGGTCTAACTACTATTAAAGCATTAATAGATAAACTTGGCGGTGAAATTACCATAGGAAATAGAAAAGACAACAAAGAAGGGGTATATTTCAATTTCACACTTTCCAAGAACCTATCATAATTAGTATTGGACGCATGAAGCTAATAGTACTGATCATTTTAGCTGTTATTAATTTATCACCTAAACCTTCATTTAAGAAACCTGAAGTTTTAAATCGTCAAATAAATAGTACCAAGCAGGATGCATTTTCAGTATTGAATAGGAATTGTAATTTTTGTCATTCAAATAAAAAGGGTCGAACAGTCTTTACCTTGAAAAACATGAACGATTTTGCTAAAGCCATAGAATACCAAGTATTCCTTAAGAAGAAAATGCCAAAAGGGAGAAAAAATAAATTAACCCTTACCGAAGAGAAAATGTTAAGAACTTGGATTGATTCTCTCAATAAGACATAAAAAAAGCCCTCTATTAAATAGAGGGCTTTTTTTTATATAATATAAATTACTTAGCTACATTGACAGCTCTTGTCTCACGTATAACAGTAACTTTTACTTGACCAGGATAAGTCATATCTGTTTGAATTTTCTGTGAAATTTCAAAAGACAACTGTGCTGCTCTATCATCATTTACTTTCTCGCTTTCAACAATTACACGAAGCTCTCTACCTGCTTGAATTGCGTAAGCCTTCTGTACACCACTAAATCCAAAAGCAACCTCTTCAAGGTCTTTTAAACGCTGAATGTAAGAATCTAACACTTGTCTTCTTGCTCCAGGTCTAGCACCACTAATAGCATCACAAACCTGAACTATAGGTGCAATTAACGTTTTCATTTCAATTTCATCGTGGTGCGCACCGATAGCATTACAAACTTCCTCTTTTTCACCAAATTTCTCAGCCCATTGCATTCCTAAGATTGCATGTGGAGTTTCCACTTCATTTTCAGTATTTGGTACTTTACCGATATCATGTAAAAGACCTGCACGTTTAGCTATCTTAGGATTAAGTCCTAATTCAGCAGCCATAACACCACAAAGTTTCGCTACTTCTCTTGAGTGTTGTAAAAGGTTTTGTCCGTAAGAAGAACGGTATTTCATTCTACCAACTGCACGTATTAATTCTGGGTGTAACCCATGAATACCTAAATCTATAACAGTTCGCTTACCAATCTCTACGATTTCCGCTTCAATCTGTTTTTCGGTCTTCTTAACTATTTCTTCAATTCTTGCAGGGTGAATTCTACCGTCGGTAACTAATTTATGAAGTGAAAGTCTAGCAACCTCTCTTCTAACCGAATCAAAACAAGAAAGTATAATAGCTTCTGGTGTATCATCAACAATAATTTCAACACCTGTGGCAGCTTCTAATGCTCTAATATTTCTACCTTCTCTACCAATGATACGTCCTTTTACATCATCAGATTCAATATTAAAAACAGATACACAGTTTTCAACAGCTTCCTCTGTACCAATTCTCTGAATAGTATTGATGATTATTTTACGTGCTTCTTGTTGTGCGGTAAGTTTAGATTCTTCTACCGTTGACTGAATGTATGCCATGGCATCAGACTTCGCAGTTTCCTTTAAGCTCTCTACCAATTGGTTTTTGGCATCATCAGCAGATAATCCAGAAATTACTTCTAATTGTTGAATTTGGCTTTTATGCATTTTATCCAACTCCTCATGACGTTTGTCAAAAAGTTCTTTTTTCTGCTCTACATCTTTCAGCTTACTATCTAACTGAGAGTTCATATTCTTGTTTTTCGCAAGTTCACTACTAACTTGAGACTCTTTATCTCTCGTTCTCTTCTCCGCTTCGTTTATCTTTCTATCTTTACTATTAATGACCTTTTCATGCTCTGCTTTTAGCTCTAAAAACTTCTCTTTCGCTTGTAAAATCTTTTCTTTCTTAACACTCTCTCCTTCTGCATTTGCATCTTTCAGTATGCGTTCAGCGTCTTTCTTTGCATTTATTATGGTCTTAGAGGCTTTCCCTTTTTCCAAAAATTTTGCTATTGCAAAACCGATTGCCAGCCCAACTATTGCGGCAATAATTATCATTGTACTATCCATAGTGTAATTTATTAATAAAAAAAAAGCCCACATTGGAGAAGTTTTGATCAAACTCCGGTAAACAGGTTTAGGGCTAACAGACTGATCAAGGATCCCTATACGAGTAGGGCCTGCTTTTACAATCTAAACTCACCCTTTTTAAAAAAAATAAATGTTGAGTTTGTCAAAAGGTATTACCAATGTGGGCAGTAACTTAATGTTTTTATAAGAACGTTTTTATTTCATAGCTAATTTAGAGCTCACCAATTCTTCAAGCGCTTTTAAACGTTCTTCGGCTTCTTTGGTTCCTTCTGTTTGCTCTATGCCATTTTGCTCAATTTTAGAAGCAAACTGTAAGGCACACATTGCCAATACATCTTGTTTGTCCCTAACTGCATAATTTTGCTCAAATTTCTTAGCCAACTGTTCTATATTCTTGGCTGCTTTACGCAAGCCTTCTTCCTGAGCAGGGTCAATAGTCAATGGGTAGACCCTATCAGCAATAGAAAGTTTTATTTTGAGCTTATCTGACATATTATTATAAACATTACTCCGACAATTGAGCGATACAATGGTCCAACTCTCGTATTAATGTATTTATTTTAAGCTTAGCTTCTGTTTTATTGGTATTACTGCCAAGCATTGAATTTGCAAGTTTGAGAGAATTATATTTTTCTTCCCACTCAGAAACCGTCTTACTAGCGCTTTCTTGTGAAGATTTTATACTCCTTAATTCTTTTTCCAATTCAGCATTAGCATTGTTTAAAACCTCAAGTTTATGCAACAATTTGCTAATTTTATTTTCTAAAGAATCAACGATTTTAATTAACTCGCTCATACATTACAGTCAATGCGATTTACACAAAGTTAACATACATTATATGACTTAGCAATAGTTTTGTGAAATATTCGCAAATCAATAGTTCTTATATAATAATACACTAGGTTAAACGCTTTATAATAACTTTAGCGTGACCAACTTCTTGGAATTGTTATTGATTAATTATTTTCGCAGTATTGCTATGTACCTATGAGAAAAATATCCCTTGGCCTGTTATTATTATTTTGCTTTACTCTTTTTGCACAAGAAGACTACCCTAAAGACGCTTTTGCATCCCCAATGGATATACCCATTATTTTAGCGGGTACTTTTGGCGAACTACGCTCAAATCATTTTCATTCTGGCGTAGATATTAAAACGCAACAGCGAGAAGGTGTACCGGTTAATTCTATTGGCGATGGTACTATTACCAGAATAAAAGTTTCCCTATGGGGTTATGGTAAAGTTCTATATATAGCACATCCAAACGGGTATACATCTGTATATGGGCATCTTCAAAAATTCTCACCTTCTATTGAGGCATACATTAAAAAGCTTCAGTATGACAAAAAATCTTTTGAGCTAGAAGTTTTCCCCGATTATGGTGAGTTAAAGGTTTCCAAAGGTGAGCTTATTGCATATAGTGGTAATACAGGAGGCTCTGCAGGTCCACATTTACATTTTGAGATTAGAAGTAGTATTTCAGAAAAGCCGACCAATCCGTTATTATATGGTATGGATGTTGCCGATGCAACAAATCCTATCCTAGAAAAATTATTCGTGTATCCGTTGACCGAGAAATCTCATGTTAACAATAATTACGAAAGAACACAGGTAAATTTCAGCAAACAAAGTGACGGCACTTTCTTAGCTGACAAGGTTACCGCACTTGGAGAAATTGGCATAGGTTTTATTGGTTTTGACCGACTAGATATGGCTGCGAACAAAAACGGAGTGTATAGTGTTGAACTTAGCGTAAACGGTAAAACATATTCATTATACGACTTTGAGTCATTCTCTTTTGGTGAAACTAGATATATAAATACACTTGTAGATTATGATTATTACGGAAGAAATAGACAGCGCATTCAAAAGAGCTTTAAATCTGCCGGAAACAATCTGAGCATTTATAAAGAATTATATAACAATGGAAAGTTAGATGTAAACGAAGGCTTAAGTTATACCGCTAAATTATTGATTAAAGATTATGCTGGTAACAAAGTTGAATTGAATATTCCAGTTGATGGAGTAAAGAACTTATTGGGCAATAAACAAGAAAAGGAGACTACAGAGAATTATGTTATAGCAAAAAAACCTAACAATTTTGATTTGGACGGCGCTAAGGTATACTTCCCTACCAATACCTTTTATGAAGATTTTTATATTGATTTAAAGAAAGGTAAGGACACAGTAACCATACACAACAACACCGTACCTGCACATAGAAATTTTACAATAACTTTTGACGTCTCTAAATATTCAAAAGAAGTACAAAAACAATTATTTATAGCTCGGTTAGATTCTAAACTTAGACCTAACCATGCAAACACATATAAACGAGGTAATGAATTTACTACTCGTACACGTAACTTGGGCACATATACTCTAGCCCGCGATACTGTTGCTCCAACTATTAGAACAAAAAACTTTAAGGAAAAACAATGGCTTAACAATTATAAATATCTGAGCGTTCAAATAGCAGATGATTTAAGTGGTGTAGACACATATTCTGCAACATTAAATGGCGAATGGATTTTAATGGAGTACGAGCCTAAACGTAATACCTTAACCTATAATTTTGATGATAAGATAGCTGACCAAACGCAATGTGTTCTTAAAGTTACCGTTACAGATAATGTAGGAAATACAAATACCTTAACCACCTCTTTTTATAGAAAATAATATAGTTGAGACTACATAATGTACTAAGCCTTATAATACTGCTGTGCGGCACCTTTGGTTTTGCACAAAATGCTACTATTTCGGGTATAGTATTAGGTAATGAAAAAGAACCTTTACCGAATGTGAATATTACCACAAATGGTTTAGGCACAATAACGGATGCTAACGGTTTCTACCATCTAGAAATAACTTCAGACGAAGAAAACACTATAATCTTCTCTCATATCGCGTACCAAGATGTGATTTTAGAAAAGTTAATATTGACCACGAACGAAACATTTGAGTTCAACCCTATTTTAAAAAGTGAGGTTACACAAATAGACGGGGTTACCGTTTCTGCTACCGGCGAAAAAACTGTAAATGGTATATTAACAATATCCCCTGAAAGTATAAGAAAAATTCCCGGTGCAAATTCTGGGGTTGAAACAATACTAAAGCTTTTGCCAGGTGTATCATCAAATAATGAGCTAAGTACACAATACGCGGTACGTGGTGGCAACTATGATGAGAACTTAGTATATGTAAACGAAATTGAAGTCTATAGACCTTTCTTAATACGTTCTGCACAACAGGAAGGACTAAGTTTTGTAAACAGCGACTTGGTACAGGATGTGAAATTTTCCGCCGGTGGATTTCAAGCTAAATATGGCGATAAATTAGCATCTGTTCTAGATATTAAATACAAGACCCCTACTCTATTTTCATTACGTGCAGATTTAAGTTTTTTAGGTGCTAGTGCCAGTTTAGAAACAGTATCCAAAAACAAAAAATTAAGTTCAGTTTCTGGAATTCGCTATAGAAATAATTCTTTGCTAGTAAATAGCCAACAAACTCAAAGTAATTTCAACCCAGCATTCACAGATATTCAAAGCTATTTAACGTATCATATATCCTCTAAATTCCAACTCAATTTTTTAGGGAACATAGCAGTTAACGATTACAGTAACGAGCCATTAAATAGGCAAACCAATTTTGGAACACTAGATAATCCACAAGCTTTAGTTGTGTATTATGAGGGTCAAGAAACTAACAAATACACTACTGCACTAGGAGCTTTAAAAGGTAGCTACTTTTTAAACGACAAAACAACTTTCAAACTTATTTCATCTATCTACCATACCACCGAAGAAGAATATTCTGATGTAGTTGCGGCATACGAACTTGGCGAAGTGGACAGTAATCTAGGTAGTAATACTGCTGGCGAGGTATTAACATCTCGTGGCATCGGCTCACAATTTAACCGTACAAGAAATGATTTAGATGCGCTTATTTTCAATCTAGAACATAAAGGAACCCATGTTATAAACAGTTCTGTTTTAGAATGGGGAGCAAAATATACTCATGAAGATATTAGAGATCAATTACGGGAATCTGAATTTATAGACTCTGCCGGATTCTCTATAAGACCGCCAAGGTCTGAATTCATCAATAACCAACCTTCAGAACCGTTTAATGCACCTTTAGTTGCCTATAACGGGGTAAATGCTTTAAATTTTGTAAAAACAAATAGATTTTCGGGCTACGCTCAAATAGGAACACACAAAACATGGAACAACGCTGATGTGTATTATAATGTAGGCGTACGTGCTCATCATTGGACAGTTAGCGGAACTGACGTAGAAAAAGTATCGCAAACTGTATTTAGCCCAAGAGCACAATTTGCAATAAAACCAGAGTGGGAGAAAGATATGTTATTTAGAATATCTACAGGATTATATCACCAACCTCCATTTTATAGAGAATTAAGAGATAGTACTGGCACGATACGACCTAATGTAAAAGCACAAAAATCATTTCATGTTGTTGCCGGTAACGAGTACAGCTTCTTATTATGGAACCGTCCGTTCACGCTAATTAGTGAAGCTTATTACAAAAAATCGAATAATGTAAATCCTTATACCCTAGAAGATGTTAGAATACGTTATGCCGCGAATAATACTACAGAAGCTTATGTATATGGCGCAGAAGTTAGAATGAACGGTGCTTTTGTACCTGGCACAGAATCTTGGGTAAGTCTTGGTTATTTAAAAACAGAAGAGAACAGAGATAATAAAGGGTATATACCTAGACCTACAGATCAGAGAATAAAATTCGCCATACTTTTTCAAGATTATATACCAACAATACCAGATTTGAAAATGTATTTAAATTTGGTTTATCAAACAGGTGTACCCGGTGGATCTCCCAGTTATGCTGATCCATACATTTTTCAGAATAGATTAAGAGATTATAAACGTGCTGATTTAGGAATTTCCTATATTTTTGCAAACAAGGACAAACAATATCCAAAAACACATTGGCTTCACAATTTTAAAGAATTGAGTTTAGGTTTTGAAATATTCAATTTATTCAATAATCAAAATTCAATTACCAATACATGGGTAAGGGATGCGGACAGTAAGAATGAGTATGCTGTACCAAATTACCTTACATCAAGAGTATTAAATTTAAGATTAGGAATTCGCTTATAAACAACACAGATGAAAAGAATACTTTTCTTAATTACACTAATTTCTTCCTTTGCCGTCGTAGCCCAGAAAAACATTTACGAAAGCCCAAGCTTTGACGTATTAAGCGCAGACCATAATGTACTAGCTATAATCCCTTTTTTAACTAATTTAGATCTCAACGAAAAAGTATCTAAATCTGAACAAAAAAGACTAGAAGAAAATGAAGGTTACGCCGTACAAAACGCTTTAGAAACTTATTTTTCTAAGCGCAGCAAAAAGAAAAATTTGCCTGTTACTTTTCAAAATATTGAAAATACTGCTGCCATTTTAGCAAAGAAAAATATCAGCTATGAAAACATTGATGTTTACACTACCAAAGAATTAAGTGAAATACTGGGTGTAGATGGTATTATAAGTGGCACTTTAGATTTAAATATTTTATTATCTAATGGTGTACCTACAGAATTTAGTTTTACAGACTATTTCTCTGGTGGCGCAAATTATGGTAGAATAGGAATTAAAATAAGTGATGGCGATTCTGGTAAACTTCTTTGGAAATACGAAAAGGAAATAAATAAGAAGACTGGTAAAAATACTACCGACCTTATTGACCGAATGATGAAATTAGCCATTAGAAAATTTCCTTACGAAAGAGAACGTAAACGCGATCGTAACAAAAGTTAATTAGGCTTCTATAATATCTTTTAATACTCCTATAGTATAATCAATATCTTCTTTTGTATTATATGTTGAGAATGAAAAACGAACCGATGGTTTTTTCATATCCTCGGCAGATAGCACTTGTGTAAGTACGTGAGAACCCGCATCACTACCAGATTGACATGCACTGCCTTTAGAACAGGCAATTCCTTTCATATCTAGATTAAACAAAAGTAGCATAGCTTTATCTTCTGTAATAGGAAGACATACATTTACTAAAGTATAAGTACTTTTATCCATATCACCAGAATGACCATTGAATTTAGCATCGGGTATAGTTGACTTTACTTGCGCTATAAAGTAAGATTTAAGTCCTTCAACGTATTTTTTTTCAGCCTCTAAGTTCTCATAAGCATGTATAAAAGCTTCTTCTAAACCAACAATATTATGGAATGATTCTGTTCCAGCTCTTAGTCCACGTTCTTGTGAACCACCAGAAATCATACAGCTTAATCCCGAATTTTTACGAATAAAGGCAAAACCAACACCTTTAGGGCCGTGAAATTTATGAGCCGCAGCAGCTAAAAAATCAATAGGGAAAGCTTTTACATCCCAATTGTAATGACCTAATGATTGAACAGTATCTGAATGAACCAGTGCTCCGTACCTTTTTGATAAAAGAGTAATTTCTTCTAAATCAATTTTATTCCCTATTTCATTATTAACGTGCATTAAGCTGACCAATTTTTTAGAATCATCTTTTTGCAAAAGTGTTTCTAAATGTGCCACATCTGGATTACCATATTCATCCAAATCAACATATAGTAATTGAATTGCAGCTTTTTGCTCCAATTCTTCAACAGTATGCAAAACCGCATGGTGTTCAATTCTAGAAGTAATAATAGTCTTTACACCTAAATCACGTACAGCACATCTAATAATCATATTATCTGCCTCGGTGCCTCCAGAAGTAAAAATAATTTCTGACGGTTGCGCATTAATATATTTAGCGATTGTTTTACGCGCACTCTCAATAGCAGTCTTTGCCGTTCTCCCAAAACTATGGGTAGAAGAAGGGTTTCCATAAGTAGCTAAAGCATCTTGCATTTTAGCAATTACATTAGGGTGAACTTGTGTAGTGGCGGCATTATCTAAATATACATGTTTCATATTACCATACTCTAAAAATAAATAAAGAACAAAAATAGTTAATTAACCCATAAATGACCGTGATGCTACAGACAGATTTCCAAATTTTAAATTAAATTTGAATTATGAAAAAATACCTTTTAATTGGTTGTTCAATTTTACTCTTTGGATGTAATGATGGTGACTTACAAATAGAAACCGTAGATTTTGATAGTATAGAAACCGTTCAAAGTTGCGATACAGTGTCTGCCTCAACCGAAAATGTATTGTTTAAAATAAATGGTGATGAAGCTTTAATAGTAACATTACCTAGTGGGCTTTTAAAAAATGAAGTTAGTACTACAGAATTAACCAGTGCTGTGCCTGGTAGCTCCCAAGTAAACTACCGTATATTTTCTGAGACCGTAACCAGTGCTTATTTCTGTGATTCGCCACCACCACTAACGCCAACAGTTTTAGAAGAAATTGAAGCAGAAGGCGGAAGCATTATTATCACCACTACTACAGAAGATAGTATAACATACACCCATACTATTCAACTAAGTGGAATTACATTTTTAAATGAAAACGGAAGTAGAATTACCGATTTGCAAGTAAGTGAATTTGGTACCGTAACTACTACAGCCAGCTAATTTAAAAATTTTGAAAGACATAAACCTCTGTTGCCCCTAGCCCGTATTTTTGGTAGTCCGCATCATAGTACTTAACATTGTCGTACTTTCTAAAGAGATAACCCAATTCTTCTTTCAATACCCCCTCACCTACACCATGTATAAAGACAATTTTCTGGATTCTCTTACTAATGGCAAAATCTAATTGTCGTTTTGCTGTATCTAACTGTAAATTCAACATATCAAATTTACTTATCGCTTTTGGGTTTTTTACCAATTGATTGATGTGTAAATCAACCTCCATTTTAGGTGCAGTACGTTCTTTTGTTCTTAAAACTGTGGTTTTTCTTCTTTTAGGAATTTCCTTTTCTTTTTTGATTTTGGCAATTTCATAATTGGAAACACGAATATCATCAGAAATTAAAACCAGCTCCTTAAAATCAAAAGTTAACGGAAAACCATCATCACTTAAAATGGTAACATTGCGATCATTAATAGACTCAACCACGCCTTTTATGACATCGTCAATTGTTTCTACGGTATCGCCAATCTTAAAATGAGACATGTTTTTGTTTTGAATACACAAAAATAATGGTAATTTTCGGACTATTAATTTATTTAAAGATGCGCCTTAAGGCATTAATTATTTTTCTGGGATTAGAAAGTTTTATGCTACCCTGTTTCACAAAACAGTTATTAGGCGTTGATTGCCCCGGCTGTGGGTTGCAACGATCGTTGTTGTTTTTGATAAAAGGCGAATTTATTTCTGCATTTTTAATGTACCCAGCTATATACCCTATGTTACTGCTTTTCGGTTTTTTAGGGCTTAATAAAATTTATTCCTTTAAACATTCAAATACAATTACGATTACGCTTATGGTAAGTACCGTAGGTTTTATATTGACCAATTATATTTTAAAATTTATTTAACTAAACCTTTAAATTATGGAACAACAAAAATTACCCAACGTAACCTTAGCTTTAGTACTTGCTATTTTAGGATTTGTATGCTGCTGTCTAGGTGGTCTACCAGGAATTATCTTAGGTGGTATAGCTTTATTCTTAACATCTAAAGATGAAAAGACTTACCAAGCAAATCCTCAAGATTATTCTAACTATAGCACCTTAAAAACAACTAAAACTGTTTCTATTATAGTATTAGTAATTGGTGTGCTTTATTTAGCATATTCTATATACGGAGTTATGAGTATTGGTGGATGGGATGCTTACATGGAGCAAGTTCAAATGATGTCTGAACAATTCTCACAATAATTAAATGAACAATTCTCAGTACGAACAAATACCAGGTTCTAGTAACGCATTAACCTTTGGAATTTTATCCATTGTATTAACCATTTTCTGTTGTGGTCCTTTTGGAGCCATATTCAGCATTATTGGTTTAAGCAGTGCGAAGAAGGCAAAAAGGTTTTATGAAAACAACCCTGGTAATTATAGAGGATATGAAAATATAAATACTGGTAGGATTTTATCTTACATTGGTCTTGCAATAGCTATTATCCTTTTAATACTTTCTATAGTCTACTTCGGTTTAATAATAGCAGTACTTGCTTCAGCCGATTTTCAATAGAAATAAAATTACAATCAAAAAAAATCCCCGACTTACATCGGGGATTTTTTATTTCTATTTTTTAAACTCTTTCAGTGTTTTAATAATAATCGAAACACAATCTAGTAGTTCCTCTTTAGTCATTACCAAAGGCGGTGCAAAACGAATTATATTACCATGAGTTGGTTTCGCTAACAACCCATTTTCCTTTAATGCCATACATATATCCCAAGCTGTACTACTTTCTTCTGTATCATTAATTAGTATCGCATTCAAGAGACCTTTACCGCGTACACTATTTACCAAATCGCTAGTTTCAATAAACTTGGTTAGTTCTGCTCTAAAAAGCTCTCCTAATACAAAAGCATTCTCTGCTAATTTTTCATCTTTAACAACCTCAAGAGCCGCCATACCTACAGCAGCAGCAATAGGGTTTCCACCAAACGTACTACCGTGATTTCCTGGTCTAATAACACTCATTATAGAGTCATTAGCCAAAACAGCAGAAACCGGGTAGGCACCACCAGACAAAGCTTTACCTAAAATTAAAATATCTGGTTTAATTTCTGGAGTCCCACTACAATGCTTATCAGAACAAGAGCAATTACCACAAGTAGCTAATAAACGACCTGTTCTAGCAATACCTGTTTGTACTTCGTCAGCAATGAACAGTACATTATACTTTTCACATAATGCTTTTGCTCCGCTTAAATACCCTTCAGATGGCACATAAACACCTGCTTCACCTTGTATAGGCTCAACTAAGAAACCTGCAACATTTGAATTTGATTTTAATACTTCTTCTAAAGCATTTAAATTATCGTATTCTATTTTAATGAATCCGTCAGTATACGGTCCAAAATTTTTACGGGCAACAGGATCGTTAGAGAAAGAAATTATAGTTGTAGTACGACCGTGAAAATTATTTTCACAAACGACAATCTCTGCGCTATTTTCAGCTATTCCTTTCTTTTCATAAGCCCACTTTCTACAAATTTTCAATGCAGTTTCTACAGCCTCTGCACCAGTATTCATTGGCAAAAGTTTATCGAAATGAAAAGTTTCAGTAGCATACTTCTCGTACTTGCCCAGCATATCATTATAAAATGCTCTAGACGTCAATGACAAGGTTTTTGCTTGTTCAGTCATTGCATCTACAATTTTTGGATGACAATGACCTTGGTTTACTGCAGAATATGCAGAAAGAAAATCATAATATTTTTTTCCTTCAACGTCCCATACAAATACACCTTCACCTTTACTTAATACTACAGGTAGTGGGTGATAATTGTGGGCTCCGTGTTTTTCTTCTAATGCGATAGCATCCTTAGAAGAGATGTTTTCTAAAATTGACATGGTAAAAATTACTTTAAATAAAACTTTAGCAATTCCTTCTATACCTTTTTCCTTTCGAAGAGTCGAAAATTCAGCGTGGGAGAGAAATCATCCTTGTGGAATTACAAACTTAACAAATATTTTTTTTGAATCACTATAAAATCACAAATTACCTATGAAGTACCGTAAAATTTGACCTTTTACATAAAATTGCGTTCTACTAAATACAACCAATTTATTATATAAAAAGAACATTATGAATTATTTATAGAACATGATGGCTAGCCTTTCAAATTCAGTTAGCGGCTTTTTTCCCGAGTACGATCGGTGCAATATTGATACTGCTTATTGGATGGTTCATTGCAGGATTTTTAAAAAGACTAATCAGCAAATTTATTAAAAGAACAAAAGTTGATAGTAAACTGGGCTCGGGCAAAATTGAACTCTCCTCTTTCTCTGGCAAGCTTGTTTATTTTTTCATTATGATATTTGTCTTCATGCTAGCCTTAGAAAAACTGGGCATTACAAGTGTTCTAGATCCTGTAAAAAATCCAATTAATGGATTTAAAGGTTACATACCTAATATTGTAGGTACTGGCTGAGTAGCCATATCGGCTATATGCTAGCTACTATTGTTTCTGAGCTAGTTGGACTCTCTGGGGAAACAATACAGAGTTTTGTACCTAAATTAAAACTACCAGAAAATTTAAATTTAGTCAACATACTTAAAAAGGTAGTTTTTATTTTCATATTTATACCGTTCTTGATTATTGTTTTGAATATATTGAATATGGATGCTATTTCGGTACCGACAACTCATATTCTAGAACAATTTTTCAATACTATTCCTAAAATTATAGTAACTGTTCTTATAGTTTTAATCTTTGTAATTGAAGGTGAATTTGTTTCAGGATTAGTTATCGACTTATTAGAAAGTTTAAACTTAGAGGGTATAATCACTAGAATGAATTTAGGTAACATTTCTCCTAATGCGAACCTACCAAAATTGATAGGCAATATTGTCTATTTCTTCATTGTCCTTTTTGGAATTACTACGGCTTTAGAAAAATTAGAATTCCAAAAGCTAACAAAAGTACTTGACACATTAGTAGGTTTTTCTGGTAATATTCTTTTCGTATTGATGATATTAATTATAGGGAATTGGATTGCATCTACTGCTCATAAAACAATGGCTATAAATGAAAACAATTTTTTTGTTGCATCAATTGTAAGAATGTGCATTTTAGTGATATTCTAAGCTATGGGACTTAAAACAATGGGTATTGGAGATAACATTATAAACATGGCATTTGGTATTACCTTAGGTACAATTGCCATCACCATTGCGCTTTCTTTTAGTCTTGGTGGTAGAGAAGCTGCAGGAAAACAGATGGAAAGAATTTTAAATAAATTCAATAAAAGTAAATAGTAAAAAAAATACAATTGTTTTTATATTGAAAGTCAAGGGACCCTGTTTAAGGTTCCTTGACTTTTTTATTATTATTATAGCAAATAATAACCTCTCGCCAAGCAAACTAAGAATAACCTAAGCCATATTTAACTAAAATAAATAGTTCCTAGTACGTGTATTAGTTGTAATAAATGCAAACGGATGCTTACTTTTGCGCTATGCGAAAAAAGACAAAGCGACTGGTTTTTGAAAACGTTACTGTAACAGATGCAGCAGCAAAAGGTAAAACTATAGGTAAAGCACCTGACGGAAGAGTTATCTTTTTAACCAACACCGTACCAGGCGATGTGGTCGATGTACAAACGACCAAAAAACGTAAAGCATATTTTGAGGGTATCGCAACAAATTTCCATTCCCTTTCAGATAAGCGTGTAGAACCTGTTTGTCAACATTTTAATGTATGTGGCGGTTGCAAATGGCAAGATATGGGCTATGAGCACCAATTGTTTTACAAACAAAAAGAAGTAGAGAATAATTTAAAAAGGATAGGTCATTTAGATTTACCAGAACTAATCCCTATTCTTGGTTCTGAAAAGCAATATTTCTATAGAAATAAAATGGAATTTTCATTTTCAGATAGTCGCTGGCTAACCCTAGATGAAATACAGTCTGACAATCAAATAGAAGATAAGAATGCACTAGGATTTCATATTCCTGGAATGTGGGATAAAATTTTAGACATAGAAAAATGTCACTTACAAAAAGACCCATCGAATGCTATTCGTCTAGAGACTAAAAAATTTGCTACTGCAAACGGATTAACATTTTTTAATCCAAGAAATCAGTACGGTATGTTACGCACCTTAATGATCCGTACCACATCTACTGGTGAGATTATGGTTTTAGTTCAGTTTTTTGAAAATGACAAAGAAAAAAGGGAATTACTTCTCAGTCATCTTTCAACAACATTTCCAGAAATTACATCTCTATTATATGTAATTAACCCAAAACAGAATGATACAATATATGATCAAGAAATCATATGTTTTGCTGGTAGAGATCATATTTTTGAGGAAATGGAAGGATTGAAATTTAAAATCAATGCAAAATCATTTTACCAAACTAATTCTGAACAAGCTTACGAATTATATAAAATAACTAGAAATTTTGCCGATTTAAAAGGTGATGAGTTGGTGTATGACCTTTACACAGGTACTGGTACTATTGCACAATTTGTTTCAAAAAAAGCCAAAAAAGTAGTCGGTATAGAATCTGTTCCTGAAGCTATTTTAGATGCAAAAGCAAATGCGCTTCGTAATAATATCGAGAACGTAGATTTCTTTGTTGGCGATATGAAAAATGTATTCAACGAACAATTTATTGCTCAAAATGGTGTGCCAGATGTAATTATCACTGATCCTCCACGCGATGGCATGCATAAAGACGTTGTTCAACAAATACTAAACATCGCTCCTAAAAAAGTAGTTTATGTTAGCTGTAATAGCGCGACGCAGGCTAGAGATTTAGAATTAATGAAAGAGATGTATACAATTACCAAAGTTCAGCCGGTAGACATGTTTCCACAGACCCATCACGTAGAAAATGTTGTACTTTTAGAAAAGAAAGTTTAAAATGAGAAGATTTCAAATCGGATTATTGATTTTCCTAGGTATTATCTTCGCATCATCATGTGAGAAAGATGATATCTGCGTTGAGGGTGATACACCTCTTTTGGTTATAGAATTTTACGATGTTACAGATACGTCTGCTTTAAAAGAAGTAACGACTTTAAGAGTTGTAGGAGTTGGACAAAATGTTACTGTAAATACCGTAACGGATAGAAGCACAGTAAGTACTATTTCTATTCCTTTGAAAACAGACGAGGATTCTACAAGTTTTATATTAATCAGTGATTCTGCTAAAAATGAAGATGGCACAGAAACTGGAAATGTTGATACTATTACTTTTTACTATAACCGTTTAGAAGATTTTCTATCTCGAGGATGCGGTTTTGTTGTCAATTATGATGAACTTCAAGGAAGTCTTACTGCCGATGATAATAACTGGATTCAAGATATTGAAATAACACAATCCCTAGTCACAAACTCAGATTCTACACATGTCAAGATTTTTCATTAATCTTTTATTTCTACTTTGTTCTTGTTTGGTATTTAGTCAAAACAAGCCCATAGATTTAAACCCTAAAGATACGGTAGAGCACAAACAGTCTTATGGTCTTGGATTAGGTATAGATTTAAGTAGGATCATAACAGGGGCTTTAGATGATAATTACAAAGGTTTTGAAATTGTTGCCGATTACAGGTTAAATCAAAATTTGTATCTCGCTGCCGAACTTGGAAACGAAGAAAAAACAAGACAAGAAGACCTTTACAATTTTACCACTTCTGGGAATTATTTAAAAATAGGTGTAAACAAAAATACATATGCTAACTGGTACGGGGAGCATAATTTAATTTACATAGGCGGTAGATTAGCATTTAGCACCTTTGAAAATACCCTAAATAATTATCAATATTTCAATACCAATAGATATTGGAACGCAGAGAATTTTTCAAATGGATCTGACATACCTGAAAAATTTTCTGGTCTTTCTGCCACGTGGATAGAAGCTGTTTTTGGAACGAAAATAGAAATAATTTCAAATTTATATATGGGAGCCAGTATACGTCTAGGTCTTATTTTAAGCCAAAAAGATGACGAGCGCTTCCCTAACCTCTGGGTACCAGGCTTTAATAAAGTAACTTGGGATAGTAATTTTGGGGTTGGATATAATTATAGCATCTCTTATTTCTTGCCTCTTTATAAAAAGAAAAATAAAGTCAAGAAAAAAATTGAAGAATCGTTACCTCCACAAGACCCACCAAAGCCAAAAGAGCGTTTATAATATCTTAAACCCTTTTATAAAAATCCATTTCATTACAATCTTCTCTACTCCCTCAATTTTAGTAATGGCAAATTTTGGAGCTAAAAAAGAAGCCGCAATAGCTGAAATTACCGCTAAATAAAAAGAGTCTATTGTTAGCGTTAAATGTAATATAAAACGAAATAACACGAAGAGACCAGCGAAACCTAAGAAATTATAAATTAGAACTTTATGTTTAGGTTTCATTCTTCATTACCTTTTTGATACTTCGCTTTTTTGCTACCCTCGTACATCTCATATTTTACCAAACGAGATTCTAAATGACTATTAAAAACTTTTATCTTACGAGAAGGTCGTAATCCAACAAACTTTAGAGCAGGTAGATTACTAGTAATAAACCAAGCATTGGTTCCTGGATACCCTTGTTTTAAAGTGTCTCCAATAGCACTATAGAAGTTTTCCATATCTATATCTAATCGTTCACCATATGGTGGATTAAAGCACATATGCAGCGTTCCTTTTGTTTGTTTATCAGTTTTGAAAAAATCCTTTCGTTCAACAGTTATATAATCCGTTAGGTTGGCATTTTCAATATTGTCTTGGGCTTTTCTCACTGCAGAAGGCGCTTTATCATAACCAATAATCTTATGATGGAATTCTCTGGTCTTCTTTAAGCTAGAATCGATGATTTTTTCAAATAGTTCTGCATCGAAATCTGTCCATTTTTCAAAAGCAAAACCTTTTCTATTAATGTTTGCCGGTATATTACAAGCAATCATTGCAGCCTCTGTTAACATTGTTCCACTACCACACATTGGGTCCAAAAAATCGCTTTGTCCATCCCAACCACTCAATAAAAGCAATCCCGAGGCTAAGACTTCATTAATAGGCGCAATATTTGTTGCTGTACGATATCCCCTTTTGTGTAATGAATTACCAGAACTATCTAAAGAAACATTACAATCATTGTTATGAATATGAATGTTTATTCGTAAATCTGGATCCTTTACATCAACATCTGGTCTAGTACCATCAGTATCTCTAAATTTATCTACTATCGCATCTTTAGTTTTTTGAGAAATATATAATGAATGGGTAAACTGTTCAGAATTTACCGTGGCATCAATAGCAAATGTTTCACTGACAGAAAGATATTCTGTCCATTCCATTGCATATATCTTTTTATATAAATCATTTTCATCTCTAACACGAAATGAATGAATAGGTTTAATAATTTTTATAGCAGTTCTTAAACATAGATTTGCTTTGTACATGAAGCCCATATCCCCTTCAAAAGATACATTTCTAACTCCTTCAACAACATTACTTGCACCAAGATTCCTAAGTTCTTTTGAAAGAAGTTCTTCAAAACCAAATAAGGTCTTAGCGACCATTTTAAAATTATTACTCATATCCATCTTTTCTCGTACCGCAAAAATACGCTAATTTTAACGCCAGTTTAATTTATGTCCAATTTCCTTTTTCAAAAGCATAACTAGCATATAAATGATTTATATTTTACCAATTCTTGGAGTGCTCATTAGTTTTCTTTTTGTTGTTGTTGCTAAACCTCAAAAAAATGAATCTTTTAAACTCCTATTAGCATTTAGTGGTGCTTTTTTATTAGCCTTGACCATATTTGAAATGCTACCAGAAGTCTATTTAAATATAGACCCTAAGACCATAGGCGTTTTTATAATGCTAGGAATATTATTTCAAATATTTTTAGAATTTTTCTCTAAAGGTGCAGAACACGGTCATGTACATATGTCAAAAGAGAACAATACTTTTCCTTGGTTATTATTTATAAGTCTTTGTATACATTCCCTATTAGAGGGCTTACCTATTGGAACTAATGACACCATAATATATGGTATTCTAATACATAAGATTCCTATTGCCATTATACTAAGCATATTCTTATTAGGTTCTAATATTAAGCCTATTCATGCTGGTATGTTTATGATATTATTCTCTTTAATGACCCCACTAGGTACTTATTTAGCACATACAATAAACCTATTATCTACCTACAGTGATTATTTAAATGCTTTATTGATAGGAATATTTCTACATATATCTACTGTAATATTATTTGAAAGTTCTGAAGGTCATAAATTTAATCTGAGAAAATTATTAGTGATTATATTTGGTATAACAATAGCTTATTTTTTGTAAATGTTCAGTAAAGAAGACTCTAGAAAATTACGAGAAGACTTTTGGATTTCCTTTGGCAAATCATTTCCGAATAAATGGACTTTGTACAAAACTAAAGTAAAGGGTCTTTCCTTTAAATTTCATTTTGGCTTAAAGACTGCCATGGTCTCCATTGATGTTGATACTGACTTTGACCAACGTATAAAAGTCTGGGATAAGTTAGTTGCCTTAAAATCCATTTTAAATGATGACTACTTACCTGATGCTATTTATGAAGACTTTTATTCTTTAAACAATCAAAAGGAAATATCCAGAATATATGTTGAATTAAACAATGTATCTATCCACAATAAAAACAGCTGGAGAGAAACAATGGAATTTTTAAACAACGCTATGCTGAAAATTGAGAAATTTTATGAAGATTATAAGGATGTAATAGATTCTTAATAATGAAAGCCGTATTTATTAGGTGAGTTTAAAACCTCAAATCACATCCAAATAAATAAAAAACCAATGGCTAATAGCTCCAAATAATACAAATAGATGCCATATAAAATGATTACACGGAATTCTCCTAACAGCATAAAAAATAATACCGATAGTATAGAAGGCTCCTCCAAGTATTAGCAGCTGTATTCCTTTATCAGTTGTATTATCTACTAAATTCTGAAAGTCAAATACTATAAGCCAACCCATAAGCAAGTATAACAGTAATGATACTATTTCATATTTACCTGTAAAAAATAATTTCAATATAGTTCCTACAGTCGCAATTGCCCATACTGTAAAGAATATTTGCCAACCATTACCATTAATTAATGTTATTAGCGCAACAGGAGTGTAGGTTCCTGCTATGAGATAATATATATTAATATGATCAAGTATTCTCATTCTCAGTTTCCAAATTCTATTATCCACTGCATGATATACTGTTGAAACAAACAGCATACTTATAAGAGATATACTATATATGACAATACCCCAAGTAGCATAGGGCGATTTATCAGTATTGTAATACAGTAAAACTACCATACCTATAATAGCTAAGAAGGCACCTATACCATGAGAAATGGTATTAAATTTCTCTTCTTTATCTAATGAATAAAAATATGACATCTGTTTTATGAAATGTATTGTTCTTATAATAAGAATCATTTACAATACTATATAAATCTATAAAGATTTATTTGGTTTTATGGTATAAAAAAAGCCCCTTACATTTCTGTAAAGGGCTTTCAAAAAAGGCGGCTACCTACTCTCCCAC